>OIXH01002313.1_pt1 | contig 19197 bp, 23 predicted proteins | sample 1587741 | NCBI WGS metagenome assembly OIXH01 (sample SAMEA3888916, study PRJEB22519) | human gut metagenome | biome: human gut; feature: human-associated habitat; material: faeces | place: Denmark | collected 2011 | reverse complement strand
CACCAAAGGGTGTACCGCCAGAGAATCAGCCGTCCCCGCGGCATTTTGTCTCTATACCGGCACACACCCTTTCCATGACGGGAACCCAGCCGTTTCCCGAAAAACCTCCAACCGTTTCCACTCAGGGAGCCCGCCTTTCCCCTGCGGGGACGCTCCCGATAGATTTTCGCGGTGGCCCTTTCACTCGTTCGACCGCAGGGATGTTACGGGGGATAAAATCAGGACTTGAATAAATACGGGAAAGGGAGCGATCCCCCTCCATCCCCTCTCTCTTATACCTGTGCTCTTTCCTGACTCGAATAACCTCTCTTATGGGGGACTCGTATCTCTCTTAATTAGCGCTCTATACGGTGACCATTCGTATGGGAGAAAAGGCGACTTTCTTCTCTCTGCCGGTAAGTGGTTTTGCAGATGTTGTAGAGGTGGTTGTCTTGTGGTTTTCCTCTGGTCTGTATTCTTCGTTGTGGGGATAGTTCTTCTCTGGGTATGGAGTAATGGCGTGTGCGCTTTTCCTTTCGTTTACCTTGAGAGGTGGAAGTGTGGGTGATGTGGTTTCTGGTCTGTTGTCGTTCTCCGCATGTGAAGTAATGGCGTTCTCTGCTAATCAGGAATTTGCGTTATCTTACGAGGTAAGAGTGGGTAAACGAGATGGCGCCGGGGACTGTTCTGGCCTGGTCTTGTCTGGAGTTTCTTCCCGGGTATTCTCTTCCGTGTATTGGGGAATGGCGTTCAGAGAAATTGCCTTTCTCTAGTCGCTTTTTGGTGGTGGTCGAGGTTTGCTTCATGGGGTCGGTAGCCTGGGGCAATGAGGTTGGTCTTTTCGGTAGCCTGGCAGGAAGAGGTGGGTATTGCCTGGGTGTGGGGTAATGGCCGTTCCTTTTCTTCGTTATCTTGTTTTGTTGTTTTCTTATCGTCTAAAACAATTTGTTTATATGCTCATTAAACGCAACGAGAGCCATTCTGAGCGTGTCTGTTTTGTGGTGGTATCAGGAGTCGTTTTTGGCGTTTTCGTCGCAGGGTGTTGGTCTCTGGTACGCTGCTTAACGGATATAAGAAGTGACATGGCAAAACGTCAACTTTTGAGACCAAATCAGGGTAAAGCGTTGACTTTTCATTGATGTGTTATTTATTTGTTTTCTTGTGGGTGTTATGTGCGTAAAAGCCTTGCCACACCTAGAGTGTATGAGGTTGGAGGGTAGGGAAGAGGGGCGATCAACGAGTTCTTATATAAATCCTCAATTAGTGACCGCCAATGTCAACGTGTTGATTAGTCTGGCGCCTGAGCCTCATTACCCCCAAATCACCGCGTCGTTATTCAAATACGGTCTAATAGAGTTCCCCACTGAAATATTTCTGAGTGGATTTTTTCCGCGTCCACTCTGGACGTTTGTTCTGCCTCTGGCACTCATATATACGCATGAACGGTCTTGACCGAATCTCATGCCCAGCCTGTGAGGTGTAATCAACGAAGGTATAGTCAAAAGCATCTCCATTATCGAGATTGTCACGTCCAACATGAATTAGCGTCCAGTTAGTGAACTGCTCATGACTTTCAACTTGTCCGAAAGGAGTGAATCCCCATGCGTTAAATGAAACATGCAGATGCTCGCCGGATTGAGTTGTAGGGATTAACGCTAACAATATTTGTTCCCCAACACCTTCAAGATACGCTCTTCCTGCAAGAGTGGTTGCAACACCGTCTGATATTCGTTCAGCTTTACAGATCAGCATTGTACTGCGTGTTGCTGTTGGAGCTGTATGTAACAAATCACCCTGCCTTTCTGCAGCGAGGCATGAGAAGGATAAACTTATGGCTATAACACCAGCTATATGAGAATTCATTGACATTCCTTATGTCTTTTATTTATTTATTTTCTTATTTGTGTAAACAAAATCATCAATAAATAGCTTACGTCAGTTGCGGTTATGGCCTATGGAACGTGAAAGAAGGATGCGTTTCCAATGGGATTCTCGCAACCCTATCTCATCAGCATCACTGTTAATGTCCATGATCTCGAGTATGGAGAAAGTGACACGTTTAAGACGCTCTTCGTCGAATGCTCCGAACGCCTCAATCAACCCTGCGTTCCCTCCATGGCCTGTGTCAAAATATGTCATCCATCTTCCCCAGATACCATCCTTGCCGTTCGCTTGGCCTACGTACAATTTACCTCCATCCACGTCAGTCAGCAGGTAGATGCCTTTTACGATACTCAGTGCAGTTTTCCACGAATCAAGCTCCTGCCGAATAATGGTGCCAAGAGTAACTCTGTTAAGCACTACGTGCTTATATCCAGGGAATTCACCAAACGATAGACACATAGGGGCTATTTCAACTATTGGCATTTTCCCAGCCAACCTCTCTCCATAAAGTACATGGATGCGTGGTCGACTAAGTCTGACATACATACGTCCCCGGTATTCAGCTAACTCAGGAATGGGGCTCAAAACATAGGCGTAATAGTCGTCTTTGCGATTACGAAAACATGGTGTCGCTGTCGGACTACAGCTTTCACGACGATACGTTCCGGCATAAAGCCATCTTTGCTTATCCTCAGTTTGAATAAGAGAAATGACGTAAGTCCGGTTAAAATAATTCATCTTCTGGAAGCATTGCCATTCATCTGACGTCTCGTTAAGAAATTCGTTTATCGGCAATTCGCCATGCTCATTCTTGCCAGCTAAGTGAATTTTGCAGTTCTGCGGTGTCAGTTGAGGATACATCGAATGAAGATACTGGAATAGTTCCATACGGACTGTGTCCCTGGTTTTATCAATTCTGCTGATTGATATCTCACATGAAAAGCAAGCCTGTCTACTGCAGACAAAGCTCTTACCAGTCCCAGGCTGGCATTCCATCCACCAGCTCGGCATCACGATCAAAGTGAACCACGTCGTAACCGGCATCCAGTATCATCTTGATATGGCGATCGCCGCTTCGGAGATGTTGAATGTACGCAGTTCATCTGCCCAGCTATTGTCACGCATTCCGGCACGAACAATCCAACCATATTCTGTGCCGTGTACCCAGTTCAGTCCGCGATCGGTGATTGGGTCAAAACAGACAATTGGCAACTGTTCGGAGTCTTCCGCGGTAACGTGCGCAGTGCTGATAACAGCTGTCTTGTAGGCTTCAGTGATTTTCAACATTACTTACCTCTTTTAACTAATTGTTTCCTTGTATTAGTTATTATCATCGATAAGAAAAGGTAGAAAACATTTTGTTTGAGGCAGTGCGGCTGTCTCGATACTGTCATTACGATAATCAGGCGCATAGTGTCAAAGCTAAGTTCAGATGTCCGGGGCAGGGCAAAGCTGAAAAGTCAGCTTCTAGCACAAAGTGGACAGTGCTGAAAACTCACCAATTATATGATTTGGCGGGTGAACTACTGCTCAGTGATGGTACTACCCCACTGATCGCCTTCCCACTCTTTCGTTAATTCAAACCCAAATTGAGGCGACACAACCTGCGTGGCAGTATGAGTGCGAAAGGCTACTGTTATGACAATGCTTGTGTGGAAAACTTCTTCCACTCACTGAAAGTCGAATGTATCCACGGTGAGCGCTTTATCAATAGGGAAATAATGCGGACAACGGTGTTTAATTATATCGAGTGTGATTACAATCGCTGGCGTCGTCAAAGCACTTGTGTCGGTCTCAGCCCTAAACAATTTGAAAACCAGAATCTCGCTTAGTGCGGTACCCACATTAAGTGGGTAGGATCACTAACCTGTGATTTTAAAGCAGAGGAATGATGTCTAATTTTTATTTTAATCTTGCACTCTTTGGTGCCACTTCATCTATAGCGGATATGAGAATGCTTGCTGAGCAAACTGAGCACGCTATAAAGAACTCCATAGCTCACACTGAGGTAGTTGAGAGTGAGTACGGGGATGAGCATGAAGATGAGGAGGGTAACATCTATCAGTACACTCAGAAAGTCTACTCATGTGGTTCCTGTGTCAGCTATGAGGAAAGTGAAGCAAAAGCTCAACATGAGCACCTAATCACACAACTTTCACGCAGGTCAGCCTTCCTGACTATTTTTGGAATCTTTGAATATCACATGTCTGCCTGTAGAGATATTATGATTCGAGACACAGGTTATGATAATAAAAAGCTTTCAAGAGGAATTGTTGAAGGAACAGAAGAGCTACTCAGAAAAGCCATGGGCTATCACAATGCTCCTGATTTAAAGCATCTCTCACAGATACGAAATTTCTTTGCTCATAATGATGGAAAATATTATGAATATAAGGATGTTAAGAACAAACCTGATATTGAAAGAGATAAAAAGGAAAGGCGCATTCTTGTAGCGTTTGAACAAGCTACAGCAGAATTTTCAGGTATTTCTCTCAACGAATTCAACTCCATAACGATGGATGAAAGCTTCCTTCCTGAAGCGATTGATGTACTCGAAGAATTCGCAAAAACGTTATCAGACGCAATTACGCATTACGGAAATCATAAACTAAAGACCACATCACCTTAATTTTTGTGTAGGGGCGGTTAGTACCGATGCCATTCTGCATCTGGCAGATGATGCGCAGGCATCTGGCGCGAATGCCCTTTTACTCCCGGTGACCTGCTCCCCGTTATTCATACAGAATGCTGTTAGTAATGTCCGCAGATCGCTCAAAGCGGACATTACAACTTTGCTGTTGCACATAGTCTGTCCCAAGCAGTGACTACGTTAAATTGAAGTCATCGAAATCGACGAACTCCATATGTCTGGCTTCCACCTTTGCAAGAGTGAGCAGAAACAACATCCCCTCTCTTAGAGAGGTTGGTTGTTCGAGCAGGAGCTCAAAACCGTCCACATGAGTCTTGCCCAACCAATAGCCGCCACCATACTGTCTCTCTCGCTGGAAAAAGACGCACTGGCCAGGTTTGAAATGTTTAAGTGTCTCGCCTCTGTATACGATCTGATAACTAGTGTCTTTTCCGCTCATTTTGATCACCTTAAAATACTGTATATTAAAACAGTTGTTTTTTGATGAAATGCAGTCAAGTTGACGGTGGGGGTAATAACTTATTTGTGAAAACAAATTGTTTAAGACTATATCAATAGCCTTATAATTGGTGAAACCAGTTACTACCTCATCATGATGCGGTGGAGTGTAGATTTTGCCGCTGCAGTGTCTTGACCTGTTCTTCAAGTTCACGCACATACTCAACGAGAGATCCGCCTGGCGGTATTTGGCACTCTTCCATTAGTTGAAAGTAAACGTCGGCTGCCGCGCGAATGTTTGAGCCTTTGGTTAGCTGATCACTGAGCAGTTCGTCGCGCTCTTTCATAAGCCGCACGCATTCTCCATTGCGTTGGTTGACTACAGCCTCCAGCTCTGCGATGCGATCGCCCGGCGTTTTGCACCCCTTACGTTGAGTCGTAACCGTGAAATATCCAAGTTCAGGAACGTCGTAGCTCAATTCCAGATAGTTTTTTGCACCATGTCGAACAAATTCGCCGGCGAACATGGTGGCGAACATGGCAGAGGCCAGCTCTCCGTTAAACAATGACTCCAGATCTACAGGAGTGCCAGCAGCAAGAGCGGCACGTGCAGCCTCTATGACATGCATAAACTCATCATAATGTCTGGCGCGCTTCTCCAGCTCTGCCCACTGCTGGCTATTTCGACGCACCAGGTACTCAATAAAAATCAGCGCTGATTCGTCGGCGTCGCCTTCAAATGAGACCTTACCCTTATCGACAATAATCGTGCCCACAGCGGTTGGGTTGTTGCCCTGAAGGTAAAATCTGAAAGGAGTATCCGTGCTCATCGGTGATACAGCCTGTATATCCATAGAAGTGGCTTTATTCCTGCTTTCCATGTGTGTTTTCCTCTTAATTTCGCGTCATCATTCTTACATAAAATAAGTAGGTAGTTACCTATTATTTTGTGCGTTTGAAGACATACACACTGACGGTTATCCCCGTGTCATCAAACTCGCCTGTGAACGACTTACCTTTGGCGTAGACGAAATTGTCCAGCATCATCCAGTTCAGTGTTGGTGAGTCCCCCGGCAAAACAGCAACAAGGCGCCCACCGACTTTCAGATGCCCCAGGCCGGCCAGCGTGTGTTCTTTGTGGCGCCCGAGAGAGTAGGGTGGATTCATGACTATCTTGTCGAAGAGGTAGCCTTCATTGTCAGCAGACCACTTCATGAAGTCACAGCAGACTGTGTTCACGTAGCCTTTTCCAAGAAGGATGTCAGCAAATAGCGGCGCAACCTCAACACAGGTTACGTCCTCAGGATTCGCCTCAATAAACGTAAGCAGATCTCCGCGGCCAGCTTCCGGCTCCAGCAATGTTTCGCCAGATTTCAAGTCAACGACCTTGGCCACGTACTCCGCGATTACGCGAGGGGTAGGGTAGAACTGATGTGATTTTGCATCCGGGATTAAACCTGTCGCCACAATCGTATTGAGTGTTTGACCGATCTCATACGGGAACTGCCAGTGCTTTTTATCCTGTACGCCGCCAATGAAGCTCAATGTGCGCTCCAACTCTTCAACCTGCGACTTCTGGAGACTGGAATCAGAGAAGTACCAAACCCCCTTGTCTTTGCTGAATCGCCCGTCACGTAAAGTGGATCGAACGGGCTCAGAGATGGTCTTTTGAATGAGACCAAACTCCTTAGGCACTCTGGTTTTTGGGACTGTTCGGCAGGGGGCAGGAATAGCGGCCGGCATACTGTACGCCAGCACCTCATTAAGCTTCCAGGCAACATCTGGGTGGATCTCAAAATGCACATTACCGTTCTTGAACATTTTCACGCGCATCAGGTTACCATCCACGTTGATCCAATCACCCGTCTGGCAATCATTTGCCCGGTACGCAGCCGATAGCATCTCTGTTGTGCGGTTAATGGTGATGAACTCCTTATGCGCAAAGAAATGCAGCATTACGCGCAGGTCATCGATGTAATCCTCTTTCCGATAGTTCACGCTGACACTATCCCGCCAGAACTCTGAAATGCAGCTGGCGATGATCAGACGCTCGCTAAAGCCGTTCGTTTTATTGGTCTTGTGCGCAGGGCTCAGCGCCTTAAACAAACCGTACACGCGCTCAGAGAGATATTTATGCCTGTCATTCAGCAGATTGACCATCGTGGGGATGACCGTCTCTGCTTTGAACTCAGGTACGCCAACGAACTCCTTAACCTTCATCTGGTAGCCGGTTCTGTCAGTCTTGATGGTTTCCTGCTTGCCTTCTATGAACTGTTCGCGCCATTCATCTCGGCGGGAAGCTGGCATGATCAGCAGAACGTTTGTCATATCCGTGACCTTCTTCCAGTATTCGGCCCAGATATTCTGCTTCACCCACTCAAGATCGACCTTATCCAGCCAAGCTCTGTTGAAGCGTGTGCGTTCGTCATCCGGCCGGTGGTTGAGTCGAAGCAGGCGGTTAATCATGTTGTGACGCTCATCGCCATAAACGAAGTCGTGAACCTGGTGCATGAACGCGATCTCTTTCTCGCACTCGGCAACGATGTCATGGATGACGTTCATCTCTTTGCTATGGTCGATACCGGTGTTCGAAACAAAAGACTCAAGGACAGAAAGCGCTGTACTCATAATTTCACCATATAAACAATTTGTTTTCTTATTTGTTTTATTATCTCAGATAAGAAAAGGCGTAAAAGATCTATACAGAGGGCTACGGAGGAGGGGAAGGGGGCTCTCGCCCCCTTGCTATTTCAGGTTCAGTGGCTGACTTGCTGCATCTTGTGCGGCTGGTCATTTAGATCGTGGCGATGGGCAAGTTCTCGCATCATGTCTTCAATACGGCTCTTCGCTTCATCCATATTATCCGCCATCGCACCAAGCAGCTGGCGAATAGCAGCGGGATGTTCATCGCCGGTTAGCTCTGGCATTTTGAAACCGTTATGGGTTGCCATTAGTTTAAAGGCTGTAATTAACATGCCTAAAGAAGACTTAAGGCTGGCGATCTCCCGCTCTTTGCTTTCAATGCCCATATTGTCTCCGGAGAGCTCTGGCGCCGGCGCGCATTTTGGCTCGCTCATCATATCTAGAGTTGCCTGGAGTTTATTGGCGCGTTCTTGCTCTTCCACATACGCCCCGCCAAAGTGACGGGCAAGCATCAGGATTTTCATTGGTTCGTCAAATAAGTCCATGACCTGGACGATGGCCATGATGCGTTCCAGAGGATGAGCGTCACCATGACCAGTTATAGAATCAAGCATTCCTACGAGTTTCTTAGCCCCGACTTCATTAATGATCTTCTTTACTTCAGCGTTAGCGGCGGTGCATTTATCACACATGTGTTTTTCCTTAATTGTTAAAATAATTTGTTTTCTTGGTGGCTTTATTCTGACAATTCAGAAGAGGGGGGCAAACGCGTCATAACGGTTAAACCAGAAGAATCGAGGGCCAGGTGGCCCTCGGCGATCACTTCGATTTTTTAAGTAGAGGTTGGGCAAAGTAGATAGCCAATCCAACCAACACGCCATCTGCCGCGATAGACATCAGTTTGCCAGTGAAGTCCACCAGCACGACCAGCACGAGAAGAATGGCGACGACGGCCAGCCTTAATTTCTCCGCCATTAGATGTACGCATCCAGAGATAACTGCAGCGCCTGAGCAATTTTCTTCAGCACAACCTCTTCTTCTTCGCCGATGCCATCCTGATCGGCAATATCCAGGCAGAGACACAACACATCAACGGCTTCTGGAGTGCCGGCGACATCAGCCAGCTCCCGAAGAGCCTGTGCGTTGGCGGAACGAGGAGAAGCTTCATAGCGAGCACGAATATTGCTGCTCATCTGCGCGATCTCACCCGCGAACGGTGAGAAAGCTGGCAATGCGGAGATGGTCTTCTCCAGAATAGCGATTTCTTTTGCATCACAGTTGCCATCTGCATAAGCGATCATGTATGCGCCCCAGACAGTAGCTTCGACCGCATCGCGGTTCTCCATTTTTTTAACTTCAATAACCGCTTTACGAGTTTTCTTTTTGAAGAAACCTAACATGTGTTTTCCCTATATGTTATGTGCTTAAACAAATTGTTTTCGTATATAAATAAACATTAAGGCAGCAAAGAGAGCCTCGAAGGCTTCTACCCCTACGCCCATTAACAGAACCCGAGAACAGAGCCGATCGGTGGGACAAAAATCCCCACAACACGAGCGATCGTCATACCTGAGTGAAGAAATAAATCACCGTGTAGTGCCAGCTTAACGATGTTTGAGATCCAGCCACCCACCGCCAAAAGCAGAATGGCTATCCAAATGAATGACCAGTTTTTGAGTAAGAAGATCACGCCATCACCTCAGTCGCAGCAGGAGGAAGATCCGGAGTCGCAGGACGAACTTGAGGAATCGAATCCAACCGCATCCCATCCAGAGTGGCAGACCGGAGCATGGTGGTGATGCTGGTTGTGCTTTCCGTGACTGGTGCCGGCGTCTGCTGCGAAACCGTTTTGCATGAGTCCGGCATCAGCAACGCCTGAGTCGATGGTATTGCTACGGCTGCCAGACAAATCGTGATCAGCCCGTAGGCCATTGGAAGTAGTCTTTTTCGTTGAAATTGATCCATCTGAGCTCTCCATGCGCGTTTGATTGGCTCGCACGCCCCAGGTGTCTCGCAGGATTTTTGCGGTTCGGGTCTTCATCACTTCCCCCATTGCCACACGAGCCCCCAGGTTAGAGATGGCCGCCGCATGGTCATCCAGACGATGCTCCATTTGACCAACTTTCTCTTCCAGTTCGGACAGGCGTGCAGACACGCGACCGGAGAATAACTCCGCCAGGATGAGTCGTAGCGAACGGGGGTGTTTCTTAAGAGAAGAGGAAGGCGTTTGATGTGCCATTTGAAATCCTTTCAATGTCAGAAAGAGTTGCGGCTGGAATGTCCAGCCGCCGTTTTTTGCGTTCCATCCTTGGAACCGTGCCTAACCAGCACGTTGTCATCCTGACGATGGGTAAGATACATGATACAAAATGATAGGTAAATACTTACTTATCACTTTATACCAAAAAACCAGCATCTTTTTTGTGTGGAGTATCCGCTGCCGCATATGCTGCGATCTTGGCCAGCCTGTCGCATATTTCGTTTTCTCGATGCCCGGCGTGACCCTTTACCCAGTTCCACCGGACATTGTGGCGACTGGCGGCTAAATCGAGTCGCTTCCAGAGGTCGACATTCTTAACAGGCTTCTTGTCAGCAGTGATCCAACCATTTTGTTTCCACCCCTTCATCCAGAGGGTCATACCATTTTTGAGATACTGGCTATCTGAGTGCAGGATCACGTTGCAGGAGAATTTAAGGCGTTCCAAAGCTATCAGGGCGCCCATCATCTCCATGCGATTGTTTGTGGTGCTGTGGAAGCCGTCGGAAAACTCGCGTTCTTCGCCGCGGAACTGAAAGACGATGCCATATCCACCGGGCCCGCCCGGGTTTCTGAGACAAGAGCCATCACTGAAAACTTTGACCGTCTTAAACCGGGGATTAAATTCGACAACTGGCGTTTTGAAGTTTTTGCGGGGGTGTTTTTGATACTGGTGCTGCGCACGGCCGGCTGCCGTTTTTCGTCTGGCGTGTGTGCTTGTCGTCATCTCTAACTCCAAAGCGTGCGCCGCCGCCAGTTTTTCCTCGCGCGTGTGCGCACGCGTGTTTATACATATTTATTTTCAATAAATTACTTCCCAGATCGGGTTTATTTTTACCTGAACTGAGCGAACGAAGTGAGTGAAGTTCACCTCGAACGAAGTGAGAGGTTATCTTTTCAGGTAATACTCTCCCAGGGAGGTGAGTAAAAAAATCCTCACCAACCTGGTCGTTTCATAACCTGAAAAGTTATGACCTAAGTCTACTGCCAGCTTAGGCTTGGGAAGTTATGGATGACAGCACCCCAGAACCGAGATCTTCCCACACTTCATGAAGGGGAGTGCTGGATTCAACCTCTCAAAAATACCCAGACTCGACAATCATAAAGTGACCCTTCTCTCTGCCCACTTTGGTTCCCCCTTCCCCAGACCCCAAAAGGGCTGGTTCTGCGCTGGTTGTGGGCTTTTTTAAGTCTGGTGCCAGTGACGCTATCCTCCACCCACCAGACCGAGATTTCGACTCAGGTCGAAATCGACATCATTCTACAACCACTATGATACATCGTAAATGGTAACTACTTACTTACTTTCATGACTGATCATTTTGTCTACCATGAAGCTGAACTTGCAGAGCAAAAACCTCGTTGATTAGCTCGCCAAGGAGCTGCTCAATCAGGTCTTTGTGTTCGCCAGTGTGCAAACATTTCAGTGACCACTCGTAAAGACTGAATGCCTTTTCACGATCCTTCATGAGTTCGCGAGCGTTAGCCAAAAAATCGCTCTCAACGAGCGCTACAACGTTGGTCGGGTATGCCATGATGGTTTCCTTACTTGTCTTCACAAAAACGATTCTATAGCGTCTGGAAAGGGGTTCCAGAGTGGTCTGGGCGTCTTGTTTCGGTCTGGGAGTGGTCTGGAATCGACAAGGAAAAGCCTGCTTTCGTATATGTTTATAATTAGTACTTAGTTATTTATATATACGAAAGCAGGTTATGAAACGCTCCCAGACTCGGATTAAGCAGCCTGTTTCCGTGGTCTTTTTTTCCTGATCACTTTGGCAGGATCGTAACCACCCAGACTTTTCATCACTGTCAGCGGGACTTTATTCATGAAGTGACCAGCGTTCTGACAGAATCCGCGAAAGACCACCAGCATACTTCCGCCTGGGTTGATATTGACCTCAACCAGACCCAATGTGACGTCAGGTTCCATGAACGCTACGCGGCCGCCAGACAGAACTACCGTCTGGTTTGCGCACTCGGTGGCGCGCTCATACCACATCGTGTCGAGCGATTGCGGAATGAGCATAACGGTGGTTACGCCACGCGCTTGCTCTCGGATAGCCGCCTCTATCCAGGGGGTTATTTTAGAGTAGGGCGGGTTGAGAAAGGCCACCGTACCAGGATCACCCCAGCTGGACTTAAGAGCATCTCGTTCCACACCTATGTAGCTCGGAAGAAGCGCGTTTTCTTTGTTACAGGCGACATCAACATCAAACGTAATGCCGAGATATCGCTGAATGGCGACAAACAACCATTTCGGTGTGCGCCAAAGGTCTCGAAGAGAGGCATCTCGCTCTCGCTTTTTGATTTTTTCGGCTGCTATCATTTTACAATCCAATAGGTAAGTACTTACCTATTTTTTCATGTCATTTTACGATTGGCAAATAAAGAAAAAACACGCCAGATTGCTTAACGGGAGACGCTCTGGCGTGTTTTTTACTGTTGGGGCATACGAATAACTGTCCAACGCTCTAAAACTATCAGGGGGCTTCAGAGCGCGAAACGGATCGTCAGCCAATGGAATACTCCGCGATAAATTTCCTTACGATCGGGGACTCTTCATTAAGAAGCAATCTTCCACCATCCCTCGTAGCGATTCCCGTGACTGGGAAAACAGCCATCATCTGGCCAGCCTGAGTCGACGCGGTGCTGAGTGGATATGGCTTTTCCGGATAGCTCATTAACGCCAGCTTAATGCTATTGCTGCTTGCCTCTTTTGTGTCAATAAGATGCCGCAATGCAATCACCGTGTAGATGCTGATATCCGGTCCGCCATTGAACCAATTTAGCAGGTTAGAGATCTTGTCTTTTGCCTTGACCGGCGCCGCATTCAGAGCTTCGATGAAGACCTCACGTTTCAGGCCAGCCACAGCATAAAAATCATCGCCCTTATCGTTCAGGCTGAATCGAGGCTTGGGTGCTGCGCGCTCTTTATTCGCCGCCTTCGACTCTTTTGGCTGTGCCGCAACTGACGATTCTTTGGCGTGTTTCTCCTTTTTTTCATCAGTCTGAGGTTTATCACCCTGAGTCGAGTCGGTCTCAGGAAGAGGGGAGCTCGACTCGACTTGAGGTATCTCAACATCAACCACCTTCAGCGACTCATGTTCGTTTTCCAACTCTTCAAACACACCGGAGAGATCGCCGCCGTCTTTCGCTTCCATTACAGTTTCAGCAACAGCCGGCACCGGTACGATCGTCTCATCGTTAAGATCTGCCAGCAGGTCGTCTATTTCGTCTCCTACAACGGCCTCCGAAGCCAGTTTTTCAGGCTCATCGAGCAGTTGCAGCATGGCGGTCAGCTCATCCAGATCATCTTTTTTGACTGTATTGTTGAGGTTGCTCATGTCTCTCTCCTTTACGTTGTGTGAGCGTTTATACGTTTTTGGGTTGAGAGCATTTTGTCAAAACCTATTAGGCGGAAAAGAAGTAAATACAGGCAGTTGTGATAATGAGAGGGGCGAAAGCGCCGTCAGGCGCTTTCGAATGGGAGCTTATAGAAGCCGTATTTTTCCCGTGCTTTGAAAAAGCAGTGCATCATCAGATCGGTATCATAGAGCGCGCTGTGCGCCTTAGCCTTGTCATAGACAAAACCCAATGAGAAGGCGAATTCCTCCAGTCGCGGCCGTTTGCCGTCTTCTGTCGCCCATAATCCGGATAACATAGTGTCCACAAGAGGCAACTCTGGGAGAGTGACGCCGTACTCTGCAAATTCATGGCGAATAAAGGGGAGGTCGAACGCTTCACCATTGTGAGCAACCAAAACGCTTGCATCGCTAATATAGCGAGCGATTTTACCGGCATGTTCAGACAATAGTGGCTCTGCGGAAAGATCTTCCAGCGAAATGCCATGCACTGCCTGGGCTTTTGGATCGATACTCCGCCGCGGGTTAAAACGCATCGCCAGGCTATCGATGTGCTTCTGGGTCTCCAGTTCATAGCGGGTAATGGCTATTTCAATAATCTTGTGGTTAGCCCTAAAGTCCAACCCTGTAGATTCAATATCAAGCCCAGCAACAATAGTTGTCATAACTACTCCTTACAGCTTTTTGGCACCTTTAAGCAGTGCGCTACGCACGAATTGAGCTGCTTTTTTGATGGTCTCCTCCTGCGATTCGCACACTACCGGCGCATGCCACTCACCAGTGGTGACGTTGAGAATGCGAATTTCATTTGTATCCAGACAAATCGACACATACAGAACCGTGCCGGCAGCCATTTTGATATGCATGGGGAAGATAGGTCGCTTGCCGCGTTCGCTGAACTGGGACATTGCCACATTCAGAACCTCTCCCACATCATCGCCTACCAATCCCTGAACGGACTCAAAAACAGCTCTGATAGCCAGCCTGGCCTCTCGTTCTGTCATCAGCGATCGGGACTGCTCGTCTGCGATGCGTGTCAGCGCCTCTATCGTTTTACGATCTAACTCATCAGCCAGAGATATTTCGCCTAACATTCTGTTTTCCTAGAACTATTTTTCGTGACGTTATTCTGGCATTCCTTCACAGGGGAACAAGAATCAGTGGAAGGTGACGCGATTTGAGATACGGCTCTCTATACGCTCCACATGACGGTCGATTACTCGCATGATCGAGCGTGCTCTTGCGTCAACAGAAATGCAGGTTTCCGACAGGACGAAAACCTGCAGATCTCCGGATTTGGCCAGAGAGTTAATTTTTGTCAGCTCGCCACACATCAACGAGTCGATACGAGCGACATAAAGACGATCAAGCGAACCTCTCTGGGCTCGTTCATAATCTTGTGCTCTCAAATTCACGCCCGGGCGCAGCCCCGCAATGGCATTAAAATTGGACAACGCGGTCTTGTGGCAAAAGCGCTCAATTTCCAGCGCCAGATCAATACATCGTTTGTCATTGGTCTGGCCTACCAAATCGAGCGTATAAGCCATCACATCAGCAGGCGTACGGTCTATTACAAAACCTTCCGCTCCGCGTGTTACCAGCTCAATATGGCGGGCAACTTCCATCTGCACCTGCAGACGCTCAAAGAGCGGCATTGGATCGCCTACGTTGACTCCAAGCCTTGTCATCAGTGCGCCGACGCCAGCATCCACATACGGAATGCCGTAATGCTCGTCGATAAACTTTGCCAGGGTTGTTTTTCCACTGCCCTGAGCGCCAGTGATCCCAATTCGGTAATCCATTACCACCTTCTGTAAACAATCTGTTTGAAGCCGGGCTCATCCTCCGTTCCCCGTTGTGTATGAGCCGTTAACACAGGAAAGAAGCCGAGATTACGCATCATTTGCCGCGGAAAATGAGCATCACTGTCAGGAACGTCTACGCCCATATGCGATAACCAGAGTTCCTCGACGTGAGGCAGAAACAGAGAATAGATCTGCGCACCGCCGATAACCCAAACGGGATCATCAAGCTGCATTACATCGTCCATAGTGGCAGGGTAAAAACCATTGGGCATGAACCCAGATGAGCGCGTCAGAACGACGTTGTGGCGCTCCGGAAGCGGGCGCTTAAGACTTTCCATTGTCTTTCTGCCCATGACGACTGTGGCGTTTGTGGTGAGCTCTCTGAACAGTTTTAAGTCTGAGGGGCAGCGCCAGGGGAGTTCGTTTCCTCTACCGATCTCATAATTGCGACCGACAGCTGCAATCATCTTCATTGAGACACCTCATACATTACCGGGCGCTGGTGAAAACCAGACAGAGCAGCTCGTAGACGTGACGAACTCACCAGTGCCGCGATCATCAGATCATCTTTATGCGCGGCAAGCGTGCGCTTTATATGGGTTTCGTAATTGACTCCACGTGGTGCCAGGTGCAGCCAGTCATAATCAATGCCGAAATCTCTCAGCCATTTTTTGGTTGCGCTTTCGAGCGCTTCCGGACGGTGGCTGATAAGCACCACTTCAGCACCAGAGCGAGCAAAGCCACGCAACATGCGGCTGGTGGGGAATATGAGCTCATCACCTGCAACGAGAGTGTCTGCGTTTTCATCAGCAGCGGCTTTACGATGGCCGGCTCTTGCCAGCACATCTTCAATTTCACATAACACATACATGCCTCTGGCCATATCACACCGCCACTGGAGCCTTAATCCATGGAAGTGGTTCGTAGCCGAAGATCTGCACGCCATCCCATTTGAAGTCATCCAGCTCTTCCCATTCGTGCGGGAAGACGACGATGGGGTCGGACGACTCCGGATGTTCGCGAGCCAGTAGCTCTTCAACCTGCTCCAAGTGGTTGTTGTAAATGTGAACATCAAAGCCGAAATGGACGAAGGCGCCAGCCATGTGACCCGTAATCTTCGCAATGAACTGCGTGAGGATGCCGTAACCGGCAATATTGAATGGCATACCAAGGAAAGTATCGACACTCCGCTGCACCAGGCAGGAGTTCAGGATACGTTTAGGGATACCAAGCTCATCCAGCATTGGCTCAGAGATACTGCCTCGCTGCTCTATCAGGCAAAGCATCTGTGTATAGATCGATTCATAGCCATGCCGGTTATGCTGGATACCAATATCGGTGGCCATAGACAAACGGGTCTGGAAATCGAGCTCACGACTCCATACGGATAACACAAAGTGGCAAGGTGGAAGCTTCATGTCCTCCAGCTCGCCAACATTCCAGGCATTAAGCAGTATGCGGCGATCGGTCGGGTTGTTGCGCAACTGATCAACCATACGTTGTAACTGATCGATTTCACGAGTGATAACGACGCGATCTTCATTCAGCCCAATGTAACCTTCAACGCGATAACCACGTTCTAAGAAGATGTCCTCCTTAAGGCGATACTCGCTGTAAGGGACAATTCTGGTGTCCTCCCATCGGCGCCACTGCTTGCCATATACAGGCCCTAAATCGCCATTATCGTCGGCCCAAGCATCCCAGATCTTCACACCATGCTCTTTAAGGAACCCAATGTTGCCTGAACCTTGTAAATACCATTCAAGCTCAACCAGTAGCGGTTTCAGGTTTACCTGTTTTGAAGAAATGAGCGGAACAGCCCCACCGGTAAGCATGTAGTAGGAAGGCACATAAGAAACGCCAAGCGTACCGGTGCCGGTGCGATCGTCGGAGGGAACGCCGGTATCAACAACGGTCTGGATTACACGGCCATAAGAGCTCGAAGCCAGCTGACCGTTACTGAATTCTCGATTAAGTAAAAAAGACAAGATGACTCCACTTAATAAGTAAGTACATACATATCATTTTAAACACAGAGAAGACATCCAGGCTAGAAATTAAGTAAAAAAATGGTGGCCACGGGGCCACCAACGCTCAACTTTATCGAAAATAAAGATTGATAAGGATAGAAATGGACAATAGATCACACGTCCATTTCAATATATATTGATAAGTTAGTACTTACAAGCTATTTTTGACTACTTCATACAGCGAAGATGCCTGTGCTTGCTCAAGGAAATGAGACAGATCGACATCGCTATATGTCGGCGATTTAAGGATTTTTCCATCAGACAGGCGATAGCCGATCATCATGTCAGTGCCGTCAGCATGGCGGAATCCGAGGTCATTCTTATCATATTTACAGCTCTCAACGGCAAGACGACGCGCTTCAGCATCCGCCGGCCACAGCTTTGTCATATTAGAACGGTGGATCTCCGCCACCAGCTCCACGACGTCGACGCCAAGGAATTCAGCCAGGCGATACACCATCATGCACGCCACATAGATTTTGTTCATCACACGGCGCAGATCCTGAATCAGCTCAGCATCACCTACCTTGTTATGTTCAAGTTTATCGGCCAGCGCGGCCAGCATAAGCGCAGCTTCTTCTGCTTCATTGAAGGGGATGGCCATATCGTCGAAGACGGTATTTCCAGGCACCATAATGGTATGAATAAAGCGATCGACACTTTGCTCCTGAGTGTAGTAACTCATACCAGTTGATAGCCCACCTTTGATGGCTACCATCGTCCCGACACCCACATACAGGAAGTCAGCCATTGCATCCAACAATCCCTGTATATCCCCATTTTTCGCTGCAGGCAGCCCTTCTTCTACCGCCTCTTCATGGATCAGCTTAGCGCGCAGGCGCAGCAGCTCCGGAGTGGGCATTACACGACGCGGGTGTTGAAACAGCTCGTGGAACTGGTCAACCATCTTGTAAATACTCTCAGTCGCTTCTCCAAAGCCGGGGTTTAGCTCATATGGCTCTGGTTTGAAGCCCACCAGCTTATCGGTGGCCAGCTTGAGATGGTCGGTCAGTTTCGTTAATTTCATGCTTTCTCTTTCCTTAGTGCTTTTTTTCGCATTCATTGTGGCCCAGAGCGACCAGGCCACAAAATCTTTATCCAGGCTTACAAATCGGCAAACTGGCTTAGGCCAGCGCGATCAACAGCGGAGTCAATCTGGCCAACAAGGTATGTGCTTTGCTCAGCTTCCTGCGGCGCAATCTGCAAGGTGTCGGACAACAGCCATTTGTTCATCCACACCAGCGGGTCATCTTTTATCTCCGGGTACAGTGGTTTCAGACCAAGACGGCGCATCGCTAGATTGGTACGGTATTTAACATAGCTTTTCAGGATATCGGCGTTTAAACCAATCATTGAGCCGTCTTTAAAAAGGTAATCTGCCCAGCGCATTTCCTGTTCGGCAACGTCCATCATTGTCTGATAGATGAATGGTTCCTCATCCGCAGCGATCTGGGCCCATAGCAAGCCTTCGCGGCCTGTACGCATAAACCGGAGCATTCGTTCTGTGCCTTCGCAATGAAGCGCCTCATCGCGCGCAATGAAACGCATGATTTTGGTGTTGCCCTCAAGTAATTTCCTTTCTCCAAAAGCAAACGTACAGGCGAAGCTAACGTAAAAACGAATGGCCTCCAGCGCGTTGATGGATACCAAAGTACGGAACAGCTGGCGCTGGAGAGGGTAGGGCTTTCCGTCAAATTCGGAGACGTAAAGCCGTTCGAATTCATCTTCTCCCAGATGCTGGCGCGCGCAGGTCATCTCATAGAGCTTGTCGTATTCTGTAGAGATACTGATAGCCCGGCTGATAATTTCCTCGTCGGTCACAATGCCATCGAAGACAATGCTCGGATCATCCACCATGCCGCGAATAATATGGGTGTAGCTGCGGCTGTGAATGGTTTCAGAGAACGACCATGTTTCCACCCATGTTTCGAGCTCTGGAATTGAAATAAGCGGCAGCAGCGTTGCGTTTGGGCTGCGTCCCTGAACGGAATCCAGCAGAGTCTGGTAACGGAGGTTGCTCAGGAAAATGTGTCGCTCATGCTCTTGTAGCTTCGTATTGAAATCGATGCGATCGGTGGTTATGTCGACTTCTTCCGGGCGCCAGAAGAAGGAGAGCTGCTTTTCAATCAGCTTTTCGAAATCGCGGTAC
>OIXH01002312.1_pt1 | contig 19200 bp, 16 predicted proteins | sample 1587741 | NCBI WGS metagenome assembly OIXH01 (sample SAMEA3888916, study PRJEB22519) | human gut metagenome | biome: human gut; feature: human-associated habitat; material: faeces | place: Denmark | collected 2011 | reverse complement strand
TGGTAGACCTCTGGTCTGCAAGCTGCTTTATCTCACTTGCAACAACCGCAAAACCTTTACCTGCCTCTCCCGCTCTTGCAGCCTCTATTGACGCATTAAGGGATAACAGGTTCGTCTGCTCTGCAATATCCTGAATAATACTTAATGCAGAATATATTGATTTGATACTATTGTTGGTTATTTCTATCTGATTATTAACTTCTGTTACATCATTCATTATTGTCTGGTTCGTACTATGCAGTACAGACATAGTATCAACTACTTTATTCTGTGCTGCTGACATATTCTGTGCTGCTTCAGACAATTTGTCCCCATTATCTACGATTATTTCTATATCTTTACCCATGTTCTGTATAGATTCTGCAACCTTCTGCGTCTCATCAGCCTGATTCTGCGCACCTTCTGTAACATTACTTATTACGTTGGCAATTTCAGTCGTTGTACGGCTGAGATTCTGTGAGTTCCGGCTCAGCTCTGAAGATATATTTAAAGAACTCTGTGAAGATGTATTTATATTCGTTATCAAATCGCGTAACTTATTAATTGCCCTGTAAAGGATATTAGCAATCCCGGTATACTCATCGACATCATTCTTTATCTTATTATCATATTCAACACATAGGTCATTTTCATCCAGCGATTCTGCATAATCTGAGGCAACTTCAAGCTTCTTAAGTATCCTGCCTATCTGTAAAACAGCAAGCGTTACAAATACTGCCATAATTATCACTATGCTGATTACCATGGCTGCTACCTTCTTAATTATAATGCTCTGTACCTTTGCCTTGGGAATTCCCGAAAATGCTGCTCCACGTAATTCATTATTCTGCACAAACGGAATATAGTATCCAAAATATTCTTCACCATTTACCAGAGAATCTTTCACATAGAGATTTGCTTTTGTTTTTATAAGCTGTTCTTCTATATGTGCATCCATCTTTGTGTTAAGCGCATTATCTATAGATGTCACAGTTCTTACATCGCCATTAAATATGGTAATCTCTGTGTCAGTTTCATCTGCATATGTATCTATCTGAGACTTCATCTCATCAGCATTCATTCCAAGACTTTCACTTATTATACGTGCACCATATGCCGCTGTCTTTAACTCCGTGCCTATCTCATCCTCAATCGTATTATACTGGCTGTATCCGGTGTAAATGCATGAGAACAGCGCAATCATTATACACGGGAATAAAATAAATGACAGTGTCTTTTCCTTAATTCCATATCTGTACTTCTTCTTTTTACCCTTCATAATTTTTACTCTCCTTATATATATTATTTATAAAGTATATTTTAACACTTATTGGATATTGTGCGCAAGGCTAAGTATGTTTTAGGACGAGCATTTTGGAACGGGCGAATGATATAAACATCATACAATCTAAAGCTAACTTTAGGTTAAGCATAATTTTGAAAGAAGTTTTTTTATGTATACAATCGGTCAGGTCTCTGCAATGTTTGATCTTCCTGTTTCTACATTAAGGTATTATGACAAGGAAGGCTTTTTCCCTAATCTGGAACGCAAGGGAAATATCCGTTATTTCAGCGATAATGAATTAGAAGCACTTCGTATTATTGAATATCTGAAGAAATCCGGTCTTGAGATTAAAGATATAAAGCAATTTTTTATCTTGGTATCTGAAGGCAGCTCCAGCTATGAAAAAAGGAAAGCATTATTTGAAGCCAGAAAATCAACTGTTGAAACTGAAATCCAGGAACTTCAAAAAACTCTCTCCCTCTTAAAGTTTAAGTGCTGGTATTATAAAACAGCAACGAAAGATGGTAACGAAGATGCTATAAATGCCATGTTACCTGACAAGCTTCCAAAAAATATACAGGAGCTATATGACAAATGGCGCGGATGTAGATAAATAATAGCCAACAACGGCGAACCCTTGAAAAAAGTTCGCCGTCACTCCACTTTTCACTCAATTCATGGTCAATTCGTTATTAGATATAACCATCAATCATGTTTCCCAATGGTTCATCAGCCCAATAAATAAATACTGCTTCATATTCTTGAGAACCATAAATTCCATTGTGTCCATAGGACCCAGATTTCTCACTGTAAAATACACCTTCCAGTTTATATCTAATTGAAATATAGATATACTTATCGTCCGGTACATTTTCTATTAAAGCTTTAATATTGTCAGTCTCACTCTCTGACAAATCTGTCCCATCAAGAATCCCTCCTAAAAGTTTTTCAAACTCTAAAACACTTATACATCTCAATCTCGGAAATGGATCTTTCAACAAAACTATGTTATCCATATTCGAGCTAATTGGTAATTCACACACATAATTGATTTTAATATATCTTGATTTGTAAAAAATACTTTCGTAAAACAAACAAAAAATAAATGCAATAATTAGAATTACCATAGCTAATATAATCAGTTTACCACCTATACTTTTTTCACCCATTATCTGCCTTTCCTCTTCATCCTCTGCAATGACAAGTTCACCATTTTCCAACCTATTATATTCTTCCCGGAATGCCCTTCATCGGAATATTCTCCTACAATCTCCATATTCTGAAATTCAGCATATTTCCTAATCTTGTCCTTCTGTGCATCCAAGCTGTAACCATCAACCTGAATTGCTGTTGATACACGAGTATATATGTAGCACTTTGTTTTCTTTTTCAATACATTCCCCCCTCTACTGTGGTAAAATCAAAGTTGGATTTTTCAACAGTGTGGCAATAACCGGGGCATATTTAGATATTCCATAATCTTCAACAATACTGGTTATTCTAGCACCTGCATCCTTTGATGAAGCCCCACATAAGAAAACCCTTTCATCAGCAGTTCCATAATCTAATACGATAAAACGATCATGGAATATACCACCTGTCTTTTTCATTGATATTTTTACGGATGGATATTCCTTGCAAAAATCCGTAAATTCTATATTATGAAGTTTATTATTCCCAACATTATCGCTGAATAAAGTAATATTTACTCCTGTAGGAGAGTTTTTAAGATGTACCAGCGTTCTTAATCCAATATAATTATCAACGACATATATTGATGACCTTGCCTGTTTATAAATGGACTCATATACCTCATCTGCACTACTGAATTTTGCATTAAACATGAGCCACTTGTCATCATCATCTGAAACAAAGCTGTTCATCATATCCGCCAACTCAGATTTTGTCACAACATCCTTCAAGCCTTCTGCAACATCTGAAATCTGTTTTTCAAGAGATATCATATCTGAGTTGATTTTGTTAATTTCTATTCTGTTGTTAGCTGTTTCCATGCTTAGCTGAAGAATTTCCCGCTGACCTATTAAATCGCGATTTTCTAAAATGTAATCTTTCATTTTCTTAAAGGTTCTTATTAATGCCTTGCTCTGCTTAACAGCCAACGGTCCTTTCAAGACAGTCATCAGCATATATAATCCTTGCTCTGTAAATACATGAGGATTATAACGACTTTTTGAACTTATATTTGCGGTACAATTTTTGTACCGCAAATCTTCTAATTCCTCATCTGTCAATTCAAACATAAAATCTTCATCAAATTTTTCAATATTATTTTTTACCTGTCTATTAAATCCCTTCGTATCATAGCCATATATCTCTGCTAAATCAGCATCAAGCAATACCCTTTTACCCCTAATTTTATACAGTTTTTCTTTTAGATATTCTTCTGTTACTTCTATTACTGCAACATCGATTTCTTTCTTTTTATCTTCTGCCATAGAACTCCTCCATTCATTTTGCGGTCAAAAAATTCGTCCGCAATTCTCATATGACCATTTTACTGACGTCAGTAAAATTGTCTATTCCTCTTTTTCCCTCAGTTTGTCATAATACGCTTTATACCTATAAATCGTCCGCTCACTGACATTGTTCCTCTTCGCAATTTCTACCATTGTCATGCCGCTCTCATACCCAACAACAAAATCATTATAAATTGCCATCCACTTGGCGTTATGTTTCTGCCGTCCGCTTAATTTACGATTTCTGTAATACTCCAATTCCTCCCGAAGTTCTGCATTCTCTTTTTCCAACTCCTCAATTTTTTTCAATGCCTCTTCAAGTGTTACAGTTTTCTCCATTATCCTGTCCTCCGTTCATGTCATTTTCGTTTTGTCTATATTATAAATATCTATGTCACTTTCGTCAATCCGATTGTGTCATGTTGCGTCATTTTTTACAAAAGCTTTCATACAATCGAAATACCGCTGATATCGTTTACAGGCTAAACTTCTCCAAAAGCAGTCAGCCTGTATGTTTTTTATCCAATCACGTAAAATCCATTTTCTTTTTATTGCCGGTCCATATTTTAAGATCAGTGCTGTCACAACATCCACACATCTCTCAAATGCTGCATTCTCTTTTGCATCATCATAATATTTCTTTCTCATTTGTCCGCCCCTTTCTGTGCTTAAATTGCTTTGGCAGCCAATTATCGTTATCTGCTTTCAACAAGTCACACACATATATCTTATTCGGCTTTCCTAATCCCTGATATACTATGCACACAAGACTTACCATACCCGAACGACTGAAAGATTTGAGAGTCGCAGAAAAAAGAATGTCATTGCAGGAATTGTCTGATGCTACTGGCATCCCGAGTTCCACACTTGGCAACTATGCAAAAGATGAAAATGTAGATATATCACTTGGCAATCTACTGACGCTTGCAGACTTTTATCAAGTAAGCACCGATTATCTTCTTTGCCGAACCGAACTACGTGAACATACAAATAAGTCAGTATCCGATCTGCATCTCAATGATGATGCAGTTCAAATACTGACTGATGAAAAATATAATCCGCAGTTATTATCAGAATTACTGTCTCATGAAAACTTCCACAAATTCATGACTGACCTGGAAATCTATATTGATGGATTTAATGATAAAGGCATTCAGATAGCAAATGCTTTTCTTGATGTGATGAGATATAAACTGAACGAACTCGGTGGCGACTCCACTGATGTTTTTACAAAAATATTTGATCCTTCTCACATTGAGACAGAACAGTATTACATCAATATTCTGCTGGAAGATTTAAATTAACCATTTTCAAAACAAGCCACCGAGCATTATCCCTATGTGGCTTGTTTCATCTATGATTATTTACATTATAAAGTTTAGGTTTCATGTACAATCGACAGCCCAACTTAACTATCTGCTTTCTACTATTGTATATGTTCCTGATTCAAAATTTACATATAATGTTGCAAATGCACTATTATATTCCCAGCGGATTTCCAGAGACCTCTCCCCTCCTGAGATTGCTACCTCTGCGCCTTCCGAAAATGCCTTATGGGTATTTCGCATGCGGATTAACGCAAGCTGTTTTTGAACCACATCTTTTTTCAACCCTTCCGTGATCTGATCCGTGGAAAGATTTGTCCGGTTGATTTCCTTATGTCCTGATTCTCCCGCGCGCCGCACCGCTTCATGGTCATTTTTTCCGGCAAACAGATCCAGATACCAGACCTGCGGTTTGCCCGGCATAAACATCTGTATAGCACGCGCCAGAAGCATTTTTTCGTCCGACGCACCCAATGCACTGTAATATGTGGCATTTACCTGATAATACAGATTCTTTTGGCCATGTAAATTTTTGACCATGCCTCCGCGGGATACGATCCGTTCAATTAACGACTGGATTTCCTCTTCCGGAAGCAGCCCCTTTAAGTCCAGAAGCGGGATGCCATCATGACAGCCGAGCATGTTGACCGTGGAGATCTTCTTTTCCACAATCTCCTTCGCCCATGCCGCAAGGTACGTTCCCCGCCGGTTCTCAATCGCATCAATGACCAGTCCCGGCAGGAAAAAGTCATAGGTTGCATAGCCTTTTTCTGCAAGTGTCTCATATATTTTTTCATCATACGCTGCGTGGATCTCCGGCAAAAGCGTAAGTCCCAAAGGTTCTGCCAGCGCATGGATCTTCTGTAAAAGTTCCCACGTTTCCGGATCATTGAGAAAGTTTTTCTTTCCCGGTGTCTTCGGCGCATAGGCAAAGGCATCCAGCCGCACAATCGCCGCGCCGTAAGAGGCTATTTTTTCCAGTGTTTCACGATAAAACTCCCACACTTTTGGTGACTGGATGTTTACATCCATCTGTCCGAGATACTGTCTGCCATGCACTTCCTGATAAAAGGTATTCCAGTACGGCACTTTTTTTCCATCCGGAAATTCCACCATCAGGATCGGCAGCCCGGGTTTACGGAAAAACATCTGCTTCAGGCAGCTTTCCTCCGGCTGGATATAGCCTTCCTCCGTCATGGTTCCATGCCCTTCCCAGAAGCGGTTCCAGTCGATGAAAAAATCGCGGTACGCAGAAGCTTCCCCTTTTTCCACAAGATCCTGAAACTGTGGGGACTGTGCGGAAGCATGGTTTAAAATAAAATCCAGTTTCAGGTCAATCCCCATATTCTTTAACTGGTCAAGGTCTTCCCGGTTGGCAAGCTGCTCATTCAGGTCATAATCGATCACGGAAAATCCCCGGTCGAGATCGGAATGGTACAGGCTCGGCAGAATGTAAAAAGAAGAAAATACATCCTGCAAAGCCTCCGTTTTCAGCAATGTTACGATATCTCCCAGATTTCCTCCAAGGCTGTCGGGATATGCATTGAGCATCGGTTTATGGTTCATAAACTCTTCCGTCCTTTCCCACGATTAATCCTGCATTTTTTCGCTGCACTTCAAGTTTTTCCTGTTCCAGTTCTACCACGCGGCAGATAAACGGGCTTGCGGCATTCTCATCGCGGTTTCTGCGGATGCGCCGCTCCTTTGTCTCCTCCGGGGAACTTTCCAGAAAGACGGGCAGATCCACACCATGTAAATCGTCACTGCCTCCGTGTGTCCACTCCAGAAGTAATACGGATATTCCGGAAAAATCGGTTTCTTCCGATGAGATCTCGCCATCTTCCCGTCCCATATGCCGCAAGGTGATCGTATCTTTTCCCTCATGAAATGCCGCAAGCACTTCATTGATCCGGGCGAAATCAATCTCTTTCTTTGTTCCGAGATATCCACGCAGTCCGTCTTCCCCGGTCTCTTTATGCACACGCATCCGTTCTTCATCGTTGCGTTTTGGAATCCGGTGTGGATAATCATCGCCCGAGAGCAGATAGCAGCCCCTGCCATCATTTAAAAAGTACTGCTGCAATGCCGTTGCAAGTGTTGTTTTTCCGGAACCGGAACCACCGTAAAGGCTGATGACCACTCGATTTTTGGCATTCCTGTCACACCATTTCTGCACTTTTTCATATAAAGTTCCAGCCTCTTTCAGTTCTGTAAAAGCAAACTGATATGCCTCATATTCTTTGGTAAATGGGGGAAGCGGAATTCCCGCATGCATCAGTGCTGCACCGGAATACTGCCTGCCGCTTTGTTCTTCCAGATACACGGCATCCTGTTTTAACCCACGCAGGCGGACATAAACGGTCGCCTGATTTGCCTCTGCCATAAGACGCACTACGCTTACCAGTGCATGATCCTGTTGCTCTGAGACGGACATCCATGCCGCAATTTCATCCGTAAACGGATCTGACAGCCGCCAGTACGTTCCCTCGTTAATGAGCGTTTCATACTTCTTGTACGTTTTGATCTGCTCCCGGATCTGCTGTTTTTCCTCATCCGATAAAAGCGCCGGGTTTAATTCGTAACCGAAAGTTCCCGCCATTGCCGTCACCCCGCGGGTGTGGAAACTTGTCACCCGTCCGGTCTGGTGATTTGGCACCGCCGAAACATGTGCCCCCATCGCGGAAACCGGATAGAAAAACGAAGTTCCGTACTGGATTCTTGTGCGGTTGATTGCATCGGTATTATCGCTGCACCAGATCTGTGGGGAATAATAAAGCATTCCCGCGTCAAACCTGCCGCCGCCACCGCTGCATCCCTCCAGCAGAAGATCCGGATAGCGGCTGCACAGGTGCTCCAGAAAATCATAGACACCAAGCACATAATCATAGGAAAGATTTCCGGCATAGACATCTGCCATGCTGCGGTTCATATCCCACTTGACATAATCAATTTGTCCCTGATCGAGCACGGCACAGATCTGGTCAAAGACACAATCGCGCACTTCTTTTCTGGAAAAATCAAGCAGTAACTGGTTTCTCGAACGCACCGGCTTTTTCCCCGGAATCCGGATCGCCCAGTCCGGGTGCGCCCGGTACAGATCACTGTCTTCATTGACCATCTCCGGCTCAATCCAGATGCCAAATTTCACGCCCTGCTCATGCACGCGGCTAATAAGCTCTGCTAGGCTGCGACCCAGTTTCGTTTCATTGACCCGCCAGTCACCAAGGGAAGAATTGTCATCATTTCTTTTCCCGAACCAGCCGTCATCCATTACTACCATATCAATTCCAAGGGAAGCTGCTTCTTTTGCCAGATCCACAATCGTATCTCCCGTAAAATCGAAATAGGCTGCCTCCCAGCTGTTGATCAGCACTGGACGCTGCATATGAACATATTTGCTGCGGCACACATGATTGCGGATGCAGTTATGATACTGTTGCGACAATGCCGATAATCCATCTGCCGAATAAGATAAAATAACTTCCGGCACCGTAAAGGTTTCTCCTTCCGCAAGCGGATACGAAAACAGTTCTTCATTTAATCCGAGAAGCAGGCGCGTCTGGTTGAACTGGTCTTTTTCTGCCTCACAGGAGAAATTTCCGCTGTATACAAACAGCATGCCATAGCAGCTGCCTGCGGTCTCGGTTGTCCCTTTTTCTGCCAGAATCACGGCAGGATTATACTGATGGCTGGATGTTCCCCTGCGGCTGCCAAACGCAATCGTTCCATGTCCCAGCGGCGTGCGTTCCAGATTGCGCTCCATGGCATGCTTTCCATAAAACCGCAGGACATCAAAATCTCCCTGTACAAAATCCAGACAGGCTGCCGCTGCCTTTTCAATCGTAATCTGCCCGGTTCCTGTATTTTTAATCCGGACACTTCTTGTAATGACATCGGTTTCTTCCAGAACACCGTACAGCAGATGTACTTCAACCTGTGCGTTTTCATCTGCAAGGACAATTTCCAGCGTCTGCGCTTCGTTTTCATCTGCCCAGACAGCCGGAAGTCCCTGTAACTGGTATTTACCGTTTCGGATTTCATAGCTTTTAAAAAGCAAATCTGCACTTTCCACCCCTTTTTCATTTTTGATATTCAATGCAATATTGCGGTAATCTCCGGTGCCAAGGGAAGGATACTCCTGTGGCAGCGCATCCAGCGAATAGGTGCGGTCCATACCGGCTGCATAAGGATTTCCGGAAAATCCGCGGTCTGCATAGGTTAGGACATAGTCCATGGAACTGTTTGTTTTTTCTCCGTAGTACAAATGCAGCAGATATCCCAGTGGATCAACCTGCATCTGATAAGTTGTATGCGCCGTATGCAGGGTAAATATTTTTTTATTTGGATTGTATATAATTGCCATAGAAGTCACCTCGTTTTATTCTTTATCCTTTGACTGCACCGTTTGCCACACCATTTAAAATCTGTTTCTGGCAGATCACATAAAAAATCAGGATCGGGATCAGCGCCAGAATATAGGAGGCAAACGCCAGATTGTAGTTGGTTCCAAACTGTGTCTGGAAGTTAAGCTGTGCAAGCGGCAGCGTATTCTGTCCGGTTCCGGACATGATCACAAGCGGTGTCATAACATCGTTCCATGTTCCAAGGGCTGTCAGAATCGCAACCGTTGCATGCATCGGTTTCATCATCGGGAATACCACTTTCCAATAAGTCGTCCAAGTGCTTGCCCCATCAATATCTGCTGCTTCTTCGAGTGCTTCCGGAATATTTTTTAAATATCCACTGTAAAGCAGGATATTCATTGGCATGTAAAATACCAGATACAACACGATGACACCGGCACGGTTTCCAAGTCCCATATGCGCTGTCTGCTTTACCAGAGGCATCATTAAGATGGAAAACGGAACAAACATTCCGCTGACAATATACAGATAAATAAATCGGAAACTTTTTCTTCTTGCCATGCCGCGTCCGATCACGTAGCCTGCAATTGAGTGTATCAGTATTGCCAGTATGATCGTTACCAGTGTGATCAGTAAACTGTTTCCAAGAGAGTGCCAGAAATCGGTCACTTCCATTGCCTGACGGAAGTTTTCAAAACTCCACTGTTTCGGGAAAGAAAGTGCACCCGCCACATCGTTTGTCATCTCACTCGGTTTCTTAAATGCAATAATCACTGCCATATACAGCGGGAAAAATACCGTAACCGTCCCCAAAATCAGAACAATCGTAAGTACCCAGTTTGTTTTCTGTTTTTCTTTCATCATAACTGCTCCTCCTTCTTATTCATGACTGTCATCTGGAAAAGTGAAATCGCCACGATCACAATAAAGAAAATGACTGCATTTGCACTCTGGAACCCAAACTGTCCTCCATCCATACCATTTTTATAAATCAGGTAAGAGATGGATTCGGTGCTCTGTGCCGGACCTCCCTTGGTCAATGACATGATCTGGTCGAATACCATGAGGAAATTCTTTGTGCTCAGTACCAGATTGATTGTTACAAACGGCATCACCAGCGGAAATGTTACTTTCCAGAACTGCTTCCATTTACTGGCTCCGTCAAGCATGCTCGCCTCGTAGACTTCCTCCGGGACAGTCTGCAGACCGGAAATATAGATGATGGTATTCATGGCAACTGCCTGCCATACGCCGACGATCATCACTCCGATCCACGCATATTTTTCACTTGCAAGAATACTGTTTTGCAAAAATCCAATGTGGAACACATTTCCCACAGTTGGGAGAATGTAAGTAAAAATAAAGCTGAAAATATAACCGATAACAAGTCCGCCTAAAATATTCGGCACAAAATAAATACCACGCAGTGCACTTTTAAAACGGATTGCACTGTTTAATCCAACTGCCATGATCAGACTCAGCACATTTACCAGTATCGTTCCTGCCAGTGCATATTTAAACGTAAACAAATAGCTTTTTCCCACACGGGAATCCGTAAACAGATCTGCATAGTTCCGGAATCCGACATAATCGTACGTTCCATATCCTTTATAATTGGTAAAACTGTAAATCACACCTTTGATCATTGGAAGTGTATTGAATGCAAAAAATAAGATCACAACCGGTATGATAACCGCCCAGAATGTTTTGTCCCTGTTTGACATTTTCTTTTTCATTGTGCATCCCCCTGTTCTTTCTGATAATCCTGTACTTTCCGAATCAGATCCCGGTTATAGCGCTTCCAGTCGGAATCAAATTTTTTCAAAAATTTTTCCTGTGCATTGTCGCTTGTATCCAATAGGAACGTCTGCACCATGGCATCCACGCTCATCTCACTCGGATAATGGTGATCCTGGAAATCTGCCATACGGTTGTTTTCAATATAAGAACGCATATCCTCAAGTGTTTCCGGAATTGCAAAATCCCCATCCTTGCAGGCAATTCCGCCCTGATCATCCAGATAAATCTGAATGGTCTCATCGTCATACAGATACTTTAAAACTTCATATGCAGCCTCTTTATTTTTGCATGCTTTCATTACGGAAAACTGCAGATCAATTCCTGAATTTAATACATTGTCTGATTCGTTATCATTTGCAGGAAATGTAAAAGAACCGATATTCATATCCGGATTGACCGATTTGATCTGCGGGATCGCATAGCTTCCAATCGGATACATGGCAGATTCCCCGCGGGCAAATGCCGTACATGCGTCGTTATAACCGTATGCATACGGATTTTTTTCTGCGTAATCCAAAAGCGCACGCATCTTTTCTGCTACCGGTCCATACGTATCGGAAAATGTGGTATTTCCCATATTTACCTGATTGCAGGTATCCGAATCGGTAAGTCCGACTGCCAGCGCATTCCACGGAGCCAGACAGGTCCAGGTATCTTTAAAGCCCAGATACAACGGAAGTGTTCCGCTCTGTTTTATTTCATCACACAGTGTGGTAAATTCCTGCCAGGTGGTCGGAACTTTCCAACCATTTTCCTCAAACAGGTCTTTGTTATATAAAATTCCTGCCGCATTTGCCACATATGGAAGTGCGTATGTGCCATCTTTTGGAATAAACTCCAGTTCCTTATCCATATCCAGATATGCCTGCTTTACGGTCTGAACTTCATCCAGACCGGAAATATCTTCAAACAGGTCTGCATCTAAAAAGTTGGAATAATTGATATCTCCTCCGATTGCGATGATATCCGGATAATCCTCCCGGATAAAACGTGTCTTTAAAATGGTCATTGCTTCATTTGGAGATGAAATTGTCAAATGAATGTCATCATGTGTTTCATTGAACCGCTTTTCAATTTTTTCAAATGCCTTAACTGCTTCTGGTTTGTAGGAAACCACTTCAATCTCCGTTTTTCCATCCGCCCTTTTTTCGCTTCCGCATCCAGCGAGTCCTGTCATGCACATGCCAAGTGCAAGCACAGCCGCAAGACCACGGAAAATATTCCTTTTTGCCATATTCCTCTCTCCTTTTCTTAAATATATCCGCTTGCCTTTTTGATAATTTGATTATAACATACCTTTATGCGTCCTTAAATGCCCACATTTTTTTAATTTTATACCTAAATGCAATATTTTGTGCTATAATAGATACTGATATCGCATTTTGGTATATACGGAGTGTTTTATGAGTAATACATTTTTTAATATTTTTCCAAATGAAAATTTTATTGATCTGTGCATGTATCAGTTTGGATACGAACAGTGTGATCCCGGTCATTCTTTTGGACCTGCAACACGCAACCACTATCTGTTTCACTATGTTCTTTCCGGAACCGGAACGCTTATGGCAGACAATGCAAAAGGGGATACACAGACCTATTCCGTAAAAAGCGGACAGGGATTTATGATTTTCCCGGGGCAGATCAATACTTACATTGCCGATGAACAGCTTCCATGGGAATATATGTGGATCGAGTTTGACGGCTTACGTGTAAAAGAGGCTTTAAGTGTCACGGATTTGTGCAAAGACGCGCCCGTTTATCATTCCCATTCCAAAGAATTACGAAAAAAACTTGCCGATGAAATGCTTTATATCGTCAATCATCCGCAGGAATCCTCCTTCCATCTGATCGGGCATCTGTATCTGTTTTTGGATTATCTGCTGCAGTCGGCAAAGTCAGCAACGCTGATCTCCAGTGGGCGCATGAGTGATTATTACATAAAAGAAGCGATCAATTATATGGAACAGAACTTTCAGAATACTATTTCGATTGAAGATATCGCTGCGGTATGTGGCATCAACCGGAGTTATTTCGGAAAAATCTTCCGCAACTCAACCGGTCGCTCCCCACAGGAATTTCTTATGAACTACCGAATGGTAAAGGCAACGGAATTATTAAAGCTGACTTCCCTGTCCATCGCAGATATCGGCTCTGCCGTCGGATACGAAAATCAGCTTCATTTTTCCCGTGCTTTTAAAAATATTTATGGTGTTTCTCCGCGGGAATGGAGAAACCAGAACAAGTAACACTAGATAAGATAGATACCATTCCTATCAGTCTTAATATCTCTCAGTATCATTACCTTGTCCATTGAACACTTCCATATCAGCAAAAAGGACATCTTCTGACCTGTAAACTCTACAGTTCTGGAATGTCCTTTTTCCCATATTTCACTATATTTTCAACACATAATGCTGCTTATCCACAATCTATATAATTCCAAAATGCCTAAACGCCTGCATAATCGCATCCTCCTTCTCTGGTGTACACTGTGGCTGTCTCGCATTCTCTGATTTAGCCAGATTGAAGTTCTCACCGACATCCAGTCCACACTTCTTCTTAATCTGTGCGATATACAGTGATGAAACCTTAAGTCCTGTCTGCTCCAATACATATGCCTTTATCTGCTCATATGTCGCTTGTCTCCGCTCCGCTTCGGTCCGCGCTAGACAAAGGTCCACCGGACCTTTAGCGCCCTTGGAAAGTAAAACAGCCGTCTCTACATGTGTCGTATGCCCGAACTGGTCAACCGCCCGGACCTTCTTCAGTTCATACCCTCCGTCACACAACACGCGCAAATCTCTCGCCAACGTCGCAGAATCGCAGCTTACATAGACAATACGCTCCGGACGCATCTTAAGCATCGTCTCAAGGCACTTCTCGTCACAGCCCTTCCTTGGCGGGTCGACGACGATAACGTCGGGGTGCAGCATATCTGCGTCAGTCGCAGCGTCAGACTGTGTGCCTGCTTCTTGGGCAGCGTTTTCGCTGCTCTCGCAGCATTTCTGACTCTCCTGCTCATAAAAAGCCGGCAGTACCTCCTCGGCTTTTCCCACGAAGAATTCTGCATTTGCAATATGATTTAAGCGTGCATTATTTTTTGCATCCTCAATCGCCTGTGGCACAATCTCCACACCGTAAACCTTTTTAGCTGCGCCTGCAAGGAAAAGTGAAATCGTTCCGATACCGCAGTAGAGGTCCCACACGGTCTCTTTTCCGGTCAGGCCGGCATAATCAAGCGCAAGGCTGTAGAGTTTTTCGGTCTGCACCGGATTTACCTGATAAAAAGACTGCGGGGAGATATGGTAGACAACCGACGTGCCGACAGGTGCAAAATCGTCATTTTTGCATTCACGCAGATGAATGTGGTCGGTAATATAAGGCTGTCCCCAGATACAGATGGTTTCTTTTCCAAGAATAACGTTTGTCTTCTCTTTATTTTTGTTGATGGAAATGCTTGTCATTCCATCCATTTTCTGTAATTTTTCAATCAGACGGTCCTCTGCCGGAAGTTTGTCCCCGTTTATCACAAGACATACCATCAGCTCTCCGGTCGAAAAACCATAGCGGATTAAAACATGACGCACAAGCCCCTTACCGGTCGCTTCCTCGTAAGGTGCCACATAATTTTCCCTCATATAAGCCAAAACTGCCTCTAAAATGGGGCGGTTCTGCGGTACACCGAGCATACAGTCCTCCACCGGGATAATGCTGTGTGTGCGCGCCGCGTAAAAGCCGGCGATAATCTCGCCGTTTTTGTCCGTTCCCACCGGGAACTGCGCCTTGTTGCGGTAGCGGTAAGGTTCTTCCATCCCGACAATCGGCTCTTCTACTGCATCAATCTGCTCCGGCGAAAAACCACCGATACGGATTAAGTTTCCGCGTACCTTCTTTTCCTTAAAAGAAAGCTGTGCCGCGTAATCCATCGCCTGAATCTGGCAGCCACCGCAGCGGCGGTGCAGCGCACACTTCGGCTCCACGCGGCAGTCAGAGGGGCGGAGAATCTCCTCAAGTCTGGCAAACCCGTAATTTTTTTTCAGCTTTATAATGCGTGCCCGGATGAAATCGCCAATGAGGGCATCCTTTACAAAGAAAGTCATGCCCTCATACTTACCGATGCCCTCTCCATCGACGCCCATGTCTCCGATTTCCAAAGTAATCACATCGTTCTTATTCATATCAATTCCTTTTACTGTTGTCTTCCCGCTCTGCGGATGTTGCTCTCTAACAAACGGTTGTAACCCTGCCACTCAAGATTGTTCTCCGGAACGGATGCAAAAATCTCACGCACCGTCTCCATCTTTGCATCAATATTGTCTGCAAAGCTGAGTGCTAATGCCTCTGCTAACGCCGGTTTTTTCGGTGAACCGTATTCCAACTCTCCGTGATGTGCCAGAATGCAGTGCTTTAATTCATTTGCAAGCCCCTTCGGGAAGCCCGGAATCGTGCGGATGCGCTCCCCTACCATCTCTGCTCCAATCATGATGTGACCGAGAAGCTGACCCTCGTCCGTGTAATCATTTTCCGGGAAGGTAGACAATTCCTCAAGTTTTCCGATATCGTGGAAAATTGCTGCGCTAAGCAGAAGGTCTCTGTTTAAAATCGGATAAGTTTTTGCAAAATAGTCACAGTTTTTTGCAACGCCAAGCGTATGCTCAAGCAGCCCACCCACAAATCCGTGATGCACAGACTTTGCTGCGGAATGGAACTTAAACCGTTTCTCAAAATCAGCATCCTCTAAGAAAAAGCTTGCTAAAAGCTGTTTTAAATACGGATTTGTTACAGATGCAATTAATTTTTTTAACTCATCATACATCTCGTCGATGTCTCTTGAGCTGACCGGCAAATAATCCTTCGGGTCGTATTCGCCCTCCTGAACTTTGCGCACACGTTTTACATTGAGCTGTAAATTGCCCTGAAAGCTTGTGATATCTCCCATGACAGCTATGTAATCAAGTGCCTCGAACTCATCGATTCCCACAGAGCCCGGCTCCCAGATTTTTGCATCAAGTGTTCCTGTCTTATCCTGCAAAATCAGGTTGTCATACGGTTTTCCAGCCTTTGTCAGTGCAGACTGTTTTCCCTTACAAAGATAAATTTCATTGATTCTCTCGCCTTCGCGAAGACTTTCGATATATTTCATATGCTCCTCTTTCTAATGTTCCAGTTTTTAAAACACATTTCTTTCTCTATTGGTAGACGCTTACTTCTACTGTACAGGTAATTTCCGTATAACCCTCGCTTCCCTGTCTCTGTACCACAATCTCTGCCTTATCTCCCGGTGTCTTCGACAACAGCTTCGTCTCGTAGCCGTCCACCGTGTAGATGGTTTCCCCGTCAATTGCAGTAATAATATCCCCTTTTTGCAGCCCGGCTGCCATTCCCGGTGAATCCATCCTTACATTCTTAATATATGCACCTTTGGGAATCTCATATTCCCGCGCAATATCATTTGTCACCGTGGTCAGTTCCAGTCCGATATACGGAATGTCCTTTCCATTGGAAAGCATCTCTATCATCGGCTTTAATTCAGAAATGGAAATCGCAGTGAGCGTATTTACATCGCCTGCACTGCTGTAATCCTGCATGACAAGCCCGATAACATCTCCGTCCAGATTGATGAGCGCACCGCTTCCTGCGCTGCTTCCTCCAATATCTGTCGTAAAAATTGTATAGTTTGCATCCGTCGTTGAAATGATATTCGTCGTTGACGTGATATTTCCCATCAGGATTGAATAAATGCTTCCGAGCGGACTTCCGACAGCAATCGCAATCGTACCCTGGGAAGTTGCCAGAGAATTTCCGAGTTTCGCAATGGAAATTGCATTCAATGTTCCCTCATCCACCTCACTAAGCGGTACAGAAAGCACTGTAATTCCGGTATCCCCATCATACTTTTTAATCTCAGCATTCACCGAAGTGTCATTGATAAATGTCACATAAATCTCCTGCGCATCCGAAATGACCTTCCGTTCCGTCAGAATCAACAGCTCTTCACCATTATTTGCAATAATGATTCCGGAAGCCTGTCCCTTGCTCTCATAGGAATTATTAAACCAGTCCGTGTCACTTTTTACCCCCGTAACCGTGACAACAAAGCGGTTTGCTTCCTTTCCCACTGCATAAATCTTATTCTGGAGTTTCTGGAAATCCGCCGGCTCTAATTCCTGCGGAATATAGATAATCTCGGTATCCACCATCTGCGTTTCCGTCTCCGGTTCTTCCGTTTCCTCCTGTTTCTGCGAGCCTTCTTCTGTTTCCCCGGTGTCCTCCGTCTCTTCTGTCTCTTCAATCGCATCCTTTGGGATTGTAATAACCGGATCCTGCTTTGGATTTAGTGCTTCCTCAAACTTCGTCTTTGCCATCACAAACACAAAGCTTGCAACCAGTCCAAAGACGATTGCCATCGCCACCGTAAATCCTGCATAGAAGAGAAACCGTTTTTTATTAAGCGGCTTCTCTTTTCTTTTTTCGTTGATAAAAGAAAAATTGTCCTTCTCCTCTTTCTCCTGCATGATTCTATTCCTCTCTGCACAAGTCAATTGAAAATCCGACTGACCTTTATTATAAAATGAAACAGATATGCTTGCAATAGGTTATTTTAATGGTCTATAATCATTATAGCAGAATTTTAGATAGGAAAGACTACGATTATGAATGAAAAAGCATTAAAAACCTTAGAATACAATAAAATCATCGCACAGCTTGCCGAGTATGCCTGCTGTGACGAGGCAAAGGAGCACGCACTGTCTCTCCGCCCCATCTGTGACAAAACAGAAATTGAGCGCTTACAGCTTGAGACAAAGGATGCCTTAAACCGTCTGTTTAAAGGTGGGCGGCTTTCTTTTTCCGGCGTCCGGGATATAAACGGTTCCTTAAAACGTCTTGAAATCGGCGGCTCGCTTAATACAATCGAGCTGCTCTCCATCTGCTCGCTGCTTGAGGCTGCAAAGCGTGCAAAAGCATTTTCCCGTTCCGAAAAAGACGAGGAAACCACCGATTCCCTGACCGAGCGGTTCGCACAGATTGAACCTCTCACACCGTTATGCGACGAAATCCGCCGCTGCATCCTCTCCGAGGAAGAAATCGCCGATGACGCCAGCAGTACGCTTCGCTCCATCCGCCGTTCCATGCGCGGAATGAATGACAAAATTCGTGCGCAGATGAACGCCATGATTAACAATACCACGACACGCAGCTACTTGCAGGACGCTGTGATTACCATGCGTGACGGGCGTTACTGTCTGCCGGTAAAGGCGGAAGCAAAATCCCAGATTCCAGGTATGATTCACGACCAGTCCTCAACCGGTTCCACACTTTTTATCGAGCCGATGGCAGTTGTGAATCTCAATAACGAGTACAAAGAACTTCTTTTAAAGGAGCAGGATGAAATCGAAGTCATTCTGGCAAACTTAAGCAATCAGGTTGGAATGTATGCTACAGAGCTTGCCACAGACTACCGGATTCTTGCCGAACTCGATTTTATTTTTGCAAAGGCAGCTTTTGCCCAGACCTACAACGGTGTTGCGCCGATTTTCAATGAGGACGGACGGCTTAACATCCGGAAAGGCCGCCATCCTCTTTTAGACAAACAGAAAGTTGTGCCGATTGACAGGTTTTCAGAGCTGGGGGAGAGCAAGGGGGCGGCAGCGTATTCTGACGATGTAAGTGATTTGAAAGCAGACGATTCCACAGAAACCTTTGTGTGGAATCAACGTGAAAGCGGAGAGCGGGCGATGCCGACAGAGATATCTTTGTATGATATTTTCGGGATTGTCTGGGCCGTGGGATTTGTTCTACTATGTATTTACTTAATAGTTAACATGGTTCTAGCACACCGCCGCCTACGGGACGCCATACCGATAGGCGACAATGTATACAAAAGCGATGCGGTATCAAATTCGCTTGTGTGTGGATTGTTTCATCCGCACATATATGTAAATCCGAGCATTTGCCGGACAAATATGGAC
>OIXH01002310.1_pt1 | contig 19215 bp, 34 predicted proteins | sample 1587741 | NCBI WGS metagenome assembly OIXH01 (sample SAMEA3888916, study PRJEB22519) | human gut metagenome | biome: human gut; feature: human-associated habitat; material: faeces | place: Denmark | collected 2011 | reverse complement strand
GACACGACCTAATTATTTGCGTTTTTGTCTCTACCCCAACTATTGACAGAGAGCCAAAATAAAAAAAGAAAATGCAGCGCAAGAACTGCCCCGGGGAGTGACCGTTTCCGGCTCTCTTGCCGACGCCACAAGCGCTGCATCTACTAATAGTATACGCCAAGAGGGGCAGAAAAGTCAAGAAGTTTTTCAAAAAATCGCGCGTCGCTTGAAAACTGCAAGTCTTTGAATCTCCATCGGGCACGCAAAAAAGCAGCCTCTCGGCTGCTTTTTGGTGACCCGGTGGAGGTTACTAACGGGTTACTAACAAGAGAAAAACGCGGTTTCAAAACGTGAACATTTTCCGGCAATAAATAAAAGAAAAAGTTAGGAAATCAGTTGATTTCCTAACTTTTTTGGTGACCCGGTGGGGAGCTTATACGAACTTTTGGGAAGAGTGGTGTTGGGGGCGGGAGGAATACCTGAAATGTTCGAGAGGCCGTGGTCGGCTGCTGTGACCGGGGTACGGAACAGGCCGGAGCTATCAGACAGGTCTGCTGCGTCCGGGGGGAGAAGGTCTGACAGGTCTGCGAGGTCTGCGAGGTCTGATAGGTCGGAAAGCGGGATTTCATTTTCGTTGCCGAGAAAGTTGCAGAGCAGGACGAGGCGATCGTCGTAGACATAGACGGCTTTGAGGAAGGTCTGGAAGAGCGCAGCCTGAAACTGCTCGTCCTGCAAGTCGCCGGTCTGGATGAGGGAGAGCCAAGCGAGGACGTCAGCACGGGTGATATGGATCAGGGCGGCGCGGGCGGAATCAAGCTTTGCAGACAGACGCGCCTGCTCCTTCTCCAGCTCGAGCAGGCGGGCGCGGGTGGTGACGGTGACGATCCCCTGCTCAATGGCCGAGAGCAGATTTTTAAGAGCGTTTTCGGTCTGCGCAAGCTGCTGCTCCAGAAGGGAGACGTCGGACTGCGCCAACTCCCGCCGCGAATAGTCCAGCGCTTGCTCGACGATATAGTTCACAACATCGGGCGCCTGCAGGCAGCGAAACAGTTTCTCGGCGACAAGCTTTTCAATGACGTCCTTGCGGACGTTTTTCTTTTTGCAGCCGTTTTTCCCGAGGCGCTTACCATTGCAGCAGTAATAATAATGAAGCACGCCGGTTTTGCTCGTGCCGGAAACGCCGACCATGGGGGACTTACAAGCGCCGCAGAAGAGTTTGCCGGTCAGAAGGTAGTTCGCGCCGGTCTTACTGCGGCGCCCTTGCGATTGCCGTCTTTGCATAAGAACCTCCTGTGTGCGCGCGAAGGTCGCGCGATCGATGATCTGGGGCATACCGCCGTCGATGCGGACGTCGTCATAAATATAAACGCCGGTATAGCGCTCGTTTGTCAAAATGGAGCGGAAACTGCTTTTGTTCCACGCGCTGCCGCGCCCGGTTTTGACGCCGCGCCGGTTGAGGTCGGCCGCGATTTCGCTGCGCGGCTCGCCGGACAGGAAGCGTTGATATATTTCCCGGACGACGGCAGCAGCGGGTTCGTCGATCTCATAGCGGTGGTCGGGGGCAGCGCGGTAGCCAAGGGGGAAATTTCCGTTCACGAGGCAGCGCTGGGCATTATCGGCCATGCCGCGCCGAATGTCTTCGGCCATATTCTCAACATAAAACTGGTTGACACTCATCATGGAGCGCGCGGCGAAACGTCCGGCCGCCGTGTCGTCAAAGTCCTCCTCGCTATAGAGGACGGTGATTCCGTAGTCGGCGAGCAGCTGCTCGTTTTGCATGGCTTGCAGCATATTGCGGCCAAGTCGGCTGGACTTCCACGCGATCAGCGCACGGAACCGCCCGAGCTTTGCGTCGCGGAGCATCCGCTGAAAGGCGGGGCGGCGATCGGTTTTGCCGGAGAGCGCATGATCGGCATAGACCTCGACGACGATCAGGCCGAGCTCGGCAGCATAGCGGCGCGCTTCGGCGACCTGCTGCTCGATGCTGGCGTCCTTTTGATTATGAGAGGAGTAGCGGGCATAAATGGCGACGGGGTCCCCAACCGTGACCTTGCGTTTCTTTTTGGGCATAGAGACCTCCTTCAAACGTCGAAAAGATAGACACATATAATAAAATAGTAGCATCGCGGGGCAAGATTGTCAACTGAAATCCGCAAAACACCCGACGCCGGGTATACTAAGCGTCGGGAGGAGAGAACATGATGGAAATCTTGATCTGGGAAAGGCGGCAGGAACGCGGCATGACGCTGCGCCAGCTGGAGGAGCGAAGCGGCATATCGAGGAGCACCTTGCAGCGCTTGGAAAGCGGACAGCAAAGCCCGACACTCGATCAATTGGACTGGATCGCGGACGCGCTCAATGTCAGCATATCACAGTTATACACCGTTTGCAAGAAGTAGCGTGCATTTGTCCCGATATTGAGACAAGGGGAAAAATCAATTGACAAAGAAGAAGAGAAAATGGTAAGATGACGGAGGAGGAGCAATCTAAGGAATCTATGAAGCGATCGGCTGCGGCGCTCAACCGCTCTTGCGATTGAATCAGAGATTCCATGACAGAGGGGAGAAACGGACATGCGGTACATAGAGATGATCCTCGCGTTACTCAAATCGGCATCGGAAGAAGACCGGCAGACGGTATTCTTCTTTGCACAGGAGCTGATCGGGGGATAAGAGGCAAAAAAAGGGAAGCGAACAGGCGTTCGCTTCCCTTTTTTTGCTATCCGGCGTGGAGCGTACGGAGCAGATCAGAAAGTCACTCGCAGAAATTCAGCAAGCCGACGGGGGGCAGATACGGACAACCTGATCGGCGATGGAAAGCAACTGCGAGATGAGTTGCGTTTCCTGCGTTTGCCAATACGAAACATCACAGCAAAGGATGAGCCGCTGCTTTGCACGGCTGACGGCGGTGTTTAAAACGCGCCTGCCTTGCGGAAGGGCAGAGCTAGTAAACCACGGCGGTGAGGCGAAGCCGTCAGCAATGCTGAGAATGACGGTATCGTATTCCTGCCCCTGAGCCCGGTGAACGGTTGTGACAAGCTCCGGACACCGCAATGCTTTCCGCAGCAGTTTGACTTGGGAAACATACGGCGAGAGGATAGCATAGCTACCGATCTCGTCGGTGTGATCTAATAGAAAGCGATGGATTGCGGCAGCTTCGGCGGAGCTGGTACGTGCGCCGCTTCCATTGCCGGGCGCATCCAACACGATGATCTCGAACGGCGCTTCCGGTAAACCAAAGAAGGATTCCCGGTAGGTTAGTTCAGACAACAGACTTGCAAGGCGGTTGCTGAAGCGGTAGGAATAGCGGAGAGAGTAGAAGGAAAACTGCTCTGCAGTGGGGGAAAAATCCTTTTTCGACTTTTCCAGACCGAGGTAAAGGTCGTAGATGTCGGAAGGCATGCCGCTGAGAACGGTATCAAGATAAACAACAGGAACCGAAAAGAGCGAAACCTCCATTTCCGAAGGCGCAATTCGGTTGCTCTCGCAGACAGGAGAAAGCTGCTTATGATCTCCGAGGAATGTGACGGGGCAATTACAGAAGAAAGCGACCATACCGCGCACAACGGACGTATAGCCAGCCTCGTCGAGGAACACATGACTGATTGGGCTTCCCTCCTTGGGCGGGAAGTCGCGCAGTGCGGAATCGACGGTAGACGCCAGCACGAGGGCGGAATTCCGCTGGCGCAGTTTGCTGTGACCTTCCAGATTCTGCATGGCTTCCTGCGCTTCCGATAACTCTGCGTCGATCTTATCAAGAGGGCGCACTTCGGTGCTGCGAAGTTCTCGCTGCCGTTCCTGATGTTTCAGAAGTAATTCTCCCAAGGTATCGGTGGCTGCTTCCGTGTCGCCGGTATACGCTATCATTTTCAGGAGGGCAGATTCTTCTTTGCGGTCGGCGGCGACTGCGGCTTCCAATGCGGCAACGGATGATTCTAACGCTGCAATTTCGTTTTGCAGCTCGGCACGTGTGCTGCGCAGGACAGCAGCTTTCTGCTGAAGCTTGGATTTTTCGGCTTCCAGCTCGGAAAAACGGAACGTTAACGCGCTTTTGCGGCGGGAGAAGAACGGAATGATCTTCCAGCAGTACCGGAGCTGACGGGCGCAGCGGGTCATTTGCTGCTCAATGGAGCCAAGCGCTGCGGCTGTGCTGTTCAGATTCTCATCGGCTGCTGAGAGTTGCGCTTGCAGATGTGCAAGCTGCTGCATATCGAACGTAAGCCGTTCCGCAGAGGCGGCGTGATGCGCCTGAAGCTCCTTCAAACGAGGGAGAACAGCGGAAAGCCGCGATATGCTTTGCGCTACCTCTGCAACGAGATCGTGGTACGATTCGGCTTGTGCCTTTTCCAGCAGGAGGGTACGCTGCCGCTCCTGCCAGTATGCCTGCTCCTGCTCCAGCGCACGGTCGCCGACGACTTCGGGGTATTGCCGCGCAAAGGCGGAGCTGGAGGTACCGATGCGGTAGACACAGCCAAGGTCAACGCCAGCGGTTTTCAGGATGGGCAGAATGCCACGCAGCATCTGCTCGACGGCGTTATTGGTAGGGGCCAGAAGGTAGACGCGCTTTTTCGCCTGAATGTAGCGGAGCAGGCACTGCGGCAGAACGACCAACGTTTTTCCGGTGCCGGGAGGTCCCCAGATATAGGAAACAGGGCTGGAAAAAACGCCGTCGATCGCGGCGGATTGCTCATCGGACGGCGTAACAAGGCCGGGAAAATCACAGGGCGGAAGCGGCTGCGGCATCGGCGGCGAAAAACTAAGCTCAGTATGCTCACGGTAGTAATTGCCGAGGCGCTTTACCAGATACTTCATATCAGAGTAGAGGGTGATATCCAGCGGGGAGAGCGCATCGAAGGCATCCGCATTGCGGGGGACGGTCAAAACGACCTGACGAGAAACGGGGTCGGACCAGCTAATCTCAACTTCATATTCCGGCTCAAGGCCTCTGACCAGAACAAAGGCTGTGTCGTAGAAGCGCAGCGGGTCAGAGAGAACGCAGCGAAACTCGGAGGAGCGTTCCGACCGTCGAGCCTTTGAGAGGACGGAAATTTTTGAGCCGGAGGCACCTTTGGGAAGTGAGGAAAGATAGGCGTAGTATTTTTCGCAGGCAAGGATTGCAGCGGTACGGAATTCAAATGCGTTCATGAATGCTCTCCTCTTTCGTATTTTGCATATAACAAGTATAGCACTGCGAAAATTATACCGTCAATGGGCAGCAGGAAAATCGGAGAGTTCGACAAAATGATAATGACGTTTTTGGTTGAATTGCACAAAAGAAGGGAGTAGTGAAAAAATCACTACTCCCCTTTTCGCTGCCGGAGGATCTCGCCGAGATCCCGATAGGCACGCTCAATGACGGCAAGCTCCTCGTCGCTGCGCGACAGCAGCAGCGCAAGCACGGCTTTTTTGAACTCGTTGTTGCCCTTGAGCGTCCGGGCGACATACGCCGCGATCTGCGCATCCGGCGTCTGCGGGACAAACATCGTGCCCTCGCCGGTACGCAGCCATGCTTCGGAGACGCCGAATTCGCGGCAGATTGCAGATACAACTGCATCAAGCGGTGTGCTTGAGCCGCGCTCATAGCCGGCAATGGTAGTTTGTTTTACGCCAATTTTAGCACCAAACTCTGTTTGATTAAGACCGAGCTGTTTTCGTAATGCCCGAATTCGTTCTTGCATTGGGACTCACCTCCTCATGGAGAGAGTATAGCAAGTGTTTTAACGAAAGTCAATATTTTTCGCAAAAAACTATTGACAAAAATATCGAGACACGCTATACTGTTATCGTAAACAGTTAAAACAATAGCGAACAGCAATGAAAATGGAGGAATTACGATGAAGGCATCGATCAGGAAAAAGAAGGCGGCGGCGTTTGAACTGCTGTGCGACACGATGGCGCATCGGGAGTGCAGCGGGTGCGGGCTGATCTATGACGGCGGGGAAAGCCCGTTCCGGGTCGTCGGCCATGACGGGGCGCGGGAGTACACGATCTTTGAAATGAAGTTCTGCCCGCGCTGCGGCGCACCGCTGCGGATGCCGGAGGATCAGGCGGAAACTCAGGACAGGAGGTGAGCAAGTATGCCGGAGGCAATCAAGAGAATCGTTGAGGAGATCAATGCCAACGTAGAAATGGACGCAGCGCTGACCGCCGCATTTACGGCGGGACTGAGCGCCGGGGCACTGATCGGGAGCTGCCAGCAGAAGCAGGACAGCAAGGACGAATAACCGGGAAAACCGACAAAAGGGGGAAACTGACATGTGGGAAGAAGCAGCATGCTGGCTCTGCGGGCGGAACGGGATGAGCGATCCGCTGGACGAGCATCACATTTTCGGCGGCGCGAACCGCAGGAAGAGCGAACGGCTCGGGCTGACCGTGCCGCTGTGCCACAGGGAATGCCACATTTTCGGCAAGCACGCCGTGCACAACGACCCGGAGACCATGCGGAGGCTGCACCAATACGGCCAGCGAAAGGCCATGGCGGAGCAGGGCTGGAGCGTACAGGACTTCATACGAGAGTTCGGGAAGAACTATCTGGAGGACGAGGCATGACGAGGGAACCGGCAATCGACACGGCGAAGATCCCGCCGGAGGCGGGAGAGGCGATCGGGCGCACGATTGCGCGCGGGCTGGCGAAGCTGCTGGCAGACCCGGCCGGCCGGCAGATGCTGGAGCGGCGCAAGGAGCAGCTTGCGCGAGACGCATGAGGGAACGCTGCAACGGCTGCGCCGCGCTTGCGCAGACCGACATGAGCCGTGGGAAATCGGCGCTGCGATGCACCGTGAACGGGAGAATTGTTTCGGAACCGTTTCCGGGGACGCAATGGCCGGAATGCGAACGGCCGAAATGGTGCGGCGGGGCGACATTCCCGCCGAAGGAGGGCATGGCATGGCCGAGACGCTGAGGGCGAAGCTTGGAGAAAACGGCTTTTTGCAGTTTTCGGAGCCGGTGCAATGGCTCGTAAAGCACCCGAGATTCGGGGAGACCTATGTGCGGGGCTATTGCAAATTTGACGCGCAGATGCAGGCGGCAGCCGGATGGGGAGTCGGCCTCGACGAACTGCCACGCATGAAGGTAGGACTTGAACGCCGCGCCATGGAGGCGGCGAAAAACGCTTTGAAGGAGGAAACAAGATGAAGGGCATGGAAATTGTGACGGCACAGCGGATCAACGAGGAGGAGCTGGAGGCACTGAACCGGGCGGTCGCGCAGCGGGAGCAGCGCAGGCAGGACGAGCAGCGCAGACGACATGAGCGGACACTGCGGCGGGAACTGGCCGAAGCGGCAAAGCGGGAGCAGCAGCGCGTGACGCAGCGGGCGTTTCTGCGCGGGATGGGCGCAGCGGCGTGCATTCTGGGGACAGTGTTCTGCCTGACAGTGTCGGCATGGACGGCGATCTTCCCGGCGGCGCTGGCGCTCGTGCTGGGAGGGCGAGCCGCACGATGAAGACACGGAGGGGCGCAAAGCAGCAGGCAGGTGCAAGCCCTGCACCCTCCACCCCCTAGACGGGTCAAGGCCGATGCGCGCAGGCGCTGCCCCCGGAATCGGCAGCCGGTGAAACTCCGGCGACACGGCGGGCCGGAACGGCCACGAGGCGGGTTCAAGCCCCGCGCCCGCCGTCTCTCCTTGAAAAGCAGACGGGGCACGGTCGATGTGCGGCAACACTCCCCTCGGAATCGACAGCCGGTGAAACTCCGGCGACATGGTCGCGTTGGAACACGCTGCCCGAGCACAGGGCGGCGGGGCGGGTTCGATTCCCGCAGCGGCCTCCAATTATATTTTTTAGGAGGGTTCGAATGTTAAACGAAAAAGAGCTGGCACGCCTGATGAAGAATGCGTGGAAAGCCGGAGGTTACACCGTGCTGGAATACGGCGTAGGAGACCTTCGGCGTTTTTTGTTGAGCGGCGGGACGTGGATGGTGGTCTGCAACGCAGCGCAAATGCCCGCAAAGGCGCGCGGGCTGCTGGCGGAGCACATGGGATTTCTGCCGAAAGGCGCCGCATTTCTCGTGCGCAAGGACTTCCCGGTGCAGGACTTGGTGGACAGCGTGCCGATGAGCGAATATAGCGCAATCATCGCGGGCGTGCACGAGGTTCTGCGGCCGACGCGGCTGACGTTAGACGGGATGCGCGTCTGGCAGAACGAGGCCGGGGAGGTCATGCTGTTCAACGAGGAGCTGACCGGGCTGATCTGCACGCACAACATCGAGATCTGCCGGTCGGGGAATAACATGGTGGCGGACATCGGAAGCGAATTTGCGGCTATCCGCGCCGAGCCGGAGCAAGCACATCCGGGGACGGAGGAGCTGGAAAAGCTCGCATGGACAAACTGGGAGGACGACGCATGAAGCGGCCGGTTTATTTGGCCGGGTCGATTGCAAAGGACCCGAATTACCGCGTGAAATTCGTGCGGGCAGAGGCGGCGCTGCGCAAAAAGGGCTACAACGTGCTGAACCCGGCGCTGCTGCCGGAGGGACTGACGCGCGCGGAATACATGCGGATCTGCATCAGCATGATCGACGTGGCAGCGGCTGTGTTTGCACTGCCGGACGCCGGGGAGAGCGCAGGCGCGCAGGTCGAACTGGCGTATTGCAGGTATATCGGCAAGCCGGTCGTGGAACTCGAGGAGGACAGGGCATGAAGGCTGAACAAATCGTCACAGCGCTGAAGGGATTGAAAGTGCAGACTGGAAGTCTGGCCTGCATGGGGTGCGGACAAGAACATAACTGTGGAATCCACGGCTGCGCGATTATCCTTGCAGCAATACAGGAGCTGGAACAGCAGAAAGGACTGCTGGACGCGATGGAGAAAACCGCGAAGCATTACAAGGAGCAGCGGAATGCTGCCGTCAAGCAGCTCCGGCGCATTGCGGACTGCGACACTTGTCGGCACAATCAACCTTGCGGCGTGGATAGCCCGAAATGCGTAGCCTGCACCAGAGGGCAGACTTGGGAATGGGACGGAGGGCAAAAATGAGCGCAATTATGAGAACGCCGGAGGAGAGCGTGGAATGAGCAACAGAACACGGGCGCTTCGGTACAAACGGCCTGCATTGGCGTCGATGGGCGCGGAGGCAATCACATTAGAGCTAGACGATATTGTTGAAAACTGCAATTCGGTTCGGTACTACATCGAGCAAGCGGACAATGACGAAACGCTTCTGAACGCACTGCAAGGCGACGAGGATGCAGAATTTGAGTTCCGTATGGCTTTTGCGGATCTGTCGGCAAAGGCAGACCAATTACAAGAGACTTTGTGGAGCCATGGCTTCGAGGATTTCTATCGAGACTTTGACGACGCAACCGTGGCGCTGATTGGAAACCGATACAGGCTCGTTGGCTACGATTCCGACGAGGAGGATTATGTTGCTCTCACGGGATATGAACAGGAGCTTGCGGAGACGGAAGCCGGGAAGCGGCTTTGCAGGCTGACAAAAGCGGAGATGCTATCTCGCATCGGCTGGGCGATGGGTATCACATTGGCCTTTTTCGACCTGCGGCAGAGTTACGACTACCTAAAAGCGACATTCGACATCTTGCGAGATGAAAACACATCGCTGCTGGACACGATCAAGGAAATCGAAAGGCTCTACGATGAAATGGATTCGGGGGATTATACAGGTCGGAGAATCGCAGAGAAAAAGTTCGACAGGCTGCTGGAGGCGCTGCCAGACAGGGCGTGGCTAGAATGAAGGGAGACAAGCATGGCAATCGAAATATGCCCGATTACGCTCCGGGAGGCCAACGCATATGTTGAGCAACACCACAGACATCACAAGCCTGTAGTGGGGCACAAGTTCTCGATCGGCTGCACAGACGGAGAAAAAATTGTCGGTGTTGCGATCATCGGGCGGCCGGTTGCGCGGCATTTGGATGACGGCTGGACGCTCGAGGTTACACGGTGCTGTACAGACGGGACGAGAAACGCCTGTTCTATTCTATATGCGGCAGCGTGGAGAGCGGCGCGGGCAATGGGCTATAAAAAACTGATTACATATATCCTTGAATCCGAGCCGGGAACGAGCCTCAGAGCGGCTGGCTGGCGGTGCGTTGGACAGGCCGGCGGGCTGCGTTGGACGGGGAAGCGAAGGCCGGAGGTTGACCTGTACCCGGCGCAAATGAAATTGCGATTTGAAAAGGAGGAAGCGACATGAACCGAGATGCAATGTTTTCCAGCAAAACGGACTTATGGGAAACGCCGTAGGAGGTGTTTGACCGGTTGGATGCGAGATTCCATTTTGAGGTTGACGTTTGCGCGACGGCGGAGAATGCCAAGTGTAAGCGATACTACACGCGAGATGTTGACGGACTGGCTCAAAAATGGGAGGGTGTTTGTTGGTGCAATCCACCATATGGCAGAGAGATCGGGAAGTGGGTAAAGAAAGCGCATGAAGCGGCGCTTGCGGGAGAGGCGCAGGTTGTGATGCTGCTTCCGGCGCGGACGGATACGGCGTGGTTTCACGATTACATCTACGGCAAAGCGCAGTGTTGCTTCCTGCGGGGGCGGCTGAAATTCGGCGCGAGTGAAAATTCAGCGCCGTTTCCGAGCATGGTGGTGATATTCCAAAGAAGGACGGTGATATAGCATGAAGTGTAGTGAGTGTGCGGAATATAAGGCTTGCAGCCGCAAGTATGACCTGCGAATTCGCCGGAGGCGGTGCGGGAAGACTGACACGGCAAAATATGTTGTAATGGAAGAGGGCGGCGGCATGACAAAAGATGAAATTACAACGCCGCTGCCGGAAGCGCCGAGGAGGATGAATAATGGAACGGTTGACATTTGACAGGAAATTCTGCGACATTGCGCAGTGCAGGGAAACACCGGGCGGCAGCTTTTGCGAGAACGGCACATGCAGCCAGAAGGAAGTATGGCTGCGTCTGAAGGCCTACGAGGACACGGGGCTGACGCCGGGAGAAATCAAGTCAACGCAAGAGGAGCACTTTAGCGGTCTGGAAATGGCAAAATTGCACAGCGCACTCATGGAACTCAAAAAATATCAAGAAGCTGACAAAGACGGCAGGAGCGGACAGGACTACGAACAGTTGACGTTATATCCGGAGGATTCCCCTAAAACGTTTTTGTTTGAAGATAATGCAGAATATGACGCATTTGTCGAAAAGTTCAAGCCAAAGAAAACAACGGATGATTGCTATACTCCGCCACTTGTATATGATGCGATACGAGGTTGGGCTTGCAATGAATACGGAATTGATCCTGATTCCATCGTAAGGCCGTTTTATCCTGGCGGCGATTATGAGCGTTACGAGTATTCGGACGGATGCGTTGTTTTGGACAACCCTCCGTTTTCGATTCTATCAAAAATAATTAGCTTTTATAACTCAAGAGACATAAAATTCTTTCTATTTGCTCCTGCGCTTACCCTTTTGTCTCCGGTTTGCGATGGGTATTGCGGAATTGCGGTTGGTGTATCAATTACATACGAAAATGGTGCTAAAGTTTCCACATCGTTTGCAACAAACCTTGAAAGCAATGCGGCAAGGTCAAGCCCAGAACTATACAAAATCATAACGGAAGAAAATAAAAGGAACGAGCGAAAGTTACACAGAGAACTTCCAAAATATGATTATCCAGATAATGTAATTACCGCTACATTCTTGCAAAAATTAAGTAAGTACGGAATTAGTTTTTCAGTTCCCAAAAATGAATCTGTAAGAATTTCAGCACTTGATATGCAAAAAAGAGAACAAAAAACTATTTTTGGGAAAGGCTTGCTTTGCTCGGATAGAGTTGCGGCAGAGAAGGCAGCGGCAGAGAAGGCAGCGGCAGAGAAGGCAGCGGCAGAGAAAGAAAACAAAGTTGTTTGGTCTATTTCCGAAAGGGAAAGAAAAATTATAGAGGATTTTGTTAATGCCGATAAGCAATACGGAAGAACAAGCCGCTGAAGCGTGGAACAGGAGGGTAGACAATGGCTGAATACATCGAACGGGAGGCTCTGCAAGCCGCCCTTCAACGGAAGAAGGCTGGTGCTGCGAATGGCCGGTATACAGATGGATGGAATGACTGCTTGATGCGTTGCAAAAGCATGGTGAGTTGCTTCCCCGCCGCCGACGTTGCGCCGGTTATGCGCTGCAAGGATTGCAAGCACAGCTATATAACCGTCGATGCACGTTGTTGTTCGTGTGGCGCTTTTTATGACGTCGCTGTGCCGGACGACTTCTTTTGCGCGTTGGCGGAACGAAAGGACGGTGACAGCAATGTACATTCTGACCAGCGACCAGAAAAGCGTAATTGATTCCGGTTATGTACAGCGCTTCTGCCTTGTAGAAAAGCCGGATGCCACACTTATTATTGCCAGCTATAGCGCTGAACGAGCGGTCACTATCGGGAAATACGCCGATGCCGAAGAAGCGCACGGGGTTCTCGCCGCGCTGTACGCAGCGTTATCCACGGGCGAAGAAAACTATTCAATGCCTGACAGCAGGCTGTTTGGCGAGGAGCACTGGAAGCGGGACTCCAGAACGAAACGCAAAGGAGGCAGTTAACCATGCCGAAGGACGATTGCAGCAGGGAAAGGAGACAAGAAATGAAACTGACAAATGAATTACTGAACAAAAAACGCGACGATCTGTGCAGGTGCGAAGAGATTAACCGCGACGTGCGGCGGGAGAACGCCTTGAAGGAGCTGCTTTTCGGGAGCGAGAAATGCTACGCCTATGCTCGCGGCGTCAACGACGCAATCGATGCAGTGAAGCACATGCTGGATGCAGAGGACGCACACGACAAGACCCCGGTACCCGCCGCACCCGTCAAGTGGGAAGCGGATTGACCGCACACGGAAGGATGAGAACCGTGAAGGACTGCACAATTGACGTGCTTGGAAAGCCGTGGACGATCTATATCCGAACGGAAGAACAGGACAATCTGCTGAAAGAAATGGACGGGTATACGGACTGGACACAGCGACGCATTGTGGTTAGCGCGACCGACGGGACGCTGAGAGACATGGAGGCATACCGACGCAAGGTGACGCGGCACGAAATCGTCCACGCGTTTTTGTTTGAGGCGGGTCTGGCAGAGGCCAGCGCGCCGGCGGAGGCGTGGGCGCACAACGAAGAAATGGTAGACTGGTTTGCAAAGATGGGCCCGCGCATTTTTGCAGCATGGCAAGAAGCGGGCGCAATGGAATAAACAAAAAACAGGAGGTACAACACATGGAACAGGGAAAGACAATCAACCAGCAGCGAGGCAAGCTGAGTGCAATGCTGAAGGACGCGCTGGGACGAGCAGAAGAGACAAGGCGGAACCTGCTGAACACGCTGGGCACGCTGAGCGGGGAAGCGAACACGGATGAAAACGAGCGAAGCCCGATGTGTGCACTGGATGCCGCAGAGATCCTGCTGGAGAAGCTGGAAGCGCTGCAAGGTCTGGCGGGAGCGATCTATGACTTGCTCTAGGGGTGACAAAATGGGACAGGAGGTACATATTCGATCGGACGAGCTGTGCGAGCGCTGCGCATTCGGCGCGTGCGGGCACAAATGCAGCGGGTGCGAGCTGGACAGAGGGATGCTATGCGCGTGCGACGAGGTGCAGGTCGGGACGCCGTGTGAGCATTTTCGGGAGGTGATGGACGCGTGAGCAGACGCAAGATCCGGCATTGCAAAGGCTGCGGTGAGAAGCTGCCACCGGGGCGGCTATGGCTGTGCGAGGCGTGCAGTGCGGCGGGCGTGGGGTTTCACACTGCGAGAAACGCAAAAATCAACGCGCAGGAGCTGCTGGAGGTCGCACTGGAGCGGCAGGAGTGGACGCAGGAGCCGCTATACGGCATGAGCATGGAGGAGATCGCAGCGATTGCATCGCTTTACTGCCCAGGGCCATACGGGAGCTACGGAAAGCTGCGGGCGTATGTGCGGGAGATGCACAGGCTGCCGCCACGGGATTAAAACAGACCGGCCGGGGAAACCCGGCCGGAACGCCGAGGTTGTTTCGGGCGCTCGCGGAGCGCCGGAAAGAGCAACGGCGATTGCCTATACTAAATAATGTATCGACGACGGGACGCTATGCCGGAAAAGGCGGGGCAAGCGGCGAAAAAGCAAGGTACGCGCACGCGCGCGTATCTTGTGGGCTTGCTGGAATCCTATGTTTATGACGGCGGCCGGGAAGGAGCAGAAAGTGAGGGTAAAATACATGGAGCGGACGTACACAGCAAAAAACGGCGTGATCGAGAAGGTGCGGTTCGCCGCGCCCGTCTCGACGCGCCTGCGCTCGAGCAAGACCAAGCGAAGCACCCCGCGCAAGCAGGAGAGCAACAAAAATCAGGCGATCCATATCCTCGGCCGAGTTCTGAACAATAACTTCTCGGCCGGGGATCTGCTGCTGACCCTGACCTACGACGATGATGCCTATGACAAGATGCGCAAGGCCGCGCTGGCGGAGCTGCCCCAAAACGCACACAGGGAGACGCGCCTGAATGCGCTGATGGATGCGGCAGACAAGGCCGCGAAACGGTTCCTGCGCCGCCTGAAGGGCAACGGGATGCGCGGGGCAAAGACCGTGCTGGTAACGGCAGACATGGACGGAACGACCGGGGAGCTGGTACGCGTGCATCATCACTTGGTGATCGAAGGCGCCGGAACGACCCTCGAGCGGACGGAAAGCGGGATACTGCTGAAGCTGCCGAACGGGCGGACGCTGGCGGACGTCTGGGGGCAGGGGTCGGCAGACTGGGAGCTGCTGCGTGCCGGGAGCTATAGCAAGCTGGCCGGGTATCTGATCCGGCAGGTGCGCCACCGCGCAAACCGCAAGCGCTACACATGCAGCCGCAACATGGAACCGATCGAATACGCCGAGCGGGAGATCGCGGCAATCGGACAGGAGATCCGCGTCCCGGCCGGGAGCGTGGTGGAGGAGCGACAAAAGAGCATGGACTGCGTGGCGCAATACGTGCGGTACATCCCGCCCGCAAAAAAGGAAAAGCGGGGCGGCCACAAACGGGGAGGCGGCGCGGATGGGGTTTAAAAAAATCCGGGGGCTGAACATCCCGTATAACAGACAGGGACTGATCTATTTTACACTGCGCAACTATGGGCAGCTGGACTGGCACGTCCGGCGGCACATCGATGCGCTGATCGCCGAGGCAGCGCGCGGGGAGGCAACACGGGCTGAAGCCCTGCGCAGATGGCTGATCATCGGAGAGATCGACGCGCACGGGGCGGCGCTGGCAGCCTACACAGCCGAAGCGACAATGTACCGGGCGCGGAAATGGATATACGAGCACTATTAAGGGCAAAAGGCAGCCACGGGACGAAACGTCTCGTGGCTTGAAGCGGTTGGGTCAGTCGGAAGACTGGCCTTTTTTGCTGCTTGCGCGCGCAATTGCAGATAACGGCCGCGAATTTTTGCGACAATGGTGAAAAAGGGGGTGGCAAAGCCGTGGGAAAGCACAAAAAATACACGCCAAGAGCGTTTGAGAAGGCCGTGACGGCGTATTTTGCGTCGATCTGCTACGTCGAACCGGTCGTGCAGACCGTCCCGGTGCTGGAAGAGCTGCCGGACGGGACGCAGCGCGTCAAACTAGACCGCAACGGGCACCAGATGTTTACGCTTGCGGCCGTCAAGACCGCAGACGGCAAGGGCGCGACGCGCTTATGCTACACGGAGCCGCCGTCCGTGACCGGGATTTGTCTGCGGCTGGGGATAAGCCGCGACACTTGGGCAAGCTATGCGGCGCTGGAGGGATATGCTGACACGATAACGCGCGCGCGGGGGCGCATCGAGGCGTATCTGATCGAGCGGATCGAGCACAAGGAGAGCGCGAGAGGCGCGATCTTCAATCTGCAAAACAATTTTGGCTGGAGAACCAAGCAGGAGACGTCGCTGGACGAGGCGTCCCGCAAGACGATCGAGACGGCGGCTACGATGAGCCTTTCGGATAAGCTGGAGCTGCTGAAGAGTATGGGGCTGCAAATGCCCGGAGAGGAGACCAAGCATGACGAGCAAACAGGTGCTGGCGCGGGTGAAAGCGCTAAAACCGACGCCGTTTGACGACGAGAAGCTGTTGTACTGGCTCGGGGAGGTCGAGGGGCTGATCCTGGTACAGGTGCTGCTGCTGCAGCCGACGTCGGTTCAGCCGCTGGAGGCGGCAACGGACGACCAACTGACAGTCCCCTACCCGTTTGACAAGCTATATTTGCAGTATCTGATGGCGCAGATCGACTACGCCAATGGAGAGTATCGCAAGTATGACAACAGCATGGCGTTATTCAACGCGTATCTGGGCGAGTATCAGCGCTGGGTGGGAGACAACCTCCACCCGGCGGACGGCCGGGCAGAGTACAACGGCTATTATATCAGCGCTTATGCGCTGGCCGTTAAGCACGGCTATCGGGGCACGGAGGCCGAGTGGTTGGCGTCCTTGCAGGGCACCGACGGCAGGATTGAGGAGCTGGACATTCACGGGCTGCCCGAAGCGGGCAGGACCGCAGCGGGGACGGAGGTGCCGGTCTATGACCCGGATACAGGAGGAAACGCAAAGCGCCGGATCGCGGACATTCTTACGTTCACTGTCACCGTCACGAAGGCCGCAGACGGCACGATGACGTGCGACAAAACATTCGCGAACGTCCGCGCCGCATACAATGCCGGTCGGCCGGTGTGCTGCGTCTACACCAACGAAAAGGAGCAGTGGGACCCGGTTATCCTGACGCTTGCGGAATGCTCGATCAATCATGCGGTATTCACGCGATACACGGAGGTATATCAAGGCGACACGCGGCTTGTCTGGATCACGCTTTCGGCAAGCGGGGCGCTCGACGCGACGACCACGATCGATGCATCGAGCATTGCGTACACGAACACGACGGACGAGGAATCGAAGCTTGCGGTGGGCGTGAGGGCGTTTCTCGACCTGCTTTACCGAAAGCTGACTGGTATCGGCAAACGTCTTCCGGCTCTGTCTGCATCGGATGCAGGGAAAATTCTTACGGCGCATGAGGACGGGACGGCCGGATGGTCGCAAAAACCGACGTATGCCGCAAGCGAGGTCACTGCAACGCTTCAGGGTGTAGGCATTGACGGGATTCCGACGGACGTGCAATCCGCTCTCAACATTCTTCGGGATCTGATTGATCCGCTTGGGACGGACGCCACGGCCGACTACGCCGCAAGCGGAGCGAGCAGCGTGAAGGCGTGGGCGACGATGGCCAAGACAGGCGACACGACGAGATACCGCGTGGCCGCTGGAGAATATCGCGTCACGGTTGAAGGAGACGTCTACACGGTGCGTATTGTGGACAGCACATATACGTCGTGGACGGTCCGTCGCGTCGAAATCGTCAGCGGCGACGATGAGGCGAATGCATACTGGTCGATATACACGTCCACTAATCCCGGCTTAATCAACTACGAATCAATCGGGATCGCGGGGGACGGCGGTAGTATCACGCTGCAAGGCAAACTCTATCAACTGCCGCCGCCCGTGACAGCGGCCGACAACGGAAGCTTTTTGCGCGTTGTGAACGGCCTTTGGACGGCTGCACAGCTGACTGACGTATCGGAGGTGGGCGCATGACGGATCAGGTGCTGATGCCCGGCGCGGACTATCTGGCGATCTGCAACGCCGTGCGCGCTCTGACCGGCGGAAAGGCGGCGCTGAAGTCCGGGGACATTGCCGGGGCACTGGCGGGCGTCAAAAGGCTTACCGTGCAGGCCGGGACGGTGACGCCGACGGCGGACACGCATACGCTGACCGTTCCGGTAGTCGGAACGCCGAAGCTTCTTACTATCCGAACCGGCAATCATGATCCGCTGACGGGTAGCCTGCTGGCGGTCACGTCGGTTGACGTCGTCCCGAATGGCACGACCCCGCGTAATACCAAGGTATTGGTCGTGCAGCCAAACGGCGCAGAGGGCGGCTTTGTCACAGGCGCGACGATCGCCGACGGCGGCGTAACGTTCGAGTTCTCGCCAACGCGCGTATTCGTCGGCGGAAGAACGTACAACTGGACGGCATACTTTTGGGAGGAAGAAACGTGAGGTACTACAAGCAAACCGCAGATGGATATATCACGGCGATCGGGACGGGCAGAACCGGCGGCGAGACGATCACACAGGAGGAATACGCCGCGATCGTTGCCGCTATGGCGACGAGGCCGACGCCGGAGGACGGGAACTACTACCGGCTGACCGACCGGCTGACGTGGGAATCGGCAGAGCTTGAGCGAAGCGGCGTCTACACGCGCGCGGAGCTTGAGGAAATGAGCAACGCGGAGCTGGAAACCATTCTTTGGCAGTACGGTATTACGGCGAACATGACAAAAGCAAACCTGATTCGGCTGATTCTTTCGGCACAGGGAGGCGGTCTGGATGCATGACGTGGTGGCCGTCGCACTGATAACGGCAGGCGGGTCTGTGCTGGCGGCCGGCATCGCAGCAGCGGGTGCATACTGGCTTTATTGCCGCAAGCATGCAGACACAAAGGCAGACATGGCGGCGGACAAGGCTGACAACACTGTCAAGGCACTGAGATACCTGATGCTATACGTCATTCAGGAGCGCTGCAAGGAGCTGATTGCGCAGGGATATGCGACGCTGGAGGAGCGTCGGAGTCTGCATCACTGGCACGATTTGTATCACAACGGGCTGAAAGGCAACGGGGACGCGGATGACCTGATGGAGATGGTCGAGGCGCTGCCGCTGAACTGCGAGTAGGGGTCACGCGGCGAGAGCCGTACACATAAGGACAGGCGCAGAGCGCCGGAAAGGATTAAAGCAATGCAAAAACGGACAAGCTGGGCAAGCAATGCCAGAGAGCGAGGCGAAGTGCTGTGAAGGAGCTGAAAAGAGACCTGCTGCGGGCGAAATACACCAGGGTGATGGTGGAGGAAGACAATAAGTTCAACGCGCCGCACAGCTTCGAGGTGCGCCGCGTTGAGGACAACGCACTTGTGTGCAGCATCCACTTTCAGGAGGGGCCGGTGCGCGAGTGCGGGACAAACGGCGTCGCAAACGAGGATCTGATCAACATGGTCGTCGAGCGACTGGAGTGCTTCCAGCGCAGCGAGTACGCCTGCCGGGAGAACGCAATCGCCATCACAAAGCTCGAAGAGGCGCTGCTCTGGCTGCGGAAGCGGACGGAGGCACGGGTGGAACGTGGCGTGGAAGGCACGAGCAAGTTCTGAGAGACGCGCAAAAAATGAGGAGGAGGTAATAATCTATGCACAAGGTTTTTATCAGTCCCAGCGACCAGAGGCGCAACACCTACGCCTCCGGGAACACGAACGAGG
>OIXH01002308.1_pt1 | contig 19242 bp, 26 predicted proteins | sample 1587741 | NCBI WGS metagenome assembly OIXH01 (sample SAMEA3888916, study PRJEB22519) | human gut metagenome | biome: human gut; feature: human-associated habitat; material: faeces | place: Denmark | collected 2011 | reverse complement strand
CACAGTACACTATGCAGTGATCCTTTCTTATTTTATATCTTATATTCTTATGCCTTGCGTTCTTACAGCTTACTGCTGTGCTACATCCTTCATGGAGAAGCTCATTCTTCCCATCTTATCTTTTCCAAGGCATACAACTTTTACAACATCGCCCAGTGTCAGAACGTCTTCTACATGGTTGATTCTTTCCTTGGCAATTTTAGAAATGTGGACCATTCCCTCTTTACCAGGAGCAAATTCAACAAATGCTCCGAACTCTTTGATGCTGATAACAGTTCCTTTAAAGATCTGTCCTGCTTCAAAATCGGTTGTGATGATCTTGATCATCTCCACTGCCTTCTGCATTGCATCAGCATCTACACCACATACGGATACTGCACCGTCATCGGTAATATCGATCTTCACACCGGTTCTTTCGATGATCTCGTTGATGGTCTTTCCTCTCTGACCTACTACATCACCGATCTTTGCCGGATCGATCTGGATTCTGATGATCTTTGGTGCATATTTGCCAACTTCTTTTCTAGGCTCTGCGATCGCACCTTTCATCACTTCCATAATGAAGAGTCTTGCCTCTCTGGTTCTGCGGATCGCCTCTTCTACGATCGGTCTTGTCAGTCCATGAATCTTAATATCCATCTGGATTGCTGTAATACCCTCAGTTGTTCCGGTTACTTTGAAGTCCATATCGCCAAAGAAATCCTCTAATCCCTGGATATCTGTCAGTACTAAATAATCATCATCTGTCTCTCCGGTTACTAAACCACAGGAAATTCCTGCTACCATCTTCTTGATCGGTACTCCGGCTGCCATTAAGGACATGCAGGATGCACAGGTAGATGCCATGGAGGTAGAACCATTGGACTCAAATGTCTCGGATACGGCACGGATCGCATATGGGAACTCCTCTTCGGAAGGAAGTACCGGAAGTAATGCTCTCTCTGCTAATGCTCCATGTCCGATCTCACGACGTCCCGGTCCTCTGCTTGGTTTTGTCTCACCTACAGAGTAGGATGGGAAGTTATAGTGATGCATGTAACGCTTGGATACTTCGTTCTCATCCAGTCCGTCAATTTTCTGTACTTCTGATAATGGTGCTAAGGTTACCACATCGCAGATCTGTGTCTGTCCACGCGTAAACATTGCAGAACCATGTACTCTTGGAATCAGGTCTACTTCTGCTGCAAGCGGACGGATCTGGTCAATGGCACGACCATCCGGACGTTTGTGGTCTTTTAAGATCATCTTTCGAACGGTCTTTTTCTGATACTGATAAATGGCTTCTCCTAAGATTTCAAGCCACTCTTCATTCTCAGCAAATGCTTCTTCTAATTTTTCGGTAATCTGGCGGATATTTTCCTCTCTTACCTGTTTCTCATCGGTAAAGACTGCCTCTTCCATTTCTGCAGGAGGTACGATCTCTTTGATCGCTGCAAACATTTCCTCAGGGATTGCACAGCTTGTATAGTCATGTTTTGGTTTGCCGACTTCTGCCACGATCTCATCAATGAATTTGATGATCGTCTGGTTTACTTCATGTGCGGTATAGATCGCATCGATCATTTTTGCTTCCGGAACTTCGTTTGCACCGGCTTCGATCATGATGACTTTTTCTCTGGTAGATGCTACGGTCAGATTTAAATCACCTTTTTTCCACTGCTCCTGGGATGGGTTGATGATGAATTCTCCATCGATCATTCCAACCTGTGTCATGGCACAAGGACCGTCAAATGGGATATCGGAAATGCAGGTTGCGATCGCTGCACCAAGCATTGCTACGATTTCCGGTCTGCAGGCCGGATCTACGCTCATAACCATATTGTTTAAGGTAACATCATTTCTGTAATCCTTTGGGAAAAGCGGACGCATCGGTCTGTCGATCACACGGGATGTTAAGATTGCATTCTCAGATGCTTTTCCCTCTCTTTTATTAAATCCTCCAGGAATCTTTCCTACGGAATATAATTTTTCTTCAAACTCTACGCTGAGTGGGAAGAAGTCAATGCCATCTCTTGGCTTATCGGATGCAGTTGCAGTAGATAATACCGTAGTATCACCATATTTCATAAATGCTGCTCCATTTGCCTGCTTTGCGACTTTGCCTACCTCTACCGTAAGTGGTCTTCCGGCAAGTTCCATTGTAAAACTTTTGAACATATCTTTTCTCCTTTTCTTTCCGGGAGCCTGACTCCCTGCTCTGACAGAAGATGCCGAAACTACTGAAAAAGCTACGATATACCTCTTACTCTTATGCTCTTTTCATACCCTTTTCAGTGGTCCCGGGTTCCTTCTTCTGCCGGTTACAAAATATCCGCTAAAATCTTATCTTCCATATTTTTCACGGAATAAACGCTAAAATAGAGCGGAAAGACTCCGCTCTATCCTTAGGTCATACTATTTTCTGATACCTAAACGCTCAATTAAAGAACGATATCTTTCAATATCGATTTTCTTCAGGTAATCTAATAATCCACGTCTCTGACCAACCATCTTTAAAAGACCTCTTCTGGAATGATGATCCTTTGGATTTGCTTTTAAGTGCTCTGTCAGCTCCTGGATTCTTGCTGTTAAAATAGCAACCTGAACTTCCGGTGAACCTGTATCATTTGGTGTTCTACCGTACTCTGCAATAATAGCCTGTTTCTTTTCCTTTGCGATCATTGTATAATCCTCCTTATTTGATAAACGCCCTGACATGTATGATACTCAGTAAAGGGTCGGAGTTGTCCGTCTACCGAATATGGGCTGAACTCATACCTTGCAAGTATATCATAGACATCCTTTATTGTAAACTGTTTTTCAGAAAAAATGTCTGTTTTTTAGCACGGTCTGCCAACATTTAATCTGTCAGTTTTGTGTGGGACAATCCCTCAATGACATCCGACATTTTCTTTACATTTTCGGAAACAGATACATTTAAGGTATTACAGTCTCTTGCCAGTTTTTCTACCTCTCCTGCCACAATTGCAAACCCCCTTCCTGCTTCTCCTGCTCTTGCTGCCTCAATGCTTGCGTTCAATGCTAACATCTTCTGCTGTCTCTGGATCGCATTCAACTGATTCGTATTTCCCTCAATATTCTCCATCAGTCCCTTACATTCTGCAATTCCATCTTTGATACGCTGCATCAGACGACCGTTATAGGTCTCATTATATCCTGCATCCATACAGTTATTTAACGCATCTCCTAACAAAAATGCGGATGCATTGATTCCTTCTTCGGAACGGACATTGACCTTCTTTAATGCCTCTATGTATTCATCTTCATCAATACTTAATTCTCTTGCAACCTGGCGGAATTTCTCTTCGTCCGGATCTTTTGGCAATACCTGTCCACCGATAACGGCTCCGACTTTTTCACCTTTTACAACAAGATCAATACTGAAATCGATCAGTCCTGCATGACAGTGGTACACGCCGGTTCCTTCACGGTCACATTTCTCGCAGCGTCTCTTACCCTCTGCACTCTCTCTTGTATATTTAACACAAAAATCTGTAAAATTAAAACAGTCAGAAATATAATTTCCATCCATGTCTACTGCAACGGTTGCCAGTCCGGTTGCTCTTGCCCAGTTCTTCATAATTTCATGGAATTTATCCATATCCGTAAAATCCTGTATTCTCATATAGTCTTCCTCCATACAGCAGTACTTTAATTATATTTTACTATGATTATGACACGATGACAAGCAAATATTCCATGCTGCAATTGTTACTTATTTAACGATATTTTAAGGAAAGACCGGACTTATACAGGCCGGATCGTTCTGTTGTACCAAAAGATAAAAACATTTTTGCAAAACAGAAAAATACCATCCACAACCGCGTTGTGAATGGTATTTCCATGAATAATTATAAAAACTATTATAAAATTCATTTCAAACTCCTAATCTAGTCAGCCAATACTCTGGTTACACAGATCGGGGAACGGTAAAATGCATTGGAGATCTTGATTCCTGTCTTCTTAGAACTTGCATGTACGATCTGTCCGTTTCCAATGTAAATTGCAACATGGCTGATGCTGCTTCCGCTTCCGTAGAAGAATAAATCTCCCGGTTTTGCCTCTGATGCACTGATCCTTGTACCACAATTTGCCTGTGCTTTAGAGGAATGTGGCAGATATACACCGTATTTTGCAAAAATAGAAAGTGTAAATCCGGAACAGTCAGCGCCGTTTGTCAGGCTTGTACCACCCCAGACATACGGATTTCCAACAAACTGTGTTGCATAGGAGATCAGATCGACTCTGACATCGGATACTCCGTTGCCATAGCGAACCTCTGTCATGGTCATTGCTTTTGGAAGCTGTACGGAAATATCTACATAGTCTTTGCTGATAAATCCGTTGGTGTTATCTAAATCGACTTTTACCCAGCCGCTTAAATCTTCTAAAACGTTCAGTTCCTCACCCTGTGGCATTAATGCTAAAATGCTGCACTCTGTATTTGGCTCTTCCCTGACATTTAAAGTTGGTGTCTTAACGGTTGCAATCGTCTGCTTTACTTCTTCTGCACGGGCTGCTGCCTCTTCTCCCGTGATCAGGTAATCTGCACTGACATAACCTGTCACATCACCGGACTGAATCTTATACCAGCCATCTAAAGTCTCTAAGATCTCGCCTGCGGCATTCTTTGGCATCTTACCTACCATGCTGCTGTCTGCAGAAGGAGTCTCTCTGACATTCAAGGTCTCCTCAACATTTGCAATTCCTAAATTTGTATATCCATAAATGGTAGAAGGTGCTTCCTGTGTCACCTCTGCGGTATTCTCTGATACACTCGCCTGCTCTTCCTGTTCTGTAGGCTTGTCCTTAATTGCTTCTGTAAACAATGCTCCCGCACCGGCAACGGTCTGTACCTTGTTCGCTTCCTTAGCCTGTGCTGTTAAGCCTGTCAGATTACTTCCTGTAAAAATAATGGTTCCTGCCATTGCGATTGCAAAAAACCGATTTATATTCTGATTCATAAAAACCTCCTGATAAAAGAAAAACAATAGAATATGTAATACTCTACTGTTACGTTGTTTTTAAATTATAACAACATTTTTTTACACTGTCAACACATTTGCGTAATATTTGCGTAACATTTGTCATTTTTATAAATCAAAATAGATCCTTGCGATCTTAATATCCTGCTGTAACTGCGCTTTTAATTCATCTATGGATGCAAATTTTACCTCTGCACGGATGCGGTGTAAAAATTCCACTTCTACCGCCATATCATAAACATCGTCAGAAAAATCCAGCACATGTGTCTCGACACCGATCGGATTATCTCCCTCGATCGTCGGTTTACATCCGACATTGGTGATCCCACAGTATTCCTCTCCGCCAATCAGAATTTTTGTAATGTAGACTCCAAATGGAGGCAGCAGTTTGTCAGCCTCCGGCACCAGATTCACGGTTGGAAATCCGATCGTTCTTCCAATCTCGTTTCCATGCTCTACAATTCCCTGTACAAAAAAGGAATAGCCTAACAGTTCATTTGCCTTTTCGATATTTCCTTCTTTGATATACTCACGGATATAGGTGCTGCTGATATCCCTTCCGTCGCTCTGGATCTTTTCGATCACCTGTACCTCATAGCCGAATTTGTCAGCATATTCTAAAAGCAGCCGGTAATCTCCCATGCGGTTATGTCCAAAGTGAAAATCTGTACCGACCACCATGTATTTTACATGCAGTTTTTCTACCATCATACGGATAAAATCCACTGCATCCATGTTGCGGATTTCCTCTGTAAAAGGACATTCCACCACATAGTCGATCCCGATATTTTCAAAGATATGCATCTTTTCCTCATTGGTCGTCAGCACGTCTCCACGGTCGTCTTCCACCTTTTTTCTCGGAGGAATATCAAAGGTAAATACCACGGCTTTCAGATCGTCTGCTTTTTTCTCTAATACGGTATCTAAAAGCAGACGGTGTCCTCTGTGTATCCCATCGAATTTTCCAAATGTGATGACCGTAGATTCTTCTATATTAAAATCCGTTGTTCCTCTTAAATAAATCATTTTACTCTCTCACTTACTGTTCCAAAAAAATTTTCACAGGCTTGTAATTTTCCTGTCTTTTATCATAACGGTAGATTCCGATAAACCGTCCTTCTTCATCATAAATACGGATGGATTCTGCCTCATCCGATATCGGCGGTGTTACAAAAAATGCTTTTGCAATACAGTTTCCGTTATAGAGCACTTTGCCGTATTTTTTTTGTACCGTTACCGCTTCTAATGCACGAAATACATAGTCTGTCGGATAGAGGATCTGTTCTAGCTCTCCTGCATCCCGTTTTTTCTCAATTTCTCCTAAGGTCAATGCCTGTTCTATGGAAAAATCTGCCACTCTTGTCCGTTTTAACGACTCCATACAACCACCACAGCCCAGTTTCAGACCAATATCGTGGCAAAGAGTACGGATATACGTTCCTTTCGAGCAATGTACCCGCATGGTCACACGCGGAAGTTCTATGTTCTCGATTTCAATCTCATAAATCTGAACCGGTCTGGGTTTACGCTCTACCTCGATCCCATTTCTTGCAAGGTCGCACAGTTTTTTTCCGTTGACCTTTAATGCAGAATACATCGGTGGTATCTGTTCGTATGCTCCGACAAATCCCATAATGGCTTTTTTTACTTCTTCTTCGCTGCAGGTTACCGCCGACTGCTCTAACACGGTTCCTGTGGTGTCCTGCGTATCGGTGGTCTGTCCAAGCAGCAGGACTGCCTCATAGACCTTGTCCTTATCGGTTAAAAGGTCGCAGACTTTTGTGGCTTTTCCAAGACATACCGGCAGCACCCCTTCTGCCTGTGGGTCTAAGGTTCCGGTATGTCCGATCTTTTTCTGCCCTGCGATTCCACGCAGTTTTGCCACTACATCGTGGGAAGTATAGCCTTTTTCTTTGTATACATTTAAAATACCGTTTAGCATCTTCTCACCCTTTATATCTCTGAAACGTCAGAAGGCAGTTGTTTTTTCATCTCTTCTAAGATTTTTTCTATGATCTCGTCTGCATTTCCTTCCATAGAAACTCCCGCTGCGCGGATATGACCGCCGCCGCCATACTCCATGGCAACTCTCGCCACATCCATGCCTCCGTTAGAACGCATGCTGACTTTATAACCGTCCTCTGTCTCATACAGGAAAACAGCTGCCTCTACGTCTTTGGTCACACGAAGCTGACTAACGATCCCGTCTAAATGCTTTGGCAATACCTCAAATTCTTCCATCTGCTCTTTGGTCACTACGGAAGTAATGACCGCACCGCCAAGCTCCAACCTGGACTGTACCAGTGCCTGACCCATAATACGGTTCTGCTGATATGTCTTTGTATAAAAAGTCTTATCTACAATCTCCGTAAAGTCAATTCCCATATTCATCAGTCTGCCGGCAACATTCATCGTTTTGGCAGAAGTTGAGGAATATTGGAATACTCCGGTATCATGGATGATTCCCACATAGATACACTCTGCAATCTCCCTTGAAATCTTTTTTTCGTCTAAAAGCTCAAATACCAGCTCCGAAGCAGAGCTTGCATGAGGAAAGATATAGTTCTCATCTGCAAAACTCTGGTTGCTGATGTGATGGTCGATGCAGATTGTCTTTTTTGCTGCCGTAAAATACTGTGCAGCCTCTCCTAAACGTCCGGTATCTCCACAATCCTGTGCGATAAACAAGTCATATGGCTCATGCTCTGTACATTCATGGATAATTTCTTCGGAGCGTTTTAAGAATTTAAAAATATTTGGAATCGGTTCTAAATATAAATCCACCTGAATCTGCGGATAGTTGTCTTTGATGTAATTATAGGTTGCAAGACAGGAACCTACGCAGTCACCGTCCGGACGGACGTGTCCTGCGATCGCTGCTGTCTGTACTCCCTGTAACTGTGAATCCAAGTCCTTCATTTTTTTGTCCCCCGGTCTTGTTGTAGCTCTACTCCTGTATGTCTTTTGTGACATCATCGATCAGTTTTGACATATTGACACCATATTCAATGGACTGGTCTAAAATAAACTGTACCTGTGGTGTGTTACGCAAATTGATATTCTTTGCCAGTGTTCTTCGGATATAGCCTTCCGCACTCTTTAAGCCTGCGATCGTATCTTTCTGGGACTGTTCATCCCCTAAAACAGAAATATATGCTTTACAGGTCTTTAAGTCCGGTGCTACTTCTACTGCAACCACACTGGTCATCGGATTGATCCGCGGGTCTTTGATCTCCCCACGGATGATATTGGAAAGTTCTCTTAGAACTTCCTCATTAATCCTTGTATTCTTAATACTGTTTTTTCGCATTCTGCCTCTATTCCCTTCGTTCTATCTCGGCACTTCTACCATAATATATGCTTCAATCTGATCTAATTCCTGGATATCATTGAAGTCTTCAAATACCAGACCACATTCATAGCCTGCTTTTACTTCTTTTACATCATCTTTAAAACGTTTTAAGGATGCAAGATTTCCTTCAAAGATCTGCTTTCCTTCTCTGGAAATACGAACCATACAGCCACGCTGGAAAGAACCGTCTAAGACATAGGAACCTGCAATATTTCCAACGCCGGATGCTTTGAAGATCTGACGTACTTCTGCATGACCGATGACTTTTTCTTCAAAGATCGGGTCTAACATTCCCTTCATGGCAGCTTCTACATCCTCGATGGCATTGTAGATGATCTTGTACAGACGCACATCTACACCTTCACGGTCTGCAATCGCTTTTGCAGTGGTATCCGGACGTACGTTAAATCCGATAATGATAGCATTGGATGCGGATGCTAAGGTAACGTCGGATTCGTTGATCGCACCAACACCGCCATGGATGACTTTGACTACAACCTCTTCGTTGGAGAGTTTTACAAGACTCTGTTTTACTGCTTCTACAGAACCCTGAACATCTGCTTTAACGATGATATCTAACTCTTTGACATTTCCGGACTGGATCTGGGAGAACAGATCGTCTAAGGACATCTTGGACTTTGTCTCTTCGATCAGGCGGTTCTTGCCTTCTGAAATAAAGGTTTCTGCAAAACTTCTTGCCTCTTTTTCTGTCTCAGTGGATACAAATACCTCTCCTGCTCCCGGTACGCTGGATAAACCTAAAATCTCTACCGGTGTGGATGGTCCTGCCTCTTTTACATTGCGTCCCTTGTCATCGATCATGGCACGGACACGTCCGTAACTGCTTCCGCAGGCTATCGGCTGACCGACTTTTAAGGTTCCCTTCTGTACTAAGACAGTTGCTACCGCACCACGGCCTTTATCCAGTCTTGCCTCGATGACGATACCACGCGCCTGACGTTTTGGATTTGCCTTTAACTCACAGATTTCTGCTGTTAACAGAATCATCTCTAAGAGCTGGTCAATACCTTCCCGTGTATGTGCAGATACCGGAACGAAGATGGTGCTTCCACCCCAGTCTTCCGGGATCAGTTCATATTCTGCAAGCTCCTGTTTTACTTTTTCAATATTGGCATTCGGTTTATCGATCTTATTAACCGCAACAATGATCTCGATGCCTGCTGCCTTTGCATGGTTGATCGCCTCTACCGTCTGTGGCATGACTCCATCGTCTGCTGCGACAACTAAGATCGCAATATCTGTGGAATTTGCTCCACGCATACGCATTGCCGTAAACGCCTCATGTCCCGGTGTATCTAAGAAAGTGATCTTTTCTCCGTTGATCTCTACCATATAAGCACCGATATGCTGGGTAATACCGCCTGCCTCACGGTCTGTCACATGGGTATCACGGATCGCATCTAACAGGGAAGTCTTACCGTGGTCAACGTGACCCATAACGCAGACTACCGGTGGACGTTTTACCATGGTGCTTTCGTCTTCTTCTTCCTCTTTTAAGAGTTCTTCGATCACATCGACTTTTACTTCATGTTCTGCTAAACAGTTGAACTCTAAAGCGATCTCTTCTGCAGTATCGTAATCCACATCCTGGTTTACGGTTACCATCGTTCCTTTTAAGAACAGTTTCTTTACAATTTCTGACGGCTGAACCTTCATCTTATCTGCTAATTCACGGATTGTCAGTGAATCCGGCAGTGTGATGGTACGGATAGTCTCTTCTTTTTTCTCCTGTGGCTGCTGTGGCTGTTTTTTCTTCTTACCGCCATTCTTCTCTAAATTAATATAACGCTCCTGCTTCTTGTTGCCGAAGTTATCTTTATTCTGACCCTTATTCTTCTTATCGTTTCTACGGGTATCTCTGCGGTCTTTTCCGTTATTTTCTTCTACCGGTGTCGCATTCTTGTTGAATTTGTTGATCTCCTGATCTAATCTCGGACGAGATTCTTTCTGGCGATTCTGACCGACTCTGTTGTTACCTCTATTGTTTTGGTTATAATTGGCATTCGGTTTATGATTCGTACGGCCGTTCTGATTCTGGCGATTATTTTCCTCATTTCTAGGTCTCCTCTCACCCTGTCTGTCTGCCTGCTGTGCGCGGATCGGACGATCTCCCTGTGGACGTACCGGTCTTTCTCCCTGCGGGCGTTCCCCCTGTGGACGCATCGGACGGTCTCCCTGCGGTCTTGCCGGTCTGGCTCCACCCTGTGGTCTTGCACCTCTGTTTCCGTTCTGATTGTTATGCTGTCCGTTATTTCTGCGGTTATTCGGCTGTTTACTGTTCTGTGGATTGTATACTGCCGTAATACTGGATTTTTTCTTCGGACGCTCCTGATGTGCGTCTTCTTCCTTTTCTGCTGCCTTTGGTGCAGCTTTTTCCTCTTTTACCGGTTCGCTCTTTGCAAACTTTTTCTTAACAACCCGGATCACATCGTCCTCAATAGAACTCATGTGACTCTTCACCTCTATATTCTGCTCTGATAAGTACTGTAATATTTCCTTAGACTGTATATTTAATTCCTTTGCAAGTTCATGCACTTTGACTTTTGCCATTCCATTTCCTCCATTATTCAATTTTCTCACCGCTTAGTATCTTACTCTCTAACGCTTTTGCAAATCCGCTATCGGTAACTGCAATGGAAGCCCGATACTGTTTTCCGATACATCTTCCTAAATCCTCTTTTACCGCATATTCATAATATGGCACTTCGTAAAATGCACACATGTTGCGGAACAATTTTTTCGTATTATCGGAAGCATCCTTTGCCACGATGACTAAGCCGGCTTTTCCTGCCTTGACCGCTTTTTCCGTTGAAAATTCCCCACTCTCTATCTTCCGTCCTCTCGCAGCTAACCCAAGCATCTGCAAGACTTTATCATTTTTCAATCGCTTCCATCTCCTCTTCGAGCTGTTCATAGATTTCTTTGGGAATCGCAGTCTTTAATGAGCGCTCCAGTCCTTTGGACTTCTCTGCTTTTTTCAGACATTCACTGTCTGCACAAAGATATGCGCCTCTTCCATTCTTCTTTCCTGTCGCATCTAGGATGATCTCATTCTCGGATGTCTTAATGACGCGAATCATTTCCCGCTTATTTTTCATTTCACCGCATCCTACACATTGACGCATCGGGACTTTTTTACTCGTCATAGTCGTTCACTTCATCCTCATCTATTTCCTGATAGTTATCTAATTCTTCCTCTGTATCAGGTTCAATGTACTCGCCGTTCTCATCATAGTACTCTTCCCCATCTTCGTAATATTCATCCTCATAATCATTCTCGTAATCGATGAAGTCACCGGCTTCTCTTGCCTGTGTCTCACTCTTTATATCGATCTTGAATCCGGTCAGTCTTGCAGCAAGTCTTGCATTCTGTCCTTCTTTTCCGATTGCCAAGGATAACTGATAATCCGGTACAACAACCTTTGCTGTCTTTTCTTCATCATCTGCAATAACAGAGATGACTTTTGCCGGGCTTAATGCATTCTGGATTAAGATTGCGGAATTCTCACACCAGTTGATAATATCGATTTTCTCGCCGCGCAGCTCATTCACGATCGCATTGACACGCGCACCGTTCATTCCGACACATGCACCGACCGGATCGACATCCGGGTCATTGGAATATACGGCAATCTTTGTTCTGCTTCCTGCTTCTCTTGCAATACTCTTGATCTCAACGATACCATCTCTTACTTCGGTTACCTCTGATTCAAACAGACGCTTTACCAACTCCGGATGTGTTCTAGACACTAAGATCTTTGGTCCTTTTGAAGTGGATTTTACTTCTAAAATATAGAGTTTGATACGCTCGGTAGGTTTGAACACTTCCCCTTTGATCTGTTCGCCCTCTGTTAAGATTGCATCTACTTTTCCAAGATTGATGCTTACATTCTTACCGATGTAACGCTGAACAACACCGGTTACTACATCGCGCTCTTTGCTGTAATATTCGTCAAACAGCACTTTTCTCTCTTCCTCACGGATCTTCTGTAAGATGACGTTCTTCGCATTCTGTGTCGCAATACGTCCGAATTCTTTGGATCTTACTTCGATGTTTACGGTATCTCCAAGATCATATCTTGAGTCGATCATTTTTGCATTTGCAAGGCTGATCTCAAGACAGGGATCTTCGACCTCTTCGACTACGGTTTTTTCCTGATACACATGAAACTCGCAGGTCTCCGGATCAATGTTTACTTTAATGTTATCTGATTTTCCAAAATGATTCTTACAAGCGGTAACTAAAGAGTTCTCTATTGCCTCAAGTAAGGTATCCTTACTGATATTTTTTTCCTCTTCTAATACATTTAACGCTTCTAACAATTCATTGTTCATTATGATATTCCTCCCATTTAATTTGTTATTGTACGCTAAAAATCAAATGCTAAACGGATCAATGCGATATCCGTTTTTACAAAAGTCAATTTTTCGTCTTCTTCTGTCTGAATTGTTACGGTATCATCGTCATAACCGGTTAAAACTCCGTAAAATTCTTTGCTGCCGTTCATGGAACGATAGGTACGGATCTCTAATTCTTTTCCCATACTGCGAATATAATCTTTTTCCTTTTTGAGCGGTCTGCCAAGTCCCGGTGAACTCACTTCAAACACATAGGAATCTTCAATATAATCTTCCCTGTCTAAAATCTCATTCATCTCTCTTGCTACAATTTCGCAGTCATCCACCGTAATGCCGCCTTCTTTATCAATATAGGCTCTTAAATACCATGCACTTCCCTCTTTGACATACTCCACGTCTACGAGTTCAAAATTGTTCCTTTCGAGAATCGGGGTAATCCAGTGTTCCGTCTGTGTCTCATACATCTGTCTTTTTGACATATTCCCACCTTCTTTCATTTCCATTCTGGCTGTCATTGCTGTTCTTTCGGACATGACCCTAACATAAAATCAAGAGCGGACAACTGTCCGCTCTCAACCTAGTTAACTCTACATATCGTATATATGATAACACTTGCCACATAGAAATGCAAGTGTTTCCAATAAAAAATGCTCAAAACCGATTAATTCATGGCTTTGCGCATCTTCAAGGGTTGGGCTATTCATTAATGAATAAACAGTTCGTAGGGGAATCGAACCCCGCTACCAAATGCTAATGATGTAGTAAATTCAATGTTTTCAGCATTTTTAGCTTGAATACCTTTGAATACTTTTTGAATACCCTTTATTTTATAACCCTATAACGCTGTTAATTACCTCTGCCTTTTGAATATTCGTTTTCCTGTTTTTATAATAGTATTCTTTCGTCGTTTTTATATTGGTATGCCCCATTTGTTCTATAATGAGTGATTCATTTACCCCGCTATCAATAAGAATACTTCCGTACGTTTTTCGTATTTTATGCGGAGATTTTCTCACTACTCCAGTATGCTTACATACCGTATTAAGACGATTCCTGAATACATAGGTTCTTATTCTATTTCCATTGTTCTCAAAGACATACTCACCAAAAGGATTCATTACACGAATTTTCTGTAGTATCCATGAACAATTTTCTGGAACAAATACATCTCTTATTCCAGCTTCTGTCTTTGGAAAATCCCTTACCTCAAATACTCTTGATTTTGAATCATCCTCATAACATATTTCTGTGCGACATACATGAATAACATTTCCATCTATATCACATTTTTTTAGTCCAGATAATTCGCCTATTCGTAGTCCTGTCTTAAACAAGAGAAGAATACCGAGATTAACTATGTCTTGATTTTTCTCTAAATAGTCCATTACTCTAGGAAGTTCGTTCGTCATAAACACTTGTTCCTCGTCAGTTTTTTGATCTCTCCTAAATGATTTTCTCGAAATTTCAATATCACTAACCAATTCTGTAATACTGAAATCAACCAGCTTCTTTTTCTTTGCAAGCCTAAATATTCCAAAAATTAATGTTCGCAAATTGCTAAATCCTTTTGCGGTTAAATTAAAATCATGAATTGCGTTAAGAATAAAATTCTCAACATCATATTCCGACAAGGACTTTATTTCGTTTTTTCCAAACTTTAAAAAACATTGCTCATATTGTCTCTCATATCTGTCTTTTGTTGACTTTGATATTTCCTCTCTTGTGAGCTTTGAATCAATCCATTCATGAAAAATCATATCTACTGTTGGATTTTCCTCTTCCTGTTTCCAGAAAGAAATAACAACATCTTCTATGTCTTTTTTGTTAGTTCTCTTTTTTAAAATTCTACCATTCTTTTTATCGGGTAGATAAGTATACCATTTTCCATCCTTCCCTTGGTAAATTTTATAAGGATGCTTGTTTAAAAGTTCCTCTCTCTTCTGCATCTCAATTTTTTCTTGCACAAGTGCTGTATCAATCATACCATTTTCGACAGCATATTTCAATAATTCTAAATCAGACAGTTTTGTGTCTGGCATAGGCAGATTCGCCCTTTCTCCTCCAATATAGTTGTCTTTTGCGTAAAAAAATACCAACCATCGAATATTGACGGTTGGTATAAAATACCATTTTTAGAATTTCCACAGAGGTTTCCATCCGTGAAGTTCAGCTATATGTGCAAATTTATCTCTTCTATCTGTTGGAATTTTAATGCAATATTTTGCAACGCTCGCCATGCAATAACCTTCGGAATAGTTAATGAGTGTTTCTACAACTTCATACTCTCCTGGTTCTTTCCACAAAGGATCTTCTATAAAATCCCCTTTGTGTGGAATAATATCAGTTTCTATTTCCTTTCTCCATGAATATGGAAAATTCTCCCCTTCAAATTCTACAATCTGAGAAATGATCAGTTTCATAATAAAAATTCCCCTTTCATTTGTGATAGAGGAATTATACCACTATAACCGCCAATATTCAATTTTCAATGTTCAATACTACCCGCTAATCGACAGAATCCGACAAGGCATTCTCCAGTATCATGTCCAAGCAGGCATTCCAGCCTTTATCAAATCTCCCATTATCACAATAAGCAGGATGATTTGCTTTCTCCGGCAGTTCCCGGAGCGGACACCAATCTGGCTTTTTGTCATAATAATCAGTCGATGATATGTTTTTTAGTGTCAAGTAACAACACACATAGCTAGTTTTTTCACTACTCCTCAATGGACAATCAGCACATCTTTCCGGCATATCCATTACCAATACTGCTTTAGACATATCACTCACCTCCTAAATTTCAGTTCAATTTACAAATACCTTTATTTTCATCAAGTGTGACTATATTTCTTCGCGCAAGCACTCTCAATGTTGTTATTTGGCAACTGAAAATTGGAATGTTGCTGTTATAATCTTTGTGAAATTCACAATTTTCATATGTCCAAAACCCATGTTTTTTTATCAAAATATTTTCATGCGCCTTCATAACTCGTATAACATCTTCTTGTGCTCTTGATAAATCTTCATAACCATAAGCCATCTTTTATCCTCCGCTAAACTTTAATTTTCTTCCAGTTTCTCGCACCGCTCAAATTCGATCACCCATACATAAGGATTTGCATCCCAGCCGTAACGGTCAATGTCGGATTTCTTGATGGTACTGTTCCAGATTTCTATAAAATGTCCTTTTGCCGTGTTTCCTAACGCATACTCCACATCGTATACACATCCCTCTTTTGTTGCTCCTGCTTCTGTAATCTCCTGTAACCGCTCCACTCTCACATCCGTAACCTTGAGCCATATCCGTGCCGCCTCTTTGGGCATGTGGATTGATGGTTTCCATTTTATCTCAATTTCTTTTCCATTCCGGTAAAACTTCTCCGTATCGGAGTAGTCTGCACGGTATATATACCGTTCTAATCCTTTGCTCCATGTTTCCCGGACATACAGGGTGTCGCCTGGACAGATAGGACAGGTTCTCTCTGCTATGCTTAACTGCTCCGTATGCTCCTTGTCAGCAAAGTTATGTACTGCATAAGTTCTCTTGTCGGCGTTGTAAAAATCTATATCCGGTACGGTATACTCATTTGCATCTTTGCATATCCGCCGGGTGCAAGTCTTTCTTCCGTCCAGAATCGCCCGCACCATTTCCGTGTTAAATAATATAGGCTTAATTGCCATCTACTCCACCTTCCTTTACGATCTCCAACAAATCATCTACCAAATCCTTGACCTCGTACATCATCATTGTGTCATAGGATTTTTTCTGCTGCTCTGCTGTCTCGTTATCATACTTTGTGCAGCCATTCAAGAAAGCTGTTCGTTTCTCCAACTGATCTACAACCTTGTCCTGGTCGTAGGCGGTCGGCTGACGATTAATCAAATTTATCCAATCAATAGCTCCAGATTTCTCTGTTATTGTGTTGTTGACATCCTGCATCAACTTATCTTCTTCAATTAATCTTCCCATCTGCTCCACCTCTTTTCACGATTTCGACTGCTCTTCCAAGACCCCTGTGATGCCAGTCATCATCTTCCGATAATCCATGTTCCTCTGCGTAGATTTCAAAATCCGCATATGACAGTTCCTGTTCGTCTTTTAACTGCTTCACCACCTTGTCCAGATCATAAGCAGTCGGCGCACTCTCAATTTCCGAATATGGAATATATGTAATTTCTTTTCCATCTTCGCGAATATCCGTTACTGTCATTAAATTTTCCGCATCAATCAGTCTCATCTTTCGCCCTCCTGTTCCATGCCTTAATTGCTTCTTTCTTTTTCATTCCTCTACATGGAAATATTGCTCCCGGACAGCTATCACAAGTGACGCAGTAATTTCCAAGAAAGAGATTGATTTTTGCTTCTCCGCCACAGAATGGGCACAGCTTAAGTTCTTCACTCATTCTTCATCACTCCAATCCAATTTCTGACCACACCACCGGCAGTATTCGTCTCCATAACATACATCGCTCCCGCAATTCTTGCATTCGTATTCCGTGCCGCCAAAGGTTCCAAGTACCGCAGTAGGCTTTTCATCCGTCTGTTTCTCCACAGCCACCCGGCATTCTTCTAGTGTACCGATTGCACGATACTGCTGAATCTCTTCAAGTGCTTGGACAGCTACCGTCTTCGCTTCCTGATATTCTGTTATAGAGTAACACCCGTCTTTTCCGTTAACCGAAATATTACCGATCAGCACGCTTGCTTCATTCTCCTTCATGGTCAATATCCTCCCTCATTTTCCAACAGCCACTCTTTTAACTGCACCTGTGCCTTTGCAAAGCATAACTCCATATCACAGTCTGATATATTTACGATCACAAGATTTTTCCCATTCTCTCCACACCCACGTTTATAAATATAAATTCTCCAATCAACTACCTTGCTATAACTGATTTCCAGATGCATGGGATAATCAGCAGCTTTCTCATTAAAAAATCTTAAAAACTCATTCATTACTATCCTCCATTTCTTTCAGCTTGGCTTCGGCTTCCTCGCGGGTAAGGAATATCCTTTCGCCAATGTCGCACGGTAAATAGCAACTCTCATCCATATCAGCGTCATTTATAGCATCAATTCTCATAACAGTTCTGTCTTTATGAATCTGCTTGATATATAACTGGATAACGCGCATCATAATAACTGGCTCTTTCGCTCCTTTATTTACCCGATACAAAGTATCTCCAATCTTGCACGGTAACCGCAAAAGCAATCCCTGCTCCTCGGCTTGCTCTCTATTTGCAAGTCTTTCCGCAATCTCTTCCAGGGCTTTGTATCTTCCATCTTTCGCAAGCTGGGTAATGGTAATTTCCTCATCATCCGGTAAATCTGCTGGATGAAATAAAACTTTTCCATTCTCTGCCACATATGTTAATCTCTCCATGCTATTCCTCACTTTCTGCCCGAAGCCACTTTAATAAGCACTCGTAGCAATTACAATTATCATTTTTGTCGCAGTCAATTTCTGCTAACCCATTTTCATTCGGACACATCATATTGACTGCCAGTTCCTCGTCCGTCATGTTCCGAATCCGATCGGCGTTGGTCTGCTTGCTGTCATAATTCTGTATAGTCGCAACTTCTGTAAAAGCCGTAAGCATATCTGCAAAGTATTTTAATGTGCTATCTCTGTCTATATTGTGTGCATCAGATATACGACATATTTCTTTCAATACCTTATTTGTCAGATTACTAAAATTTTCTATTTCCTTATCACTCAAATCTTTGTTCATTGTTCTTCCTCGCTTTCCCGGTACGGTTCCGGCAGGGGCATCCAGGCTACAACGTCCTCAATCCAATCGTGTCCGCTATCCAATGCATACCCATCATTCACGATGCAGGTATCAACCCACACATGCCTTCCGTCGGTCACAATGATTTCCTGCTCATCATCAGGAAGCTCACAGTCAAGCATATACTTAATGTCTGCGGAGAATAAGCACTCTTTCCGCTCTTCCTCTGTCAATTCATGATATTTAACCGGAATCCACCTTTGTTCCGTGACCGTTTTTCTTGTTGCTTCTGTTCTCATGCATTCAATCATTCTATCTGCTCCTTTCCCTCTTCGACTTTCTCTGGATGCACGTCATGGCGTATTTACAGTCCTTGGTGCATATTTTATTTTCTTCGTATGGGCATTTCTTCATAACATTTTCTCCTAGCTAAATGATGCTTCTGGCTGTTTTTCCGGCTGAATATAATCATCATCATATTCCTTATCAATAATGATGGCTGTTCCGGCTCTGGATAATCTCAAAAGTAAAACCTCAAATTCACTCAAGTTTCTAAGTGACGAAATCGTCAAATCCTTATTGACAGAAAGCGTATACGGTTCTTCTTTGCCGTTATCCCATATCCACTTTGACACAGGGATTTCAATGTTCAATTTTTCATCATGTTCATTTTCAAAAATAATTACCGCTCTCTGAAAATCGCTCCATGATGGTTTATCCTGCTCTTCCACACGCATCTCACAGTCCACATTCTGATAGCTAACACCATCGTCATAGTCAATTTCCAAATCG
>OIXH01002306.1_pt1 | contig 19259 bp, 26 predicted proteins | sample 1587741 | NCBI WGS metagenome assembly OIXH01 (sample SAMEA3888916, study PRJEB22519) | human gut metagenome | biome: human gut; feature: human-associated habitat; material: faeces | place: Denmark | collected 2011 | reverse complement strand
CCGCGTGGCTGACCGCGAACACCGAGACGATCGGCGAGACGATCGCCAAGGGCGTCTGCAATTATTTCGGCGAGGCGTACATTCCGGCGGAGGGCGTCAGCGACGGCACGGCCGCAATGCTGGCGCAGTTCGAGGCACTGCTGCTCGCACACGAAAAGCAACTGGAGGACAACGATGCAAGCGCATGGAGCGCGGAGGCGCGCGCATGGGCGCTTGACAACGGGATCATCAACGGCATCGGCCAGCTGGACGACGGTACGCCCAACTATGCGTGGGAGGCACACGTCACGCGCGAGCAGCTGGTAACGATCTTGCACCGATTCGCGCAGGGAATCAAAAGGGAGGAATAATCATGGTCAATGTAATCATCGAGAATGCCGTGCAGATCGCGGCGACGCTGGTTGTGACGCTGATCGGCGTCCTCGGCGCATGGCTGACCGCGAAGATCGGCAAGCGTGAAGAGCTGAAGAACATCTCCGCCGCCACTGACGCGGCCGTGGATGCGGCGCAGACCACCGTGCTCGAGCTGCAGCAGACCACCGTCGACAAGCTCAAGGCAGCCAGCGCCGACGGGAAGCTGACAAAGGACGAAATCGACGAACTCGGCAAACTGCTGATTGATGGTGCGTCTGCAAAAATGTCTGACGCCGCGAAGGGCGTCCTCAACGCGGCGGGCGTTGATCTTACCGCCATCATCAAGGGCGCGGGCGAGGCCATGATCTCCAAAAGCAAAAAGAGCAATTAACAAAACAGTCCCCGCGCCGTTGATATCAACGGCGCGGGGACTGTTTTACTTGTCGCCTACAAAGGTGCCGTCCTCAAATTCAAACCCAATTTTGGCCTTTGCGCCGAGCACGGCCGCAATGCGCTGCCATTCGTCGACCGTAAACTTGCCGTTGCCAACGCATTGGGCGAGGAACTGCGGCAACCACCCCATACCCTTGGCCGAAAAGTAGGTCTCGCTCCTACGATGTGAAAGGTATAACGTTACTCCCGCGTTACTCTCGTGTGCCCGATTTGTTGAGCTATACCTTGATTCTAGACTGAATGGGGTTCAAGAGGCCGCTGGTTCGAATCCAGTCACTCGGACCAATTGAAAATCGTGGAAAGCCTTGAAAACACTACGTTTTCGGGGCTTTTCTTTTTTCTGTTTTCCGGTGGTTCGGGCTTGCGTTGGCGGGTAAAATAATGGTCGGTTACTCTCATTGTTACTCTCATACCAAAGTTTTATAAGACGTCGGTGATCCTGCGCAGGTCGGCGAGCCGGACGTCCTGATAATACCGCAGCATTTCCGGGCTGGCGTGCCCGATCAGCTCCATTTTGTCCTTGTCGGGGGCATCTATCCGTTTCATCAGCGTCGCAAATGTATGGCGGCAGGTATGGGGCGAGTATTTGTGGACGCCGCGCACGATCGGATTCTGGATGCCGATTGCATCCAGCGCCGGATAAAACGCGCTCTCCCGGAAGCGATCATAACGGTAAGCCTGCCCGTTTGCATCGCAGAAGAGCGCCCCGGACGTGCGTCCTTTGGCCAATCGTGCAACGATCGGCAGCACCTTGGGGCTGATCGTCACGACGCGATTGCGCCCGGCCTCCGTCTTTGCGCCGCCCGTTAACGTGCGGCACACCGGGTCATAGTCTGCGACATCCAGCGCCAGCAGCTCCGACGGCCGGAAGCCCAGATAGCACATGCAATAGATATAGTCCACATAGGGCACGCTGCCGATCGCGGCGCGCATCAGCAGCAGCTGCTCATCCGTGAAGCTCTCCTTCGCCGCTCCGGTCTCCCCGGAGACAATCAGGTATGTGCCGAGGTTCAGATCCGCGTAGCCGCGCGGGATCGCATACTTGTACATCAGGCCGCAAAGGGCTTTCATGTTTTCGCGGGTACGTTTGCCGTGCGGACAGTCATCCATGCACGCTTGCAGGTCGTCAATCTCAACGTCTTTCAGCTGCATGTATGCGACGTCCGCAAAGTATTTCTCGGCGGCTTTATAGCAGTTCATCGTGGATGCACCGGCACGATGCGTCGGCAGCCAAAGATCGTATAGCTGCTGCCATGTGATGCGCTTGTCGCGCTTCTGCAGCCCGGCCAGCACCGGTAGGTATTCCAGCGCTTCTTTTTTCGTGGCAAATCCGGATTTTTTGACGCTGACCCGCCGAATGCGATCCCCATCGACGCGATACCCCTTTGTGATCTCCGCGACCCACTTCCGGCCGCGCCGGTAGACCGTGCCAAGCCCGTTACCGCGCTTTGTTGCTTTTTTCGTCTGCTGTTTTTTGCCGCACGCCGGACAATATGCCGCGGACTCCGGCAGCGGCGCGCCGCACCTGATACAATTGTTCATTTCAATTTTCCTTTCCTCGTCCGCTTTGCGGGCGATTTTTTGTTGATAATCCGGGGCTTGCGCTGCAAACTATTTGCATGGCTATCAAAATTTTAATCCGCGAGGTCAGGCGCAGACAGTGCCTGACGCTCCGGCAGCTCGAGGCATTGACGGGCATTGGCCGGAGCACCCTGTCCCGGTACGAGACCGGGCAAAATTATCCGACCGTCGATGTGCTGGACATGATTGCAGATGCCCTCGGCTGTAGCATAGCAGATTTGTACACCAAATTGCAATAGCAAACAACGTTAGTCCCAATATCGGGACTAACGTAGCAAAATCTTGCATATTAGTGACTTGTATGATATAACAGACATGGAGGTGGCCATGATGCGGCAAGAGGACATAAGCACGCCAGCACTACTATGCAAGCTCGCACAGCTCACGCCGGAGGAAAAACAAGCCCTGCTCCGGCACATCGATGCCATGCTCCCGGGAGGGACGGAACGGTGTCCAAATTGGACACCGCCAGGAGGACAACCAACCGATCTACACAACGCGCCCGATGCTTCAACGTGAGGCATCGGGCGCGTTGTGTATGTATGGTCGGCCGAGCAGAGGCCGTTTGCGTCAAGCGTTTCTTAACTGCTCTGCAATGTGCAGGATGTCGACGGCGGGCGTCAGCTTTCCCGCTTTTACCAGCGCGATATAGCGCATGACGCGGTAGCGAATCTCCGAAGCATCCTTTTGATTTTTGAGAACATACGGCACGCGATTCACGGAGAAAGGACGCTTGATATACTTGCCTGAAACCGGGATAACGTTTCCGGTAAGGAACGCTCTGTCCTCACCCTTCAGCTTCGCAATATAGCAGAAGACGCTCCTCTGATGGCGCTGCTCATCCCGCCGAAGCTTATCGGCGTATTTATCGACCTTGTGGCTGATCGGAACCATCCAGAAAAGGCTGCTCTCATCCTTGACGGCATAGTAATAGGGGCGGCTTTCGTGCTTGTTGTCCATATGACGAATGCTGGGAAAATCGACGAAGTAGGAATCGCTGATGATATAAAGGCCGGATTCCGTCAGGGTCATTGTACTGTTCATATTTTTCTCTCCACAGAAGGAATCCCTCTGTAGGGACTACAGAGGGATTTGCGAGCCGCCGATTTATGAGACCCCGGACGGCAGGGGACGATCAAAAGCAGGCCGCGTATTTGTATGTCGCCCCACGGCAGGCGGCAAGGTTGGACGACGGAGACGTTGATTCCAACTTCTATCTTGTGAGCTTTCACTCACATCTGTATCTTACCACGGTCTTAAATTTCTGTCTATTGGTAAATTAAACAAATTTCATTTTTTCAAACAGAAAAAGGTGTATCCGGTGTCCAAATTGGACACCGCAAGGAGGACAACTAACCGATCCATGCAACGCGCCCGATGCTTCGCAATGAGGCATCGGGCTCGTTGCATGTATCGGTTGGTCATGCGATAAAATGTGCCCCACAGTTAAAGCATACCGTGCGATCAGCTTTTTGCCGATCCCCGCACAGCGGGCACACAATGTAGCCGTCTGCATCTGGCACCGGACGTTTGGCTGTCTTTGCAGGTGGCACAATAGTTTCAGCTGCGTCGGCAATCGTCTTGGGCGCGGAAGACTTGGGTTTGGCTGCTTGCTGCATTAGGGTTTGCAGCATCTCCGCATTGGTCTCAGTCGCATCAAGCAAGGCCGCCATCGCAAATACAACGAGCAACATCAGTGTTGCGCCAATAGCTGCATAGACAACATACCAAAAAGATTGCAGCTCGACGGCAAGCATGATGCCCCCAATCACTGCCAAAACGGCTGCCACGGTGAACGCGACGCGGAGACGATTTGCGTGGGATGATAACATGATGATCCCTCCCTTCTTTTTTTATCGGCTGCTGCCGGGTGGTTACTGGTTATGCTGTGCAAGCATAAAGTCGATAAACTGCTCTGCCCGCAGACGATCCTCCTCGGACAGCTGCCCCAGCTTTTGCAGAATCTGCAAATCCAGCTCGGACAGCTGCGGCCGATCAGATGCTTGCGGATCATCGGTCTCGCCCATGAGGTATGCCGGCGTTGTGCCAAGCTTGTCTGCGATAATTGCAAGCTCTCTGGCATCGATCGTGTTACGTCCGTTTTTAACGCATGTGATAAACGACCTGTCTTTGCCGACCGCCCGGCACAAAAACGCTATGGTAATACCTTGCTGCTGTGCCAACTGATATATGCGGTTGATGATGTTTTTTTGTGGCAATTTGTCCAAGTTAACACCGCCTTATTTATGCACATCGCCAAAATTCAACGATCGTAGGTAAAATCCTTGACAAAACTTTGCGACAAGCGTATTATGTAACTACAATCGTGGTTGCATAATACAAACGTTGGTCGACACTTGACCCACAACAGCAGCCCTACTGCATCTGCTGCGCAAGCATAAAATCGATAAACTGCTCCGCTGCCAGACGGTGATCCGCCGACAGTTGTCTCCACTTTTGCAGGATCTGCAAATCCAACTCGGACGGCTGCGGCGGGTCAGGTATACGCGGGTCGGACGTTGCACCTGTAAGATATGCCGGTGTTGTCTGTAGTTTATCGGCGATGATTGCAAGCTCCTTGTCGTCCACATAATCACGTCCATTGCGGACAACAGACAAAAAACCTCTCGGCTTTCCAATGCAATCACAAAGATACTTCATCGTCAGCCCGAGTTCTTTCGCTCTGGCTTTTATTATATCGATATTGACATTACGCACATTTGCCATAAAACAACCGCCCATTTTGTTGATTTTGCTGATTTATCAAAAAAGTTTTGTAAAAGTGTTGACATCAAAACAAAAGTTGTGTATTATTGGCGTGTCGGAACGAATTAGGTAATCACCGACGCACAAGACACGATATGTTTTGTTTATTATACAATAGTTAGCTAACTATTGCAAGGGGGAATTTTGTTGTACACCTTTACCGCCGAGAGCACGCATGTGCGTCCGACCGAGTGGGGCGCCGAAGTTCTGCGCCGCCTGAAGGAGCGCGGCCAAACGCAAATCGACCTAATCAAGGCATTGGCTGATGCCGGTTATCCAATTGGCAAGGTGCAATTTTGCAGGCTGTTGCGCGGCAACGGCGCATCGACCCAAATGGATCTGATTCTGCAGGTTAATGCCATCCTTGACATCCCGCAGGATGATTATACCAAAAAAACGGAGGGGAGCACAGATGGGGAAGGCCACGAAGGCGCAGAGCAGCCCGTATTATAAGGCACGGATGGCCGCCGCTGCGTACAACGACGACTTTTGCAGCCGCGAGGCGGCTGCCGACACGGTCGGGATCGAGCGCACGCGTCTGGCGAGGATCGAGCTGGGGCTTATCTGCCCCTATCCCGAGGAGGTGCGCATGATGGCCGACGCCTATAACGCGCCGGAGCTGTGCAATTACCACTGCACAACAGACTGCCCGATCGGCCGCGAGACCGTGCCGAAGGCGGAGACCGGCGGGCTTGAGCAAATCGCGGTGCGCGTTTACTCGGCGCTGCGCACGGCAGACACGATCCGTGAGCAGCTGATCGAGATCGCCGCAGACGGCGTAATCGACGACTCGGAGCGCCCGACGCTGGCGCAGATCTCGGCGCGGCTGCGCCGGATGCAGGCGGCGGCGTCCGAGCTGCAAATCTACATCGACAAGCTGGAGGGAGGCCACAGCCATGTGTAAGACCCCGAGCATCGACGAGCTTAAGCACATGGAGCAGCCGACAATAACGCCGGCAATCGCTGCACGCTATCTGGGGTGCGATCCGCACTGGATCCGTCTGATGGCGCGGCAACGGCCGGAGCAGTTGGGCTTCCCGGTCTGCTGCATCAGCAACCGGGTCAAGATCCCGCGGCTGCCCTTTATCCAATTTCTTGGTGGCTGACAAAGGCCAAATTATCGCTGCAGCGCTGTGCAGGGCTTCCGCCCTCACAATTTCATACTCTTTCTCAATCGCGGGGCCTCCGTGTCCGGAGGCCTTGCAGAGCGCTGCAGCAAAAGGAGGAGCTACATATGACAGCAAAGGTGCAAAACTTGCCGTACCGGTCGCCCTATTGCCAATGCGGCAGAGAGCTGCCGAAGAGGCGCACGCGGTATTGCTTTTTTTGCAAACCACCGAAGCGCTACAAGCAGGACCCGAATGAGATGCCGGAGCGGCCGTCACTGGAGGATCGCGTCGCCGACGCCCGCAGCCGCGGCCTGAGCTACGGGCATTACATGGCATATCTCTACACCGGCAGGGAACTGCCGCCGCGCATCTACCCTTATCACCCGCCCCTCAAGGCCGGTTTCTGGAGGGGATAGCGCATGGACGCATTGAGATCGAGTTATTTTGTGATAATCCCGCAGAAGTTGCGCAACGATGACAGCCTGAGCCTTAATGCCAAGCTGCTTTACGGCGACATTGTTGCGCTGGCCAATGACAAGGGGTATTGCTTCGCCAGCAATGCCGCATTGGCTGACCGTCTGCGGTTGACGGAGCGCTCTATCAGCCGCCTGCTGGCGGCGCTGGAGGAACGCGGGTATATCCACGCCGTGACGGTTTATGACCACCGGCACGGGGCGTGCATCGGACGGCAGATTTATCCGCGATTTGACGCACCAATCCCGCAGGAAAAGGCAATTTATCTGTCCGATAACGAGGGAATGACGGATAACATAACCCCCCTGACAGAAATGTCAGGGTACCCTGACACAAATGTCAGGGCATATAAATGTATTAATAATACAGAAAAAGAAAGTAAAAAGAAAAAGACTGACGAGGAGGCACGGACGGAGCTGCACGCATGGGCAGCACGCATCAGTCCGGACGACCCCGAGCTTGTCGGCCGTCTTATGGATTTTTGCGACATGCGGCGCGACCGGCCGCGGCCGAAGCCGGTGCTTCCGGGACGGTCCGTGACCCTGATCACCAACGCGCTGGAGCGATATTCAGATGGCAACGTCCGTCTGATGCTGGCCATGCTGGACAACGCCATCAGCGGCCAGTGGGACAAGATCTATCCTCTGCGCCCGCAAGAGCGCGAGGCGTGCCTGCGCGCGGCCGTTGACGACGCATCGGACTATATCGACCTCGGAGAGGACGGTGGGCCGAAGTGGATCTGAACTCCAGCGGCTGGCTCAACGCCCAGACCGCCGTGCTCGGCGCGGCGCTGATCTCGCCCGAGGCCGTGCCGAAGATCCTCGAGCGCACGCGGGACGAGGATTTCTCCGGAACAAACAAGCTTGTCTATCAGGCGATCCGCGCGGTATTCATGGCCGATCAGCCGATCGACCCCGTCACCGTGCTGGACCGGATGGGCAAGCAGTACGGCAAATACCTCATGCAGCTGATGGACGTCACGCCCACGGCCGCGAACGTTGACACGTACATATCGCTGTGCCGCAAGCAAGCCAAGGCCGCGCGGCTGCAGGAGCTAGGCGCGCAGCTTCAGGCGGCGACCGAGCCGGACGCGCTGAACGAGATCGTCAACGCGATCCAGATGCAGCTTGTGGACAGCACGACGCTTGACGCATGGGACGCCAAGCGGCTTTACGCCGACTTTTTCGCCCGGCACAGTGCGCCACTGCCGGAGCACCTGCCGTGGGTTATCCCAGAGATGGAGCGGGATCTGTTCTGCGAGCGCGGCGATCTGCTATATCTGGCAGGCGCGCCGTCGGCAGGCAAGACGGCCTTTGCGCTGCAATGCGCATGGGCGTGGGCGGACAAATACCGGGTCGGATTCTTCAGCCTGGAAACCAAGGCCCAGAAGCTCTACGACCGGCAGATCGCCGCCGACAGCGGCGTGCAGCTCGGCAGGCTCAAGCGCAACCAGCTGAGCGCCGACGACTGGCAGCGCATCACCGATCAGCACGACCGGCTGCAAGCCAAAAAGATGCAGTTCTTCCGCTGCCGCGGCGCGCTGACTGTCGCGGAGATCAAGGCGGCCGCGCAGGCCTACCGGCTGGACGTGGTCATCATCGACTATATCCAGCTTTTGGCGGGCAAGGGCTACAACGACTACGAGCGCGTCACCAACATCTCCATGGATCTGCACCGTTTTGCGCAGGCCAGCCGGTGCTATGTGATCGGGTTATCCCAGCTTGCCCGTCAGGACAAGACCCAGAGCAAGTACAACGAGCCGGATATGTCGGCGCTGCGCAGCTCCGGCCAGCTGGAGCAGGACGCCGACGCGATCCTGATGCTGTACATGGCCAACGATACGACCGGACAGAGAGCGCTCAAGTGCGCCAAGAACAAGGAGGGTCAGACGTTCCGCATGGTGCTCGACTTTGACGGCCGGACGCAAAAATTTGCAAAGTCAAGAAAAACGTACAAGGACGTACAGGCCGAGCTGAATCGGCAAAAACGCGAGGAGCGGGCTGCGGAAAAATTTGAGGAGAGCCGCCAGCTCACGATGCTCCCGCCGGAAACGCCGACGCCGTTTGACGCCGACGGCAAAAAGAAGGATGAAAGGACAGAAAAAGGATGAAAGCAATCGCGATCATGAACGTTAAGGGCGGCGTCGGCAAGACCATGACCGCCTGCAACATGGCACATATCCTTGCGAAGGATTACCGGCAGCGCGTGCTGCTGCTGGACGCAGACCCGCAGGGCGACGCGTCCGAGTTCTTCGGCGCGGGCAGCGTGGGCGCCGGCATGACCGAGCTGCTGACCGGCGCACAGCCCGCCGAGGAGCTGATCGTCGGGACGGACTATGACCGGCTGGAGCTGATCCCCTCAGACAGCTCGCTATTTAGCCTCGACCTCGAGGCCGTTTCCGATCCCCGGCACGAGGATTACACCGGAAAGATCGCGGCGCTCAGCCGCGCAGCGGCCGCCGAGAACACGCACGATCTGATCTTGATCGACTGCCCGCCGGCGTTCACACCCTCGGCCGTCGCGGCGCTCAAGGCCGCTGACAGCGTGATTATTCCCGTCAAGATGGACAGCTTCAGTCTGCGCGGCATGGACTTCCTGCTCGATCAGCTTGTCATGGTGCACCGGATCAATGGCTCGGCAAAGCTGGAGGGTGTGCTGGTGACGATTTGGCACAACTGCGACGTGTGCGTCAAGCTGGAGGAGCATCTGCGCAGCAAGGGCATCCGCGTGTTTGACACGCATATCCGCCGGTCGGATATGGCCGACGAGAGCACCGTGATGCGGTCGCCGATCCGGGAGTATTCCGCACGGTGCGCCGCCGCGCAGGATTACCGCGATTTTGTTGCGGAGTTTGTCAAGACGGGAGGTCTTAACAATGGGTAAGGGCTTTGACCTTGCTAAGGCAATGGGCTACGAGGTGTCCAAATTGGACACCGTTCAGGAGCTGCCGCTGGACAAGCTGGATCCGAATCCGGATAACTTTTTTCCGGTTGAGTCCGATCTGACCGAGCTGGCCGAGAGCATATCCGTCAACGGCTTGCTGCAGCCGCTGGTCGTGACCCCCGCGGACGGGGGACGCTACCGCGTCGTTGCCGGACACCGCCGCCGCATGGCACTGCTGGAGCTGGCGAAGGCCGATCCGGCAAAATGGCGCATGATCCCCTGCAAGATCATCCATCCCGCCACGCATGACATGGAGCTGCTGGCGCTGATCCAGACCAACACCGTCGCGCGCGAGCTTGGGTGGCACGACCGCTCCGAGGCTGCCACAAGGGTGGAGGCCATCCTCGTCCGGCTGCAGCAGGAGCAGGGCGTGACGCTGCCGGGCAAGATGCGCGAGCGCGTGGCAAAGATCGTCAAGGCGTCGGAGTCGCAGATTGCTCGTGCAAAGTACATTGCAAAGCATCTGGTGGAGGAGCTGCGGGGCACGGAGCTGACGGACGACGCCGCTTATAAGCTGGCACATCTGCCGCCGGAGCAGCAGCATGAGCTGGCTGCGCATTACCACGGCCGGTACTTCCAGCTGACCACGAGCGCTATCAAGCAGTATGTTGACAACGTCGCTGCCGGGCGCAAGCCGTTTCAGACGCCGAAGTATGTCCCAACATGCTATAGTCGGGGCGGCAAGGGCGGCAAGTATCCACCCTGTGATTGCTACGACGCGATCCTCGCTCGCCGAAAGCGTGAGCTTCCGCCGGAGGAGCGGTGTCCGGACAATCAATGCTGCTGCAATTGCTATCGCAAGTACGACTGCGCGGATTGCTGTCAGCGCTTAGCGGCCGATATCGCAAAGTGGAAGCAAACGGAGGCATATGCCATAGGCCAGCGCCTGCGCCGCGCACGCGAGGCCGCAGGATTCAGCCGCGCAGATTTGCGCGCACACGGCAGCAAGATGTCTGTTAGCGATGTATATCACTACGAGGCAGGGCGGTACCAGTTCTCGGTCGAGAAGTTGATGAACTTTTGCAACCTGTACCACGCGGATCCGGACGTTATCCTTGGGTATTCCACGCCGGGCTGGCAGAATTGCAAGGGGGATACGGCCGAGCTGCCGGACGGGGCGCTGTGCCTTGTGCTTATCCGGGATCCCGTGACCCCGGCGTTTGTCACCGCGCGTGTTGCGCGCTGGAAGGGTAATGCATTTGTGTCTGCGGTCAACGGGACTTCGCGGATCTCCGGCGATTTTGCCGGATTCGTCCGGCTGCACGAGCCGCCGGACGGGTGCAGCTTCAGTGTGGAGGCGGTCCCCAACAAATGATGACACCGAACAATCTTGTCTCCGCACTGCGGCGGCTGCGCGTGGAAACGGGCAGCATCGCATGTCTGGGCTGCGGGCATGAGCACGGGTGCAGCGTACACGGATGCGCGATCATCCGCGAGGCCGCCGACCTGATCGAGGCTATCGCCGTTATGATGGATGACGCACCTTATCACGTCAAAACTGAGGAGGAACTGGTATGACTGCAAAACAAATTGTTCACGGGCTGCGCTGCTCCGCAACCTATCGCGGCGATCCCGTGTGCGACGGGTGTCCGTATCTGGTGACGGAGCCCGTGCCGGAGAGTATTAGGGGTCTGACCAAAAAGGACACATGGGACAGCTGCGACGTGGATCGAATCGCGTTGGACGCGGCGGAGCTGATCGAGGAGCTAGCTGCGATGGCGCCGAGGTGGATACCCGTGGCAGAGCGGTTGCCAGAAGATCGTAGCGATGTCCTCGTTGTTGCTTACTGGCATGAAAGATGGGGCGTCTATATGGGCTGGTGCGCTCCCGAAAGGGCGGAATGGAGTGTTCATATCGGGATTGGAGATCGAAATGATACCGCCGTCACGCACTGGATGCCACTGCCGGAAGCGCCGAAGGAGGATTGACAATGGAACGACTGACAGAAAAACATTACCTTGCCACGGATCATTATATGCGATGCTCCGAGTTTTGCAATGTAGATGATATGGATTGCGTAGACTGCCCAGCGTTTGATCGTTTGGTGGAGCGCCTTGCCGCTTATGAGGACACGGGTCTGACGCCGGAGCAGTGCGCGGAATACGCAAAGGCAGACCGTGAGGGGCGTTACATCGTCCTGCGCGACGCAGAGCCGGAGGGCGTAAAACGTCTGCGCGAGCTGGCCGAGGCAGACAAGGACGGCCGCGTGGCCGTGTTGCCGTGCAAGGTCGGCGGCTCGATGCTAAACATGAGCGACATTGAGCGTCCGGAGATCATGAAAGACCTCCATTTCGCGGTTGCTTATGAGAGCGTCAGAGGGATCATATTCCACCTGCCATACGATATTTTCCGCGAAAATGTTGATGCGGGGCACATCCAGCCATTGAACAAGTTGAAGGAGGTACAAAATGGCTGATCGTTTCATTAGCCGTGAGTGGCTGCTGAAGACGATTAACGGCTACAAGAATATCAAAACGTGGAACACCGAGGTCTGCGACCCGGACACGGTGCTGCGGGTGCTGCAAGTTGTCGAGAACCTCGTAAAAGGTGCGCCTGACATCGGCCCGATGCAGTATGGCAATATTATGCTGGCTGCCAAAAATATAGCGCTGAAACTTGAACTGGAATTGACAAGCAGACGCATCGAGGAGCACTTGAATGATTACCGCCGCCACGAGAGCAGCAACGACTTATTTACGATGGCTTTTTACATAGGTCTAGTCACTGCCGAGCGGGAAAAGCGCAACTGGCTGGAAAGGATGGTGCAGGACGGAGGTGCGCAACATGGCTGATGTTATCTGCATTTGCAATGCAATCAGTTGCGCGGCGGCAATCGCGCTGATGCTTGCGTCGGTCGTCGCGCAGCTGCGGGAGACCTCGGATGGCTAAGCAGCGACGCAAGATCGTCACGGCCGGCCGATACTGCCGCGCCGTCCAGTACACGATGATTACAGACATCGAGGCGCAGCGTTCCCGGGCGCCGAAGGAGCTTGTCTCCTCCTGCGCCCGGGAGGCCATCAATCTGCACCAGAGTTTTCAAAAGCTCAAGGCGGCTATCGCGGCTAACTTTGACACCAGCGATCTGGTGGTTACGCTTACTTATTCGGACGCTTGCCTCCCGCCCGGCCGCGACGCCGCCGAAAAGATCCTTAAACGATTCATCCGGCAGCTGCGCGCCGAGCGGCGTGCGGCAGGAGCGGATCTGCGGTACATCTATGTGTCGGAACTTGGCCACAGCCGTGGCCGACCGCATCACCATATCATCCTTAACGCCACCGGTACGGACTATGATACGCTTCGGCGGCTTTGGCGGTACGGCGATCAGATCGACATCCGCCGGATTGCGGACAAGGGCTTTGACGGCTGGGCACGGTATCTCTCCAAGGAGCCGCGTGAGCATGGACGCCGCCGCGTCGGCGAGCGGATGTGGCGCAACAGCCGCAACCTGGTCAAGCCTATCGTCGATGCCGGATGGGTCGACGCCGGAGATGACCTGACGGCGCCGCCCGGCGCATACATACTGGATCGGCAGGAGCGCGTCAATTGCTATGGCCGTTTCGCCTACTTAGAGTATCTTTTACCGTCCAAAACTTAATCGGGATCCACGCGTACTTATCTTGCTTGAGGTAGTGTATATTTTATGGTTAATCCCAAAAAAATGGAGGAAAAAGTATTGCAATATCAACAAAAGTGTGGTAAACTGATAGCACGACAGGGATTTTTGCTTTGCCCAAATTGCGGACGACGCACGGACCAAAAAGTCCTGCCGGAGACCACTGCAAAAAGCTTGCCGCTGTACTGCAAGAAGTGCAAGCAAAGCAGCCTGATCGATATCGACCCCAAGAGCCTGTGCCTGTAGCGCCTGTGCCGATTGCGCATCCATGTGATGCCGCGCGGTGCAGGCGTTTTGTTTTACCCGGAGGTGATAGCCCGTGGCCTTACGTCCGCTCCGCCCGTGTGCTCACGCCGGATGCAGCGCGCTGACGCGGGAGGTGTATTGCAAAAAGCATAAGCCCAGCGACAAGTCCCGCCGAAGCGCCGATGCAGCAGCATGGCACGCATGGTATCGGCTCGACGTTTGGCGCAAGGATCTGCGCCCGGCGCAGCTCGTGCGCGAGCCGTTTTGCCGCGAGTGTGCGCGGCGCGGCATCCGCACCCGTGCAACCGACGTGGATCACATCCAGCCGCATCGCGGTGATTGGCAGCTGTTTACTTGCAGCGACAATCTGCAGAGCTTATGCCACGCCTGTCATAGCCGCAAAACGGCCGCAGAAATCGCGCAAATTGCGCGGCAAAAACGACTGTAGTCTGCCGCCAAGCTACGTCCGTGCACGGGCACTCGCGCCCGTATGCACCGGCACGCCCTCGCAGGAGCGGGCGCGGAAAGTTGACCACCTGCCCCCTATGCCAAAAAGTTTTGCCTGGGGGCGGAAAACACCGCAGCAGGACTCGGGTGCGAGAAAAAATCCCCGATCGGGAGTTTCGGACAGTGAGGAGCGTTTCAGACGCCAAGGAACGTTTCGGACGGCAAGGAGCGTTTCGGACGGCAAGGAGCGTTTCGGGCGGAAAGAATCGTTTCGGACGCCGGGGACGGCGGCCGGGAAAGGAGCATCAAATGGCAGCACCTGTTAAATCGCTGGACAATCAGAGCAAGCACCTGACCGGCGCGGAGATATCCGCGCGGCAGCAAGCAGAGGCCGAGACGATCCCGGATCGGCAGGCCAACTTGTCCAAGCCGCCGAAGGGCGTTACCGGCGCGGCCGGGAAATACTGGCGCACGATCGTCGCGCGCATGGATGGCGTGCGGCTGTGTGATGACCTTGACCGGGATGTGCTTGGAATCTACTGCCAGCAGCTCGCGCGGCGCGACAAGCTGCAGAAGCTGCTGGAGGCGGCGCTTTCCGAGTGCGGTAAAGCCGAGACATCTGCCGAGCAGCTCGAGGTCTTCGGCCGCCTCGAGGCGCTGACCAGTAAGGTCGACAAGCTCGAGAAAAGCATCCTGGCATATGCCGACCGGCTCGGGCTGACGCCGCAGAGCCGCGTGCGGCTGGCCAAGTCCCGCGCGGATGCTTTGCATGAGGACGCTGAGGAAAAGAGCATGTTCGGCTGATGGCGTACCCGACTAACGGCAAGCACCACGCGGTGTCCGTCTATGCGAAGCAGGTCGTCTCCGGCAGACTGCACGACCAATGCTGCCCGGCCGAGATCGCCGCGTGTGCGCGGCATCTGCGCGATCTGGACCGTCAGGGCACGCCGGGTTTCCCGTATATGTTCGACACGACCCGCGCCGACCGGATCTATAATTTCTTCCGGCTCTGCCGCCATGTGCGCGGTATCTTCCAGGGGCAGCCGATCGAGCTGCAGCCCTGGCAAAAGTTCGATCTGGGCTGCCTGTACGGCTGGGTGCGTCAGGACACCGGCGCACGGCGCTTTTCCCGCGCGCTGAATAAGCGCTGCCGAGGGACGGTCAAGAGCACAGAGAACGCCGTCAAGTGTCTGTATCACATGACGGCCGACTGCATCTATCCCCCATACAGGCCGGACGAGGCAGTCTTTGAGATGAGCCCGGAATGCGAATGCGCAGCGGTCGACTCGACGCAGGCCGACCGCGTCTACGGCGACGCGCGCGAGATCGCGCTTGCATCGCCGTTGATCGCCAAGCAGCTTATCATCCCCAAGAGCAACGCCATCAAAAACCGGCGCCGCGGCGGGAAGATGCGCAAGCTGTCCAAAAGCACCGACAACAAGGACTCCGGCGCACCGACCTATTTTTGTCTGGACGAGTACGAAAGCCATAACACATCGGTGTTTTATGACCTCGGCTTTAACTCGCTGGGAAAACGCGCGCAGCCGCTGCTTGACTGCATCATGACCGCCGGAGACAACGCCGAGAGCCGACCCGCGAAGCGCGAGGAGGATTACGCCCGGCGCGTCGTCTTCGGCGAGATCGAGGATGAGACGTATTTTGTCATGCTGCGGGAACTGCCGCCGGATCAGGATCCGCACGACAAGTCAAAGTGGTGCTGGGCTTGCCCAATGCTGCGCTATCCGGACGCCTACGTCGACAAGCTGCGCGGCCAGATCGAGGATGAGTACAAGGCTGCATACGGCTCGGGCGACCCCGATAAGATCCGGGCATTCTTGACGCGACGTATGTGCCAATGGCAGGCAGCGTCCGTCAACAGCTATCTTTCCGAGCCGCAGCTCGAGCTGGCGAGGGCGGCGCAGGTTGATCCGGAGGCATTTGCCGCACTGGTCAAGGGCTTGCCCGCATGGGCGGGCTTTGACCTGGGCAAACGCGTGGATCTCACCGGCACGGCTATCGTCGTGCCGCTGCCGGACGATCGGTACGCAATCGCCATCCAAGGCTTTATGCCGGAGGACGGCGCCGACCGGCACGAGCACACGGATCGCGTGCCCTATCGCGCATGGGCAAAGCATGACTACTGCACGCTGACACCCGGCGCCGTCACCGACAACAGCTACGCCTATAACTGGATCTGCGAGCGCGAGCGGCGTCATGAGCTGGAGCTGCAGGAGATCGACTATGACGGCCACAACGCGACCGATCTGGCCGTGCAGATCTGCAACGATCGCAACAACGACGATTTTTGCGTGGAAATCCGGCAGACCTGCTCCGGGCAGACGCTGGCCGTCAAAAGCTTTCGCGAGCTGCTGCTGCAAGGGCGGCTCGTGTTTGAGCGGTCTCCATTGCTGATGTGGTGTCTCGGCAACGCCGTCGTTGTCGAGAACAACTACGGTGACATCAAGCTGAGCAAGCGCCATAAGGACGACAGTCAGCGCATTGACCCGGTGGCTGCTGCCATGAACGCCATGGCCCGCGCGCTGCTGCGCGACGAGAGCACCAACCTCGCCCGCGCTGCGTCCGGCGCGGACTACGAAATGTAAATACCCAAGTGCCTGTGCCTTTCGCGCCTGTGCCGGATCTCTTGTACTTTGCAAGCGATCGGACACGGGCGCTTTTTGTTTGCGGTGTCCAAATTGGACACCGACGGAGGAAGCATTTTGAAACATCTTAAAAACATTATATCCGATCTGCTGATCGTGATCGGTCTGGAGGCCGTCACCGTCGGCGCATGGATGATCTACCGCCCGGCCGGTTGGCTCGTCGCGGGCATCGCGCTGATCGGTTTCGGCTGGCTGATCGGACTGCCCGGAGGTGAGACCCAATGATCGTATCAAAGGCCAGTTCGGCATTGCGCAAGGGTGGCAATCCGATCCGGGGCGAACCCGGACAGGCATCCATCCTGACGCTGACCAATCCGGACGGCTGGGGTCTCGGAAACTCCGATATGGTCGCGCCGTCCGAGGCGCTGAAGCTGTCGGCGGTCTACGCCGCCGTGCAGTACATTGCCGACTTTGTCGCCAGTCTGCCGACCTATGTGTATGACCGCGACAAGCGTCAGCGCGTGCCGGATCATCCCCTGATGCAGCTGCTCGCGATGCGCCCCAACGAGGCGCAGACGCCCAGCGACTACAAGCGGATGCAGACCCGGTCGCTGGAGCTGCGCGGCAACGCATACACCTACATCCACCGAGACCCCCGCAACGGGATGCCGGTGGAGCTGCTGCCACTGCAGGCCGACCACATGACCGTCAGGCTCATCGACGGCCAGCTGTATTACTTCTACACACACCCGACGTCGGGCATTGTCTATCGGCTGCTGCCGTGCGACGTGCTGCACTATAAAGGCAACTCTGACGACGGTTACACCGGAATCTCGACCTTGCAGTATGCCGCGCGCACGCTGCGCATCGCGCGCAGCGGCTCGCAGTACGAGGAGGCCGTCTATCAGCACGGCGCGCATCCGAGCGGCGTGCTGCAGACCGACGCCGACCTCGGCGGTTCCAGTTCCGTGCCCGACCCGCAAAACCCGAAGCGGCTGCTCTCCAAAAAGGAAAACGTCCGGCGCGCCTGGGAGGACGTTCACGCCGGTGCGGCAAACGCATTCCGCACGGCCGTACTGGATAACGGCCTGAAATATCAGCCGCTGACCGTCAGCAGCTTTGACGCGCAGTTTATCGCCGCAAAAAGCACGACGGTCGAGGACATCGCGCGGTTCTTCGGCGTGCCGCTCCACGCGCTGATGACGGGCAAGCAGAGCTACCAGAGCAACGAGCAGAACGCGCTCGAGTTTGTGCAGGGGCGCGGCCTCGCAATCCTACGCGAAATGGAGGAGGAGGACAGCTACAAGCTGCTGCTCGATGCAGATCTTCGGCAAAACCTCTGGGTGCGCCGCAACGTCAACGCTCGTCTGCGCGGCGATACCGCACAGCGCGCCAGCTTTTACAGCGCGATGCGTACCATCGGCGGCTTCAGCGTCAACGACATTCTGGCGCTGGAGGATCTGCCGGACGTGCCGGGCGGCGATGTGCGCATCGCGCGTCTGGACGGCGTACCGCTGGAGGACTTCCGCGCGATCAGTCTTGCGCGCAATATGCCGGAAGTCAACAAATAATCCGCTACCTAGCGGGCAGCGCCGGTTCTCCTCCTTCCGGCGAAAAATGCGGGGCTTTGTCCTTTCTCCCGCGTCTGCCCGACCTTAAAAACTATCGGAGGTGCATATGTACCAAGTATCCAAGACAGCCGGGGCGCCCCTGCCGGCCGACCCGGACGAGCGCGCCATGCAGGCCATCAACGCGCTTGCCATCCAACCGCTGACCCCAGAGACCGTATACCGGTTTTCCGTGCGAGCATGCGACGATCAGGTCGACCGGGACGGCGAGCGCTTCACGGCGGATTGCCTTCGCGCGCTGGCTCCCATGTATATCGGCAAGACGATCATCATGGATCACTGCTGGTCAGCGACCAACCAGATCGCGCGTGTCTACAACGCCGAGGTCGTCCAGGACGGCACAGTAACCTACCTGCGCGCAGATTCCTATCTGCCGCGCACGGAGAGCACGCAGCCCATCATCGACAAGCTCGCCGCCGGTATCCTGCGCGAGGTGTCCGTCGGCTGCTCGGTCAACCGCGCCACATGCAGCATCTGCGGGCTGCCCTACAGCTCCTGCAATCACCGGCGCGGCGAACGATATGGCGAGAGCCTTTGCGTTGTAGAACTGTCCGAGCCGACCGACGCATATGAGATCAGCTTTGTCGCCGTGCCGGCACAGCCGGCAGCAGGCGTTATCAAGGCGGCAAGCAACCGCAAACCCATGTCCACCCGCGCTCTCGATGCCTGCAAACGGGCTATCGAAATTGAAAAAATCAGATTTACGGAGGTAATCTAATCAATGGTAAAGATCAATGAGATCCAGCGCTCCATCTACGCACTCAAGGCCACGCATCAGCAGCATGTGGCCGAGATGGAGCAGGCAACCGAGCAGGGCGACACCGACGCCTTTGAGGCAGCAAAGGCCAAGGCGCTCGCCGTCGCCCAGCAGATCACGCAGAAGGAGGCTGTGCTGGAGGCCTACGGCCGCTATGACCCGCAGCAGCTGCCCCCCTCCGATCCCCACGACGAGAAGCAGGCCAAGCCCACCGGAGCGTCCGTTATGCTCAAGATGATGCGCGGCTTCGCGCTGAGTGAACAGGAGCGCGGCGTCGTTGACAAG
>OIXH01002304.1_pt1 | contig 19265 bp, 20 predicted proteins | sample 1587741 | NCBI WGS metagenome assembly OIXH01 (sample SAMEA3888916, study PRJEB22519) | human gut metagenome | biome: human gut; feature: human-associated habitat; material: faeces | place: Denmark | collected 2011 | reverse complement strand
CGAAGTCGATCATCGCGCCGATGCCGATGAACAGCAGCAGCGGCAGCGCCTCGCTGGCCTCGATGGTGGTCTCGAAGAGCCACTGGATGATGCCCTGGCTCTCGCCGATGCCCTCGACCATCTGGTTGAGGACGCCGGAGCTCGGCAGGTTGACGAGGATGGCGCCGAAGCCCATCGGCAGCAGCAGCGCCGGCTCATAGTCCTTTTGGATGGCGAGGTAGATGAGCGCGAAGCCCACGAGGTACATCACGCCTTGCTGCCACGTCACGGCTCGAAAGCCGTCAAGCAGAAATTCCATCGTCTCACCTCACTATGCCCACCAGCTGATGTTGGCGGAAATGAGCACGGCGTTGAAAAAGTCGATGAACATGCCGCCGACCATTGGAATGGCAAAGTATGCCACCGGCGAAGGGCCGTATCTCTTCGTCACGACCTGCATATTGGCCATCGCGTTCGAGGTCGCCCCCATGGCAAAGCCGATGAAGCCCGCGGTCATGACCGCCGCATCGTAGCCGCGCCCCATGACGTTAAAAACCACGAAGTAGGAGAAGAGGAACATGACGATGCACTGGAGCACAAGACAGACGATCATCGGCAGGGCGAGGTCAATGAGCTCCCAGAGTTTCAAGCCTGCGAGCGCCATGGCGAGGAAGATGGAGAGAAACATATTGCCCATTGTGTCGATCTCCTCAGTGGGGTATTCGACGTGTACGCCGTCCATCGCGTTGCGGACGACCACGGCGACGAGCATCGCGCCGATGTACGCGGGAAAGGTCAGATCTGTCAGTGCCGTGAGCCACACGCTGACCTGATTGCCGATGCCGACCGCCAGCAGGAGCAGCATAAAGCCCTTGACAAAGCGGGGGCTGTCGGTGATGAAGCGCTCGTCCTCGCTCGCCACATCGGTGGCAAGGCCCGCGCTCTGCGTTCCGCCGCCGACCGCGACCGTTTCGGGGTACAGGTCGTGCTTTTCGATCAGGCGCTTGGCTGTCGGGCCGCCCATCAGCGAGCCGGCCACCAGACCGAACGTCGCCGCCGCGATGGAAACGACGCTGCCGCCCACCGCGCCCGCGGCCTCAAGGTCCGGCCCAAAGGCCGCCGCTGTACCGGGACCGCCGATGAGGGCGATGGAGCCGCAGCCGATGCCCAGCAGCGGATCGCAGCCGAACACCTCCATCACCCCGCTGCCGAGGAAGTTTTGCAGCGGGATCATCACGATGGAGACGATCAGGCACAGCATCACGGCCTTGCCGCCCTTGAGCAGCGCCGGGATGCTGACCGTAAAGCCGACCGTGGTGAAGAACAGGATCATGAAAACGGTCTGCAATGTGCCGTCAAAGGTGATGGACGCGATGCCGGCGGAGTAGAGAATGCAGTTGAGAATGGAAAAGCACAGTCCGCCGACCAGCGGAGCGGGGATACAATATCGGTTGAGCAGTCTCACCTTGTCGGTGATGATCCCGCCCATCCAGAACAGGAAAGCGCCTAAAGCAACTGCGTGGTACATATTTAACTCAATTGTCAGCATAACGATTTCTCCTTTTTCTTGTTCCGGTCCGGCACGGAGCAGCCACACACCACTCTGCCCCGCACCCTTTCTGCACGCAGTCTAATGCGCAGTGTGGTGCGGGAAATGTCGAATCGCGTCGAACCCTTCATTTTCCGCATTTCCAACGATAAAAAACATTCAAAAATGTAACTTTTGACCGTTTAATCTCTATAAAATCGTTATATATTCCATAAATTACCAATAATTTGCTTAGATTTCGCAAAGAAAAACGCAGCAGTCCGGCTTTGGAAGCTGGACTGCTGCGTTTTGTTTCGATCAAAGCAGGCTCACATCTTGCCGCTCAGGGCGCGCTCGAGCCAGATGGTGGCGAACTCCATGGCCTCGGCCATGCTGCCCTTCTCCGTGGAGCGGACCACGCGGTCACGCGAGCGGAGATTGGGGTCGGTGAGCTGGAGCTGGATGGACACGCGCTTGGCGAGCTTGAGGTCCTTCACGTCCTCGGTGTCGAGCACCTGCATCATGATGATATACTTATCCGCCATCGAGCCGTAGTAGACCAGATTGTCCACGCGGCGCAGCGGATGACCGCGGTAAACGAGATTTTCAGCCATATTGAAACACTCCTCACTTTAATTCCGATTCCTGCTCATTCTACCATCGCCCGCGCCGCTTGTCAACCAAACGTCACAAAAGGTTATGTAAGATTTCGTGTATTCTGTTCGATAACAGGCAATGCGAATTTGACAGCGAACATGAACTCGGAGTACCTTTCCATTTCGCTTTCCTTCAGTCTCCGGTCGGATCTTCGGGATAAGGCGCAGTCCAAGAAAGTCCCTGAAGCACTTTCCAGTTGTCATCTTTGTTATCGATCACAAAATGGAAGTCTTCGTATCCATCGGCCGATATCGTTTTACCGTTAAAAGACAACAGGACCTCGTAAGTCCGGAAATCCGACACCGTTACAAGCTCAACCGGGATAGCATCGCTATACTTCGCAATAAGATCGACACGCTTGCTTGCAATATTTTCAGCGCTCTCGCCTTCTGTCAAGAAAAGATCGGCATAGGAACTCCCCTCTTGTGCCGCAACAGCTTCCCAATACCCATACAGGATCTTTTCGTATTCCTCTTTATCAACAAACTCACCCGTCGACTTCACCCGATACCCCAAATCTCCATCTGCAGGCTCGATCTCCTTCAAGGTATATGAAACATTGTCCCATGCGTTAGCTCCGAACTGCTCAACGACTAAATCATGCTGCTGCACTGCAATTGATGCACAGTACTCAGCCTTCTTTTTTTCCGCAGCAATATCATTTCCGGCCACCGGAAAAAGATAGCCGCTTTGCTCCGCCTCATCCAAATCGATCATGGATGATCCCATCGGCAAGGTCCCCATTCCCGGCGATTCGCATAGGAAATTCATATTTTCTCTTGCCGCCCGAGCGCTGCTCGCCTTTGACAGATAGTTAATATACGCACTGACAAGCGTATCCTTTTCCGTATAGACGTCGATGTCTTTGCTCTGCATGTAAGCAGCCAAAACACCGACTGCCAGCAAAACGCCTGCAATGCAAAGAAGAAAAGTCGGGCATCGCATGGTGCGTCCATTGCGTAATACAATTTTCTTCATTTCATTCCCTCCTCAAATCCGAAAAACTGTGCAAAATGCCCCGGGAGCCTTTTTTCGACCCTCGGGGTATTTCAAAACAGCGGAAATTTTTTACTGGCTCAGGTAGCTGCGCAGGAGAACCTGCAGCAGCTCGTCGCGATCCAGCTTGCGGATCAGCGTGCGCGCCTGTCGGTGGTTGGTGATGTAGGTGGGGTCCTCCGAAAGGATGTAGCCCACGAGCTGGTTGATGGGGTTATAGCCCTTCTCCTCCAGCGCGGTGTACACGCTCGTCAGGATGTGGTGGATCTCCTCGTCCTTTTCCTTCGCGGCGTTGAATTTGCGGGTATAGTCTTCCATTCGGTCTCCCCTCCTTCCACTTGCCAGTATACCCCAATTTTTTGCAAAGTAAAGGGGTTTTGGGCATCTGTAACAAAACCGTAATATGTTGCTGTAGTGCGGTAAAGCGAGCGTGAGTCTCGCTCCGTCGGCCATGATGCAGCAGTATGGACGCCGACCGAACCAGGCTCCCACACGGCGAGGCGGCGCGGGTGCGCCGTCACAAGTATTTTGCACAGCAAAATCCTGGCGCAGGGGCAATTCACTTGCTCCGGGCATGTTCGATCCCCTTGTGGTTGAGCGGCCACAGGGAGCGGAACCCAAAAATAAGACCATCTGCCTTTGGCAGATGGTCTTATTTTTGGTGCGGGCATGGGGACTCGAACCCCAACGCCGTAAAGCACGAGAACCTAAATCTCGCATGTCTGCCAATTTCATCATGCCCGCATAGCAATGCTATTCTACCACAGCCCCGCGCAGGGAGCAAGCAGAAAATTGCAGTCCGCTTTTTGAAGGCTGCGGAGACGAGGAAACGGTGCATTTTTTGTCCTGCGTTTGCATAACGAACGGGAGACACACGGTGCAAACCCTGTGTCTCCCGCTTTTTTGATTCGTTTCCGCCGGGCGGCAGCGCCGCCGTCCGGCGCGGCCTTTTTCAGACGTACTTCTGCGTCACGGTGTCGAACACGCCGCGGGTAGTCAGGCGCAGCGTCGGAATGACCGGCAGCGCCATGAACGAGAGCGTCATGAACGGATCGACGCCGCGGCTCACGCCGAGGGCGAACGCCTTTTCCTTGGCGTTTTCCAGCTCGCGGTTGACGTCCACGAGCGGCTCCTCGCTCATGATGCCCGCAATCTGGAGCCGGACCTCGCCGAGCACCTCGCCGTGGTCGAGCACGACGATGCCGCCGCCGAGCTCGACGACGCGGTTGGCTGCCGCCGCGATGTCCTCCTCGTTCGTGCCGACAACGATGATGTTGTGGCTGTCGTGCGAGATGGAGGTCGCCACCGCGCCGGACTTGAGGCCGTAGCCCTTGATGTAGCCGATGCCGATGTGGTGCGTGTTCTTATGGCGCTCGATGACCGCAATCTTGAGGATGTCGTTTTCCAGGTCGATCTTGTCGGCGTAGCCGGCGTCGGTCGTCACGATCTCGCCCGGGACCATGCCGAGCACGGCGCGCGGGCGGGTCTCGGTGAAATCGTCGGCGGTGAGGTGCGCGACGTGGAAGGTCTCGTGGGAGCGCTTGATGAGATGCGGGTCGATCTCGGGAGCCTCAAAGGGCGCGACCTCTTTGCCGTCGAACATGAGCTTGCCCTTCTTGTAGACCTCGAGAATATTGAAGTCGCGGAAGTTGTCGATGATAACGAAGTCGGCGAGGAAGCCGGGCGCGATGGCGCCGCGGTTGTTGAGCAGGAAGTAGCGGGCAGCATGGTGGCTCGCGCACTTGACGGCGATGATGGGGTCCACGCCCGCGGCGATGGCCTTCTTGATGATGTAGTCGATGTGCCCCTTTTCCAGCAGATCGTTGGGGTGCTTGTCGTCCGTGCAGAACATACAGTAGGTGTAATACTGCGGGGTGAGCAGCGGCAACAGCGCGTCAAGGTTGCGCGCTGCGGTGCCCTCGCGGATCATGATGTACTGGCCGCGCTCGAGCTTGGCGAGCGCGTCGCCCATGTCGGAGCACTCGTGGTCGGAGTAGACGCCGGCGGCAACGTAGGCGTTGAGGTCGTTGCCGGAAAGGCCGGGAGCGTGGCCGTCGATCTTCTTGTGATGCGCCTGCGCCGCGACGATCTTCTCGAGCACCTGCTCGTCGGCGTTGGCGACGCCGACGTAGTTCATCATCTCGGCAAGGCCCTCGACGCGGTTGTGCTCGTAGAAGCTGTCGATGGCGCGGTAATCAAGGTTCGCACCGCTCTCGTCGAGCGGGGTGGCGGGCACGCAGCTCGGCAGCATGAAACGCACGTCGAGCGGCAGGTCCTCGGTGGCCTGCAGCATATACTCGATACCGTCGGTGCCCATGACGTTGGCGATCTCATGCGGGTCGGTGATAACAGTCGTGGTACCGTGCGGAAGAACGGCCTTGGCGAACTCCTTCGGGCTGACGAGCGAGCTTTCCAGATGGATGTGCGCGTCCACAAAGCCGGGCAGCACGAGCTTGCCGCTCATGTCGACCTCGATCTCGCCCTCGTAATGCTCGCCCATGCCGGCGATCAGGCCGGAGGCTACCGCGATGTCGCCGCGGCTGAGCTGGTTGCAGAACACATTCACATAGGTCGCGTTCTTCAAAACGAGGTCGGCCTTCTGCCGTCCCGCCGCGACCTCTACCACATGGAGCTTTTTGTTGAGCTTGCGGTTGATCCTGCCCGCGTAGCTTTCCTTGTATGCCATCGCCATGATCCTCCTGTTCTCGCTTTATCATAATTTTTTCTAATGTTAGGCTTTAACATCCGTGATATCTGTTGCATGGAGTATACTACGATTTCCCGCGCTTGTCCATGCCTTTTTCGTGAAAAGCGGAAGAAATTTGGGCAATGGGAAGAGACCGCACGGCAATTCTCGTGCCATGCGGTCCCTGATAAAAATGCTCTTTTGTCAGCGCAGCTTCGCGCCCAGCTCGGCTTCGAGCAGCGCAAGGATGCTCTTCACATCCTCGTCGGCCTCCTCGCCGGTGAGGCTGCGGTCGTCCGCGCGCAGCGTCAGGCTGAACGCGACGGACTTGCTGCCCGGCGCGACGCCGATGCCGCGGTAAATGTCGAACAGCTCGACCTTCTTCAAAAGGCCCTTCGCGCCGCGGCGGATGCAGTCCTCCAGCGCGCCGACGGTAACGCTCTCGGCGCACACCACGGCGATATCGCGTGTAACAGCGGGGAACTTCGGCAGCGGCTGGTAGACGGGGATACCGCCCCGCACGGAGTAGAGCGCGTCAAAGCGCAGCTCAGCGGCATAGATCTCCGCGTCCACGCCGTAGGTGGCCGCGACGAGCGGGTGGATCTGACCGAACACACCCAGCTCGACATCGCCGGCATAGACCTTCGCGCAGCGGCCGGGGTGATAGGAGGCGTTGTCCGTGCAGGCCTCAAAGCGGACGTCCTTGATGCGGCAGGCGCGGAGAATGGCCTCGATGCCGCCCTTGAGCGTGAAGAAGTCCATCCCGTCGCCGTAAGCGCCGAGGGAGAGGATCTTCGGCTCGTCGGCCAGACCGTCCTCGCGGGGCAGGTATATCTTGCCCAGCTCGTAGAGGCGCACGGCCTTGTTGCGGTAGTTGTAGTTGCGGGTGATGATCTCCAGCATGGAGGGGAGGATGGTCGTGCGCATGATGGAGGTGTCCTCGCCCAGCGGGTTGAGGATCTTCAGGCTTTTACGCAGCGGGGCGTCCTTCGGCATACGGATCTTATCGTAGTACGACGGGCTGATGAACGAGTAGGTGATGATCTCGTCGTAGCCGAGCGTGCGGCAGGTCTCGCCGAGCGCGCGGTCAAAGAGTTGCTGCTCGCTGAAGCCGCCGCGCGTCGTCTCGCCGCGCATGAGCGTGCAGGGAATGTTGTTGTAGCCGTAGAAGCGGGCGACCTCCTCGGCAATGTCGCTATAATGCTCCACATCGCCGCGCCAGCTCGGCACGAGAATGTCGTCGCCGCTGAGCTCAAAGCCGAGAGAGAGAAGGATCTCGCGCATCAGGCTCTCGGGCAGGTCGGTGCCGAGCAGCGCGTTGATCTTCTCCGGCTCGAGCTTCACGACCGTGGGAGCCTTGTCCTTGGCGATGACGTCCATCACGCCGTCCACGACCTCGCCGCAGCCGAGCAGCTCGACCAGCTCGCAGGCACGCTGTACAGCCTTCATGGTGTTCATCGGGTCAAGACCCTTTTCGTAGCGTGCGGAGGCGTCGGTACGCATCCCGAGGGCCGCCGCCGTGCGGCGGACGGACACGCCGTTGAAGTTGGCGCTCTCAAAGAGGACCATCGCCGTATCGCCGACGATCTCGCTGTTCGCGCCGCCCATCACGCCCGCGACGCACACGGGCTTGTGCTCGTCGCAGATGCAGAGCATATTCGGCGTGAGCTTGCGGTCGTTGCCGTCGAGGGTCTGAATGACCTCGCCCTCACGCGCGGTGCGGACGACGATCCTGCCACCGTCCACGCAGGAGAAGTCGAAGGCGTGCATCGGCTGGCCGTACTCGAGCATGACGTAGTTCGTAATGTCCACGATGTTGTTGATCGGGCGCACGCCGGAGTTGCGCAGGCGCTCGCGCATCCACTTCGGGGAGGGCGCGATCTTGACGTTCTTCACCATGCGCGCGGTGTAGCGCGGGCAAAGCTCGCCGTCCTCGATCTCGATGTCGACCAGCTCCGCGATGCTGCCGCCGCAGCCCTTGACCTCGGGTGTGTGCAGCTTGAGAGGGCGGTGGAAGGTCGCGCTTGCCTCGCGGGCAAGGCCAATGACGGAAAGGCAGTCGGGACGGTTGGGCGTGATCTCGAACTCGACCACGCTGTCGTCATAGCCGATGACCTTCGCGATGTCGTCGCCGGGCTTCACATCATCCTCACGCAGGACGAAGATGCCGTCGGCGATGCAGTGCGGGAACTCGCGCTGCTCGGCGTGCAGGTCGGCAAGCGTGCAGATGGAGTCGGACTTGGTGTTGTAGGCCACCAGATCGCCCTCGTGCAGGTTGGAGCAGACGGTGTCGGGACAGGCGGTCGTGCCGCCAAGGTCGAGACAGGTGTGGAATGTGCCGTCGCCCTGCGGCGCGCACTCGAGCACCTTCGCCGCTGCGACCGGTCCGAACACCTTGTCACCGGGCTTGATGTCGGCGGGGATGGAGGGCTTGGCGGGGTCGATGGGATGATAGTCGTTCAGAAGCGCCGCGGGCGTGATGACCGCGTAGGGGAAGTCGTGCTCGGCGGTCAGGCCCAGCTCCTTGAGCGAGCAGAGCATACCGTTGGACGGCACGCCGCGCAGCTTGCCCTTTTCGATCTTCACGCCGCCTGGCAGCACGGACTTGTGCAGCGCCGCGGGCACCAGATCGCCGACGTGGATGTTCCACGCGCCGGTGACGATCTGCACCGGCTCCGCCTGACCAACGTCGATCTTCACGACCCACATGTGGTCGGAGTTTTCATGGCGCTTCATCTCGAGAATTTTGCCGACGACCACGTTCTTGAGGTTCTCGTCGGGACGCTCGATGGTCTCGACCTTCGAGCCGGAGAGCGTCATCTCGTCGTTGAATTCCTTATCGGTGATATCCTTGAGGTCAACGAATTCGTTGAGCCAATTACGGGATAGGATCATATTTGTATCCTCCTAAGAAGTAACAATCAAATTTCGTTTTTTGTGACGACATGCGCGTCACAAAAAACACCGCTCAGGGTGCAAGCGTGCGAGCAAAGCGAGTGCGGCGCAGCACCCCGCGAAAGAGATCGCAGAAAGCGGCTCGCCGCTTTCGCGAGGAATATTAAAACTGTTCGAGGAAGCGGACATCGTTTTCGAAGATCAGGCGCAGGTCGCTGATCTTGAAGTGGCCGAGCGCCAGACGCTCAAGGCCCATGCCGAACGCCCAGCCGGAATAGACCGTGGAGTCGATGCCGCAGCCCTCGAGGACCTTCGGGTGGATCATGCCGGCGCCGAGCACCTCGATCCAGCCCTCGCCCTTGCAGGTGGGGCAGCCTGCGCCGTGGCACTTGTGGCACTGAATGTCCATTTCGCAGCTCGGCTCGGTGAACGGGAAGTGATGGGGGCGGAAGCGCGTGACCGTGTGCTCGCCGTAGAGCTGGCGCACGACCTCGTTGAGCGTGCCCTTGAGGTCCGCCATCGTAATGCCCTTGTCGATGGCCATGCCCTCGATCTGGTGGAACATGGGCGAGTGCGTGGCGTCGACCTCGTCCTTGCGGTACACGCGGCCGGGGGCCAGAATGCGGATGGGCGGCTGGCCGATGGCCTCCATGGCGCGGATCTGCATCGGGCTCGTCTGCGTGCGCAGGAGGACTTCCTCGTCGTCCGTCACGTAGAACGTGTCGCTGCGGTCGCGGGAAGGGTGGTTCTCGGCGATGTTGAGCTTGGTGAAGTTGTAGTCGGCAAGCTCGACCTCCGGGCCGTCAAGGATCTTGAAGCCCATGGAGATGAAGATATCCTTGGCCTCGTCGAGCGCCTTGTTCATCGGGTGCCGGTGGCCCAGCTGCACGGGCGTGCCGGGGATGGTAACGTCGATGGCCTCGGCCTCGAGCCGGGCCTCGAGCGCCTTCTCCTTGAGCTCCGTGCGGACCGTCTCGATCTTTTCCTCGATGGCCGCGCGGACGTTGTTTGCGACCTGACCCATGACCGGGCGCTCTTCCGCAGACAGCTTGCCCATCATCTTCAGAACGCCCGTCAGCTCGCCCTTCTTGCCGAGGAACCGCACGCGCAGCGCGTCCAGCTCACCGGCGTCCTTGACGCCGTCCAGTGCGCCGAGCGCTTCCTGCCGGATCTTTTCCAGTTGTTCTTTCATAAACGAATGCTCCTTTTCGTCATATTACAAAAAAATAAAGCCCTCCGTCCTGATAGGGGACGAAAGACCAGGCTTCCGCGGTACCACCCGCTGTTCGCAGAAAATCTGCGCTGCTTTTGGCCCGGTAACGGCGGCCATGCCGGCGCGTCCTAGTAGGGAAGACCCGTTCAGGCGGCAGCTCCCGAGAGAAAGCCCCAAATCTCCGCCGGCAGACGGCTCTCAGCACCCCGTCCTCTCTGCAGCCGGTCTTGGGAACCTCAATCACAGTTCCCTTGGAAATCAGGACAGCTCGTTCCTCGCTTTTCCAGATATCAGATGCATTTTAGCACAAAACCCCCCGCTTGGCAACAGCTTTTTCGGAAAAAAGCCTTTCCCGCAGGGGAAAGGCTTTTATAGGCTCAGACAGGGTCGCCTTCCGGGGCGCGGGCGTCGCCGAAGAAGAAGACGGCGACGGTCCCGGGGCCGGAGTGGGAGGCGACGATCGTGCCGATGTCGCAGATGCGGACCTCACCGTCCAGATGCGGGAAGGCGGCCTCCACGGCGGCCTTGGTCGCCAGCGCGTCCGACAGGCAGTTGGAGTGGCAGATGAAGGCCTTGCCGGCGTAATCTACGCCGCCCTGCGCGTGGCGCTTCATGGTCTCGACAGTGCGGGCGACGGCGTTTTTCTTGCCGCGGACCTTATCGTAGGCGATGATGCGGCCTTTGTCGTCCAGCCGCATGATCGGGCAGATGCCGAGCACCGTACCGATCGCAGCGGCCGCGCCGGACATGCGTCCGCTGCGGCGGTAGAATTTGAGCTCCGTGGAGTAGAACTGATGGTGTACGTTCTGCCGCATGGCCATCGTCCAGTCGGCGATCTCGTCCATGCTCTTTCCGGCATCGCGCAGATCGGCTGCGCCGTCGACCAGCAGGCCGTAGCCGGAGGACGAGCAGAGCGAGTCGATCACGACGAGCTTCCGCTCCGGGTATTTTTCCCGCAGGCTCTCGGCGGCCAGCATAGCGTTCTGCACAGAGGCGGTCATGCCGGAGCCGAACGCGATGTGCAGCACGTCGCCCTGCTGCAGCAGCGCATCGAAGAAGGATTCATACTGGAATTCGTTCAGCTGCGCGGTGGTCGGCAGCTTTCCCTCGTCCAGAAAGCCGTAGAATCGCGGCAGCGCCGCCGGGTCGCGGCCCATATCGTCCTCATAGCTGACGCCGTCGACCTGATAGGAGTAGAACAGCACGGGGATCCCGCGCGCTTCGCAGTAGGAATAGGGCAGATCGATGGTGGACTCACACGAAAGAATGAAGCTTGTTTCCATGTCGCAACCTCCGTAATGTTATTCTCTCTTATCATAACCGCACACGGCGTAAAAAGAAAACGGGCAATCGGAGATGAATGCCTGTATGCCGTTCAGTGAGATGTCGCACCAAGACTCTGCGTGACCATCGCGTCGAAGCCGCCGCGGTAGAGCGTACACAGCCGGTCGAACTGCGCCTGGATATCATAGCGCATATCGTTCGACAGCCACTCGACGATCTGGCCATAGCATTCGCACTGCCAGAAACGGATCAGGATATCCTGATCCTCCTTGCTGATCGGCAGATCGCCGTAGGCGGCCGCTGCGTAGGCCTCGACCGTGTGGCGGCAGATCTGCATCAGATAGAATGCGACGGTGTCGTGGCTGATCGAGCGGTACATGTGCATAACGGCCCGCCGGTTTTCCGTCATGAACTGGACAGCGGCATGCAGGCAGGCTGCAGGGGATTCCGGATTGGCGTATTCCCGCACAATGCTGTCCGCTCGTTCGGTGATGATCTCGGTCGCAAGGGAGGGGATATCGGCAAAGTGGTAGTAGAACGTGTTGCGGTTGATCCCGCAGTCCTCCACGATGGCCTTGACGGTGACCCGACTGAGCGGACGCTCATTCAGGAGCTTCAGAAACGATTTTTTGATGGCTTGCTTGGTGTAAGCGGACATATCAGACCTCCTGCGCCGCAATGCGAAACTGCGTATGAAAACACGCGTTAAGATACTATTAAGATACCAGACGGGACGCGGAAAGTCAATCGGCCGCGCTGCCGGCTTTTCGTCTGCCGCCCGGATGGCGCCGGATGACAGAACTTCCTTGTCAAGCGGGAAAAACTGTGATAGAATACATAAAATATATGGACACACAGGTGGGACAGAAATTTGGACGGATTTGTTTCGTGGCTCAGGCAGCTGCAGTTTGACGGCGTCTGGCAGACGGCGCTGCTGGTGGCGGCATCGCTGCTGTGCATCACCTTTCATGAGACCTGCCACGGCCTCGCGGCTTACCGCCTCGGCGACCCGACGGCCAAACGCGCCGGGCGGCTGACGCTCAATCCGCTGCGGCACGTCGATATCGGCGGCCTGCTGATGATGGCGCTGTTCCGCTTCGGCTGGGCGAAGCCCGTGCCGGTCGATATGCGCAACTTCAAACACCCGAAGCGCGACATGGCCCTGACCGCCGCGGCAGGCCCGGTATCCAACGTGCTGCTGGCGTATCTGGCCGTGCTGCTGCGCGGCCTGTGCTCCGTATGGTACTACGTCTCCGGCTCTATGGCCGTGTATGCGCTGGCCCTGTTTTTCTACTATGTAGAGATCATCTCGGCCGGTCTTGCCGTGTTCAACGTCTTTCCGATCCCGCCGCTCGACGGATCGAAGGTGCTGTTTTCCTGCCTGTCAGACCGGGCGTATGACTGGCTGATGCGCTATGAGCGCTACGGCATGGCGCTTCTGATGCTCCTGCTCCTGACCGGCGTACTCGATGTGCCGCTGGAATTCTTGCGTGACGGGCTGCTGAATGGGCTGGAAGCCATCGGCACATGGCCGGTGCGGCTGCTGCTTGCGCTGCGCTGAACTTATTTTTTGGAGTTATATCTGCATGGATGAACCGCGATACCATCTCGGCAGCGTCGTGCACGCGAAGGGCGAGACGCTCGAGGACTTCGACGGCCCGCTGGACGTGATCCTGCTGCTGCTGAGCAAGAATAAAATTGAAATACAGGATATCCAGATCTCCGCTATTCTGGAGCAGTATCTGGCGTATCTGGACGAAATGAAGCGCATGGATATGGAAATTGCCAGCGAGTTTATCGCCATGGCGTCCTATCTCATGTATATCAAAACGCGGATGCTCCTGTCCAAGGCGGAGCAGGAGGAAGCGCAGAGCGAGATGGACAAGCTCGTCGAATCCCTGCAGAAGCGGCAGCGGCAGGACGCCTATCAGCAGATCCAGAAGGCCGCAAAGCAGCTGGGCGCGCGCAATGAGCTGGGCCTCGGCCTGTTTACCAAGGGCCCGGAGCCCTATCAGCCGGACCAAACCTACCGCTACCGGCATGACCGCGCCGACCTCACCGCGGCTCTCGCCGCCATGCAGGACCGGACGGAGCGGCGTCTGCCGCCGCCGGTGAGCAACTTTGCCGGCATCGTCGGCACGGAGCCCTATCCCGTCACCCAGAAGGCCAAACAGGTCATCAGCCGCCTGATCTCCCACGGCGTGATGCGCTTTCTCGCCCTGTTCAAGGGCAGCCGCAGCCGCTCGGAGATCGTGGCGACCTTCCTCGCCGTGCTGGAGCTGTGCCGCCTGCGGTCCGTATCCGTGGGCGAGGACGAGAACGGCGAACCGTCGGTCACGTATCTGAAAACGCCGGATGCGGACGTGCAGACGGATATTTCCTGACAGGAGGCAAACCTTGGAGCAGAACGATTTACAGCGGGCCCTGATGGCCGTCCTGTTCGCCGCGGGCGAGCCGGTCGACGCCAAACGCCTGAGTCAGACGCTCGAGCACGACGAAGATGAGATCCACGCGGCCTGCAAGGCCCTGATGGACGAGCTGAGCTATACCCGCAGCGGCATCCGCATCGTGCGGCTGGAAAACGCCTATCAGATGTGCTCGTCGCCCGAGATGGCGGAATATGTGACAAAAACGCTTGAGACCCGCAAGCCGCCCAAGCTCTCGCCCTCGCAGCTCGAGACGCTGACGGTCATCGCCTACTACCAGCCCGCGACCAAGGCGCTGGTCGAGCAGATCCGCGGCGTCGACAGCGCCTACTGCGTCAGTGCGCTCGTGACCAAAAAGCTCATCCGCGAGTGCGGCAGGCTCAACGTGCCCGGCCGCCCCATCGTCTATGAGACGACGCCGGACTTCCTGCGCGTGTTCGGTCTGGAATCCCTCGCGGACCTGCCGCAGATCGAGAAGGTCGATCTCCATGTCGACCCGTCGCAGATCGACCCGATCGAGCAGAAGCCGGATGCGCCGCAGACGGAAGACCAGCTGCCTGCGCAGCAGGAGATCCCGCTATGACCTGGACGTGGTGGATGACGCTGGCCGTGATCCTGGCCGTGCTGCTGCTGATCGGCTGCATCCCCGTGGGCGTTGACGCCGCCTACGGCGAGGGCGGTATCCGGCTGGCGGTGAAGATCTGGCTGTTTCGCCTGCAGCTCCTGCCGCAAAAACCGAAAAAGAAGAAAAAACCAGCCCAAAAGGCTGCTCCAAAGCAAAAAAAGCCCGCGCCGGAAAAACCGGCAGGGGAGAAAAAGCCCAACCCGCTGCTCTCCGGCGGCGTGGACGGCATTCTGGAGCTGCTGGACCTCGGCGTCCAGACGCTCGGCGATCTGCGCCGCAAGCTCCGTGTGGAGGAGCTGACGCTCCATGTCTGCATCGGCGGCAGCGATGATCCGGCGGCGGCCGCCATGCGCTACGGCCGGGCCTGGGCCGCGATCGGCGCGATCACGCCCGCGCTGGACCGGCTCTTCGTCATAAAAAAACGTGACATTCAGCCTGCGCTCGACTATAATGAGACCAGTATGAAAGTCGACGCGCGCCTGATCACCACGATCACCATCGGGCGTTCCCTCGCGCTGGCGCTGCATGCCGGCGTGCGGTTCCTGAAGATATTGAATCAACGAAAAAAGGCGGTGTAACTCCATGAATCATCCTCTGTCTGATATGATGACCAACTCCATGAGCAAGATCCGGGATATGATCGACGTCAATACCGTCGTCGGCGATCCCATCACGACGCCCGGCGGCGTGACCATCATCCCCGTGACGAAGGTCTCCATCGGCTATGGCGGCGGCGGCAGCGATTTCGCCATGAAAAACATGCCCGCGAACCGCGACAATCCCTTCGGCGGCGGCGCCGGCGCCGGGATCAAGATCACGCCGGTGGCGTTTCTGGTCATCCGCGGCGAAAACGTGCGGATGCTCCCGGTCGCGGAGCCCGCGTCCACGTCGGTCGACCGGCTGATCGAGCTGCTGCCCGATCTGCTGGAAAAGGGCGAGGCCTATTTTGCCGAAAAGAAAGCCGCGAAAGAGGCGGAAAAAGCAGCCGAAGAGGCATAAAACCCACGCACCCTGCAAAAGCTTATGCCAGGGTGATGGATATGCTCGATTCGTATAAGCACAGACTGCGCAAAGCGGCGGCGGCATTCTGCGCCGCCGCCTTTTTGCTTGGCAGCGTCCCGGCCGCGCGGGCCGCGTCCGTCTGTCCGCCTCCGCAGGTCAGCGCCGCGTGCGCGGCTTTGATCGATGGGCGGACGGGTCAGACGCTCTATGAAAAGAACGCGGACCGCCGCGCCCTCATCGCAAGCACCACGAAGATCATGACGGGTCTGCTTGTCTGTGAGGCAGGGGAGACGGACCGGCGCGTGACGGTCCCGTCGCTTGCCGTGGGACTGGAGGGCTCCAGCATGTATCTGAAGCGGGGCGAGACGCTGACGCGGCGGGATCTGCTCTACGGCATGATGCTGCATTCCGGCAACGACGCGGCGCTGACGCTCGCCATCAGCGTATCCGGCAGCGAACAGGCCTTCGTCCGGCAGATGAACCTGCGCGCGCAGGCGCTCGGCCTGCGGCAGACGCATTTCGCCAATCCCCATGGACTCGACAGCGGCGAGAATTACTCGTCTGCGCGCGATCTTGCCATGCTCGCGCAGGCAGCACTGCAGAACCAGCAGTTCCGCACGGTGGTCGGCACGAAGACGATCACCTGCGCCGGCCGGACGCTGACCAACCATAATAAGCTGCTCTGGCGCTACGACGGCTGCATCGGCGTCAAGACCGGCTATACCCGCCACGCGGGCCGCATTCTCGTCAGCGCCGCGGAACGGGGCGAGAGCCAGCTCATCGCCGTCACGTTGGCCGACCCAGACGACTGGCGCGACCATGCAGCGCTGCTGGACTACGGCTTTGCCGTTCTGGCGGCCCAGACGCCCGTCTATCCGCAGAACAGGAGGATCGTATGGAAGAACGACTGCAAAAAATTCTGGCGCGCTGCGCCGGCGTCTCCCGCCGCAAGGCTGAGGAGCTGATCGCGGACGGCCGCGTGCGCGTCAACGGCAATACCGCCCGCCTCGGCGAGCAGGCGGACGGGGATGAGGACGTCATCGAGCTCGACGGCGTCCGTGTGCGGACGCGGCAGGAGCCGGAAAAGATCTACCGCATGCTCTGCAAGCCGCGCGGCTTCGTGACCACCATGCACGACGAAAAGGGCCGCCGCTCCGTCGCTGAGCTGGTCGCGGACCTGCCGGAGCGCGTCTATCCCGTCGGTCGGCTCGACTGCAATTCCGAGGGATTGCTGCTCCTGACCAACGACGGAGAACTGGCCAACGCGCTGATGCACCCGAAAAAGCAGGTCGATAAGACCTATCTCGTCTGGGTCAGCAGCTACATAGCCGGCAGCGAGCGCTCACTCGCGCAGCCGATCGGGATCGACGGCCGTATGACCAGCCCCGCCGAGGTGCAGCTGATCAAAGCCGACGGATCCGTCGCGCTGCTCCGCATCACGATCCACGAGGGCCGCAACCGGCAGATCCGCCGCCTGTGCGAACGCGCAGGCCTGACCGTCACGCGCCTGCGCCGCATCCAGGAGGGCCCGCTGCAGCTCGGCGATCTCAAACCCGGCCAGTCCCGCCCGCTCACGCAGACGGAGCTGGAGCGTTTATTTGAAGAAATTCAGAAGTAACCCTTGACAAACCGGAAACTTTTGTGTATGATATCAGGGCTGTCCGGGGTTTGACACGGCCAGCCGATATCATGGAGTGGTATCGAAGCGGTCATAACGAGCACGACTGGAAATCGTGTGACGGTCAAAAGCCGTCCGAGGGTTCGAATCCCTCCCACTCCGCCATAAAGTGAGAGCCCAGCAATCTCAATGATTGCTGGGTTTTTCTTGTGCTTCAACGGGTTCGCGGATTATTCCTATAGAATTATAGCTCTAAAAGCTGAACTTTTCGAACATAAAAGATAACATATGCGCAATATAAAGTCGGCCAAAATCGGCACGGAACTAAAACAGATTGACAACTGTGACAAATGTCGTATAATAGAAGCACGAGGTGATGCAAGATGTTGGATGAAAAAGATTTGCAGGCTATTGCACAGATCATGGATTCTAAAATCAAAGAATCCGAACAGCGGACCGCGCAAGCCATCTGTGAATCCGAACATCGGACCATGCAAGCCATCCGTGAATCCGAACAGCGGACCGCGCAGGCTATCCGTGAATCTGAACAGCGTACCATGCAGGGCGCTTCAACCCTGATGGAATCTTACTTCGAGCCGAAATTCAAACTTCTGTTTGAGAATCAGCAGACTATGATGGAAAACCTTACCCCGAAGAGCCGCGTCGACGAGCTGGAAGAGGAGGTCGCGTTCCTCCGCTCCATGATCCGTCAACACAGCCGGGAGATCGAAGCGCTTAAGCACGCGTGATCTGCAGAATTTGATATACACAAAAGCCGCCCATCCGGGCGGCTTTCTTGTTTAGAACACCACGACCAGCAGCATTTTGAACTGCTCCTGGCCGAATACGGCGTGCGGGTGGCGTGCGGGCATGACGATGGACTCGCCCTCGTGCAGCTCATACCGGACGCCGTCGATCGTGATGCGGCCCACGCCGTCCAGGCAGGTGACGAAGGCGTCGCCGCCGGACTCGTGCGTGCTGATCTCCTCGCCCTTGTCAAAGGCGAACAGCGTGACGCTCAGCGCGTCGTTCTGCGCCAGCGTCTTGCTGACGACCTGCCCCGGCTGATACGCGACCTGCTCCTTCAGCGTCAGCACCGCCGCCTGCTCCATGTTCTTGATCCCAGTCATATTCACTACCTCCTGTTCAAAGCATCCTTATCTTACCCTGTCCGCCGGAAAAAAATATGTTTGATTTCCAAAAGAAACAGAAAGAAGGTGTGTGAGCAAATGCGGCACCTGGGAGTCATTCTGCCGCTTCTCGGAACGGCAGGTATCCGATAAACTTCCTGAATGCGGGCGTCAGGTGGGGGGGGGGGGTGACGGCGAGGCCGATCGGGCGGGAGTAGGGGTTTGCCAGCGGGCGGATCTCGATGCGATAGGGGATGCGCCGCAGGATCAGATCCGGCAGGATCCCGACGCCGAGCCCGCGTTCCGCCATAGCCATGATCGCAAAATCCTCCCACGTCGTAAACCGGACGTCTGGCTGCACGTGCGCGCGCTCCAGCAGGTCGGAGACCTCGGTCTTCCTTCCGTGCTCCAGCAGCAAAACGGCAGCCCGTTCAGCGCCTCGATCGGAACGCTCTCATGCACCGCAAGCGGATGGCCGACCGGCAGGACCACCTTGTATTCGTCCTGCTTGAGCAGCATCGTGTCGAATCCCGGCAGCGTCGGCAGCCGCAGAAAGCCGCAGTCCCCCCGCCCTTCGCCGATCCAGCGCTCCACCTCGTCATAATCGCCCAGCAGCATTTCATACCCGATGCCGGGATAGTCCCGCTGCAGTGCGGAGAAGATATTCGGCAGCCAGTGGATCGCCACGCTGGCGAACGTCCCGATGCGGACGACGCCCGTCTCGATCCCGTTCATCCGGCAGATCTGCCCCTCAAGTTCAGCGTGGTCGTTCAGGACCTTCCGCAGAAACGGCAGCACCTGTTCTCCGGCCGAGGTCAGGCAGATGCCGCGCTTGCTCCGCTCGAGAAGCGTCATGTCCCATTCCGCCTCCAGATCCGCGACCATCTTGCTGACGGAGGACAGCGCATAATTGAGCGCCTGCGCCGCGCGGGTAAAGCTGCCCATCTCCACGGTTTTGACGAGGGCGAGATATTTGAGCAACTGATTTTCCATACTCTATCTATTTCAATCTTCGATTTCATCGATCTGTGATATTCGCTTTTCATATTTAACCGCATCCACTATAGTAATGCAAGAAACATTCGGGAGCGAGGGAATATGAAACACAGATCATCAGAACTGGATATGCTGACTATCCTAATTGTAAAATTTCTATGAATTAAGCTCATATGCTTAACTTGCAGCTATTGTACTATACATATTAGTTTAAGTCAAGCCGGTTTGCG
>OIXH01002303.1_pt1 | contig 19273 bp, 18 predicted proteins | sample 1587741 | NCBI WGS metagenome assembly OIXH01 (sample SAMEA3888916, study PRJEB22519) | human gut metagenome | biome: human gut; feature: human-associated habitat; material: faeces | place: Denmark | collected 2011 | reverse complement strand
TGCTGGCTATCGGTATGCTCGGCTGCCGCGGCTTCGCGCAGATCTCCCGCCTGTCTGACGCTATCCTCATCCCCTGCGTCACGGTGCTGTGCTTCGTCGGCTCCTACGCTATCCACAAGAATCTCAGCGACGTCGTCGTTATGCTCATCTTCGGCGTACTCGGTTATCTGATGCGCAAATTTGACCTGAACACGGCGGCAGTCGTTCTGGCGCTGATACTCGGCCCGATAAGCGAAAAAGGCCTACGCGGCGCGCTGCGAGTCAGCGGCGGCGACCTCGGCTGCCTGTTTGCTTCCCCGGTGAGCTGGGTTCTCATCGTCCTGAGCGTCATAGGTATCTTCTCCCCGATCCTCATGGCAAAGTTTGAGAAGAAGGTCACCGGCGGCGAAGTGCTCGAAGAGTGATAAATACTTGCTAAATAGCACAAAAACCTCCACATCTGTGGAGGTTTTTGTATTATATCCGTTTTTTATTTTCCTTCGGGATCGAGTGCGGCAAGCATGGCGAGCGCGGCGGACTGCCCGGCGCGGGCGCGGAGCGCGGCATACATTATCGCGTCGTACAGCTCCGGTTCGGCAAAGCACTGATCCCCCGCGGCGGCGTTGCTGGCCTGCCGGTAAATCTCGCGGAAGCGCTCATAGAATGCCTTGTCGTCCATGCCGCTCTGCGCACCGGCGAACAACTTCTGAATCGCCGCGATGGGCAGCACCGGCTTCAGAATGCACAGCAACAGCAGATACGCCACATGGCGGCGCGAGTAGCGCTTTCCCTGCGGCGCGGGGATAATTTTCATCTTTACATAGTTGTTTATCATCGAGGCGGTCAGCTTGCTGTCCTCAAGATTCGGCATCCCTTCCAGATACCGCCCCGTGAGCGACAGCACCTGATCCATGTACAGCTCAAAGTCCGGAAGCTCGTCCCATGCGGGCAGCCTGTGCTCCAGAAGGCGGCGGCTCACCGCGCTCTTCGCGTTTGTTTCATCCATACGTTTCATCTCCTGATGTTAAGATATCATATAGTTTTGAAAAACACAATAATTATTTTTAAAAATACTTGACATATTATCAAAACTATGTAATATAGTATTAAATACTAGATTACATAGTAACGAGGTCAAAATAATATGGAAAAGCTGATTATATTCGGAGACTCTATCATGCGCGGCGTGCTGCTGGACGAGGGAAAGTACATCTGCCCAAGCGAGGAGCGCCGTGCGCGCGAGGAGACGACCGGGCTTGAGATAGAAAGCTGCTGCAAGTTCGGCGCGACGATTGACAAGGCGCAGACCATCATCCAGCGCCGCATTGCCAAAGGTGGGCTTCCTGCGCGCTGCCTCGTGGAATTCGGCGGGAACGACAGCGATTTTGACTGGGCGGCGGTCGCCGCCGCGCCCTACGGCGAGCATCAGTGCAAGACCGACCCTGAGGATTTCGTGCGGAAATACTCGGAGATTATCGCACAGCTTCGCGCGGCGGGCTGTGAGCCGGTGCTGTCCACACTGCCGCCGCTCTGTGCGGAGCGCTATCTGGCGTGGTTCTGCCGCGACGGGGTGGACATGGACTCGGTGCTTATCTGGCTCGGTGACGCGCAGGCGATCTACCGCTGGCAGGAGTATTACAGCCATCTCGTAGAGCGCGTCGCCCAGCTCAACGGCTGCGACGTCATGCAGCTGAGGGATGCATTTCTCGTGACTCCGCAGAAGCACGGCGACAGAATGTGCGACGACGGCATACACCCGAACCGCAAGGGGCAGGATCTCATCTATGAGACGATAAGGAAGAAGTTCAATCCCTGATTTTCCGCTTGCATTTAAGTCTGATTCGGGTATAATTTGTAGTATCAGTTAACAAGGGGAGACACGCCTGACAGCGCGTCTTTCCGTCTCGTCAGAAGAAGCTTGCACCGTTCCGCTTCCGCCTCGCGGCAAAAGCTGCACTCTGCAATCTCCTTCTTCCTTCTCAAATCAAACCCACTTCGTTGGGCTTTGATTTGAATTATAGAAGGGCGGCAGCCCGTCTGCGTCTCAAAAAGCAAAAATCACTCGAAAATCCATCACTGTCAGGTGCGCAGCAGTTTTGGCGGAGCAGAAATGTAGCCAGACGATGAAAAGGCCGCCGAGAATACTTTCCTGTATTGTCAAGGACTTTGAAGAAGTATGGACGCATTTCTTCCCGCCAAAACCGTGTTTCCCCTTGTCGACTGATACTAATTTTCACCCGATAGGAGACGCGTATGGACAAGCTCAATATCTGCCTCATAAACGATTCTTTCCCACCGGCCATCGACGGCGTGGCGAATGCCGTCACAAATTACGCAAAAATAATTCAGAACGGACTAGGCAATTCCACGGTCGTGACGCCGTTTTATCCCGACGCGGATGACTCCGTGTTCGATTTTCCAGTGCTGCGCTATCCGAGCATCGACATGACGAAGCTTGTGGGCTACCGTGCGGGACTGCCGTTTTCGGCGGAGCTGATGGATTCACTCGAAAAGCGGAGCTTTGATATCATCCACAGCCACTGCCCGATAACCTCCACGCTGCTTGCCCGCGCCCTGCGCGACAGGATACATGTGCCGCTCGTTTTCACATACCATACGAAATTTGACATAGATATCGCCAACGCTGTGAAGAGCCGCGTTTTGCAGGAGGAGGCGGCGAAGATACTCGCCAGAAATATTTCCGCTTGCGACGAGGTGTGGACGGTCAGCCGCGGGGCAGGGGAGAACCTGCACAAGCTCGGCTACGAGGGCGATTATATCATCATGCCAAACGGCGTGGACTTTCCGCGCGGCCGCGTCGATGACGCGCTCATACGGCAGGTCACGGGGGACTACGATCTTCCTGAGGGACTGCCGCTGTTCCTGTTCGTCGGGCGCATGATGTGGTACAAGGGGATACGCATAATCCTCGACGCGCTGAAGAAGCTGAGCGAAAGCGGGCGCGATTTCCGCATGGTGTTCGTCGGCGGCGGAAACGACAAGGACGAGATCGTCGCCTACTGCGAGAGCCTTGGGCTGAACGACCGCGTGTTTTTCGTTGCGCCGATACATGACCGCAGTGCGATACGCGCGTGGTATTGCAGGGCTGATCTGTTTCTGTTCCCGTCCACCTTTGATACGAACGGGCTGGTCGTGCGCGAAGCGGCGGCCTGCGGTCTGGCAAGCGTGCTGGTTGCGGGGAGCTGTGCCGCCGAGGATGTTACGGACGGAGTCAACGGCTTCCTGATAGAAGAGAACGCGGACTCAATGGCGGCGATGCTGGAGAAGCTCGGCGGCGACGCCGGGAGGATGCACACCGTTGGAGAGAACGCCCTGCGCGACCTCTACATGTCGTGGGAGGAAGCGGTGCGCCGCGCGTACGAGCGCTACGCGGTCGTGATAGACAATTACCATAGCGGGCGCTGCCGCCCGAAAGAGCAGCTGTCCGACGAGTTCATACACGCAGTTGCGCAGAATATGGACATGTCGAACCGCAATAGACAGCGGCTGATGGAGCTGAAGGACGAGGTGAAGTCCGGCATTTCGGAGGACAGACAGCAGCTGCGCAGTATGTGGGACGAGTTTACACAGTATATGGATCGGTTCCTGTAAAGTTGATAAATATTAAAGAAAGACACGCCGAAGGGCGTGTCTTTTGCGCGTTATGGGGCAGTCGTTTCTGCGGCGGCTGCAAGCAATCAGATATACACAGGAACTATGGTAAAAATTTTAACAATAGTTTTTGCCTATGTATACATAAAATATCGGTATGTCTAAGATGGTATGTTGGTCTTGAAAAGGTTTTGTGCATAGTGTAGATTAGAGACGTACAGAAAAAGAGAAAAATAAAACCGATTTGATTATATTGCCCATAAACGCCTTTACATCGAAAAATGCTTGAGCTTTCAGGACTTTTTTGATTTATCAGGCCGGAGAGAAAAATTATGATAGAAATGCGTCAGCTTGTATATCTGGACGCAGTGTACAAGCACAAGAATTTTACTAAGGCGAGCAAGGAGCTATACGTCTCGCAGCCGACCGTTTCCGCGGCGATACGCGTCATGGAGCAGGAGCTGGGGATGACGCTGATAGAGCGCACACCGAAATCCGTCGTGTTTACGCCGGCGGGCGAGGTGCTGATGCAGCGAGTGCACGCGCTGCTGAGCGACTACAACGACATGCTGACCGAGGCAAACGAGCTGAGCCGCAAGGCGAGCTACACACTGCGGCTGGGCATCGCCTCGATACTTAGCTCCGATATCTTCCCGCTGCTCTACAAGGGCTTCCTGCCGAAGCACAGCGAGCTGAAAATACAGCTCGACGAGGACGGTGGCCTCGGCCATATCCGCAAACTGCTTGACGAGGAGCTGGACATGGCTCTGAACGGCATCCCGGAGGATCTCAATACCGACGAACTGAGCGCGATACCGGTCTGCCGGAGAGAAATAAAGCTCATAATGCACAACACCCATCCGCTCGCGCAGTATGACAGAGTACCGCTGAAAAAGCTGGACAAGGAAAACGTGTCCATGCTCTATTCGCCGGGCGTGATGGAGCAACTGCTGGAGCGCACCTTCACCGCAAGCGGCATCCAGCCGAACGTCGTTTCCCAGCACTCGCAGATACACGGAATGCTGGAGATGGTGCTGACCGGGTGCAGCGTCGGATTCGTGAACCTCGCGCCGGAAGCGACGGCGATGGAAAAGTACGAGGATCTTGTCCTCCGCTCGTTCGAGCAGCCGATCGAATTCATGGTCGGATTTATGATGAAGCGGAAGAAATATCTTCCGCCGATATGCAAGGAGCTGATCAGTTTCATCTCCGAGGCGCTGGGCAGCAAGCCGCCGCGCCGCTGAACAAAGGCTCTGTATTGCGCGCCCGCCGTCAGGCGCCGGCTGCGGACACGCAATTTGAGACAATATATATTTTTTCATTTGGCAAAAGGAAAAAAGCATATGAACTACGAAGAAAAATCCTTGGCTCTGCGGAGAGACATTCTTCACATGCTGTACAACGCCCAGTGCGGCCATCCGGGCGGCTCGCTGTCATGCGTTGAGCTGATGATGGCGCTGTATTACAACGTCGCAAACGTTGATGCGAGGAATCCTCACGCACCGGATCGCGACAGGATCGTGCTGTCGAAGGGACATGCCTGCCCGACGCAGTATGCGATTCTGGCCGATCTCGGCTTCTTCCCGAGAGAGGATCTGTGGAATCTCCGCCAGATCGACTCTCACCTTCAGGGACACCCCGACATGCTCAAAACTCCGGGAATTGACACCAACACCGGCTCCCTCGGACAGGGTGTGGCCGTGGCCGGAGGAATGGCGCTGGCCGCGAAGCATCTGGGGAAAAACTATCATGTCTACGCCATAACCGGCGACGGCGAAACGCAGGAGGGGCTGGTATGGGAGGCCGCAATGTCGGCCAGCCACTACAAGCTCGACAACCTCACGGTCATCCTCGACTACAACGGCCTTCAGATAGACGGCAAGGTCGAGCAGGTGATGAGCCTCGGTGACATAGTTGACAGATACAGAAGCTTCGGCTTCGACTGCTACGAGGTGGACGGACACGACATCGACGCCGTTACCGCGGCACTCAAGGCGAAGCCCGCGGAGGGCAAGCCCAAATTCGTCTGCTGCCACACGGTGAAGGGCAAGGGCGTGTCGTTCATGGAGAATCAGGCCGGATGGCACGGCAAGGCCATCGACACCGCGTCCTACAAGGCCGCAATGCACGAGCTGGGGGTGGAAGTATGAAATCACAGAGACAGGCCTACGGCGAAGTGCTGGCGGAGCTTGGCGCGAGCCACGAAAACCTTGTCGTGTGCGACGCAGACCTCGCGCACGCGACTATGACCGACATTTTCAAGGCGGCGTATCCCGAACGCTTCTTCGACTTCGGCATAGCCGAGGCGAACATGGTGTGCAATGCCGCGGGCATGGCGCACAGCGGGCTGATGCCCTTCGTGAGCACCTTTGCGCTGTTCGGCGCCGGGCGCGCATACGAGCAGATACGCAACAGCGTGTGCTACGTGAACGCAAACGTGAAATTCGGCCTGTGCCACGCGGGTATAAGCACCGGCGAGGACGGCGGAAGCCACCAGAGCATCGAAGATATCGCACTGATGCGCGTGCTGCCGAACATGCATATCTTCGTCCCCTGCGACGCGCTTGAGCTGAAAAAGGCCGTGCGCGCGGCGGTGGAGATCGACGGGCCGGTGTACATCCGCATCGCGCGGCCGCCGAGAGACATCATCACCTCCGACGACACGCCGTTCATCCCCGGCAAGGCGAACGTCATGCGCGAGGGCAGCGACATATGCATTATGGCGACGGGACTCATGGTAGAGGAAAGTCTCAAGGCGGCGGAGATGCTGGCCGAAGAGGGGATAAGCGCGGCGGTCGTGAACCACACCAGCCTCAAGCCCTTCGACGAAGACATCTGCCGCGAGTACCACGAAAAAATGCCGATACTGTCTGTCGAGGAGCACTCGATAATCGGCGGCCTCGGCAGCGCAGTGACCGAGGCGATAGCCGGTGTACCGGGCGGAAAATTCGGCATGGTCGGCATTATGGACAAGTTTGGCAAGTCCGGCAAGCCCGCTGACCTGTTCAAGGCCTTCGGCCTCACGCCGGAAAACATCTGCGTGAACGCAAAAAAGCTTCTCAAATAAGTGTTTTGGCGGCTTGACCGCGCAAAAATAAAAAAGACAAAACAGGAGGAAAACATGAAAAAAACAATTGCTATCATTCTCTGCGTGCTTATGTGCGTCGGTTGCTTTGCAGCCTGCGGCTCCCAGCCCGCCGCCGAGCAGACTCAGGCTCCCGCCGCCGAGGAGAGCAAGGCTCCCGCGGAGAACAACGAGACTGCCGATCCCGCCCTTGAAGAGGAATACTACTTCACCATGGGCTCCACGATGACCAGCAGCGCGCTCATCACCCCGCTGATCGCCAAGGCTTGCGAGAACATCAACGAGCGCACCAACGGCCACGTCACCATCGACTTCTTCCCCGACAGCACCCTCGGCAACGACGCTGAGATGTACAGCCAGATGCAGAACGGCGAGCTGGACTTCCTGAACACCGGCATCATGGCAAAGGTCGTCATCAACGACTACGCCTTCCTCACCGGCTACTGGTGGATGCAGGATATGGATCACTTCTGGGCGGTCTGGAACTCCGAGATCGGTGAGCGCTACCAGCAGGTCATGGAGAATGACTACAACACCCATCAGGTCACCGCGACACTCCTCGGCCGCCACAACCTTATCTCCACCAAGCCCATCAAGACTCTTGACGATTTCAAGGGACTCCAGCTCAGAATTTCCTCCAACCCCGCGGCGGTTGAACTCTGGAAGGCTATCGGCGTCAACGTCAACATCATGCCTTGGGGCGAAGTCATCCCCTCCCTCCAGACCGGCGTTATCGACACTGTCGGCCACACCTATCAGCAGTTCTACGACACCGGCCTTCAGGAGCTGACCTCCTACCTGACCGAGACCAACCACGAAGCTGACATCACCTGCATCTACGCCTGCAACGATACTTGGAACAGCATCCCCGAAGCTTACCGCACCATCATTCAGGAAGAGTTTGACGCGTGCTTTGCCGAATTCGACGGTATGCGTGACGAGTCCATGGAGAACGCAAAGCAGGCTCTGATTGACGCTGGCCTTGAGTTCACCGAACTCAGCCCCGAAGTCCGCGCAGAGATCGTGAAAACCATGGAGCCTGTCCTCCGCCAGATCTTCGAGACCACTTGGACCGGCGCTACCTACGACGAGGTAATGTCTTACGCCAAGTAACAACAACTAGAGAGCAACATTTTACACTCCTTCAGTGCCGCCGTGAACCGGCGGAAGGGCGCGGCGGCATATGGGGGAAAACTTATCACAATAATGGAGGTGTCGTATGTTGAATTTCCTTGAGAAGTCAACTGCCGCCATAACAAAAGTGACAACGGCCATCAGCGCCGGGGGATTGGTAGTGTCCACCATATGCCTGTTCTTGCAGGTCATATTCAGAATATTGACCGTTACGGCAACCTGGACGAGCGAGATCGCGCGGTATGCTTTTATGGTCACGGTCTTTTACGGCATCGCCGCGGCGACTGACCGCGGGCTGCATCTCGTCATAACGATTTTCAGCGACAGACTCAAGCTGAAGCATAGAGAAGTATACACCACGTTTACAAAGATACTTTTGGGCGTGTTCCTCGCCGTCATAACCTACGGCGTGCTGCAGGCCGCCAACAGCGCGGCAGGCAACAACCAGAGCTTTGAAGCGTTTACAAATATAAAGATCTGCTATCTTTACTATGTTATTTTCGTGGGCTTGCTGATATCAACAATAAATACGATGCTGAGTTCGGCAAAGGATATCGCGCATATGCTTGCGGCCAGAAAAGCATAATGGGAGAAAATAGAGTATGGTAGGTATTTATTGCTTTCTTCTGATGGTTGTGCTCATGCTGCTGAGCATACCCGTCATCCCCTCGCTGGGATTTGCGTCCATCATTACCCTCGCCATGACGAGGGGCGGATTCAAGCTCGTCTCCGTCTCGCTCGGCACAATAAACGCACTCAACAGCTTCACGCTGCTTGCGCTGCCCATGTTCCTCTTCACGGGAAAGATAATGAACGAGGGCGGCATAACGACCAGAATCTTTAACTTTGCGCGCAAGGTTGTCGGCTGGATGCCCGGCGGCATGGCCATGGTGAATATCTTTGCAAGCATGGTGTTCGGCGGAATGTCCGGCACCTCCACCGCCGACGCGGGCGGTCTCGGCGCGATAGAGATCAAGGCCATGAGAGAAAACGGCTATGACGATGAGTTCACCGGCAGCGTCACCGCGGCCTCCGCGATACTCTCTCCGCTCATCCCGCCGAGCCTGAACGTAGTCATCTACGTGTCTATAACCGGCGCGTCCATCATGGGCATGTTTATGACCGGACTGTGCGCCGGCATCCTGTGGGCGATAGTTATGATGCTGATGGTGCTCGTATTTGCGAAAAAGCGCGGCTATGCCAAGGATCCGATGCCCACATGGGGCGAGGTATGGGTAGCGTTCAAGGAAGCCTTCCTGTCGCTCATGGCTCCGGTTATCCTGCTTGTCGGCATATACAGCGGCGTGTTCACCGCCACTGAGGCTGCGGCTATCGTCGTCGTGTACTGCACGATACTTACGACCATCGTCTACAAGCTCGTCGACCTCAAGCAGCTCTGGGCGATATTCAAGGACACCGCGATGGATGTCGCCGTCATCGGCGGCGTGCTCGCCGTGGCGACCATGTTCGGTCAGGTCATCGTCCGCACCAAGCTCCCACAGGCGCTCGTAACGCTGATAACGAACTATGTTGACAACAGAACCGTGTTCATCTTCCTCGTTGTCGTACTCATCGTGTTCCTCGGTATGCTCATGGACGGCGCGGTTATTACCGTTATCGTCACGCCGATGCTGCTCAACGTGCTCGGCGCATTCGACATCAGCCTTGTCCACTTCGGCATTCTCCAGCTCGTCGCCCTCACGCTCGGCGCGCTGACCCCGCCCTACGGCATGACCACCTTTATCACCGCGAGGATTCTGGATATGCCGATGCATCGACTAGCGAAAGCCATGCTGCCATGGATGCTGGCGCTGTTCTTCTTCACGCTGATCGTGGCATTCTTCCCGCGGATTGTCATGTGGCTGCCACATCTGATGGGATACGTATAAAAAATTTAAACAATCCGAAAGCCGTAAAAATATCCCCCGCGGCGTCTGCCTGAAAAGGCAGATGCTGCGGGGGATAAGTTATTTCAGCTTCGGTTTACATCTTTTCAGGGGCGGAGACGCCGATGATGCCGAGGGCGACGGCGAGGACGCGGCGCACGGTGTCAGCCAGCAGGAGGCGGGCTTCCAGCACTCCCGGCTCCGCACCCTTGATGCGGCAGACGGTATAGAACCGATGGAAGCGCGCGGCAAGCTCGGTGACGTACTTGTTTATGCGGCTGGGGTCGTAATCGCGGGCGGCGAGGCGAATCTCCTCTGGCAGGGCGGCAAGCTGCTTTATCAGCTCGCGCTCGGCCTCGGTATCGAGCAGGGAGAGATCGGCGTCCGCCGCAGCGGGCACCGTATGTCCGTCCGCCGCAAGTGCGGCGATCATCGAGCAGATGCGCGCGTGGGCATACTGGACGTAATACACGGGGTTCTCACTGTCCTGACGGATGGCAAGCTCAAGGTCAAATTCGACGGGGGACTCAGGACGGGAATTGAAGAAGTAGCGGGCGGCGTCGACGGGGATCTCGTCGAGAAGGTCTGTCAGGGATATGGCCTTGCCGGTGCGTTTGGACATACGCACGACCTCGCCGTTGCGCGTCAGCTTCACGAGCTGCATCAGCACGATGTCGAGCCGGTGTTCGCCGTCAAGTCCCAGCGCGTCCATCGCGCCCTTGAGGCGGGCGACGTGGCCGTGGTGATCCGCGCCCCAGACGTTGATGACCTTGTCAAAGCCGCGCTTCTCAAACTTGTTGCGGTGATAGGCGATGTCGGCGGCAAAATAAGTATAGAAGCCATTGGCGCGGCGCAGAACGTCGTCCTTGAGGTCAAGCTTTGCAATCTCTTCCTCGGTCTTGCCCGCGGCGCGGAGCTTCGAGCCAAGTATCTCGGAGGTGCGCAGCCAGAGCGCGCCGTCCTTCTCATAGGTGAAGCCCAGATCGGCCAGCTTCTGCACGGACTCTGCGACATAGCCGCTCTCGTGCAGTTCCGACTCAAAGAACCACTGGTCGTACTCGATGCCGTAGCGGCGCAGGTCGGACTGCATCTTCGGAATGTTGCGGTCAAGCCCGAAGCGAGCCATGGCCGCATGGCGCTCTGCTTCGGGGCGCTTCAGATAATCCTCGCCGTAGACATCGTAAAAGCCCTTGGCAAGCTCCTTTATATCGTCGCCATGGTAGCCGTCCTCAGGGAACTCTACCTTATCCTCGCCGAGGATGAGCTGGCGGTAGCGCGCGTCGATGGAGGCGGCAAACTTCTCTATCTGGTTGCCGGCGTCGTTGACATAGAACTCGCGCCAGACGTTGTAGCCCGCGCGGTCGAGTATGCTTGCGAGCGCGTCGCCCAGCACGCCGCCGCGGGCGTTGCCCATGTGCATGGGGCCGGTGGGGTTTGCGGAGACGAACTCGACCATGCACTTCGCGCCGTGTCCGACGTCCACGCGGCCGTAATCCTTGCCCTCAGCGGCGATGTCCTTCAGCACGTCGCCGTACCAGCTCTTACCGAGGCGGAAGTTGATGAAGCCGGGGCCGGCGACCTCGACGGAGTCGAACCACGTGCCATCAAGCTCCATGTTCGCCGTGAGCGCTTCGGCGATCTTGCGCGGCGCCATGTGCAGCACGCGGGCGCCGGTCATGGCGTGGTTTGCGGCATAGTCGCCGTTGGCGGTGTCCTTGGGTATCTCAACGCTGCCGCTGAGCACCGTGCCCGCGGGCAGCTCGCCCTTTTCTACGGCCTTCTCGCAGGCCTTGTTCAGAATACTGCTTATCTGCTCTTTTGCGTCATGTATCAGATTTGCCATTGCTGTTCCCTCTTCTGTTCAGTAATGTTGAGCTTGAATATGTTCCGGCTCACAACGGTATGCTCCATGTCTACGACATAATCTATCTCAAGGCTGCCGCCGTGTTCGTTGAAGCTTTTCTTTATCTTTCTCGTGTCTATGCCCATCGTCGCCGCGCCGTACGGCGTATCGTACAGGAAGCGGCTCTTCGCGCCCTCGCGGAAAACCATGCGGCTGGTGATGTACCCGTCGCGGTCGACCACAATCTCTTCCGGCGTGACCGCGACGCTGGTTCGCGTGCCCTCAAGGCCGGTCACGTCGCTTTCAAGGTAGCTGAAGCAGCTGTTCTCGCCGTCAAAGCTGTATTCGCCGTCGGTCGTGAACTCCATGACGTCCTTCTCGTCGCCGACGTGCTCGCTGCTGATGTTTATGACAACGTCCTTCATCTATTCCACCTCCATTGGGGGTATGTGCTCCGCGCCGCGCTTCGGCTGCCAGCCGAGGAATATCGCGGCCATGCGCCCGAAGTCCCCGGTCTCGCCGCTGGTGAGGTAGCGCTCTTCACCGCTGCCGCCGGTTATGTCAAGTTCCCGGAGCTTATCGCACAGCTCCTGCGCCGCGCACTCCGACGCGCTGACGAGCCGTGTTTCCGCGCCCATGTAGTCCTCTATCGCGTCCGAGATAAGGCCGTAGTGCGTACAGCCCAGCAGTACCGCGCAGACTCCGGCGTCCTTCATCGGGCGCAGGTAGCGCGCGACGGCTTCGTGTATCAGCGCGTCGTCGGGCGAATAGTGCCCGCTTTCGATGAGCGGCACGAAATCGGGGCAGGAGGTATATATCGTGTCCTGTGCGAGGCCGTATTTCTCAAGCTCGCGCCGGAATGCGCCGCTGTCGATGCTGGCCTTCGTGGCGATCACGCCGAGAGGCGCGCCGCCCGCAAGCCCTGCCAGCATCTTTACGCCGGGGCGCAGGACTCCGGTGACGGGCAGGGGATAGGCGTCGAGTATGTCGCCGGCAGTGCTGGACGTCGTCCCACAGGCGGAGACGATGGCCTTCACGCCGAAGCCGCGCAGGAGGTCGAGATCCTGCACCGTCATCCGGCGAAGCTGCGCCGCGGGGCGTGCGCCGTACGGCATTCGGCCGGTGTCGCCGAAGTATATTATATTTTCACCGGGCATGAGCTTCCTGAACGCTCTGAGCGCGGTCAGGCCGCCGAAGCCCGAATCGAAGAATCCAACGGGTCTGTTGTCCATGAAGTTCTCCCCGGCTATGCAGACTTGGCTGCGGGATATCAAGCAGCCGATATTTAAATATACAGCAAAACCGCCGGTATTACAAGCAAAACTTGATGCGGTGAAAGAAATTGCGCCGGAACTGTGGAAATGGGGCTTGTGTTTTGCTATAATAAGTATATAATCACATGGCAGGAGGCGAGATCATGAACATAGAGCTTACGAGCAAGGAGTACCGGCTGCTCCTTGACATGGTATATATCGGAAACTGGATACTCAATTCAACGCGCACGGACGACCGCATAGAGGATTATGACCTCTTGCAGGAGAAGCTGTTCGCCAAGGCTCCGGCCAACGGTATGCGCTCGCTGGTGGAGAGCTGGCAGGGGCACATTTTTCCCTCGCGCGCCTATGAGGACGGCGGCATACACGAGGCCATCGCCGACTATGAGGACGCCGTGTTTTACGATATTCTGGCCGAGGAGCTGGCGCGGCGCGATCTGGGGCTGGAGAACAGCGATCCGGAGGACGCAACCGAGCTTACGAACCGCATGGACGAATACATGGCGGAGTTTGAGAAAAACGGCCTGAACACGATAAATATAGACATTTGATAAAGCTGTGAGGCAAGAACTATGCATGATAAACTGACGGCAAACGACATCAAAAAAATGCAGGAGGAGCTGGACTACCGGCGGCTTGAGCTTATGCCGGAGATAATCGAGGAGGTCAAGCGCACGAGAGCCTTCGGCGATCTGAGCGAGAACTACGAGTACAAGGCCGCGAAGCAGGCACAGAACAAGAACCGCAGTCGTATGCGCTATCTGGAGGGCATGATAAAGACGGCCTCCGTCATCGACGACGACTCGAAGGCAGACGAGGTCGGCCTGTTCGACAAGGTGGAGGTTTATATGCCTGAGGACGACGAGACGGACATTATCCAAGTCGTGACGACTGTGCGCTGTGACCCGCGCAAGGGGCTTATCAGTATGGATTCGCCCTTCGGCAAGCAGATACTCGGCAAAAAGGTCGGCGATAAGTTCACCGTCCACGTTAACGACAGTTACAGCTACGAGGCGGAGATCCGCTCCATCACCAAGACCGATGACGACGGCTCCGCGCCGCTGATGTCCTACTGACGCGGTTGATCGTATTCGCGCGGTTCCTGTACCTGCTGCCGCTGTGCGGACTTGTGAAGTCGATAATCAGAAAGCACAGAACATAAAGAAAACTCACTGGGAAAATTCCCAGTGAGTTTTAACTTTTATTGCAGCTGAATCAGCCGGCGTTTCTGCTCTTCTTGTACATCAGGATGCCCACGCCGCCCGCGCAGAGCAGAGCGGAGAGGCCAAGCATTGTCCAGAGCATGAGGTTGCTGTCGTCGCCGGTCTTGGGCTTGAGGCTTTCAAGCGTGTTGTACACGGTGAAGGTGTCGGAGCTGTATCCGGTGACATAGCCGGTGACCTTAGTAATCTCAACGGCGGTGTACTTGATTTCCTTGCCGTTCTCGTCGTACTTGGCAAGCTCGAAGCTCTTTTCCCAACCGTTTTTCTCGTTCAGCTCGAATTTCTCAATCTGCTTGCCGTTGGCGGAAAGGCTGATTTCAACGGGAGTTCTGCCGGTCTTCACTCCGTTGTCGACCCAGACCTTTCTCACGGTGAACGCCGCTACGGCTTCATCGGTGATGGTCGGGTAAGCGTTCTGGCCGTTCTCGGTCTTTTCGACCTCGGAGCCGTTGAGCAGCAGAGCCGCGCTTGCGGCAAACTCGGTCACGCTGACGGCTTCGCCGTTTTCAACGACAACGTTCGTGTCGCCCTTGGTCTCGGTGACCTTTATCTCGTAGACATTGGTGTTGAGCTTGAAGCCCTTGGGAGCCTTGGTCTCCTTGATGTAGTAGCTGCCCGGCTCAAGCTTGGAGATGGTCAGAAGGCCGTCCTTATCGGTCTTGCCGCTGCTGATGACATTCTTGCACTCGGCGTCGCTATATACGGTGAACTCAGCGTCCGCGACGGCGGCCTTGCTGACGGAGTCGGCCTTGAAGATTATAAGCTCCGCAGGCTCGTGGTGCTCCTTAGCACCGATGCCGTGCGCGGCCTTGAGGTACACGGGGGCCTCGATGCTGCCGGCTTCGACCGCTTCGGCGAACAGATCGCTCAGGCTGTGGGTGTTCCAGCGCTTCTCGGTGCCGTCCTTGTACCAGCCGTCGATGGCACTGGTGCAGTCGTTGGTGCCTTCGGTGCCGTCGAGCGCCCAGCCCTCGCCGGTCTTTGCGATGTTCAGGGTGCCGGTGCTTGCGATATCGTCGCCGGATGCGGTAGCGTGGTTATTGTAGAGCGCTGCGCCCTCGGCGATGGTAGCGGTGCCGAAGTTGTTGAGGCCGCCGCCGTAGGGGATCATGGAGCCGTTGCGCATGATGACGCCGGAGCCGAGGGTCACGGTGCCGTTATTGCGGATGGCGGAGGTGTAGTTGTCAGTTACGGTGAAGGTCGCACCCTTCGCGACCTCGAGAGAGGCGGAGGCCTTCGCGATGTTTATCGCGCCGCGGGCGTCCGCGCCCTTCGCGGCCTCGGACTTGCCGTTGCCGCTGACTTCAACGGTGGAGTCGGCGCTGATACTGATCTTGCCGGTATTGATGTACATGGCGCACAGGCCGTTGTTGTTGATCTTCGCGTTGACGCCGCCCTTGAAGGTCATCTCGCTGGTGCTGGAGATGGCGTGGCTGGCGTTGCCGCTGAAGTCCACGACGCCGCCGTCAAAGACGAAGTCGGTGCCGTTGGAGGCGTTGCCGCTGCTGTTGGTGACCTGTAGGGTGCTGCCGACGCTGTGCACCTTGAAGGTGCCGGTGAAGCCGGAGCGGTTGCGGTCGAGTACGACGGTGGAGCCGCCGCTGATGTTGACACTGTATTCAGCGCTGCCGCCGTCCCACTCAATGGCGTCCTGCGGGTAGTTCTTGATGGTCATGGAAGAGCCTGCGACGTTGATGGTGTTGTTGCCGGTGCAGTAGATGGCGTGAACGTTGCTCTCAACACCGCTGCCGTCCAGAGTCATGGTTGCGCCGCTGAGGTTCAGACTGGAGCCGCTGCCGAGAGCGATGGTCATCCAGCCAAGCTCGGCATTGCCGGTTGCGCCGATGCCGGTCATAACGACGGTGCAGCCGTCAAAGGTGAGCGCCGCGCCGTGGAGCGCGATGCCCTTACCGGCAAAGGTGATGCTGTAATTGCCCTTGATGGTGATGCTCTTTGAAAGATCCATGCCGCCGCTGGTGCAGTTATCGAGAAGCTCGATAACGTCGCCGCTCTGCGCGGCCTTCACTGCGTCGTCCAGAGTCTCATACTTGACGTCGCCGATCTGGGCGAGGTACTTCAGCTCAGGCGTCGGCTCAACCGGAGCGGGGGTGGGCTCCGCCGGTGTCTCGCCGTCCTGAACGGCGGGAGCAGCCTCCGCTTCGCCGTCGGCAAATGCCGCCGGCATGAGCGACAGAAGCATGATAAGCGTCATCATGAGCGCCAGAAGCTTTCTGCCATTGAATTTCTTCATTTCCTGTTTCCTCCTTTTCAGAATAGGAAAATCGCAAGTTTCGCCGCATTGCGGCAATATTTCAAACTTTTTATGTATCTTTCCTCTTGCACCTTGATTATAGCACTTTGGGACGAGCGTTTCAATAGAAGTTAAGCAATATTAAGAAACAAATTACAAATTAGTAACATTTTCGATACAACACGCTAGCCTCCGACAATTATCACGCTGGCCGAAGGCTCCGGTTCGGGCGTCGGATCGGGGTCGGGCGCGGGTTCGGAAGGCTCGCCGCCCGGCTCCGGACTGGGTGAAGGCTCGTCGGGCGAGGTGCCGGGGTCGATTATCACATCCGCGGGCGGAGTCTCCTCCGGCTCCGCCGATGTGTCCTGATAGTACCATGCGCCGCGCAGTTCGCCGGTGCAGCAGATCGCGCCGCCGCTGCGGTAGACAATATCGACGTTCGCGGCGGTGATGGGCGTGGTGTAGGGGTTGAGGTGCGCGTTTATCATGTCGAGCCAGTCATAGAGCTGCACAAATGTGTAGCTCAGCCCCTGAACCATGTCGGGGGAGTTCGGCATCGTGTAGAAATTGATGTCCTCGCTCTTGCACTGGAGCGCCTGCCGCAGGAAGAACGCAATGTTCGCCGCGGAGAGGTTGGTGTCCATGCCGTCGCCGAGTATCTGCGTGACCTTGGAGATGTTCGGAATGTTGCCGAGCGTGATGAACTGGCTGGCGGCGGCCTTCAGAAACTTCTGCTGCATCTCGACGCGGCCGAGGTCACCGTTGGCGTAGCCGCTGCGGAAGCGGACGACGCCCATGGCCGTCTCGCCGTCGAGAAGCTGATAGCCCGCCTTTACGTGGATGTACAGATTCTGACTGGAGTCCTCATAGTCCATGTCGCAGGGGACGTCGAAGTATATGCCGCCGAGGGCGTTGACCGTGTCGATGAACACGTTGAGGTCGATGACCGCGTAGCAGTCAACGTCGAAGCCGAGCAGGTTCTTGACCTGCTGGCGCAGACCGTCGATGCCGACGCCGCCGGAATTCACCGTGCCCCAATAGACGGCGTTGATCTTGCGTATGTTCCAGCTGATGTTCACGAGCGTGTCGCGCGGGATGCTGACGAAGTCCATCTTGTGCTGCACGGTGTCGATCTTGCCGACGATGATGGTGTCGGTGTTGCCGTTGCCGTCGTCATTGCCGACGAGGAGCACAGTGTATACTCCGTCCTGCCGGTCGGTGCTGAAGGCGGTTCCGGTGTCGTCAGACTCGGAATCGGAATTCACGGGCTGCGCCGACACCTGCGCCGGAGCCTCGTCCGAGATTTCGGGCGCTTTTTCCCACAGCATGTACGCGCAGAACGCGCCGATGACGACCAGCGTAAGCACCGCGAGAATCGTAAAGAACGCCCGGAAAAAAAGCTTTAAACTGCTCTTTTTGTTCATGTGTTCTCCTTTCGGAATATTTAAGGCTCTCCGGATTCGACGGAAAACCGCAATCTTACCCTTTGATCGGGCTATATTATAGCGCGGAATCGTTAAAAATCAATGAACTCCGGCCTTAATATTTCTTAAATGATTATTGCCGCTACGGGGGATTATGAAACAGGGGCGCGGCGGCTTCCTCTTTATATAATGAATCGGAGATTTTCCGCAGCTCCTTGTGGTCACCGATTTTGTTTTTGAACTTCGCGCCGTCCTTGAAGGACACGGGATTCACAACAAAATGGCAATGCACATTGTTGGTATTCAGATGGACGCTGACCAGCACCTGATACCGATCACCCCACATCCTTCTTGCTGTCTCTTTGCCGATGGCAAACGCCTGCTCCGGCGTGACCTCGCCCTCACGAAAGCTTTGAATACCGTGGTAGCCCACCACCTTGCCACGCAAACCAAACCGCCGCTGTACGGCGATCATCTCGGCATAAGCGTTCTGCGCCGAGCAGTTGATGCCGCCGACAAACATTTTGCGGTCGGTTTTATCGTCGTTCTCTGCGTAACGCAGGGCGGCGTACAAATCCTCATCGAGATATTCCGGGGCGGTGGTCTTATCGGGATTGTCGGCGTAGTCCAGTGTGGCTTTCAGATTTTTGAACACAGGCCAGAAGCCTGTCACCGCCATACCGCATCACCCCTTTCCCGGCAGCAAGAATTCTGCTGTGATCTGCTTCAGCACCGTGTAAATTTCCTTGTCCAGCTCCGGTGAACTGGCTTTATCCGCAAGCTCGCCAAGCTTTTCAAGACAAGCAAAAAGAGCGTCAGGCGGAACCGCTCTTGGCTCATGCGCCGGAAATCGACGAAGCCGATGTTCCGGAAGCGGACGAGGAGCCGGAGCCGCCCAAAGCCCCCGTTCCAACTCGGACACCACCGGCTAAGCCGGATTTTGTCACTGCTGCTTTCGGCGTGAAATCTCCGATCGTTCCCGCAAAGCCCCAGCAGCCCGAAAAACCGAAGGTCGATGTTTCCGGCGTTGCCGTTGGAAGCGCTGTGGCTCACGCTAAGTTCGGCATCGGCAAGGTGATCGAGCTGAACAGGGGATATGTGACCGTCCGCTTTGAGCAGGGCGAGAAGCGCTTTATTTTCCCCGATGCGTTTGAATTCGGATTCTTGAAAGCGCAATAGGCAAAAAGAGGCCCTTCGTATCATTTTCTTGACTTGATACGAAGGGCCTTGCCTTATGTATAGCTTACTTGATGATAGACAGTTTCGGATGCATGGTCTCGGCAGGAATACATCCGCCCGACCCACTCCATTTGGTCGCTGGCTTTCAGCGTTTCCGTAATGCCCTCTGCATCTGCCATTTGCTTTACCAGCCGAATCCACAAAAGCAAGGGGCTGGAATACTCTGCTGTATATTTTGTTGGATTGGAAGACTCTGCTTTCTGGAACTTTAGGAACCAGCCGGATGAAGATCGCTGCACATTCTTTGTGGCATTATCCCGTGCAAAGGAATCGGTTACTTTCACATTCTGTAAACGAAGAACAGGTATGAGACATCCAATGCA
>OIXH01002301.1_pt1 | contig 19280 bp, 17 predicted proteins | sample 1587741 | NCBI WGS metagenome assembly OIXH01 (sample SAMEA3888916, study PRJEB22519) | human gut metagenome | biome: human gut; feature: human-associated habitat; material: faeces | place: Denmark | collected 2011 | reverse complement strand
TGACGAAGTAGATGAGGGTTTATCGACAGTCTGAAATTTATCCCCCCCCCTCGAACGAGGGGGGGGGTAAATTTAATTGTCTGCGCAACAGCGGATCACAAAAGCCTTGAATTATTTATAGCCGACACAAGCGCCCTGACGGAAGCCGTAACAATATCCGTGTGAATACCCACGCCCCAATAGGTCTTGCCGTCTGCTGTTGTAATACCTACATAGGAAGCAGCTTTCGCCTTTGAGGTCTGCTCGATAGCGTGTTCGGAGTATGTAGAAATGGTGTAGTCCAGACCGAATCCGTCCTTTATCGCATTGGACACCGCATCCAGACGACCGTTGCCCTCTCCGCGGAGCTTGCGCGTCTCTCCGTTTATCTTCAGCGAGACCTCAGCGCCTATATGCTCGCCTTGAGTGTAGTGCGCCTCCACAACTTCCAACTTATCCTTTTTATTGATGTAGGACTTCTCGAAGATCGCGTATACCTCGTCCGGCTTAAGCTCCTTGTGCTCCTTATCGGAAACGGTTTTCACCAAACCGCGCAGATCGTCGCGCATTTTGGGCGGAAGAACTATTCCGTAATTTTGTTCGAGCAGGTACGCTATGCCGCCCTTGCCCGACTGCGAGTTGATGCGGATAACGTCGCCCTCATACTCGCGCCCGACGTCGTGCGGGTCTATGGGGATATACGGGACGTTCCAATGATCGGGGTCGTGCTCCTCGCGGTAGTGCATACCCTTTGCGATAGCATCCTGGTGACTTCCCGAAAAAGCGGCGTAAACCAACTGTCCGCTGTACGGCGAACGCTCGTTGACTTTCATTCTTGTAAGGCGCTCGTAAACCTCCACAAGCTCGGGCAGATCGGTGAGGTCAAGGTTCGGCTCCACTCCGTGAGTATACATATTCAGCGCCAGCGTGATGATATCGACATTGCCCGTGCGCTCGCCGTTGCCGAACAGCGTACCCTCAACTCTGTCCGCGCCCGCAAGCAAGCCCATTTCGGTATCCGCAACGCCGCAGCCGCGGTCGTTATGCGGGTGCAGAGATACTACGACGTTCTCGCGGAAGTGCAGCTCCTTGCACATATACTCTATCTGCTGCGCGTAGACGTGCGACATACTTTCCGCGACCGTCACGGGCAGATTGATAATGACCTTGTTATCGGGCGTAGGCTGCCAGATGTCAAGCACCGCGTTGCATATCTCGGCGGCGAATTCCGGCTCGGTACCCGTGAAGCTCTCGGGAGAATACTCGAAGCGGAAGCGCCCTTGATTTATCTCTTTAAGTAACTTTGTGCCGCTTGTCGCTATCTCGATTATCTCCTCCTTGGACTTTTTGAACACCTGTTCTCTCTGTGCCACGGACGTGGAGTTATACAAGTGGACTATGGCGTTCTTGCAGCCGTCCAGCGCCTCAAACGTTTTCTTGATGATGTGCTCGCGGGATTGGGTAAGAACTTGTATTGTAACATCATCAGGTATCAGGTCGCGTTCGATCAGCGCGCGGCAGAACTCGTACTCGGTATCGCTCGCCGCAGGAAAGCCGACCTCGATCTCCTTAAACCCTACCTTCACAAGATACTTCCAGAACTCCAGCTTTTCCTCAAGGCTCATCGGAATAATAAGCGCCTGATTGCCGTCGCGCAGATCGACCGAACACCATATCGGCGGCTTGTCGATATACTCCTTGTTCACCCAGTCCAGGCACGGATAGGGCGGCATAAAATAACGTCTTTGATATTTGTTTGCAAATTTCATTTTTTCCTCCTTAATCAATATGCGCGGGAGAACGATCTCTCCGTATCGCGCGGGATTACTGTTTAAAAGCACCTTTCGCTATTGCGTAGATAAGCATAGCGTAAGTGGGGTCGAGCAGAAAAGCGATAAAGCCGAGCGCCCAAAGTCCTTTCGGAAGCAATATTACAGCCGCCGCGAACATCATTATCCCCGACATCAACGGTATTGCGGAGATATAACGATCAACACCGCGCTTTTTATTGCGGAAATTCATACCTATGCACACATAATTGGTTACACATATGTAACCTCCAAGCGCCGCAAGTATTACCGCCAAAACTTTCATACGCACCTCTTTTTGATATTCGGACAACAAAAAAGCCTCATCTGCTGCCCATTTAGGACAAGAGATGAAGCGTAAAGCCCGACTTGCGGGATTTAGTCCACGGTACCACTCTTGTTGACGATACCTCACGGCACCGCCCTCTCGTTAGCGTCCTACAACGCCGCTCTCTGTAACGGGAGAACCCGAAGCAAGCTAATTGAAAAGCCTTTCGCCTGCTCCGCTCGGGGAGGAGCTGTGTTTGACACCGCGTTACCGTCTCGCACCAACCGACGGCTCTCTGAAAACGACAACGCAAACTTTTTTCCCTTCAACGCGTTTGCGATATTAACAACTATTATTATAACACAGCTTTTGAGTTTTGTCAATAGCTTTCGGCGAAAATTTTACATCGGCCTGTAAAGCTGCATTCCATTAAAACGCACGCCAATCTTGCCGCCCGCTTTCATTCGCTCGTATTCCTCTTTAGATAGGAGCATGGAGACGTTTTCGGGTTTTCTGCCGTTCCAATCCATCAGAGCTATAAGCTTGATGTTCATAGCGTCTTCCGTCAAACAGTCGATATCCGTGTTGGTCACCCCGAGATACAGCGCCGTATTCACGATGCTGAACAGATCTCGCAGCTTATCGGCGTTGTCTATCCTGCCAATAAGCGGAACGCCGTCCGCAATGTAGCCGTCCTTGCGGCAAAAGCTCTCCGCCGCGTTGTAGGTCGTGAAAACGCTAAGTGATATGTTGCTGTCCGAAACTTGGAACGCTCTCGGCACGGACTTCCCGTCATGATACTGCGACTCCGACAAAACAATGAACAGTTCTTTTGCAGCCCATACCTCGCCCACCTTTTTTCGCGCCTTTTCTTCGGTATCTATCATAATTGTGCTCCCTTCACACCGTCACATCGAAAAATCTTCCTTTTTCGCTCTGCCTGTCGTACTTTCCAACTTCAAAGCGCACATCGGTTTTTTCGGAGCCGTCGGTGTTATCTGATTTGTCCGAGCCGTCCGTCAGCACGGTGTGATTTTCTTCGTTACCTATATTGCCCGCCGCATCTACCTTCGCGCGGGTCACAGTAGTGGTCTCGCCGCCCGCGACATAGCTGTCTCCGCACTCGGGGCAAATAGCGGTTTTGATAACGACGCTCTGCGATACGACTTCTCTGCCCTCGCGCTCGGCTTTTGCGCGCTCGCGGACAACGTGCTCCTGCTCGTGACCGCGCACCGCTGCTCCCGCCGCGCCTTTCGCCACCTTGGAAGCGGACTTGAACGAAACGCCGGGATCGTCCGATTCGTCCTGATACTTGCGGTTTTTGCAAGTCTGACACTCGCCGTTATCTTCCTTGTCTTTGAGCTTTTCAAGGCGCTTTTGAAGATTGGCTATGCGGTTTTCGAGGCTGTTTATGCGTTTGTCCATTCCCGCCGAGCCTGTAACGGATTTTGCGTTCTTGAACTCGTCACGCTGCTTTTCGAGCTTCGCTATCGTATTACTGGTCGGGGCGCTCTCCGAGCCGTAAAAACCGACGGCGCCGCCGCTCACGTTGTTATTCACGTTATTATTCAAGGCATAATCCGACATACAAACACCCCTTCATATTATTCATTCCGCATTTTACTGCTGCGTATTGATGTTCTCCGACAATACCGCTTTGCGTTTTTTGATATTTTTGTAAAATATATTTCCGATATTCGCTGCCAAAGCGACAAACATCGGCGGCGCGAACGCGACAAAATTAAGCTGTGCGCCCAAAGTGCCCAAAAAGGCGTGGGGATCGCTGTTCTCGAAAGCAATGATTATTGCCGCACCCATTACCGCTATCGGAACAAACAAGCCTATATTTGACGAGTAAGTCTTTTTCATAAGCCCAAACAAACACTCAAACAGGAACAGCGCGGCAGCGCAAACCGCCCACGTCAGCCAGATAAATTCCATTTCAAAGTTTGAGGTAAACAGTACACCAATGATCAACAAACTAAGCGTTACAATTGAAACAAATGGGGTATTTTTCTTTTTCATAACACAGCCTCCTTACCCGATTACGGCAAGAGTACAACAATCTTTTGAGGATCAAAAAATATACTACCTTATTATAATTATAACACGCTGTGCCGAGAATGTCAATAAGGACGACAAAATTTTCGACATTTTTTGAAAAAACCACTTGACAAGTACATCACAGTATGCTATACTAAAAATGCAAAATGCCTTATCAAGAGTGACTTCGACGCGGCGCTTAAAAGTGCCGCAAAGGGACTGGTCCTTATGAAGTCCGGCAACCTATTGGCGATAACCGCTGAAAAGGTGCTACGTCCTGCGGGGTTCTTTTCCGAGAACCACCGAGAGATAAGGAGTGAACGGAAGAATTTACCTGCTCGCTCCTTATGAAGCGAGCATTTTGCATATCCGCGAAAACTTTATAAAAGAAAGGAAAATGCATTATGGAAACCAAAAAATTGTTCACATCCGAAAGCGTTACCGAGGGTCACCCCGATAAAATCTGCGACAACATCTCCGACGCGGTTCTCGACGCAATTCTCGAGCAAGACCCTATGGGAAGAGTAGCTTGCGAGACCACGACCACAACGGGCATGGTAACGGTTATGGGAGAGATCACCACCACCGCCAACATCGACATTCCCTCTATTGTCAGAAAGACCGTGCGCGAGATAGGCTACACCTCCAGCGAATACGGCTTCGACGCGGATTCCTGCGCGGTCTACACGATAATAGACAAGCAGTCGCCTGATATCGCGATGGGCGTAAACAACGCGCTTGAGGGTCGCGACAAGAACGAGAACGACACCGGCGCGGGCGATCAGGGTATGATGTTCGGGTTTGCTTGCAGCGAGACCCCCGAGCTTATGCCTATGCCGATAAGCCTTGCTCACAAGCTCGCGAAAAAACTCACCGGGGTTCGCAAAAATGGCACGCTGCCCTATCTTCTACCCGACGGCAAAACGCAGGTCACCGTTGAATACGAGGGCAACAAGCCCGTTCGCGTTGACACGGTGGTAGTATCGTCGCAGCACCTTGCTTCGGCAACGCTGGAGCAGATACGCGCAGACGTTATAGAAAAGGTCATCAAGACAACTATCCCCGCAGAGCTTCTCGATAATGACACCAAATATTTCGTAAACCCCACCGGACGTTTCGTAGTCGGCGGTCCCATGGGCGACAGCGGACTTACGGGGCGCAAGATAATCGTAGATACATACGGCGGATATTCCCGCCACGGCGGCGGAGCGTTCTCGGGCAAGGATCCGACCAAGGTAGACCGTTCGGCGGCATATATGGCGCGTTATGTTGCGAAAAACATAGTAGCCGCGGGTCTTGCCGAGCGCGCGGAGATACAGCTCGCTTACGCTATCGGAGTTGCGCACCCCGTTTCTGTTATGGTAGACACTTTCGGCACGGGAAAGATCGCCGATGAAAAGATCGCGGAAGCGGTCACAAAGGAGTTCGATCTCCGCCCGTCCGCGATAATCAAAACGCTCGATCTGCGCAAGCCGCAGTACAAGCAGGTCGCGGCTTACGGTCACATGGGGCGCGAGGACTTGGGTGTTGCTTGGGAAAAGACCGACAGAGCCGATGATCTTAAAAAGTACTTGTAAATTATATAATTCCCCCCGCCGCAGGCGTGGAAAATGAAGCCGGAAAGAGGCAAGAACGTGTGTTCTTACCTCTTTCCTTTTTCGCGCGCTTTGATCATTGTCTTGACATCATTCAAACAATGTGCTATAATACAGACATATGGCACAGCCGTAAATTATTTGATCAGAAGGAGAAAGAGTATGTATACTATGAATAAGGAGCTTGTTCGCTGACCGCGGAGGTTTGCGAATAACTTTGCGATCCTCCAGAATGCCCTTAAAGGACTATTTTAGGAGGACTACACATTGAACAGAGAAAATAAAAAGCGATCATTTGAAAAAGGTTACTACAAAACCCGCCCCTGCGATGAAACGTTTACCTGCAAGGTTTGCGGACGCTTAGTCGTTCCAAACGGCGCGGGAAGCGACCACCGAAACCACTGCCCTAACTGCCTGTCAAGCCGGCATCTCGACAACGAGCCGGGCGACCGCGCGGCGGACTGCGGCGGCGTTATGGAACCGATCGCCGTATGGGTTCGGAAAAACGGCGAATGGGCGATCATACACCGCTGCCGTATCTGCGGAGCGCTGTCGTCCAACCGCATAGCGGCGGACGACAATCCGATAAAGCTGATGTCGCTCGCGATGAAACCCGTAGCACGGCCGCCGTTCCCACTCGAAAAAATCGAGGAAATGACGGCTCTTATGGGCGGCGAGGGAACCCTTAAAAAGTGATCATAAAACCCCGAAACGCTTTGCGCGCTTCGGGGTCAATTTGTATGATCTAATGTGCGCGGACTTCCGTGCATGTTCACGCATTTTCGCTGATCAAAGCTTGAACCGGCTTACCATTTCACGCAGCGTCTTGGCTTCGTCGTTGAGGTTGACGGATATTTCGGTGTTTTCCTCGGCAGTGGCGGAGCTTGTGTTTATCGCGGCGGACATTTCGTCGAAACCCGTGGTGATATTGGCTATCATACCCGACTGCTCCTCGGATGCGGCAGCGATCGTCGACACGTTTTTCTCTACCGTAACTGTAAGCTCCGCTACGCCCTTAACGGACTCGTATGTCTTTTCGGCGATCTGGTTGCCGTTCTCGACTGCAGCGATAGTGCGGCTGATAAGCTCGGTGGTATCGTGCGCCGCTTCTCCTGACTTGTTTGCAAGGTTGCGAACCTCGTCCGCCACGACAGCGAAGCCCTTGCCCGCCTCACCCGCGCGAGCCGCCTCAATAGCCGCGTTCAGCGCGAGTATGTTCGTCTGGAAAGCTATGTCCTCTATGGTCTTGATGATCTTGTCGATGGCGTTCGACGCGTTGGAGATATCGTCCATTGCAGAACGCAGATTCTCCATCTCGGAAACGGCCGTTTCGACATGCTCGGCAGTTTGAGCCACAAGAGAGCTGCTGTCCTCGCAGTTTTTGGTCGTTTCACGAACCTTGGCGCTGATATCGTGGATAGTCGCACTAAGCTGCTCGACCGAAGCTGCCTGTTCAGAAGTATTTTGCGAAAGCGACTGTGCGCTTGTCGATACCTGATCCGCGCTTCCCGAAACGTCAACGGCGGATTCGGCTATCTGTTTGAGGACCTCACTAAGTTCATCTCTGATAGAGTCGATGCCGATGATAAGCTCGCCGAAATCGCCCTTGTACGCTTCGCTTCCCGTCTTTGAGCTTACCGTAAAGTTTCCGCCCGCCATTTCGGACAAGAGATAATTCGCGTCGCCGATTATTCTCATAATACCGTTGACAACGGTATTTGTCGCGTTCGCAAGTATCTCGGTTTCGGTTCTGGTGTGAATATCGGGCACGGGCGATGTAAGGTCGCCCTCGGAGAGCTTTACTATTCTTTCCGCGCACTGCTTTATCGGCGCTGTAATACGGCTTGATACAAACATAGCCAGCACAACGGAAACAGCCGCCGCAGCGACCAGCAGTATCGCCACGATAATAAGGATCCGGTTGGTGGACTGCAGGAAGTCGCTCTGAGGCGCTACAACGGCAAGCGACCAGCCTGCCACGTTCTCGATCGGAGAATACGCAACTATCATAGTCGTCGAACCCTTTGTGCGCGTATCAACGCCGCTCTTGCCGTCCATCATACTTTGATATGTAGCGCCGAGGTTGGAGATGATGTTCTCCTTCGCCTCATCGTTAAGCACATTTTCGGAATTAACGTGCCCCGCGACATTTCCGTTGCTGTCAATTATAAAAGCGTAGCAGTTGTCGCTTACATTTATTCTTTTAAGAATGTTATTGATCACATCATCCTGCGCTATCATATAAGCGCAGCCTATCGGCTTTAGACCTTGCACGCCATTTTCCCAGATAGGCGCGGCGATGATTTGAATGATCTCGTTGGTAAGTCTTGATATCGTTGGCGGGAAAACACAGGTGTTTCCGTTCATTGCTTCTTGGAAATATCCGCGGTCGGAAAAGTCCTTGCCGTCCGTGACTTCTATGCCGTCCTGTTTGATAATGTTTCCGCGTTTCATTCCATTAAGCTCGGCAAGCCGCTTTATTGAAGCCAGCTTATCACTGTCGGAAACTCCCGCGGCGTAGATGCTCGGGTTTGTGCCCGCCGACGCCGCGTAAGTCATAAAGGTGTCGAACTCGGCTTCCACATAATCAGCCCCAAGCGTCGCCATTATCCCCATATCCTTCTTTGCGGTGTTGATGGACGCATAGTAGCTTGCAACCACGCAGAAAATTGACACGACCAGCAACGATATGAGCGACACCAGCAGCGTCAGCCTAATTATTTTTCCTTGGATCGATTTCATTTTCATATTCGCACCTCTTAGATATAATTTATATGTTTTTACGGGATCGCCGATTTTCAAAAACGCTTATTTTGTCCGCGGCAGTAAAAGCATTGATTGCCCGCGCAAGCGGTCAGCTTGGCGTTTCCGCGTTCGGCAGGATACCGCCGCTGTTCCACCGAAAGACAGGCTGATACCCAAGTTTCATATACCAGTGCGCCAGATGTGTGTAATGTATCCATGAGAGATCAAAGCCGTCCCGCCTAAGCGTCTCGGTTGCCAATCTCACCATTTTCAAGCCAATGCCCCGACAGCGGTATTCGGGTATCGTTCCGACACAGCCCGGTCCGCCGATATGAATTCCCCGATACCGTCCCATGTCGGTAAGACCGCAAAAAGCAACGATCGTTTCTTCGTCAAAGGCGCAATAAAACCGATCTCCCTCCTTGAAATATTGCACCCAGTCCTCGTCTACACATCGAACCGCTTCCCGAAGCGCCGCAAGCTCTCCGTGATACTCACCGAACACAATGCCGTTCGGGCAGTTAAGCGGCGGCGCATTCGGCAAATCCCCGCGCAGATCCATGACCAATTCCGTAAATACGAGGTCTTTGGGCAGAGCACGAATACTTTCTTCTAGGAAGAACTCCGGGTGAAGATAATTAAACAGTTCGATATGATTCATTCGACCGCCTCCTCGTTATCCGTTGACAGGCGCGTCTGCCCATGCCTGTTTAAACTGACAAGAGAGCAAAAGCCGCGAATTCTTTCGCTCTCGAAAAGCTTCGTCGATTTTAAAACAACCGCAACACGAAAAGACGCTTTACGTTCCTCAAGGAAAATCAATCTCCCGTGGATTCCCTTAAAATAAGACTGTGGGGCAGCATATATGTAGATTTATCCGGCGTATCGGTCTTCATATTCGCGATAAGCTTTTCAACAACCGTCTTGCCTTGCAGATAACAGGGCTGCTCAACAGTAGAGAGCCTTGGTATAAACATATGCGAATAGGTGATGTTATCAAAGCCGAAGAACAGCAGATCCTTTCCCACCGTTATGCCGTGCCGGACGGCGTAGGTCATAGCGCCTATTGAGATCGTATCGGAAATGGAAAAAATAGCGTCGGGCTTGCTTTCGAGGTTCATAAGCTCCTCGCAGCCCTTTGTGCCGGTATCCGCGTCATAATCGCCGTAATAAACAAGCTTCTCGTCATACGGTATTCCCGCTTCTTTCAAAGCGCGCCTGTAACCGTTCTCGCGGTCAACGGAAGACTGACTTCGCACCTTTGTGGTGATAAGACCTATCCGCTTTCTCCCCTTGGCGATAAGGTAGCTTGTCGCGTCAAAGCCCGCGCGTTCGTTATCGATGGTCACGCACAGGATATCGTTCACGTCAAGGCGCTCCAAACAGATAGCCAGCTGAAAGCGCTTGGAAAGGTCGCTTATAATCTTGCTGTCAAGCTTCGGCGCCAACAGCACTGCGCCGTCCACCGCCCTTGAAAACAACATTCCCAGCAAGTGCATTTCGTGGTCGGCGTTATCGCGGGTGGTCGCTATAAGCACATCGTAGCCCTCGGCATACGCCGCGTCCTGCATACCGCGCAGAACGTCGGTATAAAACGACTGCTGAGTGGTGCCGACTATCGCCAGAATACGCTTAGTCTCGCTTTTTCTAAGATCGCGCCCCAAAAAGTTGGGGCTGTAGCCGAGATCCTCAACCGCGCGGTTCACCGCCCTTGCGGCCTCCTCGGAGACGTTGTTCTTGTTGTTCAAAACTCTTGATACAGTCGCTACCGACACGTTTGCCGCCTTTGCGACGTCCTTTATTGTGATATTCAAGTAATCGCCTCCCATGGTAAAATTAGTCTATATTTATATAATACAACATAATTTAATCGTTTTCAATAGGCAACTTGTACAAAATATGTTATGAAAATTTTCACAGGGCAAGTTATTGAAGTGCTTTCGGTAAATCGGCTAAATTCTCAATAGAGAGTGCAAAATTTATTTTCCCCGCAAAACAGAGGCTCCGCTCCCTTTCACGGGGAGCAGAGCCTCAACTACGTTATCGGAGAAAAAGTCACTGTTTTGTGTGCTTGCACTCCTCGTCCGACGAGCACCGGCACGCTCCGCAATGAGCGCAGTCACAGCCGCATGACGAACCGCCCGAACGTTTGCTTTTGATACGCTCTATTATAATAAGTACAACTATCGCCAAAACTATCAGCCCCACTATCAGCGAACCCCCGTACATTTTGAAAAACTCGAACATATGATCGCCCTCTTTCAAGCCTTTATTTTCTGCGTAAGCTTAGTGCTTTCCTTGTAGGGTCTTGCAAGCATATAGATCATAAACACGAGCACCAAAACCGCGAAGATAAGTCCTATAACGTTCGGACTGCCCGAAAACAGCAAGCCGAATTGATATATCATCAGCGAAACCGCGTATGCGAAGCCGCATTGATACCCTATCGCGAACCAAGTCCACTTCGCGGAGTTCATCTCGCGCTTGATAGCTCCGATAGCCGCAAAGCACGGAGCGCACAACAGATTGAACACCAAAAACGAATATCCCGCAAGCGCCGTCATTTGAACAAAATCGAGTACGCCGAACACTCCGACGACCTCTTCCTTTGCCACAAGCCCCATTATAGTCGCGACTGCCGCGGTAGGCTCGCCAAAGCCCAAAGGAGCAAATATCCAGCAAATACCCTGACCGATCTTTCCGAGAATCGTATCCTCAAGTTCGAATTCCGTGCCGAAACCGAACGCTCCGTCGGTCCAACCGAAAGAGCTGCCCGCCCAGATCACTATCGTCGCAAGCAGAATGATAGTTCCCGCTTTCTTTATGAAGCTCCAGCCGCGCTCCCACATAGAACGCATAACGTTTCCGAATGTAGGAAGGTGATACGCGGGCAGTTCCATAACGAACGGAGCGGGGTCGCCTGCAAACATCTTCGTTTTCTTCAGCATAATGCCCGAAACGACTATCGCCGCCACGCCGACAAAGTACGCCGAGGGCGCTACCCACCACGCTCCGCCGAACAGCGCCGCCGCGATAAGCGCGACTATCGGCATTTTAGCGCCGCAGGGAACAAATGTTGTCGTCATAATGGTCATACGGCGGTCACGTTCATTCTCGATAGTCCGCGAAGCCATAACTCCCGGAACACCGCAGCCCGTACCAATAAGCATGGGGATAAAGCTCTTTCCCGAAAGACCGAAACGGCGGAATATCCTGTCCATAACGAACGCCACACGCGCCATATATCCGCACGCCTCAAGGAACGCCAGGAAAATAAACAGCACCAGCATTTGCGGCACAAATCCCAGCACCGCGCCAACGCCGGCTACAATGCCGTCGAGTATCAGACTCTTTAGCCAATCTACGCAGTTTATGCTGTCAAGACCACTCTCAATAAGCACAGGAACGCCCGGTACCCATACGCCGTAATCCGCGTTGGAAATCTCCTCTCCAAGAGCCTCCATAGGCTCGTCGACCAGACCGGAGATATCATAGCCCTGTTCGGCGAGTTCAGCGCCAAAAGAACCGTAAGCCTCGTCAAAACTACCGAAGCTGCCTTCCTCGATAGCTCCGATAATGTCCTCCGCGCCGATAACTCTCGCGTCGACCGCATTTTGAACGGTAGTTTTTACATCGTCGGTGAAGATATGCTCCGACGCGTAAACGTCCTGAGCTTCCTCATACTGTGCGCGTCCGTTTCCGAAAAGATACCAGCCATCGCCGAACAGTCCATCGTTCGTCCAGTCGGTGACGATCGTTCCCACAGAAGTCCACGAAACGAAGTAAACTATTATCATTACCACCGCGAATATCGGCAGGGCGAGAAAACGGTTCGTAACTATTTTATCGATCTTATCGGAGACCGTAAGCGCGCCCTTGTTCTTTTTCCTGTAGCACTCCTTGATGACCTCCGCTATGTAAATATAACGCTCGTTGGTGATTATGCTTTCCGCGTCGTCGTCCATTTCCTGCTCGCACGCTTTGATGTCACGTTCGATATGCTCTTGAATATCCCTAGGGATATTCAGCGCTTCAAGCACCTTTTCGTCACGTTCGAATATCTTTACGGCGTACCAACGCTGACATTCCTCGGGCATATCGTGCAAAAACGCTTCCTCGATATGAGCCAAAGCGTGCTCCACACAGCCGCAGAACGAATGTTGTGGTATCATCTTCTTTTTCTCCCGCGCCGCTTTTACCGCTTTTTGAGCCGCTTCTGCGATCCCCGTACCCTTAAGCGCGGATATCTCGCACACCACGCACCCAAGCCTTGCCGAAAGCTGTTCAAAATTGATGTCGTCGCCGTTCTTTTTCACAACGTCCATCATATTCACCGCCGCTATCATCGGTATGCCCAGCTCCGCAAGCTGCGTTGTAAGATACAAATTGCGTTCAAGATTCGTGCCGTCAATAACATTCAGTATTGCGTCTGGGCGTTCGTTTATCAGGTAGTTTCGCGCCACGACTTCCTCAAGCGTGTACGGAGACAGCGAGTAGATACCCGGAAGATCGGTTATGATGACGCTTTTATCCTCCTTTAACCTGCCCTCTTTCTTTTCAACTGTTACGCCCGGCCAGTTGCCCACAAATTGATTGGAGCCGGTGAGCGCGTTGAACAATGTTGTTTTGCCGCAGTTCGGGTTGCCTGCAAGCGCTATTCTTATTTCCATTTTTCCTCCTCTTGATTAGAACTGACTAACCATATTATACAAGACTAACTGTCGTTCAAAAAAACAAAGCGCTTATACTAATTCGCCGTCAAAGTATAGACAAAAAATATGACCTAACTCAATACAACAACAATAATATTTGTCTATACATTTATCGCGAATTAGTATCACACCTCGATCATTTCCGCGTCCGCCTTGCGCAGCGACAATTCATAACCGCGCACCGTGACCTCTATCGGGTCTCCGAGCGGAGCGACTTTTCTTATCGTCACCTCTGTGCCTTTCGTAAGACCCATATCCATTATTCTGCGTTTTACCGCGCCCTCGCCGTTCAGTTTCTTGACCGTAACGGTATCGCCTATTTTCGCGTCCCGCAATGTAGCCATAAGATATCCCTCCTTTATTTCTGCTTTCATACCATGACCCGCCGCGCCATTTCCTTAGAAACGGCGACCCGAGATTCCTTGACCTTTACTATAACGTTTCCTTTTATCTCGGAAACCACCGTAATGTTACTCCCCACAACGAAGCCCAGACTTTCCAGAAAACGCCGCGTTTCATCGTTTCCGCCGAGCTTTCGTATCATCAGCTCCTCGCCGGGGTTCGCAAGTGTAATCGGCATCATTCAAAGCACCTCCGATGTTATCTAGCGCTAACCGCGTTAGTTCTCGCTAACACATACATTATATTCCGTTCGGCGGGAAAAGTCAACAATTTTTTTGAATAAACAAGTTAGATTTAACTAATTTTAGTGATTTTTTACAGATAACAGTCATTTTTTCGGCGCTTTTTTATGCAGAACAACATAAAGCGACGATTCATCACAGGATAAACCGCCGCCATGCTTATTATATTGAGTATGCCAAACTATTTTTACGGCGCCGTTCCGAATACCTCCGTGCCGTTTATCAGTACGAGCAAGTGTTCCGCGTTGCCCGCCGACCAATCGTTGCCCAGATCGAAATTCGACCAATCCGAAGCGTAGATACGCAATTGCAGCGACAATGTGTTTCCGCTGTCGAGCGTGCCGCCCGTGAATGTAACCGCGCATTTGGTGTCGCAGTTTTCGCCCGAAGCGCCCGAAAACGCGCTTTTAACATTGCTCGTCACCGCCATATAGCCGCTGCCGTTCACCGCCGCGTGATCGCACGCGCACTCCATAGCGCTCTTGCCGTCCGCCGTGAAGAAGTAATCGACTTCCAGCGCCGTAAGGTCGATCGGCGCACCGGTATTGTTCGCGATCTCGACAGTCATTCCGATAGACGAGCCGCTGCCGCTTGTCTGCTGCTGGCTGAGCGAGACCTTAATGCCGTCTTTCTCCGCCGAGGGGGTTTGAGGAGTTTGCGGATTTTGAGGCTGCTGCGGCTGACTGTTCTCACCGCCGCTCGGGACGCTTTCTGACGGCGTTATCGGATCGGTTCCCGCAGTGCCGTCCGGCTCTTTTCCGAAAACGAGCTTGCCGCGTTCATACAGCGCGACGCTTTCCGCGCGAATAAGATCCGATCCGTTCGTGCCCTTCAGTTCCGCAAAGGACGGATCGTTTTCGGCGTTCCAGCCGCTTGCCGACATACGGAACTGCACTTCCTTTTTATACGCGCTCTGACCGCCCGGATAGATAAGCGCGTCCGAGAAATCTATGCTGACATAATAAATGCCGTTGTCCTTATCCCACTCGTAAATGCCGCCGAATTTCGCGCCGTCGTTATAGTTGAAGTTCACGCTTACCGCGCTGGGGTCAGAGACCTCGGAGAGGTTCACAAAATAGCGCAGTTCAAGATCTTTGCCTACTCTTGCGGGCCACGCCGATTGGTTATAGACCATTGCCTTTATTTCGGTGAAGCCTTCGCCGGTCGCGTTTATCTTGTACTCGACGAACATCTCCTCGCCCACGGGTTCTACCGCGCCGAAATCTTTCAGCGTCTGACCGCCGTACCTTTTGTACATCTTAGCGAGTGCGCCGGTGAAGCCCGCGTTATAGTCGTCGGCGACCTCGTTCTTATTATAATCGGAAACCGTGTCCGTATAGCCGTCTGACGCGTCGGGTCCGCCGACAAGCGCCCCAAACAGCACATGCCGATGACTTGCGGGCTCGTTCATATTATCCGCCCACGAACCTTGCGAGGTGCGGTGATGAGGATGTTCGGGAGGGTTCTCTCCGAAGCCCACCACATAACTGCGCCCCGAACTTCCGAGCGCATAGTTTACCTGTCTCTCGCAAAATTCCATGTATTTCTCCGCCTTATCGCTTGAACAAGCGCCGCTGTCGGCATAAGAAGCTGCGAGCATTGCCGCCGTTGTGGCATATCTGAGGCTGCCCCACTGATCAAGCCATGCCAGCCCTTTGGGAGAAGTCGTGATACCGCTGCACCACCAATCAAGACTTTCCTCAAGCTGCGGGCTTTTTTCGTTCGTGAGTTTTGCTATCAAGCAGAGTGCGCCCAGACCCTTGTCGTCCCAGCACAGCGTCCAATGTGGATCAATGTTGCACTGAGAAGCGTAGCTTTTCGCCTTATCAAGCCAAGAGCTGTCGCCGGTCGCGATATTCAGCCATGCGGCAGCCCATGCAAGCTCGTCGTTCCAACCGCTCCATGAGTTGTAAAACCCGTTCGCCGCTGTATAGCCCGCATCGCTTTTGGTGCTTTCGGCGAACTCATAAAGCGATTTCGCGTGAGACAGACACAGCTCCGAATAATCCGCGTCGACGTCCTTATACACCGCCGCGCACGCCGCCAGAGCGGCGGCAGCCTCGCCGACTACGGCGGAACCGGGATTGCTTGTATCCACCTTAAACGACGGGCGGTTCATCTGCATTACCTCGCAGGGACCCCACCAAGAATGGTCGGCGTTGCCGTCGCCCACCTGATAGTAGTACACGTTATCCTCCGGGTGACATTTAATAAGGTAATCGCATATCCACTTGATATTCCCGAGCGCGTACTCAAGCTGACCGCTCTTTTCATAAGCGTCCTTGTCCTCGTAAATGCTCCATGCAAGCATAGTGGACGTATACGCCATTGGCAGATTGAACTTTGCGTTGTCGCCCGCGTCATACAGCCCCCCCGTAAGGTCGAGACCCGCGTCCGAGCCGTCGTTCAAACCGCTGTCGCCGCGCCAATTCGTGCGAATGGTGCTCTCGTCAAGGTCGCCGCTTCTTTGCAGCTCGTAAAACAGCAGTGATTTTTGGAGAGCCTCACCGTAGTTGAAATCTCCCGTGCCTTCCTCTCCCTCATAGCCGCTGCCCGTCATAGAAAGACCCTCGCCGCCGCTGAACGGATAATCGCCGGGCTCTCCCGAACCGTCCGAATTTTCCGAACTCTCCGAGCCCGGGATGCTCGCGTCGGGAGTGTCCGTTCCGAAGGAAGACGAGCCGCCTGCCGCGCTGCTTTGTTCCAAACCGCCCGACGCGCTCTCGCCGCTGCTCTTGGCGCAGCCCGACAGAGCCGACGCCAATACCACCGCCGCCAAGATCGCCGAAAATGTCTTTTTTACACGCATTGCTTTCATTTAAGCTCCTCCGCTATACCAATACAGCAACACCGTACAAAGGCAGGGAACTTTTGTACGGTGACGCTTTTACTTTTTCTTATTACGCTTTACGAATGTCTGCGCTATGGTGATTATTTTATCATATTTGGGGTCGCCGCTTTCGATTGCGCTTTGGAAGAAATTAAGTATTTTAGAATTTTCCGTCTGGCTTGAAACTCGGCGGGCAACATATTCATGCACCGCGGCAAGCTCGGGGTTTTCCATTACGGCAATCGAGAAGTCCACGAACCGCTTTATATTCTTAAACTGCAAAAAGCCGCACGCCGTCACGATACTTGAATAGAAGTTCGGAGAGATTATCACCTTACCGTTGCACTCTACATTGCCGGCAAGCAGACAGTCAAGCTGCTCGTCCGTAAGCTCACTTACGGCATAAGCGGATTCCACCATTTCGCAGTCGGGCAGCCGCTCTGCGCGCTCCAAAACGGAATATGGCAGCGCGTTGTTGTTTATGGATTTTCTGCGCATAGTCATCAGCTTCGCCGAAATCACATCGAAATGCGGCGGCTTGTATTCGCTCCTGCCCTCGATAAGCTGCCGCAGCATATCCTTTGGGAACGCTTCGAGCGGCATTTTCACCGATGGGCTTCTGAAGCCCGTAACTCCGTTTGCGGGCATCTCCTGTATAGGCGCGGGAGCCGGTGCTTCGCCCGCCGCGTCAAGCTGCTCGGCAGCCTCGGGCGCTTCGGGGTCTATCTCCTCGGCGGGAGCGGGCGGAGGTGTCTGCATCTCAACGGGCGCGGGGGGCTTGCGCTCCACATACGGTTCCGTTATCTTCTCAATCACCGCGCATCTGAACGGTACGCCGCAGTCCACACAAGAGACCGCCCCATGGTGACCTTTAAGCAGCGCGGAATACAATCCCGAAACGTGATATACTATACCTTGAACACGGCGCTTCTTCACCTGTTCATCGGTGCCCATTTTGGTGCGCGCCGCATAGTAATCCATTGGCTGAGTCGGCAGCAGAAAGCACGGCTTGTATGTTTTGTCGCCTATAGCACGGTTATATTCCGCCGTGCCATGCACCTCGTGAGAGATGTTATATGCACCCCAGAAGAATATGCCGTTTCCGTCAGTGGGGTAATAATCCGAGTAATATACCGCGTAAATGCCATCCTCAAGCAGACCGAAAATATCGCGCAAACCCGAAGTCAGCGATTCTCCGTCGTTAAGCCTGTTAAAGCTGTTTGTGATCGCGGCGTTTATCTTCTGGTCGTATCCCTGAAACCCCGGGCTGAAAGATACCAGCTTATCGCTTTGCTTATTCGCACGGTTCGGGCAGATAAGATTTATAACAGGCTCGCTTCCTATATAAAACAGCCGTGTGCGCGAGCTTGTGTTGCCGGATTGATCGATACTTCCCGCCATACACGTTCCCAAAACGCCGCCGCCGTCCTTTATGGACACCAAAAGTGCGCTCTGCCCGTCATAATCGACAGTTTCCGACTTTATATCGACGCTCAAATTCATTCACTTCCTTAAATAGTGATAGCTATGAAATGTTTTATCTCTGTTCGAGATTAAGCGCAATTATATCCGCAATACCGCCCACGAACTTCTTCTCAAAGGCTCTTTTCGGGATATACGCCACGGGCGCGTTATTCTTATAAATTATAAACATCTTATCAGATTCGATGAAGTAGTCCATTTCCGACCACGGCACAAGATCGCGGCTTTCGTAAACACAGCTTTCGCAAGCGGCGAAGCCCCGACGGCTCACCACGAACGTTATGTCCTTTCTTGCGGCGTGATCCGCGTCCGCGATAGACTTAAAGCGCGCTCTGGCTATGCCCTGCGCTACCAGATACACCAGCAAGGCAACTATCGCACCCGCGGCAGCGGATATCGGAACAAAATACAGCCAATTGCTGCGGGTGATCCCGACTGTCATGTGCAGAATACCAAACGTTATCAATGCTATCATAAGCCCTACCAGCCACAGTATCTTCACAAGCTTGAAATTCAGCAGCATAATGAATGCCGCGGCGGTATCGCCCTCGTCAAGGATATCCTCACCCACATACGTTTCCTTGCCCGGAGACACCTCAACATAAGAGGATTTCAGCGGGAAAAGCCGCTTGTCGTGCTGATATCCGAACTGATACTCTTTCTGGCGACACTCTATCAGCGCAATCGCCCTCAAAATATCCTCTTCACTGTCAAACATCCTGTTTGTTATCGTGAAGCTCTTCGAAATAGTCTCAAAGACCAGTTCTTTCGGAGTGACCGACACCAATCTTATCATATCCCAGCTGTAAACGGTGGGAGGATCGGAGCCTATTCCGTAAACCGCGAACACACTCCCTATTATGTACGAGTTGCCCCTTTCATCGTCAACAGCGCAAACGGGTCTCAGATCGCAAAAAGCCAATTTCGCACCTCATTTCGCGTCCTCGGCAAGCGTTTCTTCCATGATATCTTCGCCGCGGACATTTTAGTATACAATAATATATTATATTATATCATATCTACACAAAAAAATAAAGGGGTAATTTGAATTTTTGTGAATTTTTTTGTATTTTTTTTGAAAACGAACGTCATTTTGTGCAAAAAAACATTTTAGGCTCAAATTATAATTTAGCTTACAGCAACATTTGAAAATCAGCAACGTTGCGGCGGCGCA
>OIXH01002293.1_pt1 | contig 19335 bp, 9 predicted proteins | sample 1587741 | NCBI WGS metagenome assembly OIXH01 (sample SAMEA3888916, study PRJEB22519) | human gut metagenome | biome: human gut; feature: human-associated habitat; material: faeces | place: Denmark | collected 2011 | reverse complement strand
AAAGATTTAATCAATTCAAAAGCATTTCAACAGGAGGTTGTGGAATCGGAAGTACAGTTAACGCTACAACTTAAGATTGAGCGTGATATTAGAAATTATGTGATAACAAGAAAATGGGATTATACCAATCAAAAGCTTACAGAGGAATACACAGTAGAAAGGGATGGCAAGCAATTGAAAGACCAGGAATTGTCATATTTTGAGAATTACTTGCGTAGTATTATCCCTCCGGACTTATTTGAATTTTTCCTCTTTGATGGTGAAGAGGTAGGTAATATTTTCTCTACCAGTGCGTACAACACATATGTTAGGAATGCAGTATTTACAATGTGTGGAATGGATGTGTTTGAGATTATCCGCAAATTTACACATGGATATGTAACAAGAAACAATTCTATAGATGATGATGAAGTTTACGACACATATGAAGCTGCAAAGCAGCAGATGGAATTATTAGAAGCAGAGAAGAAAAACCTTGAATCAAAAGTCAACAGTTTAACAAAAGAATTAGAAGATACTGAGGTTCAACTTACTGAATTAGCAACTGCATTTAAAAATGCAGGAGGAATTTCGCGTCGAGAGAAGAAACAGTTAGAAGATGAGTATACTCATGCAGAGAAAGTGAAAACGGAAACTCTTACAAATATTAAAATATTTGTGGAAGGACTTATGCCATTTTATATATTAAAAGATTTTGCCAATCCAATTATGTCACAACTGGATTTTGAAGAAAAAGGTGAGATATTTTACTACGTTCAAAGCAAGCTGAAGCGAGATTCAATTGCAGAATTATTAAAAGGTGATGTGTTAGATTCGAAGGTGGATCAGTTGATGGATTATTTATTGGACACATTTAGGCCAAAAGGTTTCCGAGATGATATGGAAATGATGTTTGATTTGTCAAAAGAGGATATTGGTCGAGTAAACGGCATTGTATCGTCTTTGGATGATTTCGATGTATCTGCAATGGTTGAGATGGTTAATAAGAGAAAGGCAGCTTCTGAAAGAACAGCAGAGATTAATGGAATTCTGAAAAACTCAATGAGTGAGGAGGATGTTAATGCGTTTGCTCAAAAGGAAAATGAAATTTTAAAGAAAAAGGATGACTTATCAAGTAGATTATATGACTCGCAACACAGATTAGAGGATATTGATAAGGAATTGCATTCGCAAGAACAGATTAGAGATAAAGCGATGCAAATTCTTAAATTAAATGCTCAGAATAAGCATGTGTATGAGCTGAGCTCAGGTATTTCTTCTATGATGGAGCAGTTTCTAGAAGAAAAAACTTTAAGCATAAGAAAGAAGCTTGAAAAGGCTATTGTTCAGAAATTGAAGTCAATTTATAGAAAAAATAATTTCATATCGAAATTGGAAAGAATTTTGATTTTAATTTATATCAAGACGAGGAATATAACGGCAAAGAACTCTTGACACTTTATAAGAATTTGGGAAGTTCTGAGTTTACAAATCTTATTGGCACTAAAGGTGAAAAGAAACTGATTAAAATGTTGAATGGCACATCTATAAATGTGCTGAAAAATAAATCAGAAGTTGAATTGGGCAAGGAACCAATTCAATTATATAAGAAAATTGAGCTGGGAAGATTATCAAAAGGAGAACGTCAAATTTTTATCTTGGCATTGTATTGGGCAATTATCGAAATATCGGGACAGAATATCCCGTTTGTTATTGATACCCCGTATGCGAGAATTGATGCAAATCATAGACGTGAAATCTCAGAAAAATTCTTCCCTAATATTAGTGATCAGGTAATTATTCTGTCTACAGATGAAGAGATAAATGAAGAGTACTATAAGATAGTAAAACCTTATATTTCAAAAGAATATCTGTTAATTAACGATGAAAATGAAAATAGAACTACTATTGAGAATAATTACTTTTTTGAGGTGTAGCCAATGATTTTTAGATTAAAAACATCAAAGAGAACACAAGAAATCTTTGAGGAACTAGAAAATAGAACAAATTATAAACCATATACCTTGGTTAAACATGCAATAGCATGGTCTTTGTTAGAAAAAACATCAGTCGCTGATTACAAGTCAGATTCCGATGGATTGGATTTAAATAGACAGACTATTACAGGTGATAACGATACATATTTCAAGGTGCTAATTGAACAGGTTGAAGGAAGATATTTAACAGACGAGGAATATTTTCCACAGTATGTAAAGGCGCATATCGACAGAGGTAGTCAGCTGTTGCTAGATATGTATAATCATGCTGGAAATATGGATAAATATATTCTTCAGGTTTTAGGAGAGGGGGATACAGTTTGATTTATTTAGATAATAGTGCAACCTCTCCAGTTGATGAGGAAGTTAGAGATGCGATGCTTCCATATTTGAATGAGGAGTTTGGAAATCCATCAAGTAAATATTATTGCAAAGCAACTCATGCTAAGAATGCTGTCGAGGAAGCCAGAGAAAAGGTTGCAGGGTTGCTAGGTGCAAAGCCAGATGAGATTATTTTCACATCTGGAGCAACAGAAAGTACAAATTTTATTATTAAGGGATATTTGGATTATAGAAAGTTTTACGGAGATGGCAGAAATCATGTGATTACATCTCTTGTAGAACACAAGGCAACATTAAACACCTGTAAGTATTTGAATGGTGAATTATATTCAAACAATGATCCTACTACATCTTTATTTGGTGTAAGGGAAAAAGTAGATAGAGGATATGAAGCTTCATTTGTTGGAGTTACTCCAAATGGTGAGATTAGTGTTGAAGAAATCACTTCTGCAATTAAAGAAAATACAGCACTTGTATCAATGCTTTATGTGAATAACGAAATAGGGACGATAAGTGATGTTGAGTCAGTGGCGGAAATCTGTAAGAAGAATAATATTGCACTTCATTCTGATTTAACACAGGCTTTGGGTAAGATAGAAATTGATGTTAAGAGAATGGGAATCGACTATGCTTCTTGTTCGGCACATAAAATATACGGACCTAAAGGAATTGGTGCAGCATTTATGAAATCTGATGCTTATGGAATTGCGCCTATTACAGCATTTATGCATGGGGGAGAGCAGGAATTTGGATTCCGTGCAGGAACACATGCAGTTCATAATATTGTAGGTTTTGGCAAGGCTGCTGAAATTGCACTTAGAGATCTTAAGGAAAATGAAGCACATATCAAAAGTTTGGATGATATGTTGATTGCAGGTATTTCATCAATTGATGGAATTCATACAACGGTAGATGTAGCAAAACGTTTACCAGGAATTGTGAGCCTGGTAGTAGACAAATCTAATTTTCATAATGAAAGATTCATTAAGAAGATTAGCGAAGATGTGGCTTTGTCTACAGGATCTGCTTGTAGCGCTGGAGAACCATCTTATGTAATACAGGCACTTGGATTGGCAGATAAGGTTACAAAAGTACTTAGGGTGTCTATAAACAAATATACAACAGCGAAAGATATAGAAGAATTTGTAGGCATACTTAAAACTGAAATTTAGGAGGAATAAACGTTATGGCATTAATGATGGATAACAAGCCAACTGAATATAAAGGTGAAGCGTTAGTATGGGAAAAACTGTCTTCATTATTGCCTAACGATGTTGTAGTCTACAATCATCGAGAGGTGGTTGATGATCGTGAATTTGATTTCGCATTACTTATAAAAAATGTTGGAATTATGGTCATTGAAGTAAAAGGATGGCAGTCTCAGTACATCTTTGATGTGAAAGGTCCTGATGAAATTGTGATTCAAGGAGAATCCCAAATTTATGGTTCTCCAGAGAAACAGGCAAGAGGATATAGATTTGATTGGCTGAATTTCTTGAATGACCAGTTTGCAATAAGTCCAGTTGTATTATCAATGGTATGTTATCCGTTTATATCAGAAAAAGAATATAAGGATGTAAGGTTAGACATAGTATCATCTAGGGATTTTACTATTTTCTCGGATGACCTGAATTCAGCAACTAAGCTAGGGCAGAAGATATCAAATGCATTTGTCAAGAAAAAGCCGTTAAATAGTACTCCATTTGATGAAAAAGCAATGGCTATAGTAAGGCAACATTTTGAACCATCATATAAGGCAAAGGATGATCAAATTGTAGAGGTTTCGGATGCATATTCATTACTGAAGGTATTCAACAAAGAATTAACAGAAAAGGATTCAGATGAACTGATAGAAATGTATTTTGCCGGAACAAAGATTGTTGTATTTGTTAAGAGTGAAATAGATTTGTCATCCGTTTGCAATAAGTTGGAAGCAGGATTTAATGCCAGAGGTATTATTTCTGACAAGGGAAATGTGAGATTGGCAGAAATAGATGAAAGAAATGATTTTAGTGGTGTATTTGGCTCATTTAGAATATTTAATTTTGAAATCTATACACATAATTTGGATTTGAATAACGATGAAATTATTGTAGAGGGACAATATGCAGAACAACAAAAATTGATACTTGAAGAAATTGCAAATTCCACAAGTTGGAATTTTGATCAGTATAAGGTTGAACATGCAATGGGTGATAAAAATGTACTTGTTCAAGCAGGTGCGGGAACTGGTAAAACCTATTCAATGGTATCTCGTATTGCCTATTTGTGCATGAGTAGAAAACGATTTATAAATAATCTTGTAGATGAGATTGCTATGGTAACTTTTACGAATGAGGCTGCTGATAATATGAAATTAAGACTAAAGCAGTATTTTATGAATTGTTATATTCTTACCAAAAACAAAAAAGTGCTACATGAAATAGAGGCTGTAGACTTAATGCAGATTTCGACCATACATAAATTTGCTAAAGCTGTTTTGCAAAGCAACGCTATGGAGTATGGACTGGGTGCGGATTTTGCAATTTCCTCAAGTGAGTATGCGAAAGAGCAGATATATGAGAAATATCTTAATGATTTTCTGGTTGAAAAGCAAAAAGAAGATGCGAATTTTGCCCAACAACTAAGAATGCCTGTTCATAAGTTCAGAAAGTTGTTAATGCATTTTTCACAGCAATTATATAATAAGAGCTATGGGATTAAAGAACTTAAAGCAGAAAATCTGGGAACATTTGAAGAGTGGTCATTTTTTAATGATGTCATAATGAAGGTTATGATACCAGCAGAAAAAGAATACGAAGAACAGATATTTTCAAAAAATAAAATTGATCTAAAAGAAAGTATGCTATTACTGAACGATGCAGTAAATGGAGCATTTAAGGAAAAATGTGGTCTTAAATATAAGTACTTATTTATTGATGAGTTTCAGGATACTGATGATGTTCAGATTGATTCTTTCTTAAAGTTACAAAATGTGATTAAAGACACAAAGCTTTTTGTAGTTGGCGACTTAAAGCAGAGTGTTTATCGTTTTAGAGGTGCGACAATTAGTGCGTTTGACCTAATTAGAACAGATAAAGAAAAATGGGAAGAATTTTCACTTACCATAAATTATAGAACTGATAAGAGATTATTAAATAAATTTGATGCAGTATTTTCTAAAATGGGTTCAAAAGGATATTTGCCATTTCATAAAGGAAAGGATTCGCTGACCAGTAGTGTTGAGACATATCTATCGGAACATGAGTTGGTGACCCAATTAGAGTATAACAGCGATGAGCAGAGGATGGAACAGCTCTTTGCAGAAATCGAAAGGCAGAAGGATATTATAAAATATCTATCCAAGCATCATAAACTATCTTCTAAAGATAAGATAATTGCTATTTTGGTAAGAGATAATTGGCAAATTCATAATATTTTGGAAGAAGCAAAGGTTCGAGGTGAGTTTATAGAAACTCATGTAGGTGGAGATTTATATCAGCTTATACCTGCTTTAGATTTGTATAAATTGGTAATTGCACTGCTTAACCCGAGAGATCCAGTGAATCTTTTTAATTTAATAGATTCAAATTATGTAGGAATTCAGTTAGATATACAAGGATTACATGGCTTAGGCACAGAGGAGCAGGTAAAAAAGTTAACAGATGTACTTAATCAGTATTTCACAATTGTGATGAACAAAACATGGGAAAAGATAATTGTGGATACTAAGGTTCAACCAATTTTGATGCTACTGAGGAGTATTTATGAAGGATGTCAGCCTTGGTATCAATATTCGGATACCGATAGTGAGCAAAGATTCTATAAAGCAAATTATGAATTGGTATTAGAGAAAATAATTAAAACATATAGCGTAGATTTTTTAACTCTCAATGTGATAGAACACAGCATGCATATAAATATTATGACAAAGCAGGAAGAACTCGCACGAAATATTGAAGTTGAGACGGATGATATGCGAGTGATTTGTACTACTGTCCATAAAGCAAAAGGATTGGAATATGGATGCGTAATTATGCCATATATGGGTATGGATATTGCATCAATGAAGAAAGCTGATTTAGATGTGTATGTAGAAAATGAAAAACTGGCATATGGAATTAGAATTGGAGATGAACCAAACAAGAAATATAATTCCAATTATGATGTATCGCAGGAACAAAATGAACGAATTAATGAAGAAAGTCGAGTATTGTATGTAGCACTAACACGAGCTATTAGAAATGTTGTTTGGATGAAGGATATTAAATCAAAGAGCAAGATTTCATGGCAGAATTTAATGGAGGTATAAAATGTCATTATCAATATATACTTACAGCAATCCATATGAAATAAATAATGAACCATATTGGGATTCAATAAGAAACTGTGCTCATTTTTGTGTTTCGCAGACAATGGTAAATGGATTGTCAGCAGTATATGATGAATTGGATAATGGACAATTAGCAACAGTAGAAGAATTAGTAGAAGCATTATACCCAAGATGGTTTGATACAAAAACATACATTGAACAGTACACAATTTTAACAAATACACTAGATAAAGTGACACCAAACATTGAACCTGAAAGATGGAAGAAGATAAAACAATCTCTACGATTCAATAAGAGTGCATTGTTGGATAGTATTCGACTGATGGTTGAAATGGGGCTGTTATTAAAAAATATAAAAATCAAAAAGATAACGGAAGAGCAAATGTATTTGGTTGCTGCTTATAATGCAATTCTGCGAGGCGAGAATGCCGAAATTTTTGCATTAAAAAAGAATTTTTCGGAAGGTGAAATTGATAATGCTGTCAAAACAGCACTGGTGGCAAAAGATAAAAGGCGAGGTAAGGAAGTGAAATCTATAGAGAGTGTTGATTGTAATACGGTAGTTATTCATGGAATACATCAATTTACTCCAACAATTCTTTCAATGATTGAAGAGGTTTCAAAATACAAGCGTGTCGTGCTGTTGTTCAATTATCAACAACAGTATAACGAGATATATCAAACATGGCTGGATGTCTATTCCTGTTTTGATTTGAATATAAAGAGTCAGTTCAATAACGAATTTAAGCCAACAACATTGCTACAGCCTAGCTACGAAGGAAATATGCTCGCAGATCAAATTGGAAGATTAGTTAATGGAACACTCATTGAAAAAAGCAAGGATATAAATAATGTAAAGGTTGTAGAGTTTGATAATATTACAGAATTTTCAGCATATGTTGCACGAATATATGAAGAGGCTGCTAAAGATTTTCATGCAGACGAACATAAGAACGGCTCAGTTCTTTCGTACATGAAGGAGCAGTTTTATTCTGCCAATAATTCTGTAAATGATATATTGAAAGTTTATTTTCCAGAACAATTTGGGGAAAGGCATTTCTTAGCTTATCCGATTGGACATTTTTTCGTAGCCGTTACCAATATGTGGGACAGCGAAAATGGTGGTATTAGAATCGAGAATATGAATGATATTGCAGAATGCTTGTATTCAGGAGCTCTATATGAAAAGAAAGTAGGTTCATTAATTACTACCTTTAATCAGACAAAAAATTATTTTTCTAGGGCGACAAAGCTGAAGGGAGATAGTGAGACTGATGGTGTAATTGATTTGCTGATAAAACTGAAAAAACAAATGTCCAAGCTGAATAAAGGTAAAATAGAGTATACCGAACAATTAGAGAGGTTATCATATTTTAATGTTCAATCAGATGAAATAGATGAGTTGATAGAATCTCTTGAGGCACTAAACACTATTACAAAACTATTCTACGAAGACTTTGAAAATGAGAATAATAATTTTAAGCATTTTTATGAGAAATTGAAGGATTTTGTAGAAACACAAATCCTTCCAACCGCAGATGCTGAAACGGAGTTTCAGGATATTTTGTTGAGACTATTAGCTAGACTAGAAGAAGTTGAAAAAATCGAGTCAACTAGCACATTTGATTGTTTAAAGGATACAATGGCATATTATTTGAAACAGGAAAGTCAGAAGGGTGAAAGTGCAAACTGGATTGTCAGAGACTTCCAGCAGATTGATGGAGATATATTGAAAAGCTCAACTCAGGATCCAGACACAATCTATCATTTTGCGTGTGTGTCCGATTCTGATATGAATGTAAAACGAGAAGATCAATTCCCATGGCCATTGACTATAGAGTTTTTTGAAAGAGCATACGAACCATTAGATTGGAAATATCAGGTTTATGTGAAATCAAGAAAAGAATTTAAACATTTTAAAAGATATGCACTGATTTATGGATTAGAGTTTAATAGATGTAAGTTTAAACTTAGCTTTATAAAAAACGATGATAATAAAGAAAATGAACTGTATTATATCTTAAAACTGTTAGGGGTTAAAACAGAAAAAAATATTCATGATACGACAGAGGTTCATGAGAGACAAAATATCACATTTGATTTGGGTAAAAATACAAATAATTTTGTGGATTTAGACGGATTTAGAAGACGCATATGTGGATATAGATTTGCATTAGAGTCATTAATAGAAAATGGTACTAAGTACCAAGATAGATTCCTGCAGACGAAATATCTAGAGATAATTCTGGCAAATAATGTGCGGCGTAAATTAGAAGGTCAAATTGCCACAGAGGCAATAATGAATGAGACACTTGATGATTCAGCAGAACGCTTGAGACGATATTTTAGATTTTTGAACGAATCTGAGATAACAGATATCAAATCGAATGCTAAGAGTGCGATTATTCATCAAGCGTTGCAGGATGGTAAGATAAAACAGTTTCCAAAGGTAACAGATATTGATTTCGAAATGATGAAAAAGAAAGAAGAATTCATATACCTGCATTTGGAAAATGAAAATCAGGAGAATGTATTACTTGGCAAATTCAATGATTTGACGACGGCAGAGAAAAAACAGTTTTTGCCGGATAATCTTAAAAATGCAAGTTACGACAAAGAAGCAAATATATGGTGTCAATGGTGTGCAGTAAGAGAGAAGTGTCTTGAAAACTACAAATCATTGGTTGAAATATAAGGGAGGTTGAGCTTTTGGAAAGAGGAATGTACATAAGATGTCCAATAGCAGAATTTGATGACCCAAGAAATTTTATTGTAGGTCGCATAATTCAAGTGGATGATTTTACAGAGAATGTAACAGTGGCATTTTTAGATCCATTTGGATTTAGAAATTATTATGAGAATATACCGGAGAAAGCAGAATTACCATATGACTATGTAAAGAGATGTACTTTGTATCGAGAATCTTATGTTATTTATAGAGGAAATAGATATAAGATATTGTCAGCACTTAAGGAGGATGAATGGTATTACTATTACCTCAAAGAAGAATTTACAGATAAAGTTATAAAAGTTAGAGAAGACGTTATAGATGCACCATTTAATTGTGGCAGAATTTCGCCAGCAGAGCAGCTTAGAAGTTATGAGTTTCAGAATCCTGCGTGGTATTTTGGAAGAAATGTCGTGAGTAAAACTGTAAAAGTTCTTGATAATTCAGTATTTGGATTCAAAGAATTAGCAGGATGTAAGATATTTTTAAAAGAACACCAGCTCAGAACTATTATGCGTTGTTTACAAGAAAAAAACTGTAGAGTGATGTTAGCAGATGAAGTTGGTATGGGTAAAACTATTGAGGCTGCCTCTGTTTTAAAAGTATATACATTACATAATTCAAATAAGAGAGTTTTAATAGCAGTACCACGACCTCTTGTAGCACAGTGGAGAGCGGAATTACTCATTAAGTTTGAAATAACACCAGGAAATAACGTGAATGATAATTATGTTGAACTTATTGCGGAAGAAGATATTGAGAAATATATTAACAGCCGTTGGGACTTTGTTATAGCGGATGAGGCTCATAAACTTTTAGCAAACAAAAGGTTATATACATATTTTCATTCGCTTAGTAAGCGCTCAGAGAATATTTTGTTGTTATCAGCCACTCCGGTTCAACAAAAGAAAGAAGCATATTTGGCGTTACTTCAACTTATTATGCCTGACAAATATGACCATTTTTCAATAGAAGATTTTCAAACTCTTGTAGAAAAACAAAAAAATATTACCAAGAGTACATACCTTGTATTACAGGATTTTGATGACTATATAGATAATATTGCTGATACTTTGGAAGATGGTGAGAATCCTTTAGAAAATGATGATTGTACAGATTTGTTTGATGATATACAAAATGGCCTTAGAAGAATTTCTAGACTTATTGAGGATGAAGGTTTCGATAAGGTTTTATCAGAAATAAATCTGGAGAGTGAAGACTATGGTAAGGGTGCAATACAAGAGGCTCTTCTGTATGTATGCGAGAATTATCAGCTTGAAAAAAATATTATCAGAAATAGACGTAGATATATGGAAGAGGAACTTCCACATAGAACAGTCAGAGAAATCGAATATGAGCTTAATCCAGATAAGAACACTTACGAGCATACAACATATGAAGCTATTGTTGATTGGATAAGCGGACAGGAAATTTCTGCACAAGATTTTGAAATACATTATATTCCGTTACTTACAGCATTTTTTAGCTCATCTTGGGCGTTCAATAAGGAGATTGAGCAGCAAAGAAAAAGCGGATTAGCTATTAATCAGGATGTAGAAGAAAATGCAAAGGAATGGCAAAGTGCAGAAGAATGGATGCTTGAAGAGCTTGATAATGTATTAGCAGAGCCATATAACTATTCAAGTAGAATACTTAGCATAGTTGATTTCATTGATCAGGAAATATATGAGGAAAAAGTAGTAGTATTTACAAACTATGCAGAAACCTTTGAAAAATATGGTCAAGTATTGAGAGCATATTTTGGAGAAGAAAAGATAGCTCTCTTTAACAAGAATATGAACGAAGAAGAATTGGAATTGAGTATTTATCGTTTCCAAAATGATGATGAATGTAAAATACTTCTTTGTGATGAGACTGGTGGCGAAGGTAGAAATCTTCAGGGAGCGGACTTTGTAATTCATATTGATCTGCCTTGGGATGCAAATGCCATTGAGCAAAGAATAGGTCGATTAGACAGATTAGGACGACCAGCAGATAAAGATGTATGTTCGGTTGTAGCTTATGCAAAAGAAACTTTAGAAGAAGAATTATATAATTTCTGGAATAAAGGACTGAATATATTTACTCAGTCTTTAAGTGGATTGGAAATTATTATGAATGAAATCAATGAGAGCATTATTCATGCAGTAACAAGTGATTTCCGATATGGTATTTCTAATGCAATTAATGAGATTATAGAATCTTCACAACGAATGGAAAAAGAAGTGAGAGAGGAGCAACACTTTGATTCAGCAGCGTTTATATATGCAACACTCAATCAAGAGCTAAAAAGACTTTTACACTACTACACATCCAATGAGAACGAATTGTTTGCCAATACAATGATGGGATGGGCAAGTCTTGCAGGATTAAAAGGTCAGTTTAATAAAAATGGTGTTGTGAGATTTAATGAAAATTCATTCTCTATAAAGTCAGCAGAAAACTCAATGTTGATACCACCGAATTGGATGGAATATGTAAATCGTACATCAAATGCCTTTTCAAGGAGGGTTAGGGAATTATACGAAGAAAGAACTGGAAATAAAACATCTACAGGCAGCAGGGAAATTGTAGGAACCTTTAATCGTGAACTTTCTATTGAAAATGATTATTTACACTTCTTTGCACCAGGGGATGAGGTCTTTGATTGTATTGTAGATAATGCAATGAATTCGTACAAAGGAACCTGTACAGCTTTTGCACTTGAAGCGGATTTTGATTGGCGAGGAATCGTTTATACTTGGAATTTATACCCCAATGAGCAACTGTTATTGGAAAATGGGATTCCCCTAACTGCGATAAGACAATATAAGAGTTATGTTTCTGCTGATCAAGTCATAACTCCTATCAGTACACAAAAGTATGAGCATGTACCTACAGATAAAGTATTAAAAATTATTGATGCCGTTTCAAGAGAATCAACATCTGATATTAGAAGGGATGTAGTGCATCTGGGTAGGAGATCAGTAAAAACTGATGGGCTACATATTAAAGAAAGATATGGTTGTTCTAATGTTGATTGGTTTAGACAAGCTTATCCAGAGGACAAGTGGATTAATTTCGTTTCTGCGTCAATGAAGGCGGCCAAAAATCAGGTAAAGGAAAAAATGAAGGCTAGTAGCAATTTAAAACAAGCAGCAGCCAGTATAGAACAGACATTGAATGCAGAAGTTGCACAAGCTAAGTTTTTTGGTGTAGATGCAGGCGAAATTGAGCAGAAAAAGCAGGTTTATCAGACGGTGCTTGAAGCACTGAGAACAACTAGAGTAGAACTCGAGGCAGCAGCATTTGTAATGGTGAGGAAGACGCATGATTAAAGAGCAGATTCAAGAATGCATACAAAAAATTTTGGATAATGAACTAGGTGGGATAAGCACAAATAATTGTCCAAGAGGCGGAATAGAAAAATATAGATATATGACAGCATATAGGTTGTCTAAGTATGTGAATTTTTATAGAACACGCAGAATATCGCTGGATGACTTTTTGATTTCGCTTAGAAATTATCTGCTTGTTTTTCAGACAGCTGTACGATTACCTATTGATATTGATATCACAGATAATAAATATGGACTCCGTATCGACTCAGAAGGTCTTTGTTATGCAACCTTAAATTTGCCGGATTATCTCAACATAGATATTATCAAGCAAGGATTCATGGTAGACTATGTAGAACCAGAAAAAGATGAAAGATATTTTCTTGGGGTTACACCTAATATATATCGTTTAACAGGGTTCCAGAGATTCAAATCAATACGTCAAAAACTTGCGGTTAATGGTGCACTTAATATGCCAGAAGGATATACAGCATTGGTTTCTTTGCCGACAGGTGGAGGAAAGAGTTTGATTACGCAAGCTATGGCGTATCAAAAAAATGATGGATTGACCATTACTGTTGTACCAACTGTATCATTAGCAATGGATCAAGTTAGAGTTGCAAGGGATAATATTCGAGTCGCATCCAAAGCAGAAATCGCTTGTTATTATAGTGATTTAGCAAGTGAAGAGAAGAGAAGCATTATAGATAGAATAAAAAACAGAAAGCTACGATTATTGTTTATTTCTCCAGAAGCACTTATTAAGAATGAAGTATTTAAACAAGTGATAGAGACTGCTAATGATGCTGGATATTTAAGAAATCTTATTATAGACGAAGCACATATTGTAATTGAATGGGGAAATTTTTTTCGAGTTGATTATCAGTGTTTGGAACCTTGGCGTAATAACTTATACGAAAAGAATTCTAAATTGAAAACAGTGTTATTATCTGCAACGTACGAAAGAACAACAGTTAAGATTTTACAGAGTATGTTTGCTACTGGAGATAAATGGATTGAAATAAGATGTGATGCATTAAGAAGAGAACCAAGATTTGAGTTGGTATCAGCAACTTCATATCGGGATAAGAATGAAAAAACAAGAGAATTATTACGATGTTTACCTCGACCAATGGTTGTATATGTAATGAGACCTGATCAAGCTCAAAAGGTTAAGGAAATGGCAGCAGATATAGGTATTACAAATGTAGAGACATTTACTGGAAAAACGAAGTCTGATGAGCGTTCTAGAATTATAGAAGAGTGGTCAGAAAACAAGTTTGACATTATAATTGCAACTTCAGCATTTGGAGTCGGTGTTGATAAAAGTGATGTCAGAACAGTTTTACATTTATATGTACCAGATAATCCAAATGCATATTATCAGGAGTTGGGAAGAGGAGGGCGAGATGGTCTTCCTTGTCTTAGTGTAATGTGTGTATATCCAGAAGAGGATTTGGAATCGGCATTTGTTATGACTGACAAAGTTCTTGGAAGTGAAAAAATTCTTGGACGATGGGAGAGTATGCTTAATAGCCATACTTCCACAAGAGGGATAGATTCATATACTTTGGATACATCTGTTAAGCCTAATTATAATAGTGTGGATTATGCGGAGGATACCAGTACTGTTGATCAAAAGTGGAATATCTATGTAATTCTCCTGTTAAGAAGATACAATTTGATTAAAATTTTAGATATGGTCGTAGATCCTCATACACAGGTATATTTTATAAGAATATCTATTTTGGATAAAAGATTACTGCAGACTTCGGAGGATACAAAACGGTTGATAGAAGATGTTCGTACTAAAGAATGGAATAAGAATGAAAGAGCATTTAAGACCATGAGTCGTTCTGTTAAGCTTGGAAAGCGCATGTGCTGGTCAGAGATGTTCTTTAATTCTACATATAGTAGGGTTTCAGAATACTGTGCTGGTTGCGACAATCATAAGAATATTGTTGAATCAGATCCAAATAGATTTGAGTTGGTAAAGAAAATTCCGGCTCCAACAAGAAAGTTTTCTGTTGAGTTGAATAATATGTTTGCTAATTCTAATGAGGCTATTTTATTTGCGGATAGTGATAATACAGAGTTAATAGGAAATGTAATTAATAGAGGATTTTCAACTGTTATTATAAATGATGATGATCAAAGCAGTTATTTTAATTTGTTAAATAGTATTTCAGAATGGACAGATGTAAATTTGCTGGGAATGAATGAGTTTGTTCGGTTGGTTGACCATGGAGATTATTATTTCTTTGCAGGAGATGCAGTTGTTTTGTATGGAAATAAATACTCGGGCATATATAAGAAAATTAGTAGATTACGGAAATCATTACAAACCGGTGAAATACGATTATTGCATGTTTTCAAAGAAGATATTTTTTGTAATGAAATAGGTAAAACCGTTTCATCAATTGTCGATGGACCGGTACTTGAAGAATATTTGATAGAAAGGATGTAGAGATATGTTTGAAGATAGAATGAAAACATCTGCAATTCCGGAAAGGGTATATGCCCTTTGCCAAGCGATTAAAAGCAGAACAATGAAGGAAAGCGATTTGCGAGAGTTGTTAGAACCATCGGATTTGGGTGGTACAACAAAATATTTTGGAATGGTTCGTGATGCAGCAAGACAGTTAGGGCTTATTTCTGTAAAGGAAGGTGATATATCATTGGCAATAGACTCAAAGTATGTATCATCATATGATTCAATGCGAGAATATATTGTAGGCAATATAGAAACAATATCGGAAGGATTATTCTTTGCTGTATCAAAAGAATATATATCGATGAATGAACAAGTGTTTAAGTTTAAAGGAGTGTCTGAAGCTGCATTAGTAGAACATATGTCAAAAGTTATAGGAAAACCAGTATATGAAGATGATATGAGAGCTTGGAGATTCTGGGCTACATATTTGGGGCTTGGTAATCTTCATGATATGCTTTTATTGCCTAACATGTATACGTATCTAAAAGCCGTATTAGCAGTATGCAACATAAAAAAGGGAGAAGAATACACATTTACTGATTTCGTGGCTGCAATAAAGCCGTATGCTGAAATAGGGTTATCCGATATTGATGGAAATAAGAAAATCAATCTTGCTATGTCAAGTGGTTTACGAGCATTACATGATGAAGGAATTATCCAATTATCACACAAGCTTGATAGTGGTGATATGTGGTTCCTATATGAAGCAGAATTACATCCAATTAAATCAACAGTTACTCATGTAACAGTAAGGAGATAGCTTATGAATTCAGAAATTGCAAAAAGTAGAATAGGTGAAGTAATTCGTATTGATACTGTTACGAGTACACAAGCTGATTTCTTAGCTACTCATGTGCCTGTTCAAAATATTCATATAAGAAAAAAGTGGGATAGTAAAACAGACAAAATTATGTCTGAAGAGAAAGTTTTTAATAAATATGTCTTGAATACTGAAAATGAGCATCAGTTTATTATAGTGATAGGCTCAAGTGGTGCTGGAAAATCACACCTTATTAGATGGTTTGCGGCTAGATTAGAACAGGCGGCACCAGAAAATGAAGTAGTTCTTTTTGTTCGTAGAAGTGATAATAGTTTGAAAGGAACGATAAAGCAATTACTCGAATTGCCGGAAGTTGCCAATATACCGAATAAGGCTGTGTATGACAGGCTGATTCGAGCAACTTCAACGATTGACAATAAGAAGCTTAAAGATATGATATATCAAAACTTCATTGTTGAAATCAAGAACGATGAAAATGATGAGATTATAAGTAATAATGAAAAGAAGAGATTAGTTGAATTATTGCAATACGAACAGTTTCAACTAAATCTAATGAAAGAAGAAGGTGCTATCGATCGTATTTATCAAAAAGTAGCTGAAAATGAAACTGGTGATAGCAGAGATGTAATGGCGTTGTTTGAAACTTCAGATTTTGAAGTGGATGTTAATTTTTGCGATGATATGTTTACCAATGGTGCAGCTAAAAATGCCATGAAAATGGCAAATGCCATTCTTGCGGATGATGAAATGTCAGAAAGACTAGCTGATTATATGAATACTCTGGTAAATAAGGTTATTCAGACATGTGCTGGATTGGAACCAGGAGATTTTGAACAGGTCTTTGTGGAAATTAGAAAAGAGATTAAAAGACAGGGTAAAAATCTTACTCTATTGATTGAGGATGTTACAGCATTTACTGGTGTAAATGTTGCACTGCTAAATGTTTTGACTACTGAACATACTGGAATGTATGAAAGTCAAGAACTTTGTAGAATTTCCTCTATTGTAGGAACAACTGAAAAATATTTTAACGTAAACTTTATGGATAACCATAAGGATAGAGTTACACAATTCTTTGTTATTCCAAATGATGTGTTCGGTGAAGATCAGAATTCGCTGTATGAATTTGTTGGTAGATATCTAAATGCAATGTCTTTGCGTGGCGATATTTTAGATGACTGGGTGAAGAATGGTGCTTCTATGAAAGAGTATCCTATTCATAAAGGAGAGGAAAAATCTCTTTGGGATACAGTTGAAATTGCAAAGGGGAAGGAATTATCGTTATTCCCATTTACTAAAAAAGCAATTACGAATCTATATATGTGTATTTTGCAGCCGGATTATAGAACTCCTAGATATCTATTAAGAGATGTTATTGAGAGAGCTATGAGAAATTATCTATTCAAAAAGGAGAGTTTTCCTGAATTTGCAATTGAAAGGATTAATGATATTCCATTTGAGAGTCTATATGTAAGTACTTATATTCATCAGCAAGTTGAAGAAAGCCAAGCAGACAGAGTTGAAAGATTCATAAGAGTTTGGGGTAATGCATCAGATCTGGAGTATGAAGAAAGCGGTATAAAATATTTAGGTGGAATGCCAATTGGATTTTTTGATGATTTAGGAATTCCAACTTTTACAGGAAGAAAAGGTGATAAGCCGGTTAAAGCATCTGTAGATCCAGTAAAACAACTATCGGATGGCTCAGATATTACTCAACCACCAGAACATATCGTACCGAAAGTTGATCCGGCAATGGCTGATTTCTTGCTTGGACAGAGAACACTGCAAATTTGGATTGATGGAGGAGAACTAAATGTAGGTGCTACAACAAAAGACGTGGTTAATATTACAAAAGCTAGAGATGAAATAAATAAAAGATTCTTGATATCTGCAATTAATTGGCAGATAGAAGGCGTATCTTTGGATAATTTGAATCGTGTAAAAGCTACAAAGGACTTTATAGGATTTGAAAGACAGAAAAGAGCAGCTAAGAATGCATTAACAATTTTGCCAGCAGATAGAGAAACGCAAGGTGTATTAGAGGCGTTTTTGGCATATGTAACATTAGGAAATGGAAGCTGGAATTTTGATAATTCTGCTATGATGGTGTATCGAGTTCAGACTTGGCTTGAAAAGTGGAAAAAAACAATTATTCAGACTGTAAATGTTTTTGATAATCAATCAGTAGATTATCAAGATTGTGCGATTGCTACTGAAATGATACGAGAGATAATGCAAGGAGTGTTTACAGGAACAAAAGTTGAAGGTATTCCAACAACAAATCTGATGGCTAAAAATCTGAAAAAAGTTGTACAAAATTCACATTGCACAGAATGGAATTCGCTTGTGAGTATGCTTTTGAATAATGATGAAAAAGTAAAAGATGTGATTACGCAGTATTACAATATTATTCAAGGTAACCTGAAGTCATCGCAAGTGTTTATTAGAGCGACAGAATTTAATTCTGACGTACGCAAAGTTCAGAAGGTCAAGTTATTGATACCAGATGAACAAATTCTGTTAAATGATCCAATTCCACAACGTCGAGAAATTCGTGAGATATATGAAAAGATATATACGCGTATTCCAAAAGTTGCAGAAGCGGAAAAAGAAAAAGCAAACCGTATACTGGAACAAATCGGTACATATTTGGATTATGAGGATATTGATGATGAAGATATAGAAGATTTGATTGATAAAATAAAGGACTTTTATGAGACTGCAAGCAATTCATTAGTTAATATTCATGGTAATATTCAGGTCCTAGATGGAATAAAAAAAGATTCTAAGACCATATCAGTAGCTTTTGGCGAGGTGGAGAAGGGCATTGCAAGTACAGATGATTTAGATACATTGCTGATGTTCTCGAAAGATCCTTTGACGAAGCTTGAGCGTGTATTATCAATATTACAGACAGTACAAAAGGATATTGAATATGTTGCACGAGATGTTGAAAAAAGAAGAGGCAATATTTTTGTAGATAATGGTGGTGACTTGAGTACGAGATATGCAGAATCACGCAATAAGATTGAGTCAGATAGTAAGACTGTTATGGATTGGAAGGTGATGTAATGCTAGTAGATTTATTAGATCAGAGCATAATTGCTATGAAGGAAATATATGAATTAGAAAAATCTTCTAATGACGTACAAAAACAGGAAAAAAACGATAAGATTTTCTCTAATGTCGTAAGTGAGAATCATCTGATGGTTAATGCTATTACAAACAGTATGTCTCAATTGGGATTTGTTATCTCGCAGGAAACTAGGGGAAGGGTTATTGGATTGCTTAAATCATCGAGCGATGCAGTAACGAGAGGATTAATACAAGAATCTACGGCTAATTATTTGCAAAAGGAAGTATTTACTATTAAGAAAGCAAT
>OIXH01002287.1_pt1 | contig 19378 bp, 16 predicted proteins | sample 1587741 | NCBI WGS metagenome assembly OIXH01 (sample SAMEA3888916, study PRJEB22519) | human gut metagenome | biome: human gut; feature: human-associated habitat; material: faeces | place: Denmark | collected 2011 | reverse complement strand
TCCGACACCTTCAAGTAAACCAACATTATCTAATTCAACAATTTCTTCTTCATCTTCAAAATCGTCATTGTCGTAATCATCGTAATCGTCTTCGTCGTCTTCGGCATAGGGTCGTGCGAGCTTCTTCAGTTCATCCATGAATGTATTTACATCCTTGAATTCCCTGTATACTGATGCAAAGCGGACATAAGCAACCGCATCAAGGTCTTTGAGCTTGTCCATTACAACCTCTCCTATTCTGGTTGTTGGAATCTCTTTTTCGCCACTGTTGAATATCTCTGTCTCAATCTCGTCAACCATCTCATTCATCCTGTCAATTGAGATTGGACGTTTGTAGCATGCTCTTACAATTCCCGCAAGAAGCTTCTTGCGGTCATAAGGCTCCCTCTTACTGTCCTTCTTGATGACCATAAGCGGAACAGTCTCAACTTTCTCATATGTTGTAAACCTCTTGCCACATGAATCACACTGTCTTCTTCTCCTTATAGATCCGTCATCCGTAGGTCTTGAATCCATTACTCTGGAATCTTCCTTACCACAATATGGGCATTTCATGTGTATACCTCCCCTTTTATTCTGTGTACTATGTACATCTGAAAGACACCTTTTCAAGCACAACATCAACAAGAATTGCATCTTCTCCTATATTCATAACACACTTATATGGAATAATATATTCTATATCACGTCCGAACAGGCCACAGAACCTTGTCGGCCCCGGCACTATAAGTGCACAGATACACCCTGTCTTACAGTCAAAATCAATATCAACCACACAGCCGAGTATACAGCCATCCTTAACATTGACAACCTCTTTGTCATGCAGTTCACATATGCGCATTCAGTCTCACGCTCCAACGCAGTCTGTCATTATATATTATATTGCGCAGTTGGCAAAAAGTTCATTGACAGCCGCTTCATAATCACATCTTCTCTGAGCTTTGCGTATAGACTTATAATATCTGTCTGCACCATCAAAATTCCGTATCATATAATACCATAGTTCCTTCATCTTGAACAATGCATTGCGTTCTCCCATAACTGCACAATATTCTTTAAATACGGCATTGTGAAATGTCCTGAGCGCCCTGCTGCTAAGCTTGTCACCACCGTTTATCGTGGCAAATATTGCCGGGTTGGTAATCATTCCCCTGCCGCACATGACTGCATTAAGTCCATTGAACCGCGATGTAATCCTTTGGTAGTCATCCAACGAACAGATATCACCATTATAGCACACAGGTGCTTTTGAATTGGCATATGCATATTCAAAAATATCGTAGTCAGGACTGTTTTTATACAAATCCTTCTGTACTCTCGGATGAACAATAAGCTCACTTAGCGGATATTGATTATAGATATCAAGTATCTTTATAAATTCGTCATGTGATTCCACGCCGGTTCTGGTCTTTACCGAAACCCTGACCCCATCCTTACCGGCAGCCACAAAGACATCATTGAGGAACGAATCAAGTTTGTCAGGGAACGCCAGAAAACCTGCACCCTTATGCTTTGTAACCACTGTAGGTGACGGACACCCGAGATTAAGATTGACTTCATCGTATCCGTATTCATCATGAAGTGCACGTATGACTTTTATGCAGTCACATGAATTATTGGAAAGTATCTGCGGTATTACGTCTCTGGGCCTGTTATTCCCGGAATCTATATCACGCCGCTCCTGTTCAGTAAATGTCTTATTAGTGTTAGTTGAAATAAACGGAGTAAAGTATCTGTCCGCACCTCCAAAGCAGTCATCAATAATATTACGGTAAATATATCCCGTAACACCTTCCATTGGTGCCGCATACAGCTTCACTCTCTTACCGGACATGCTATTCATTATATTACAGTTTCCTTATAACCATGTTATTAGGCTTGTATATCCTGACTTCCCTGCCACTCATTACTATAAGACCTTTATCCCAGTGGACGGTAAAGAATGTTATCGAATTGCCGTCGTGATTCATTGACATAAGATGCTTCTCGTCAGGGAAAAGATTAATATACTTAGGATAGTCACCGCTTATCGGAAGTGATGAAAGAATTGACAGTGTTCCGTTATCCTTGTCAATCTTATATATTGTTACGCTGTTATCTCCCGCATTGGAGCAGAGAAGATGTTCCCCGTCCTTTGTGAGCATAATATCCGTTGCTGCACTGTTCACGCGATGATCTCTTCTAAGAGTAAATATATTCTGTATAAACTCGAATGTCCTGCGGCCGTCTTCACCCACGCCGCACTCGTAGACATCAATATAATTCTTAAGCTCACACATTACATAGGCGAATCTTCCGTCTGCTGAGAAAAGAATCTCCCTTGGTGCAGATTCGAGCTGTGTTCTTATAATATCATACAGATCAAGCCTGCCTGTCTTCTTATCAAATTCATACACCTTAATCTGATCAATTCCCAGATCACAAACACACAACAGCTTCTCATCCGGTGTAAGTGTCGCATTGCTTATATGCGGTCTGAAATTACGCTCGGCAATACTTCCTATTCCCTTATGGAATACCTCATCGGCAATTGTACCTACGCTGCCATCTTCATTAAGATGCATTACAGTAAGCTTGCCATCATGATATCCTGACACAAAAATGAATGTATTGTCCTTCGTTACTGACAGATGACACCCTCTCATACCATTGATTGACTTAACATTAATAAGTTCAATGTCACCATCAGGCATAACACGAAACGCTGAAACTCCGGCATCACATATTGAATACAGATATTTTCCGTCATGCGACAATGTTATATATGACGGATTATCTATCTCGACTTCTTTTCTCTCTGTAATAAGTCCTTTTTCAACATCCATATCATATATATGGATGCCTCTGCTCTTTTCATGTGTATATGTCCCCACATATGCTACATATTTGTCTGACATGTCGTTCTCCATTCCAAATAATTTATTACTTTATTTTAGCGCAAATTCTTCACATAATCAATATTCAATATGGAAACTGATACCATACTGAATAAATCTTACCGGCGTGGATATGATTTATTCTGTAAAGAATATTATGCCTGAATTGAGAATCAGCATGAAGATTAGTAAGAAAAGCGGGCAGAAAAGGAGATTAGTATGGCCGTCTATAAAGTAGAACTATGTGGAGTAAACACATCATCCCTGCCATTGTTAAAAAATGAGGAGAAAGATGAACTTTTACGCAAAGCCATTGACGGTGATTCCAAAGCAAGAGAAAAATATATAAAAGGTAATCTGCGCCTTGTTCTCAGCGTAATCCAGCGTTTTGCCGGCAACGGAGAGAATGCGGACGATCTCTTCCAGATTGGATGTATCGGTCTTATGAAAGCCATTGACAACTTTGATGTCACCCAGAACGTACGTTTCTCCACTTATGCTGTTCCGATGATCATGGGAGAAGTCCGTCGCTACATGCGTGACTATAATTCAATACGCGTAAGCAGGTCGCTTCGTGACACTGCTTACAAAGCCATTCACGCAAGAGACATGCTGACAAAAAAGAACCAGCATGAGCCGACCGTTATGGAGATTGCTGCCGAAGTCGGACTTCCAAAAGAAGAGATTGTCATGGCACTTGACGCAATACAGACGCCGCTTTCTTTGTATGAACCGGTATTCTCCGAGGGCGGTGACACACTGTATGTAATGGATCAGATAAGTGACAAGAAAAACCGCGAAGATAACTGGGTCGAAGATATTGCGCTGCGCGAAGCAGTCTCGAGGCTTCCGGAGCGTGAACGCAACATAATCCGCCTGCGTTTTTTCGATGGCAGGACACAGATGGAAGTTGCCAGAGATGTCGGCATCTCACAGGCGCAGGTCAGCCGTCTTGAAAAGAATGCGCTTCGTTCCATGAAGAATTATCTGCAGATGTGATATGATATGCCGCTTATGTCCGTAAGAAAAAAGCTCATGCATTAACGCATGAGCTCAAGGAACTTCTTAGTATTAGCTGCGGCATCCCCTCTGTATACAGATGATCCGGCTACTATTACATTAGCACCGGCTTCAAGAACCTCCGGCAGATTGTCAAAATTAATTCCGCCATCAATCTCTATATCTTTATCCATATTATTATCACGGTAATAAGATCTGATAATTCTTACTTTATCAAGGACATCCGGTATAAACTTCTGTCCTCCGAATCCCGGATGAACACTCATAACAAGTGCCATATCAATATCGTCAAGGTAAGGCATAATCTTATCTACCGGTGTCTCAGGATTAATCGCTACAGCCGCCCTGACACCACAGGCCTTTATATCTCTGATAGTCTCATCAATGTCTTTGCAGGCTTCAACATGTACTGTAATAATATCCGCACCCGAATCAACAAAATCTCTGATATATCTTACAGGCTCTGTTATCATAAGATGCACATCAAAGACCGCATCTGTTGACTTTCTGACTGACTTTATCACAGGCATTCCGTATGATATGCTTGGTACAAATATTCCGTCCATAACATCAACATGAATATATTGTGCTCCCGCCTTTGCAACTGTCTGAATCTGCTCTCCGAGCACATTAAAATCTGCAGATAAAATAGATGGTGCTAAAATGTTCATTAATATTTCCTCTGATCTTTCAACTCATTATATATTTCAACGTAGTTCTCATATCTTATGTGGCTGATAATGCCATCATCAACAGCCTTCTTAACGGCACAGTCAGGCTCATTGACATGAACGCATCCATTAAACCTGCATCTGCCTTCATATGGTGCAAACTCTTCAAAATAGAATCTTAAGTCCTGTGCCTCTATATCACTCACATAAAATGACGTAAAGCCCGGTGTGTCCATTATATATGTATCACCACCGATATTGATTATCTCTGAATGACGAGTTGTATGCCGCCCTCTTCCAATCTTCTCGCTTACCGCCCCCGTCTCCATTCTGCTCTGCGATAACAGCTCATTAGTAAGTGAAGACTTGCCTACGCCTGAAGGACCCGCAAAAACGGTTGTCTTACCGGCGATTATCGGTCGGATGATATCATCAATACCTTCTTTGTTGACAGTACTTATAAAATGGACTCTGCATCCGCATCCTGCATATATATCTGCCATCTGTGCAAGCTGGCTGTCTTTTGCAAGATCTTTTTTACTGAAACAGATTACAGTCTCAATATCATGTTTTTCCATCATGACAATAAATCTGTCCAGCAGGTTATAATTAGGTGCCGGCCTGTGAACTGCAAATACAACAAGTGCCTGATCGACATTAGCTACCGCCGGCCGTATAAGAGAATTCTTCCTTGGCAGCACATCATTAATGTTGCCAAGGAACTTCTCATCGTCTAGTATATCAATATCTACATTATCACCAACGAGAGGCTTTATCTTGCGGTTGCGCAGAATTCCTTTTGCTTTGCATTCATATACGCCGCGGCCTATCACATGCACGTAATAAAATCCTGCGATACCCTTGATTATCTTACCATTCATGCGTTAATTCCCTGTTGTCGCAGCTACTGAAGGTGTCTGTGCAGCAGGCGTTGCTGCTGTTGTTCCTGCCGGGAGTGTAACTGTAGGTGCTCCGAGGCCTATACTCATAGTAAGTTCTATAGTTGTTCCTGCCGGTACTTCCTTGCCTGCCGAATAGCTCTGTGCAGCTACATAGCCATAAGGAATCTTATCATTCATTACCTGTGTAGCTGAAAGTGTAACATTAAGTCCAAGTGCATCAAGCGTCTGTCTTGCCTGAGTCTCAGACATATTTATAACATTAGGAACCGTAATCATCTTGGATTCCTTACCACGGCTTACAACAATCTTAACCGCATCACTTGACTTGGCACTTGCATTAGCTCTAGGTGTCTGGCTGATAACAAGTCCCTGCTCAACCGTATCACTGTAATCGTAGTCAACAGCCGGCGAACCGAATCCGGCTGACTTGATTGCTGCTATAGCCTCATCCTCAGTCTTACCAACAACATTAACCATTGTTGACTTACCTGCACCGGAACTTACCGAAATAGTTACCGTAGAATTCTTGGCTATCTTTGAATTGGCCTTCTGGCTCTGTGATATTACATATCCTTCAGCTACAGTATCTGACGGCTGACGGCTGACCTTGCATCCGAGGTTAACATCATTAAGTGCCTTCTTGGCATCCTCTTCCGTAAGTCCTGTTACGCTCGGCACAGCTACGAGCGTTGAAGGATCAACGGTTGTTGTCTGTACCTGCTCAGAAGGTGTATGATTAGAATCAGTTCCAGATGAACCACCCATAACGGCTGCAAGCTTGACTACTACAAATATCGTAATGATGATAATTACCGCTGCAATTCCGATTCCAAGCCATTTCATGACTGCATCCATCTTCTCGCCGGCTTTTTCCTCGGCATCATCGTAATCATCGTCATCGTCGTCATCCTGAATTCTTACAGGTGCCTGATTAGACTTACTCTTAGGCTTCACAGGCTGTGGCTTAGCCTTTTTCTTACTCTTCTTAGAGTTGTAATCATCATCGTCGTCATCTATATCGTCTATAATGTCATCATCGTCGTCAAAATCTTCATCGAAGTCCTCATCATCAAAATCTTCATCATTCTGACTATTCTGATACTGCGATGACATTCCTGTTGAAGCAGCCTGCCTCCGGTCTATAAGATCCTCCTGCAGCGACTGCTGTCTTGCTGTCTCATAAGAAGGCGCAAGCTTGACAAAATTAACATCCGGCATGACCAGTGATTTTTTAAGATCAGCTATAAGCTCAGTTGCACTCTGATATCTTCTGTCAGTCTTTTTCTGTGTACACTTCATAACAATCTGGTCTACACTTATCGGTATATCATTAACCACATGTGAAGGCGGAAGAATCTCATCCTGGATATGCTGCACGGCAACCGATACAGTTGAATCCCCATCGAACGGAACTGTTCCGGTAAGCATCTCATACAAAGTTATACCAAACGAATAGATGTCACTCTTCTCATCACTGTATCCGCCTCTTGCCTGCTCCGGTGAAATATAGTGTACTGACCCCATCGCAGACGAACTGATTGTCTGTGATGTTGCAGCCCTTGCTATACCAAAATCAGTAACCTTAACTTTGCCTTCTTTTGAAATTATGATATTCTGCGGCTTAATATCCCTGTGAACTATATGATGACTGTGTGCAGCCTCCATACCCTGTGCCACCTGAATTGCAATACTTACCGCTTCCTTGCTTGAAAGCCTGCCCTTCTTCTCTATATACTGCTTAAGCGTTATACCCTCAACGAGTTCCATTACAATATAATAAATACCATTCTCATCACCTACATCATACACACTTACTACATTAGGATGCGTAAGTCCGGCTGCTGACTGGGCTTCTATGATAAACTTAGATACAAAATTCTTGTCATGGCTGAATTCCTCTTTCATGACCTTAATTGCAACATAGCGGTTGAGCTTATGGCACTTTGCCTTATATACATCTGACATTCCGCCCGTGCCTATCTGCTCTATTATCTCGTACCTGTCTGCAAGAAACATTCCTTTTCTTAACATAAACTCCTCCACGTTCTGTAAATATTACGATTATTCCCCGTATCAGTATTCGATAATTATAACTGACACATTATCACGTCCACCATTCTCATTAGCAAGCTCTACCAGCTTTGTTGCAGCTTCATCTATATCTGCTGTTGTCTTAAGTATACGTTCAATAACATTATCCTCTACCATATTGGTGAGGCCGTCAGAACACATAAGGACACGATTGCCCGGCTTTATATCTATCGGGAAAAAATCCGGAAGTACTGTTGTATCTCCGCCTATTGCCCTTGTTATCATATTCTTCTGTTCATGATATCTGGCTGCGTTACGGTCCAGAGCTCCCCGTGTAACCATCTCTTCGACCAGTGAATGATCTCTTGTTACCTGCTTAAGATCCTCCCCCAGTATATAAAGTCTGCTGTCACCTACATTGGCAACATGCAGAATAGAATCTCTTATACATGATACAACAAGTGTTGTACCCATACCATTATAATCCTCAGACTCCTGCGCTTTGCGCAAAATATCCGTATTCACCTGCTGTATTGCAGAATTGAGAATACTTATAGGATCATTTTCATCTGAATCTGACACTAATTTTACCATCGTCTCAACTGTATATCTTGATGCCATATCGCCGGCCTTATGACCGCCCATGCCATCTGCAAGGATAAACAGATTAGGCAGATTGCCAACCGGTTTTGTAGAGTAATAGACGTAATCCTGATTCATTAATCTTGTCTTACCTACATCAGTCAGAGAGCATGCTCTCATGTTTCAACCTCCTAATGTAACAACTTATTTACACATTATTTCATAATAGCACAACACAGTCTATTGTGCAACATTGTGCGCATTTTCATTATTTCTGTTTTATGCCGTCAGGTGCGTCCGCATTCGAATCAGTGCTTTCCATATAACTTCTGCGCAGCTGCCCGCACGCTCCGTCAATATCACGCCCCATCTCTCTTCTGACAGTAGCATTGACCCCGCATTTTTCAAGTCTGCTCCTGAAGTGACTGACGCCTGCCTGTGCTGTCTGTTTGTAATCTCTTTCCTTAATGGGATTAACAGGAATCAGGTTAACATGGCACTTAATTCCTTTTACAAGATGAACCAGCTGCATTGCACATTCATCTGTATCATTAACGTCTTTTACAAGACTGTACTCAAATGTAATCCTGCGTCCGGTCTTCTCCACATAATATCTGCAGGCTTTCATTATCTCATCAATGGAATATTTGTTAGCCACAGGCATTATGGAACGTCTCAGTTCATCATTAGGTGAATGCAGTGATATTGCAAGCGTTATCTGTGGCTGCATATCCGCAAGTTCATATATCTTAGGTACGATTCCGCATGTCGATACCGTAAGGTTACGCGCGCTGATGTTAAGCCCTTCTTCATTATTGAGAAGCTCAATAAATCGAAGCAGATTATCAAAATTGTCGAATGGTTCCCCGGAGCCCATAACAACAACATTATCGACACGTTCGCCGATATCCTTCTGAATTCTGTATATCTGCTCAAGCATCTCTGAAGGAAGAAGTCCCCTGACAAGTCCGTCTATGGTTGACGCACAGAAGCGGCAGCCCATTCTGCACCCAACCTGCGAAGATATGCAGACAGAATTGCCATGATGATATTTCATGAGGACGCTCTCGATAAGATTGCCGTCAGACAGTCTGAACAGATACTTCCTTGTGCCATCTATCTGTGATATCTGCACACGTACAGGCTCAAGTACCGTAAGAGGATACTCTGCAGCAAGTTTCTGCCTCAATACAGCAGGCACATTCGTCATCTCATCGTATGATGCAACAAGTTTCTGATGCATCCACTGATATATCTGCTTTGCCCTGAACTTCTTATCACCAAGTGATACTATCAGTTCAGACACCTCTGAAGGTGTCATGGACTTTATATCATATTCTGTATTTTCCATTATTTATTCAACATCTTTCTTTTTTAATCTGGCTATAAAAAAGCCATCTGTATTATCTATTCCCGGAAGCAGCTGTACATAACCTTTGGCAAGGCTGTCTTTTTCCAGCATAGGATAGTCTTTTTCAATACTGTCTGTCTCAAATGGGTAGTTAGCAGTAAACCAGTCAACATTGTCCTCATTTTCGGCAGAATTAATTGTACATGTGCTGTATATAATGTATCCGCCCGGTCTTACATATTCCGAGCATACAGACAGAATTTTTCTTTGCAGTTCAACCAGTGCCTCTGTCTTTTCCGCAGATGCATTATATCTGATATCAGCTTTACGTCCAAGAATTCCCAGTCCGGAACACGGTACATCACATATAAGTATATCGGCTTTTCCAATGAGTGATTCATCCTTCACCGTTGCATCCCATACTTTTGCGGTTACATTATCCATGTGCAGTCTTTCAATATTATCACGTATCAGCCCGACCTTGGCCTCACTCACATCTCTTGCTTCTACAGTTATGTCACTGCCTCTTTGTGCAGCGTGCAGGCACTTGCCTCCGGGTGCCGCGCATACATCAACGACATAATCCCCCGGATTGGGATTAACAGCAAGTCCCGCAAGTATTGAACTTAAGTCCTGAACCTGAAAAAGACCTTCTTCAAACGAGGTAAGGTCTGCAAGATAATCATATCCACTTATTGCAAATGCATACGGAACACATGTATCTTCGACTGTTACACCCTCATCAGTAAGCTTCTTTTTCAGCCCGCCGGGAGTTATCAGTCCGGTATTGCACCTTATATATAGCCTGTGTTCCTTTTCAAATCCTTTGAGAACATCTTCCGTACAACTACCGCATTCGTCCATAAGAATACGCACGACATATTCAGGCATGGAATAACGTATCATGCAATATCTGATAAAATCACTTTTATCAGGATACTGTATGTTGTTAATATCTCTTGCTAGTGAGCGCAACACTCCGTTGACAAATCCTGTCAGCGACGAAAATCCCCGCTTTCTTGCAAGTTTTACCGCCTCGTTACATACAGCCGATACAGGAACGCTGTCCATGTACTTAAGCTGATATGCAGACATTCTCATAATATTACGGATGACCGGCTTCATCTTCTTAGTGCTGACAGATGACACATGGTCTATAAGCCAGTCTTCCTCTATACTTCGTTCAATCGTTCCCTCTGCCAGCCTTGATATAAATGCTCTCTGTGACTTAGGCAGATACTGGAACTTGCTTAACGCCTGTCCGGTAATCAGATTACTGTGTCCGGGATTCTTATCATTCTCGAGCAGTATGTCAAGCACTACCGCCCGCAGATTAACATTGTCCATAGTATTATTCATTAGCGGTCATCACTCCTGCGTCCGAAAAGCATAATCAGCCTGAGCAGCTGAAGAACTGCGGTAAGAGCTGAAGCTACATATGTCATGGCTGCTGCAGAAAGAACCTTCTTAGCCCCTGCCGTCTCATCAGGATAGAGCATTCCTGAGTCAGACAATATGGTAAGTGCCCTTCCCGATGCATTGAACTCAACAGGCAGTGTAATAAGTTCAAAAAGAACTGCCAGCGAGAACATTATAATACCAACATCAATCAGTGTAGGACTCATTCCAAAAAACAGTCCTGCAGCAATAAATATCCACGAAAGACTTGAAGCAATATTGACAACCGGTGCTATTGTATTACGTATAAGAAGCGGTGCATATCCGACATCATGCTGTATCGCATGTCCGCATTCATGAGCTGCGACTCCGATTGCCGCTATTGATGTTGAATTATATACAGCATCCGAGAGACTGAGTACCTTATTGCGCGGATTATAATTATCCGTAAGGTCTCCGGCAATATGCTGTATCGACACGTCATAGATCCCATTCATATTGAGAATCTTCTGTGCTGCCTGTGCGCCCGTAAGACCCAGGTCTGATCTTACCCTTGAATACTTTGAGTATGTTGATTTAACTTTGTACTGTGCCACCATTGCAATAACGACTGATATAAGAATCAGAAAATACAATGGATCAAAGCCATAGTAATAATAGTAACCCATAACAGATACCTCCTTTTATGTTCTCAAGCCGGACAGTCTTCAAAGAATCAGCCAAGCACTGTGCCGCTCTCAAGCTTAAATCCTCTTAAGAAAGCATCACTTGCCATCCTTTTCTTGCCCTCAAGCTGGACTTCGCCTATGCTGAGCGCATCTTTGCCGCATTTTACGCAGAATCCGTCCTTTGTTACGTTGAATACCGTGCCGGGCTTCATGTTGTCATCATTGCACTCACACACATCCGCTTCCCAGATTTTAAGAGTTTTGCCATTAAGGTGTGTATATGCACTCGGCCACGGATTAAGACCTCTTATAAGCCTTTCAATATTGACAGCTCCTTCATTAAAGTCAATGTTGCCGAGTGACTTTGTAAGCATCTTAGCATAATTGGAAAGACTATCATCCTGCTTTGTTCTTGTAGCGGTTCCATTCTCAACAGCCTCAAGTGTCTTAACAAGAAGCCTGCCGCCTTCGCTGCTTAATCTGTCGAACAGGCTGCCACCCGTCTCCTTTGCGTCAAGTCTGATTCTGCTCTGCATTATTATGTCACCGGTATCAAGCCCATGATCCATCTGCATTGTTGTAACACCTGTCTCTTCAAGCCCGTCAATAACAGCCCACTGTATAGGTGCTGCTCCTCTGTATGCCGGAAGCAGTGAGGCATGGACATTGATACATCCATACTTTGGAAGTTCAAGAATCGAATCCGGAAGAATCTGCCCGAATGCAACAACAACAATTACATCAGGATCTATCTGTTTCATTCTCTCATAAAACTCATTATCATTCTTAACCTTAACCGGCTGCAGTACTTCTATTCCATGCTCCAGTGCCGTCTCCTTTACAGGTGACATTGCGACAGCTCCGCCTCTTCCCTTAGGCTTGTCAGGCTGTGTAACAACAGCTTCTACAATATGTCCGGCATTTATTATATCTTCAAGTGTTGCAACGGCAAAATCAGGTGTTCCCATAAATACAACTCTCATGCCAACCTCCATTCCTGCCTTATTCATCCTCGTCTGACACCTCAGACAGGTCACCCTCAACCTTGTCAACATACATAATTCCATCAAGATGGTCAATCTCATGGCAGAGGCATCTTGCAAGGAGTTCTTCACCCTCAACAATATATTCATTCATATCCTCGTCAAATGCCTTAACCTTAGCATAATTAGGTCTTGTAACCGTGCCGCACTTACCCGGAACGCTTAAGCATCCTTCTGAGCCTGTCTGTTCTCCGCTTGTCTCAAGTATTACCGGATTGATAAGTACTATCGGATCATCGCCGCAGTCAATAACAACTATTCTCTTGCGTATTCCTACCTGTGGAGCTGCGAGTCCGCATCCGTTAGCCTCATACATAGTATCAAACATATCGTCAATCAACTCCCTAATCTTAGGTGTCATCTCTGTAACTTCTTTTGCTGTCTTACGAAGTATCTCGTCTCCATCCTGTCCGAGTACTCTTATGTTTCTTAATGCCATTAGTATTCCCTCCCGATATTTCTGATTATAAATGTTTTTATTGTTATTGTATACATTCCTGAAACAAATTTCATAGAAAAATCATATATTAACAGGGTTAAAATCAAACTGTACATTAACCTTGCGGTACAAACTGTCCATCCGTGCAAGCATCTCCATGCGCTGTGCATATTCCGTCAGTATTGCGTAATCCGGATTCTTTATATACAGTACCTTGTTATAAATGTCATTTGCCTTGTAAAGCGAAGCATTAGCCGGCCCTATGACCTGTGAACTTTCATCAGGCTTTGGCAGCGTCTTTACAGCACGGTTAAGTGCATCCTCATCAACTGACGAGAATCTTACGAGCAGCAGATTACATACCGGAGGATAATTAAGCAGTGTCCTGTACTGAATCTCCTGATTGTAGAACTCTTCATAATCCTGCTTTGATGCTGCCTGTATACTGTAATGTTCCGGCGTATATGTCTGTATTACTGCCTCACCCGTGCGTTTTCCCCTTCCGGCTCTTCCTACTGCCTGTACAAGGAGCTGGAATGTCCTCTCTGATGCCATATAGCTGCCCGCATACAGCGACATGTCTGCTGCAAGCACTCCTACAAGCGTTACGTCAGGAAAATCATGTCCCTTTACTATCATCTGTGTTCCTACAAGTATGTCTGCCTCATGGCCTGCAAACTTTTCAAGGATTCTGGTATGCCCATCCTTGCCACCCGTGGTATCCATATCCATTCTCAGAACTCTTGCCTGCGGATACATCCGCTTAACAAGCTGCTCTATCTGTTCTGTTCCTGCCCTGAAACCTGATATATATGGAGAGCCGCACTCCGGGCATCGTTTTACCATCGGCGTCTCATAACCGCAATAGTGGCATACAAGCTTACCGTTAGTATGCTCTGTCAATGAAATATCGCAGTGAGGGCATCTCATTACATGTCCGCATGATCTGCAGGACACAAAGCCTGCATAGCCGCGTTTGTTAATGAATAGCATGCTCTGTTCACCCTTATTAAGCCTGTCCGCTATAAGTTCCTGCAGCTTGCGGCTGAATATTGATCTGTTGCCGGACTTCAGTTCATCTCTTAAATCAATCGTATGGACCTTCGTCATTGAAGCACCCGCAGCCCTGTCAGACAATGTAAAAAGTCTGTATCTTCCATCCATGCACCTTGCGTAAGATACAACGGACGGAGTTGCTGAACCCAGTACAACAGAAGCATCTGCAAGTCCGGCCATGTGGATTGCCGTATCTATGGCATTGTACCTTGGCGATGTCTCACTTTTGTAAGCAGCTTCATGTTCCTCATCAATAACAATAAGTCCTATATCTGCAAATGGCGTAAACAGTGCTGACCTGGGACCTATCATTATGCTTATGTCGCCGCGCTTTGCCCTGACGAACTGGTCGTACCGTTCTCCCTTTGACATTCTGGAATTAAGAATTGAAACAGTATCCCCGAATCTCTGATAGAAACGCATGACAGTCTGATAAGTAAGTGCAATCTCGGGAATCAGCATAATAACCTGTCTTCCCTGATTAACAACATTTTCAATCATATTCATATACACCTCAGTCTTGCCGCTTCCGGTGACCCCGTGTATAAGATATGTTTTACGTATTCCATGTGCATAGTCTTCACAAAATGAATCAACAATATACTTCTGTTTCTCATTAAGAAGCTTTCTGTCGTCCTTCCTTACTCCCTGCGGCACCGGATTACGAAACTTCATTTCTTCTTCCACTCTTATCATTCCTGTCTTTTCGAGTGACTTTATAGTCTGGGCTGACACTGACAGCTTGGCAGCGGCCATATCCTGTTCAATCCTCGGATTATCCATAAGAGCCTCAAGAAGCCTCGCTCTTGCAGCCAGTGTCCGGTTGCCGCTGATCTTTGCCAGATAATCCGAAATCTCATTCTGACTGACATTAAGGCATACATACTTTCTGGTTCTGCCATTCACAGTCTCCTTAACCGGAAGTACCGTCTTAAGCGCCTGACTCATAGTTGCGCCAAAGTTGGTCTTCATCCACGCAGCAAGCTGTATAAGCCTTCCCTCAACCGGAAGCCTGGACTCAGGTATTGACGCTATGTATTTCATCTTAGATATGTCAAATGACGGACTTTGGCTTATGCCGACCACGTATGCGTCACGCAGTGTATTACCCCTGCCAAACGGCACATGTACTAACATACCGACCACAAGAGTCTCCTCCATTGCGGCCGGTATTATATACTGAAATGTTTTATCAAGTTTTTCATGTGAAATATCTATTATCACATCAGCATATTTCATTGATTATCCCCTTACTCTAACGTACAGCTTCAATTATAAGCTCTCTGTCATCCATATGATGCTTTACGCCCTTTATCTCCTGATAATCTTCATGCCCCTTACCTGCGACAACTATGACATCACCCGGCTGTGCATTATCAACAGCGTATTTTATTGCCTCACGCCTGTCTGCAATCTCAACATGTCTGCCCGATGTCCTGCTTATGCCGGTAACTATATCGGCAATGATTGCATCCGGCTCCTCATTACGTGGGTTATCCGATGTGATAATCGTAAAATCGGATAATCTTCCGGAGACTTCGCCCATCTCAAATCTTCTGTCTCTGTCCCTGTTGCCTCCGCATCCGAATACAGTGACGATTCTCTTAGGATTATACTCCTTAAGCGTCTTAAGGAGACTCTCAAGTGCCATGGCATTGTGGGCATAGTCCACCATTATTGTAAAATCTCTGCGCGATGCATTAACTTCGGCAAGGTCAACGATATCTATTCTTCCGCGAACCCTTACATCATAAAGTGCTTTCTTGAGCCTTTGCTCATCAACATTAAAATGTCTTGTTACTGCTATCGCACAAAGTGAATTATATATTGAAAAATTGCCCGGCATGCATAATTCAATATCAAGATTAACCAGTCCGCTGACATGATACTTTGTTCCAAGCTTACCATGTTCATACAAAAGCTCCTTATCAGCAGCCCTTATATCCGCCGTCTCACTAAAACCGTATTTTTCAACCCTGCATGTTGCATTGGCAAGAATCCGGTCAACATGCTCATCATCCGCATTAACTATTCCTATGTCACACTGTCTGAACAGCTTAGCCTTGCATGAAAGATAATCTTCAAATGACGAGTGTTCATTAGGGCCGATATGATCAGGCTCAATATTAGTAAAAACGCCTATATTGAACTGTATTCCCGCTGTACGGTTAAGCATAAGTCCCTGTGATGACACTTCCATTACAACTGCCTCACAGCCTGCTTCCACCATCTTTGCAAAGCTTTCCTGAATCTCATACGACTCAGGTGTAGTATTATGTGCCGGCTTATGCTCATCACCAATGATTGTCTCTATCGTACCGATAAGTCCCGTCTTGTGTCCACAGCTTTCAAGCACATTGCGTATCATATACGTTGTGGTTGTCTTGCCTTTTGTACCTGTAATTCCAATTGTAAACAGCTTTTCTGCCGGATATCCGAACCATGCTGCCGACATAAGCGCATATGCAAGGCGTGTGTCGTCCGTCTCAACGACCGTAACATTCTCCGGTATCTTTGCATCTGAAAAATGCTGCATATAATCATACTTACTGCTTACTACTATAAGTCCGGCACCCCTGCCGATTACATCCTGAATATATGTATGTCCGTTGCTTACGGCACCCATTATACATACAAATGCACCTCCGGCCGTTACCTTACGCGAATCCGATGTAAGGCCTGTTACGTCCGCGTCACAGCTTCCGCTGACAACCGATGCATTTATCTTTTCTATGATATTTGAAATCTTCATGGTTTCTCCCATCCCTGATAGCAAATCTGTATTACATGTCCAAAACCGCCAGGCTCAGCGCTGTATCAGAACAGCCCCGTAATCCTGCCTGCTTCAATGTCATAATCTACATTCTCGGCTGCAGGAACTCTTGGAAGTCCCGGCATTGTAAGCACTGTACCGAGAAGTACAACAACAAAGCCTGCTCCGGCATTCACATATACCTCTCTTACATTAACCTCAAAACCTTCCGGTCTTCCGAGGAGTCTGGCATTATCAGACAGTGAATACTGTGTCTTTGCCATACATACAGGAAAGCTTCCGAAGCCAAGCTCTGTAATTCTTGCAAGCTGCTTCTTTGCGGCTGCCGAATAGCTTACACTTCCAGCACCGTATATTTCCTTTGCGACCTTCTCAATCTTTTCTTCAAGTGACAGTTCATCCTCGTAGAGAGGCTTATATTCCGAAGGCTTATTCTCAAGTGTAGAAAGGACTTTCTGTGCAAGCTCCTCTCCTCCTCTGCCGCCTTCAGCCCATACCTTGGAGAGTGCGAATTCACATCCAAGCTCCTCACAGTGTTTTCTGATGAAATCGTATTCTTCTTCCGTGTCGGTAATAAATGAATTAAGTGTAACTACAACCGGCACGTTATACTTATGCATATTCTCAATGTGCTTATCAAGATTGGCAATACCCTTACGGAGTGCCTCCATATTCTCCTCTGAAAGCTGATCCTTTGGAACTCCTCCGTTATACTTAAGTGCCCTTACAGTCGCAACGATAACAATTGCATCCGGCTTAAGTCCTGCAAGCCTGCACTTTATGTCAAGAAACTTCTCAGCTCCGAGGTCAGCTCCAAAGCCTGCCTCTGTAACTACAATATCCGCCATCTTCATTGCTGTCTTGGTTGCTCTTACGCTGTTGCAGCCGTGTGCAATATTGGCAAACGGCCCGCCATGTACTATTGCAGGAGTATTCTCAAGTGTCTGCACAAGATTCGGCTTAATTGCATCTTTAAGAAGTGCTGCCATTGCGCCTGTAGCATGAAGATCATCGGCTGTAACAGGATTATTGTCATAATCATATGCAACAATAATCTTGCCAAGTCTGTCCTTTAAGTCTGCCATATCATCAGCAAGACAGAGAATTGCCATAATCTCTGACGCAACAGTAATTATAAAATGATCTTCGCGTACAACTCCGTCCGCCCTGGCACCCATACCGATTACTATATTGCGGAGTGCTCTGTCATTCATATCTATGCATCTTTTCCATACAATTCTCTTAGGATCTATATGTAGTGCATTACCCTGATGCATATGGTTGTCAAGCATAGCTGCAAGGAGATTATTAGCTGAAGTTATTGCATGAAAATCTCCCGTAAAATGCAGGTTAAGGTCCTCCATCGGAACAACCTGTGAATATCCGCCTCCTGCGGCACCGCCTTTTATACCAAAGCAAGGTCCCAAAGAAGGCTCTCTGAGTGCTACAATAGCTTTCCTTCCAAGCCTGCAAAGCCCCTGTGTAAGCCCTATGCTTACAGTAGTCTTGCCTTCTCCGGCAGGTGTAGGGTTGATTGCGGTTACCAGAACAAGCTTTGCATCTTTGTTATCTTTACATTTGTCAATAAAATCATCTGATATCTTAGCCTTATACTTACCGTAGAGTTCAAGGTCATCTTCAGTCATTCCTATCTTCGCTGCCACCTCTTTGATAGGCAGCATGCAAGCTTCCTGTGCAATTTGAATATCTGTTTTCATGATTGATTTCTCCTTTATTGTTGTTTTTTAAGGTATTCTTCAAATTCTTCAGTCTTCATAAGAATCTTGCGTGGCTTGGTACCTTCCTCAGGGCCTACCACACCGGCATCACAGAGCTGATCCATTATCCTTGCAGCCCTGTTGAATCCAATCTTAAAATATCTCTGAAGCATTCCAATAGAAGCTTTTTCTTTATCTATTATAAACTTACCTGCTTCCACAAAATATTCATCTCTGTCATCATCAGAAGCAGATGCATTCAGATTTACACTTCCGGTATTAATCTGATTGGTAACCTCCTCGTCGTATGCCGAAGGAGCTGTGCAGTTATCTTTCAGGAAATCTACGACCGCGCTGACTTCCTTATCAGACACAAATGCACCCTGAACTCTGACAGGCTTCGGATATCCTGACGGATAGAAAAGCATATCACCTTTGCCGAGAAGCTTCTCCGCTCCGTTCATGTCTATAATAGTTCTTGAATCAACACCGGATGACACTGAAAATGCAATTCGTGACGGAACATTGGCCTTAATAAGGCCTGTAATTACATTAACGGAAGGTCTCTGCGTTGCTATAACAAGATGAATGCCTGCGGCTCTTGCAAGCTGTGCAAGACGGCATATTGCATCCTCAACCTCTCCCGGTGCTACCATCATAAGGTCTGCAAGCTCATCTATGATGATAACTATCTGTGGCATCTTGTCAGGTTTCACGCCGTCCTCAGGAACTTCCATCGACTCCAGCTTTTCATTATAGCCCTTAAGATCCCTTACATTAAAGTCTGCAAACTTCTTATATCTTGTTGTCATCTCAGCAACAGCCCAGTTGAGTGCAGATGATGCCTTCT
>OIXH01002281.1_pt1 | contig 19436 bp, 19 predicted proteins | sample 1587741 | NCBI WGS metagenome assembly OIXH01 (sample SAMEA3888916, study PRJEB22519) | human gut metagenome | biome: human gut; feature: human-associated habitat; material: faeces | place: Denmark | collected 2011 | reverse complement strand
CTCACCTCCACGTGTTCTGTAGTGTGTCAGTCTTATAAAAGAATTATATCAAGAGAAATATAGATTAGAAAAGCGAAAATCAGCCAAGGTGTTTCATGACGCATTGGTGGCTTTCGCAGAAAGGCGGATTATAACTATGGGTAAACAGTTTTTTAGAAAAATGCTTGAATTCTTTCCAAATAGTGAAATAGAGTATAATAATATCATTGAAGAGTATGGTGAAATCCTTGAGACTTTAGTCATTGAAGATGTGCTAATGCCAAACTTGATACAATTATTGATAAAGAATCAAGAAGTGGATAAATTGAAAGCTTTCTTCGATTATATAGAAGAAGTAGTAAACACTGATTCACATTTGAGAGATATTTTGTCTATAACAATGATGGAACAGCTCGGAGATCATGATGATGTTCTTGCTAATGCTAAGAAATATATGGGGGCTACGTCAAAGGAGTTACAAATAGAAGCAGATAGAGCTATTGGACGAATTCGTTAATTAATGCCATGAAGGTAATGGTGGATATTTTTCCATTACCTTTTTAGTACATAAGATTTCAGCTTATTTCTTTGCGATTTAGATGGTGCAGGTATCTTCAAAAGGCATACCAAAAAATCCAGTAGTGTGTGTGCATTACGAGAAGCGTAAGGCAGGGGGTGAATTCCCGATAGGCTGATATAAAAGCACTCTTAGCAACAAGAAAAATCTTGCGAAAGGGTGTGTTTTTATGAGTATAAAAAAGTCAGTTCAGATATATTTAAAATATACGAGACCAGCCAAGTAAAATTGGGAAGTCAGTTCATTTGGTATATCGCTAATACCGGGGTTAGGGGATGCGAAAGACTTACAGGAAGCCATCGGTGGAATGAATCTGATAACAGGAAAAAAGCTATCTGCCTTGGAACGAGTATTAGCGGGAGCTTGTGTCATAGTGCCGATTATCAGTGGTTCCATGGTAAGAATAGCAGGAAAGAACGCAAATATAGCTGAAAAAGTGAGTCGACTATCAGAAAAACAACTGTTCAGAAAAGGAGCAAAAGCTGGCATTACCATGTGTGAGGATGCTAAGAAAGAAATGGAACAGCTTATTCGAGAAATTCGCAATATATTGGAAGAAGATGTAGATATAAAGCGGTTATTTGCTAAGAGTCAAAACACTGGACCACAAGTAGAGATTGCAGGAGTGGGAAAAGTATCTGTGGGGGAAGTAGAGAAGCTAGTTGGTAAAGATGTAAGGTGGAGTGTAGGGGAGAGTGGCAAAAGATATTGTTAGTAATCAATAAATTTGATATACAATAAATGGTTATACTTTCGGACTCTAAAGTAAAAAAATAAATTGCTGGAAGATAGCAAAGTTTATAAAATTAGATACTAGGAGTAATGTGATATATGGAAAAATGGAAAGAAGTGTTTGTGGGAGTTATTCCACAAGGAAATTATCAAACACAAATTACTAACGGAGAGGATAAAGCTAAGTGGTATTATTAAATAGATTGCACAAAAAAGTCCGCTTATGTGGTATATCACTGATACTGGGACTTGGGGTCAAAGATTTACAGATAGTTTGGAAGATGATTTTAACCCAGGTGTTGAAATTAGAGATATTGTAAAAGAAAATATGATTTTATGTGTGGATTGATAGAAGGATAAAAGAAAAAATAACAACGGAGGAAAATGTATGAGTCAGGAGAAAATAAATAATCAAAATGAAGGAACAACAGGATATCAGGACCCGCTGGAAAGAACTGCTGAAAAAGAGGATGGAAAGGGATATAGAGATCCGCTGGAAAACCAAGATGGGAAAGAGGTAAAAAAGAAAGTATCCAAATCTACAATCTGGGCAGGTGTCGGCAGTATTGTTTTGATTAGATTTTTCGGTTTATTAGGTGCGTTGATCTGTTATGGTGGTTTTTGTGCTGTAAGAGCAATCGTTACTAATAAAAAAATGTTTTTACCATTACGTGTGATTTTGGGTATAGTAGTAGCGTTACTATTTGTAGTGTTGCTTTTGGCAGGAATTACGTGGGCTGCTTCAATTCGATAAGGGGAAATACGATGGATAGTTTAAAAAAATTTTCTGCACCCTTTATAAAGGAGAAACTAATAAGCTTTTTAACGATTTTCATCTTTTATGTAGCGTTAGCGGCTGGTTTTATGTTTTTGGCTAGGAATTCATTTTATGCGAGGCGGTATGTGCTTGCTCTTTTGATATTTGCAGATGGATTTATAGTTTTGTTGTATGCTGGTTTAGCACTGGTGACAAGGAACGATTTTAAAAAGGGAAGAATAAAATTGGAGCAGATAGCAGGATTTAGCAAAAGTCGTTTTGAAAGAGAGACAGAGAAATCACCAAAAGCAAAGTATTTATTACTTTCCAGTGATGCCATTGTGTATATGAACAATTGGCGTTTGTGCGTGCTTCCAATAAATGATGTGGTTTGGGCATACCAAGAAACAATTTCTGCAAAGGCTGCTGCGTGTGCATTGGTCATTTGGACACGAGATAAAAAAATGTATAATATCAGACTAAGAATAAAGAAAAAAGAAGGAGATCCAGAAAAGTGGTATCGGTATATGATGCGACTGATTGCCAGAAAACGCCCAGCAGCTTTGATTGGTTATGAGGACGAATATCAGGAATGCATTAGGAAAGAGTTTTCCAAACTGGTAAGAAGATCGGATGAGATGGCAACTGTTAGCAGTGAACAACTGGAACAGGAATATATATTACATAATTATTATGAACAGGATTTTCATTAGAAAAAGAAGGCTGTGAGAACAGCCTTCTTTTTTTATGCTATAAGAAAGCGTGCCTTGTAGCGTAAAATGTTCCACTTTATTCTTATGTTTTGAGAGGTGTTTTGAAAGCAATCTAAGGAAATATAAGGTTGACAACGTTTTCATAAATTAGGAATATTTTTCCTTTGAAGGAATAAAACAAAAGGTTATAGTTATAAAAATAGTCTAATTTTTTTACGAAAATAAACAGAAATACATTTTTTGTAAAAGATGTGAAAACGTTTTCGCATTTCTGCTTTGTATTTTAGGAGAAAGCAACATATAATCTCATACATAGCAACCGAACATAAAAGGATGCAGGGGCAGAACCTTTGAGTCTAGCATCATCGGTAAGCAAAAAAACAGTTGATTTAACACTATCAGCTAATAGTGTTAGGAGCAAGTAGCAGAGCGGGTTGCGAATATCCGCTTGACTGGGAAGGAAGGATGAGGATTATGAAAAAAAGAATATTAGGTTTAGGATTAGCCACAATTTTAGCATTGGGAGCAGTAAGTGGTTGCGGTTCTAGCAAGAAGGATACAGGAAATAATAATGCAAAGGAAGTTTCCATTACAAATGTTTCGTATGATCCGACTAGAGAGCTATATAAAGCATATAATGATTTGTTTGCAAAACATTGGGAAGAAGAAAAGGGACAAAAGGTAAAGGTAACGCAGTCCCATGGTGGTTCTGGAAAACAGGCACTGGAAGTGGCAAACGGATTGAAAGCGGATGTAGTTACACTGGCATTGGAGGGTGATGTAGATGCAGTAAAAAATGCAGGTTTGATTGAAGACGGATATACAGAGGAATTTCCTTTAGACAGTTCCCCATATACATCAAGTATTGTATTCCTAGTAAGAAAGGGAAATCCAAAAAATATTCAAGATTGGGATGATTTAATTAAACCAGGCATCGGAGTGGTAACACCAAACCCAAAGACTTCTGGTGGTGCAAGATGGAACTATCTGGCGGCATGGTATTATTTTGAAAAGCAGGGAAAGAGTGAAGATGAAATCAAGGAAGCAATCAAGCAGCTATATAAAAATGTAGTAGTACTAGATTCAGGAGCCAGAGGTTCCACAACTTCTTTTGTAGAAAATGGACAGGGAGATGTATTGCTGGCATGGGAAAATGAAGCCTTTTTATCCTTGGATGAGCATCCTGGCGAATATGAAATTGTAGTGCCTTCTGCTTCTATATTATGCCAGCCAACCGTTGCAGTAGTAGATGAAGTGGTAGATAAAAGAGGTACAAGAGAAGTCGCAACAGAGTACTTGGATTATTTATATTCAGAAGAAGCACAGAAACTGGAGGCAAAATGGTATTATAGACCTTCGGATGAAAAAATCTTGAAAGAGTACGAATACGAGGGAAGTAGTAATACGATTACAGAGGTTCCTAAAAATGGAAAATGGATTATTACAAAGGTAGATATGACAGATATTAAACATTTTGGAGGATGGACAGAGGCAACCAAAAAACATTTTGCAGACGGTGGTTTGTTCGATTCCATTTATGAAAAATAAGCATTTCATTTGTGTAAAGGAGAGGTGAGTGTCGTGAAAATAAGAGCCAACAGCAAAAAAAGTGTGATACCGGGATTTGGTTTATCTTTTGGAATTGTTACTGCAATATTAGGATTAATTGTTGTACTTCCCCTTTGCTCTCTTGTGGTTTATTCTGCGCAATTATCTTTTGGTGATTTTATAGAAACCGTAACTAGACCAAGAGTGTTGGCCAGTTATGGTGTGAGTATCAGCACTGCATTGATTGCTTCTATTATTAATGCGATAGTAGGATTGGCACTTGCATGGGTATTGGTGCGCTATGAATTTCCGGGGAAACGCTTCATGGATGGAATAATCGAACTACCCTTTGCGTTACCTACAGCGGTAGCGGGAATATCTCTGACACATTTGACTGTTTCAGATGGTTGGATTGGAAGCTTTTTTTCAAAATGGGGAATATCCATCGCGTATACAAAAATAGGAATTACAGTTGCATTAGTTTTTATCGGGATTCCTTTTGTAGTAAGAAGTGTGCAGCCAGTATTGGAAAAAGTAGAAGAACAGTATGAGGAGGCAGCCAGTCTGATGGGTGCCTCCAGAATACAAATTTTCTTTCATGTCATTTTTCCAGAGATACGACCAGCGTTGATTGCGGGATTTACGATGGCATTTGCCAGAAGCATGGGAGAATATGGAAGTGTTGTATTTATAGCGGGAAATACTCCGTATAAAACAGAAATTGTACCATTAATGATTATGTCAAAATTGCAGGAATATGATTATGCGAGTGCTACATCCATTGCATTGGTAATGTTGCTGTTGGCATTTTTCATCTTATTTGTAAATGCAGTGATACAAAGCCGAACATCTAGGATAATTAGTGGAGTAAGATAAGGAGGGATCGCATGAAAGAGAAAAATGATCGTGGTGTTTTTAAATGGTTGCTAATAGGATTTTGTGCCTTGTTTCTGCTTGTTATGTTAATCTTACCCTTGCTATATGTAGTAATCACTTCTCTTCGAGATGGATGGAATGCATTTTGGGTAGCTGTATCGGATGATTATGCGGTAAAGGCAATCTTATTAACGTTGAAAACGACATTAATAGCAGTAGTTGTGAATACAATCTTTGGAGTGTTTGCGGCATGGTTGATTACAAAATACACATTTAAAGGAAAGAAACTGATTTCGACCTTGATTGACTTGCCACTTACGATTTCTCCCATCATTGCGGGACTTATTTATGTATTAACCTTTGGAAGGCAAAGTTTTTTATACGATTATTTAGAACAATGGGGGATTGAAATTATATTTGCAGTACCAGGAATTGTGCTTGCTACGATTTTTGTAACATTTCCTTTTATAGCAAGAGAAATCATTCCAGTGCTTACGGCAACTGGAAATGATGAGGAAGAAGCCGCAGCTTTAATGGGTGCAGGAGGGTTTCGTATCTTTTTTGAAATTACATTTCCGCATATAAAATGGGCGTTGCTCTATGGAATTGTTCTTTGTACAGCTAGAGCTATGGGAGAGTTTGGAGCAGTTTCTGTACTTTCCGGACATTTGCGTGGGCTGACAAATACAATGCCACTTTACATTGAATTGATGTATCAGGCATTTGACTTTACAGGTGCATTTGCCATGTCTTCTATATTAGTAATTATGGCGGTTGTTATTTTAATTTTGAGAAATATATTGGAGCATAGAAAGGAGGAGTAAGAAAATGGAAGAGAAAAATTTTTATGTAGAACTTAAAAATATTGAGAAAAGTTTTGGAAAGGTAAAAGCATCTGATGAAGTATCTTTTTCCGTAGAGAAGGGAAAACTTGTGGGACTGCTTGGACCAAGTGGAAGTGGAAAAACAACCATTCTTCGGATACTGGCAGGATTGGAAGATGCAGAAAAGGGAGAAATCTATATTGCGGGGCAGCAGGTAAATCAAGTAAAGGCGAGTAAACGTGGAGTTGGTTTTGTATTTCAAAATTATGCTTTGTTTCGTTACAAGACGGTGTATGATAACATTGCCTTTGGTTTGAAAATTGCAAAGTGGAAAAAGGCGGATATAAAAGAGAGAGTAGAAGAATTGATTGATTTGGTGGGATTGAGAGGAATGGAAAAACGGTATCCCAATCAATTATCTGGTGGACAGAAGCAGAGAGTGGCATTTGCCAGAGCGCTTGCTACACAACCACAGCTTTTGTTGTTAGATGAACCTTTTGCGGCACTGGATGCAAAAGTGCGAAAAGAGTTGCGGAGTTGGTTGCGGGAGTTAATTAATAAAGTAGGTATTACCAGTATTTTTGTGACTCATGATCAGCATGAAGCCATTGAAGTGGCAGATGAAATTATTGTTATGAATCAAGGAAGAATTGAACAAATTGGTAGTCCGCTTGCAGTATACAGTAAACCAGAGACAGAATTTGTGGCACAGTTTCTGGGGGATGCCATTACAATCGAAGATTATGGAAAATTCAAAGGATTTTCACATATTGGAAATGGCGGAAAAGCAATATTGCGTTCCGAATATGTTACTGTTACGAAGAAAAAGGAACCTATAAAATATGCGGTATCAGCCGAAACAGGAGAAGTTTTGGATGTGGCATTTCGTGGAAATCTGCTGGAGTTAGAACTCCTAGTAAAAGGGGAACGAATCACTGCATACCGTCAATTCGGGCAGGCATTGGTGGAAGTGGGAGAAGAAGTAAATGTAGTTATTCAACAACTTTATGTCATTGAAAATGAGCAGGTAACACCAGCGGTTAATGAGGGAATGCGCAAAAATAATTTTCATGTATTGTCGAATCCTATTTTGGAAAGTGACGATAGTGTGGTAATATAGAAAATCTATAAAACAAGGAAATCAACAAATGGTATGTATAGAATATCGATTTGTTGATTTTTTTTATTTCTTAGATGCCGTTTTGCCTCATAAACTTAAAATGGTATCTTAATGCTTTGAGTAAAAAGAAGAACAAAATAAAATTATATAATACTGTTTTCGATAATAGTTTGTGTGTGTCGAAAAAAGTTGAAAAGGTATTGACATTTAATACAAGATTTGTTACGGTGGTATAGTGATACAAAATAAGTGTTGAAAAACAATAAAAAGGATAGTTGTATTGTGAAAAGGAAGAATCTAAAAAGATTGAGCGAGTTTAAGAGATGATTTCTCTTGTGCTGCATACGATCTAATCAGAGAAATGTTTGGTTAAGATAGTTTAAGTGGGTGGGAGGAGACGCTCCTTCCACCTGTATTTGGAGGAGAAATGGAGATAACAAGATTAAAACATACATATGGAAAAGATTTTACTCTTGATGTTAAGAATCTTAAAATAGATAATCATGAGATTATAGGTTTAGTTGGCGAAAATGGAGCTGGCAAGACTACTTTAATGTCTATACTTGGAGGGCATTTAAAAGCAAATAAAATAAGTGCTATGGAACTGGAAGAAGGCAGAAGAGTATTGTTTATTCCGTCTGAGCTATATTTGTATGAGTTTCTGACGGTGGAAGAATTTTTAAGATTGTTTGTTAAATATTCAAAGTGAAATAAAAAGATAGAAGGACTTTTAGAAATATTGGAAATAGAGGATAAAAGGGATAAGGCGATAGAAGAACTGTCATTAGGAATGAAAAAAAAGATTACATTATTACCAATGCTTGTGAATGAATACGACTTAATTATCTTAGACGAGCCGTTCAATAGTATTGATATTAATTATATTTATAACTTAAAAAAGATAATTAGAGAGAAGAGTAAAAGATGTACCTTTTTGATTTCTTCGCACATAATTGATACTCTAAATGACTTATGTAGTAAGGTTGTGGTTATGAAAAATGGTAGTGTAGTGAATGTGATTGAAACAGATAAGCAGACAGGTAAGCTAGAGGAGCAAATCATTGAAAAATATATTAATGTATAGAATAACGCTTTTTCGAGAAAAATTTAGCGTTTATGGAATGGAAAATATTTTGATGTTCTTGTTATTATGTACAGTTGCAATTATTTTTCCAAAGTTTCTTTTGGTAAAAGTGGAACATGTATACTCTTTGAAGTTTTTATTAGCTATTTTAATTTATGGAATAGGAGTTAATTCGCTTTTTGAAAAAAAGGATAGTAAGGAAATTGTACTTATCAGGACATTTTTTAATGAAATAGAAGCAGATAGATATAACTATTTTATGAAAGTAAAAAGATTTCTTACCTATCAAGGTATCTTTTTTTACTTGCTATTTCCATTTAAACTTTCCAATTTATATGTCTTTTGGGGAGTTTTTTTGGTGTTTGAAGTATTAACAGCAATTACCCTAATAGTGGCAAGGATAAAAGGTTGTGAATTTGCACAGAAAATAAGAGCAATGATAGTAGTTGTGGGTGGAATTATTATAGCAAAAAAAGATTTAATACCTATAAATTTTTCTATCTATCGTTCCAGCTTTTTCTTTTTGTTAGTGGGATTGCTTGCGTTTTATTGTTCATGGAAAATAGCGAGGATGGATTTAGAGGTAGATGCCAATCAGCATAAAAAAAGGTTGATAAAAATAGGAAATATACAGAATAGGGATATTCTTTATTTTGTTAGAACAGGGAAGTATGTTGATCCATTTGTTATGCTTGTTTTATCGGCAGTATCCTCTTTTTATTTTCGTGAAAATAAAATAGAGCTGTGGATGGCCTTTTTGTCGTCTTTATTATATTTATGTAGTTATATTTATATTGAATTGCTAGACTATGAAAAAAAGCATATTTTCTGTTATATGAAATTGGAAAAATCAATCGGTTAAAATTGGAAAAAATAGCAAATAGTTTGCTTATTTCTATGCCCTATATCGTGTTGCTATTTTTTGTTTATGGATTTCATATTTCTGTTGTGGGTATGGTTGGTTGCTTTATCGTAGCGATTGTTGTGTTTTTAATGTGTGCAGTATTTTTTAGATTTTCTTATGAAAGAAAAAAGGGCGTAAATGCAATAGAGGATAAAGAACAATTAATATTTTATCTTCTTATAGCATTGCTTAGTATTTTTATAGATGTATTAGTTTACTATTGTGATAATTTAAAATGTTTTTAGATGAGGTGTAAAGTTTTTGCAATAATACCAGGCTGTTTGACCTTTTCTCTTTGACATCATATAATAAAAACTAAAATAAACTAACAGAGAAAAGGTGGTGAAAGTGGCTTATGTCAATTAAGAAAATAGCAGAACAGGTTGGGGTTTCGCCTTCTACAGTTTCCAGAGTGTTAGGAAATCCCAATTATCATTGTTCCTCCGAAGAATTGCGTGATAAGATATGGAAAGCAGCGATTGCAATGAACTATACACCGAATCAGGCAGCTAGAAATTTGCGATTGAAAAAAGAAAATGACGAAGAGAAAACATACTATATTAATATACTTATGACGCGTATGGATTTTCAACAGACAGACCCTTTTTTTTCCGAACTGTTGCGCGTGGTGGAAAGTGAAATACATAAGTACAGTTGTATTCTGACAAAAATATGGTATGAACCATTTTTTTCAAATGATAGAAAATGCTGTGGTATTAAGGCAAAAGAAACCGTTGAGAGACTTTATGCGGAGACGGATGGAAAAAATGATGGTTTAATCATTATTGGTAGGTGTAGCTCAGATGCATTGGATTGTTGGACGAAGAAATATAAAAATATTGTATCGATTAACCGTAATTCTACAAACTATCAGGTAGATGAAGTACTGTGTGATGGTAAGAAAATCGCAGCTATTGCAGTAGAACACTTAGTGTCTTTGGGGCATAAAGAAATCGGTTATGTGGGACAGTGTCATAAGGATGCTAGGTACAAAGGCTTTTTAAGCACATTGCAGAAATATAATTTGGATGTAAATCCTCATTGGGTTATTGAGGCAGAGGCCATGGAAACAGCAGGATATGAAGCGATGGAACGATTTGAAAAGATGGAGGAGCAGCCTACAGCGATTTATTGTGCCAATGACATTATTGCAGTTGGATTATTAAAATTTATGAAAAAGGGTAGACGAAGATTTTATACGCCATCGGTGATAGCCAGTGATGATATTGAGGCGGCGCAGAATTGCAGTCCTATGTTGACTACAGTTAGTCTGCCTAAGGACGAAATGGGGAAATTTGCATTATTTTTACTTGTAGACCGTATGAAAGGCGGGCATAAAGTAGTAACAAGATTGGAACTGGAAGGAAAACTTATGCTTCGAAATAGTTGTACGGTATTGCAGGACAGCAATTGGAGTGATTATTGTATTTGAGTAGCAATGTACAGAGTGAAAGTGTCTAACCAAAAGAAATATTTTTAGCCAGTTTGGGTCAATTTTTTATGCGTAGCATTGCTCAAAACCGTTACTGTCGCACTAGGGTGTGGACAGTAACAGTAAGTCCCTTGTGAGTAAGGGATATAGGGAGTTGAAGTGGACTTGTCCATCTTGTTCTGTTATACTAAAAGTAATAGTGGGAAGGAGCGAGTTTATATGGGTGTATATTTTAATCCGAATAATGGAAGTTTTACCAAAGATAGAAATTATAAAATATATATAGATAAAACTGGATTATTGGAATATTTGAATGAACAGCTTGAAACTCCGAAAAACTGTATTGCAGTAAGTCATGCAAGGCGCTTTGGCAAATCCCATGCTGCAGGAATGATTGATGCGTATTACAGTCTTGGCTGTGATTCTACCAAGCTTTTTGAGAATACGCAAATTGCAAAATGTGCTGACTTTAAGAAGTATATGAACAAATATAATGTAATCCATCTCGACATATCCTCTTTTTGGGATTTCTATAAAGAAAACCTAGTTGAGAAAATTATAGAATATGTTTACAAGGATTTTAAAAAAGATTTTGGGGAGGAACTGGATTACGAGGATAGTTTTAGCTACGTGTTGATGGCTATTTTTCAAAAGACAAACATTCCTTTTGTGATTATTATAGATGAATGGGATTGTGTCATCCGAAACAGTAAGGACAAAGATTTGATTCATAAGTATTTGCAGTTTCTTCACTCTCTGTTTAAATCAGAAGAATCAAAATCCTTTTTAGCATTGGCATATATCACTGGTATTTTACCAATTAAGAAGATAGAGGACGAATCTGCACTGAATAATTTTAAAGAGTATACCATGTTGGATTCGTATCCGATTACAGAGTATTATGGTTTTACAGAAGAGGAAGTACGAGAACTTTGCAAAAAACATGATATAGATTTTGAGACCACAAAGGCATGGTATAATGGATATTTGCTTGATGGGAAACATATGTATAACCCTAATTCTGTATCTATGCTTATGGATCGGCATAAGTTTGCTTCTTATTGGAAGAATACGTCCTCTTTTGCATCCATCAACACCTTTATCACTATGAATTATGCAGGATTAAAAGATGATGTTTTGACAATGTTGATGGGTGGAAAGGTTGGAGTGAATACCCTTACTTTTCAAAATGATTTCTCCACGATAGCATCAAAAGATGATGCATTAACGGCATTGATTCATTTGGGATATTTAGGATACGATGCGGACAGAAATAGTGCGTATATTCCAAACTATGAAGTTGCGACCGCTTTTAATGCGGCATTACAGATTGGAGCATGGAGTGAGATTGCCAAAACCATTTCAAGATGTGATGAATTATTGATGGCAACTATTGACGGGGAAGCAGAAAAAGTAGCAGAAATCATTGAATTGGCACATGAAACGTATACGTCTGTGTTGAACTACAATGATGAAAATTCTTTAAGCTGTGTGCTTACCATGGCATATTTTACCGCACCGGGGTATTATGAAATTATTCGCGAACACCCTGCTGGAAAGGGTTATGCAGACTTTATATTCAAACCAAGAGCGAACGCAGGATGGAGACCAGCAATGGTAGTGGAGCTAAAATATAATCAATCTGCAGATACCGCAATTAAGCAGATTAAGGAAAAACGATACCAGGGAGCCTTGTCTGGCTATCATGATAAGATTCTTTTGGTTGGCATCAATTACGATACAGAAGGGAAAGATAAAAAACATCATACTTGTGTGATAGAGGAATATCAAGGGTAATTGAGAAAAAACTAGCTTTTGGAACAAAATGGAGAAAAATATGATTACAAAATATAAGTATAAATCAACGCAACCTTATCGATTTATCATTTTGGAGATATTGTATACGAAACGGAAGAAGAGATATAAAACTTTTATAGTGTTATGAGCAAGTAGCAGAGCGGATTGCGAATATCCGCTTGAAAACATAGATAAGGATGAGTTTAGATGGAAATTCAGATACCGGAAAAGGTAGATTTTATTTTAAATTTGCTTCATGAAAATGAATATGAAGCATATGCGGTAGGTGGCTGTGTGCGTGATGCTATGCTTGGCAGAGAACCACAGGACTGGGATATTACCACCTCTGCACAGCCAGAGCAGGTAAAGGCACTGTTTGAACGAACCATAGATACAGGAATACAACATGGAACGGTTACGGTTATGCTTGGCAAAGAGGGATTTGAAGTTACCACATATCGCATTGATGGAGATTATGAGGATGGCAGACATCCCAAAGAGGTTCAATTTACCAATAATTTGCTGGAGGATTTACGTCGTAGAGATTTTACTATCAATGCAATGGCATACAGCAAAGAGACGGGTGTGGTAGATGCATTTGACGGATTGGGAGACTTGCAGCGACATGTTATAACTTGCGTGGGAGATGCAAGAGAGCGTTTCAGTGAAGATGCGCTTCGGATTTTGCGGGCGGTACGTTTTGCAGCACAATTAAACTTTTCTATTGAAGAAAAAACGATGGAGGCAATTCGGGAAAAAGCGCAGACACTTGAAAAAATTAGCGCAGAACGGATACGCGTGGAATTAGACAAGCTACTATGTTCGGACTATCCTGATCATTTGATTTTGGCAAAAGAACTGGGAATTACGGCAGTGGTATTACCAGAATTTGACAAAATGCTGGCTACACCGCAACGGCATAAACACCATCAGTATGATGTGGGAGTACATTGCATCAAGGCAGTGGAACATGTACATGCTGCGGCAAAAGAGCAGGGAATCGGGGAAAAAGAATATTCGATTCTTTCCTGGTCTGCATTGTTACACGATGTGGGAAAGCCTTCTTGCCTGACTTTGGATGAAGATGGAACGACACATTTTTATGGACATCCCGCAGTCGGAAAAGAGATGGCAAGGAAAATTCTTCGCCGCCTTCGGTTTGATAATTATACCATTGATTTGGCTTGTCGCCTGATTCAATACCATGATGTGACATTTTCTGAGAAAAAAGGTAAGATGCGTAAGCTTATGAATACCATTGGAATAGAATGGATGCCGTATTTGTTTTTGTTGATGCAGGGAGATATATTATCCCAGAGTATGTATCAGCGGGAGGAAAAATTAGCCACATTGGCTTGTGCAAAGAAGCTGTATCAGGAAGTGTTAGATGCCAAGGAATGTGTAAATTTGAAAATGCTTGCAGTCAACGGAAGTGATTTGCTGAAAGATGGCTTCCAAAAAGGAAAAAACATGGGCGAGATTTTGCAATATTTATTGGATTATGTAATTGAAAATCCAGAAAAAAATGAAAAGCAGATATTACTTCAAATCGCTAATGAAAAATTTAATCATTACAAAAACTAGCGTGTGGAAAAATGGCAATGGAAACGGTAAAAGAAAGACTTTATATACCTTGATGAAAAGAGGTTGTGATAGTTGCAGGGAATTACAATTATCACACCTCTTTTTTGCATGAAGCAATACTTTTCTTCATAGAATAGAAAGACAAACGGTTTCGTGAATAAGCACGAAGAGAGATTATGGAGGTAGAGTATGGACGACAAAATCAAGGAAGTAGTGGAACAGTATGAGTTGAATATCAAAAATGTATACCGGGTACGAGGGGCATATATTCTGGATACCGGGGAAGGACTGCGTATATTGAGAGAATTTCGCAGTACACCACAAAAAGCGGAATTTGCTCAACTGGTTAAGGAAAGTCTGCGAGAACAGGGATACATATATACAGATTTATATTTGCGAAATCGGGAGGGAGATTTAATCACAGAAAATGTAATGGGAAACCAGTATGTATTAAAACACTGGTTTATGGGAGAGGAATGTGATTTAAAATCAAAAGAACAGGTGGCAGGTGCGGCTGAAAATCTGGCAAAACTACATAATATGATGCGGGGAGTTACAACGGAGCCTCTGACATTTCAGGCGGATACATTTGGAGAAACGTTGATAAAACATAATCGAGAGCTTCGACGGGTGCGAAGCTATATCCGTGAGAAAAAGCAACGCAATGAATTTGAATTACTGTTTTTGTCTATTTTTTCTGAATTTTATCAGGAAGCAGAAGATGCAGAAAGTATGCTGAGTGATATAGAGGGAGAGGGCTTATATCAGGAATTAAATGAACAGCAAACCCTGTGTCATGGAAGTTATAATTATCACAATGTATTATTTACCTCAAGTGGTATTGCAACCACCAGCTTTGAACGGACACATTTGCAATTACAGGTAATGGATTTGTATGACTTTGTTCGAAAACTTATGGAAAAAAATAATTGGAATCTTTACTTATTACAGACGGTGCTGGAACATTATCAAAAAGTTCGTCCTCTGTCAAAAGAGGAAAAGAAACTATTATATATCTGGATGATATATCCGGAAAAATTTTGGAAAATTACTAACTTTTATTATAATAGTAAAAAAACGTGGATGTCGGAAAAAAATATTGAAAAATTGCAAGGGCTACAGCAACAGAAAAAACAAAGGATGAATCTGTTGGAAAAAGTGCCTGAAATATTATAGGTTTCGGGCAATGAGTTTTTGACTTTTAAACCTATCTATTGTATAATATTGCATGTCCGAGGAGATTGTCTTACGGATGAAAATGATTTAGGTAATTTATGTAATGGAATGGGAGAAAATGGCACAATAAGGCTGGGGTGAAAATGAAGAAACAAAAGTATAATTTTTTGGTGTTTTTTGCAATGCTTGCGATGATGCCATTCTTGCTTGTGGGGTGTCAGGGCAAGACAAGTAATGTACAGCAGAAAACAGCCAATAATGCAAGTGACGGTAGTGTGGAGCAGACGGCTGTTGCAGTAGTAAAACAGGTTGATGCAGATGCAGGCACAGTGGTATTGCATGATACAGACACACAGGAAGAACAGACTTTTTCTTACAATGGAGCTACAACGATTTACAGCAAAAACAGCGTAGCGATGGTTATGACACAGCTTTCCTGTGGTGAAATTGTAGAGGTAAGTTACGATGGTGTTAAGAACTTGCTGACAAATGTGCAAGTTTCAAAAGATGCATGGGAATATTGTGCTGTAAAGGGAGCAGATATTAATCGTACAGATAATGATATTACTGTAACAGGAAGGAAATATCAGTATGATAACACGGTTTCGGTGTTTTCAGGACAGCAGAGTGCTACATTGATGGATTTAAACGAGCAGGATGAGATTACCATTAAAGGAATCGGTACCAAGGTACAGTCCTTTCAGATTACCAAAGGACATGGATTTCTTCGTCTTGCTGGACAGGATGCATTTATCGGTGGAACGATTGAAGTAGATCAGAGCATTTTTTTGAATGTACAGGATGATATGCTGATTACAGTAGGTGAGGGAGAACATACAGTAGTTCTTCGCAATGGAAAACTGGAGGCAGTAGAGAATATCACGGTAGAGAAAGACCAGGAAGTATTGCTAGATTTAAGTGAATATGAGCCGTTAGAAGAGAAGGAAGGAAAAGTAAAATTTGTTGTGACACCTTCTGGAGCAGCCTTATACATTAATGGAAAGCAACGCAATACAAATCAGGTTCTTACCTTGGCCTATGGAAATTATAATGTAACAGTAAGAGCAGATGGTTATGAAGATTATACTGGTATCTTGCATGTACAAAAGAGTGCAGGTGCATATCAGACCATTTATGTAGACTTGGTGGAAGAAAAAGAAGAGGTACAAAAGACGAAGACACCAACTGTTACACCATCGGTTTCAGCAGGAACCAGTCCGAAAAATCAGACGGATGCTACAGCCATTGTAGTAACAAAGGCACCTGAGACAACAAAAGCACCGGATGAACAACACACGATTACAGTAAAGGCACCGATTGGAGCTTCCGTTTATGTAAATGGTATTTATCAGGGAGTTGCACCGATTACTTTTTCAAAGGTGTTGGGAAATGCTACGATAACGCTTTCAAAAGAAGGTTATGTTACAAGAAGTTATTCCGTTAATATAGCGGATGACGGTAAAGATGTGAATTATAGCTTTGCTGCATTGATAGCAGAGTAAATATAAGAAAGAAAATTTTAGGAGGAATACGAATGGAATACAAGAGCATTTATGAATCATGGTTAGAGAACCCATATTTTGATGAAGCAACTAAGAAAGAGTTGGAGTCTATTAAAAACGATGAAAATGAAATTAAGGAGCGTTTTTACAAGGATCTTGAATTTGGTACAGCAGGATTGCGTGGTATTATTGGTGCAGGAACCAACCGCATGAATGTTTATACAGTTCGTAAGGCAACACAGGGTCTTGCAAACTATATTAATAAGAAGGGATTCGGTAATCAGGGTGTAGCAATTGCATTCGATTCCCGTCGCATGTCTCCTGAATTTGCAGATGAAGCTGCATTGTGTCTTGCTGCAAATGGCATCAAGGCATATGTATTTGAGTCACTAAGACCTACTCCTGAATTATCTTTTGCTGTTCGCCAATTAAAATGTATTGCTGGTATCAATATTACAGCTAGTCATAATCCACCAGAATACAATGGATACAAAGTATACTGGGAAGATGGTGCACAGATTACACCACCTCATGATGGCGGTATCATGGCTGAAGTAAAAGCTGTAACAGATTACAATACCGTAAAGACAATGGATAAGGCAGAAGCACAGGAAAAAGGGTTATATGAAACCATTGGAGCTGCAATTGATGACAAGTACATGGAAGCATTAAAGAAGCAGGTTATTCACTGGGATAGTATCAAAGAAGCACAGAAGGATCTTAAAATTGTTTATACGCCACTTCATGGAACTGGTAATATTCCTGCAAGACGTGTATTAAAGGAAATCGGATTTGAAAATGTATATGTGGTACCAGAGCAGGAATTACCAGATGGTGAATTCCCAACTGTAAGTTATCCAAACCCAGAAGCAGCAGAAGCATTCGAATTGGCATTAAAGCTTGCAAAGGAAAAGGATGCAGATTTAGTATTGGCAACAGATCCAGATGCAGACCGTTTGGGTGTATATGTTAAGGATACAAAGTCTGGCGAATACATTACATTGACAGGTAATATGTCAGGTTGTCTTTTGGCAGATTATGAAATCAGCCAGAGAAAGGAAAAAGACGGAAAGCTTCCTGAAGATGGTGCTTTAATTAAGACAATCGTAACTTCTAATATGGCAGATGCCATTGCAAAATATTATGATGTGAAGTTGATTGAAGTATTAACAGGATTTAAGTTTATCGGACAGCAGATTTTAGGCTTTGAAAAGGCAGGAAAGGGAACTTACCTGTTTGGTTTCGAGGAAAGTTACGGATGCTTGATCGGAACACATGCAAGAGATAAAGATGCGATTGTGGCTACTATGGCACTTTGTGAAGCAGCAGCCTACTACAAGACAAAGAATATGACATTGTGGGATGCTATGATTGCAATGTATGAAAAGTATGGTTTCTACAAAGACGGTATCAAGGCAATCGGATTTGAAGGAATTGCAGGATTAGAGAAGATTCAGAATATTATGACAACACTTAGAGAAAATACACCTGCTGAGATTGCTGGTTACAAGGTATTGTCCGCAAGAGATTATCAGGCAGATACTATTAAGGATATGGCAACTGGAGAGGTTACACCTACTGGATTACCAAACTCAAATGTTCTTTACTATGATATGAGTGATAATGCATGGTTGTGTGCAAGACCTTCAGGAACAGAGCCAAAGATTAAATTCTACTATGGTGTAGTAGGAGAGTCTTTGGAAGATGCAGATGCTAAGTCAGCAGCGATGGCAGATGCCGTTGAAAAGATGATTAATGGGATGTTATAAGTAGGGACATTTGCCCCTGGCATCGTGGAATAATATAGGAATGAAAATCACAGGCAGACGTTTACGGTTGTCATGTGGGTTAAAATCCAAACAGATAACCAAAAGAACTGCCGCGTTTTGCGGTAGTTCTTTTGTTAAAGATAGAAAGTTATAAGGATGAGATGTAGTGAAGTGTAAAGTGAAGCTTGACGAAAAGGCATTGAGAAAAGATATGTTGCAATGCGACAAGGGAGAAATGATGAATGGATTTACCAGCGTATAGAGATGAAACACAGGAATGGAATCATGCTTTGCTCTTGTATGATTCTGCATTGAAAGAGATTGATACAAAATTACAGATTTTGAGTAATGAATTTAAACTAGAACATAAATACAATCCGATTGAGCATATTACTTCTCGTATTAAATCTATGGAAAGTATTGCCAAGAAGATACGCAAAGATGGAAGGGAACTTACCGTAGAAAACATTGTACGTTATGTCAATGATGTTGCGGGCATTCGTGTAATCTGTTCCTTCATATCTGATATTTATCGTATAGCAGATGCGATTGCAAAACAGTCGGATGTAAAAGTATTAAAGGTTAAGGACTTTATTGTAAATCCTAAGCCGAATGGCTATCGGAGCTACCATATGATTGTGGCAATTCCTATTTTTTTATCAGACAAGGTGACGGATACAAAAGTGGAGATTCAAATACGGACAATTGCCATGGATTTCTGGGCGAGTCTGGAACACAAAATATATTATAAATTATATATTGTAATTATGATTATATATTAAGAGAATGTGATGCCGCCTGTTTACAGGACGATTATTTTCAGACGTTAAAAAATCTCCTTGCTGGAATTAATGAACCGAAATTTTTAAAATTGATGATTTCCTATGTTTTGTTGAAAATTCCAATTCATAATGAGTTTTCAAATATTCATTTGGATCAAGTGTTAGAGGAATTAAATGGGAAAAATACAATCGAAGAATTAAAAGAATATGTTTACCGTATATTAGAAAATCAATCTTTAAGGGATTCGGGAAGGCATACGGTAAGTCTGATTACAGAACA
>OIXH01002280.1_pt1 | contig 19436 bp, 17 predicted proteins | sample 1587741 | NCBI WGS metagenome assembly OIXH01 (sample SAMEA3888916, study PRJEB22519) | human gut metagenome | biome: human gut; feature: human-associated habitat; material: faeces | place: Denmark | collected 2011 | reverse complement strand
ACGAGCACGGCTACATCATCCCCGGCCTCGGCGACGCCGGCGACCGCATCTTCGGAACGCGGTAGCGGGCAGGCGGCGAGGCGCTGCCGCAGTTTTCTCTTTCCGCGCTCAGGCGGAACGTCGCCTATGTCGGGCAGGACGCCTGCCTGTTCGCCGATACCATCCGGAACAATCTGACGCTGGGTCTGGACGGCGTATCCGACGACGAGCTCTGCCGCGTCTGCCGCCTCAGCCGGGCGGCGGACTTCATCGAGCAGCTGCCGCTGGGCTATGAAACGCCGCTCGACGAAAACGGCGCGAATCTGTCCGGTGGGCAGCGGCAGCGACTCGCCATCGCCCGCGCGCTTCTGCGCGCGCCGCAGCTTCTGATCCTCGACGAGGCAACAAGCAGTCTCGACGCGCAGACAGAGGCTGCGATCAGCGATGCCCTGCACACATTCAGCCGTGATATGGCCTGTCTCATGATCTCGCACCGGCTCGCTGCCGTGCGGAGCTGCGCGGAGATCTGCGTTTTACAGCATGGCCGGATCGTCGAGCGCGGTACGCACGAACACCTGATGGAGAAACGAGGCGCATACTGGAACCTCTGCACCCGTCAGTACGGCGCGGAGGCGCCTGCGCCGACCCGCTGATATCTGAAAGGCTTCCCTCAGCCTACTTCCTTAGCGCCCCCCTCATACGCAAAAACGGCCAGCAGCGCGAGGCTGCTGGCCGAACATATTGCGTTTATGCGGATTCACCTGCTTGCGGCGAAGGAGCGTTGCCAGTGCGGCTCTGCCGCTTAAAGTTCGTCTGCATGCTTTCTATGGACGCGCCGCGGTAATAGAACCGCAGGATGGTCTTATAATCGAAGCCGAGGCGGGCGATGGCGTTGGCGCCGTATTGGCTCATGCCGACGCGGTGGCCGTAGCCGCGTACGTCGAAGCGGAAGACACCGTCTGCGTACCGCAGCGAAAAGCGCGTGGAGTTGAGCCCGAACAGCTGCCGCAGCCGCGTACCGGCGTAGGCCTGTCCGCGGATCGTGCAGGTGTCCACGCCGCCGCCCGCCGTGTAGGACGTGCCGCCGAGCCACCCGGCCGGGTCGCCGTCCGCGGCCAGCCCGAGCGTTTCGGCAAATTCGGCAGGGGAGCAGGTGACGGTGCTCGCATACGGGGCCGCGTCCTGCTCGCCGGGGCTGTCCACCGCCTGCAGATAGGGCACGTCCGTGCCCCAGACCGCGGCCGCCGCCTCCGTCGAGCCGCCGGAGCAGGAAAAATACACCGCGTCGATGAGCGCGCCGCCGTAGGTCAGCACCTCGTCCTGCGTCTGCTGTACAGCGTCCGCTGCCTTGTCCCACGCCGCGTCAAACGCCGCGCCATACCGCTCCTGCAGCGCGTCCGCGCTGAGACAGGCCTGACAGCAGGCGCTCTGGCTGCAGACGTCCGCGTCCGCGTGCTTGCCGCCCGCCATCTGCCGCCGCGCAAACGTGCGCGCGGCGACGGCCTGCGCCTTCAGCGCCTCCGTCGCAAAGTCCGCCGGCATCTCCGAGAGCACGACCTGCGTCAGATACGTCTCAAAGTCCTCTTCCTGCGCATCACCATCCCGCAGGACCGTGATCGTCTCCTTTGCGCTTGGCGCTTCCACGACCAAAAGAAGCGTCTCCTGCGGGGCAGCCTCCCCGCGGGCGCTTCCCGAGGGGATCAGCAGCACTGCGCCAAGAGCCAATATCCCCGCCCGGATCAATACAGACATGTCCGCACCTTCCTTTCGGGCAAGTCTATGCGCCCGGGCTTCCCGGTATGCGCGGCAGATAGATTTACATAAATCTTGACAGCCTCCCGTACAGGTCGTATAATATGACAAAATGACACCATCAGAATGGAGTTTCCGTATGAAACACACGTTGAAAATACTGATCCCGATCCTGCTGATCCTCGCGCTGCTGATCGGCGCGTGCTACTTTTTCCTTATCGCCCGCCGCGATCTGACGGAGAGCGTGTTTACCTACTGGGGCAATCATTTTTATAACAACGGCCGCTATGGCCGCGCCATCACCTGCTACAAGCTCGCCATGCACTTCGCCCCGAAGGACGCCGAGCTTGCCATCTGGCTCTCGAACGCTTACAAGCGAAGCGGCAACTATACGAAGGCCGAATATACCCTCGTCAACGCCATCACGCAGAGCCCCGACGCGGCCGACCTCTACATCGCCCTGTCCAAGACCTACGTGGAGCAGGACAAGCTCCTTGACGCCGAGACCATGCTCGGCCGCATCACCAACGACGCCGTCCGCACCCAGATCGACGCCCTGCGCCCCGCCGCACCCGTGATCGAGCCGGAGAGCGGCACCTATACGGAATACATCGATGTCACCATCACCGGGACCGAGGGCACCGTCTACGCCGTCTGCAACAGCGATTTCCCGGCCGAGGAGACGGACATCTATACCGGCCCCATCTCCCTGACCGCGGGCGAGAGCAAGATCGTCGCGCTGAGCGTGGCGGACAACGGCCTCGTGAGCGACGCCGTCTACGCCGGCTATACCGTCGGCAGCGTCGTGGAGCCGGTCACGCTGGCGGACGCGGGGCTGGACAGCTATGTCCGTGAGCTGCTCGGCAAGACGGCTGGCAGCACGCTGATGACGGACGAGCTCTGGGCCATCGAGGAGCTGGACCTGCCCGATACCGTCGCCTCGCTGGAGGATCTGCCGTACTTCACCGGCCTGCGCACGCTCGCGCTGCACCACAGCAGCGCGTCGATGGACCTGTCGGTCCTCGCCCAGCTGCCGACGCTGCGTACGCTGGACCTGTCCGGCTGCACGCTCTCGTCGGCGGCGATGAGCACCATCGTCTCCCTGCCGGAGCTGACGAGCCTGAACCTCTCCGGCTGCGCCGTCATCGACATCAACGCCCTGATCGGTCTGCAGAAGCTGGAATTCCTCGACCTTTCCAACAACACCATCTCCGACCTCACCGCCCTGTCCGCCCTGCAGGCGCTCAAGGAGCTGCATCTGACCAACAACCCCATCACCTCGCTCGCCAACCTCAAAAACTGCACGCAGCTGGAGATCCTCTACGCGAACCAGTGCTCTATCACGCGCATCGCGGGCCTGGCTGACCATATGGCGCTCAAGGAGCTGTATCTGGCCAACAACCAGATCGCGGATATCTCCGTCCTCGCCTCCTGCACGGCGCTGCAGACGCTGGACCTGTCGTTCAACGCGGTCACGGATATCTCCATCGTTTCCGAGCTCAGGCAGCTGGTCGACCTCAACGTGAGCAACAACCAGATCACCGTCTTCCCGGCTGTGGACGCCGATACGCCGCTCTGGCACGTCGATATCAGCCACAACCAGATCGAGGATCTGACCGGCCTTGCGGGCAACCTCTCCGTCAACTTCATCAACGCCGACTATAATAAGATCAAGTCCATCGCAAAGCTCGAGGAGTGCGTCATGCTCGTCAAGATGAACCTCTGGGATAACCCCGTGAACACCGACGAGGTCAAAAAACTGCAGGACGTCGGCATCATCATCAACTATAACCCTGAATACAAGGAAACGGACACAGAAGCCTGAGAAACCAGCGGCAGCCCGGATCATTCGATCCGGGCTGCTGTTTGCTTATTGGACCAGATTCAGCGCGGGGTTCATGTAATAGACGTTTTTCTCGTCCAGCCGCTGCCGCAGCAGCTCCATGGCCTCGCCGAAGCGCTGGAAGTGGACGACCTCGCGCTCGCGCAGGAAGCGGATGACATCATTGACGTCCGGGTCGTCGGACAGGCGCAGAATGTTGTCATACGTTACGCGCGCCTTCTGCTCGGCCGCCAGATCCTCGACAAGGTCAGCCATCGGGTCACCCTTGACGGCCATACTCGCCGCGTTCCACGGTGTGCCGGATGCGGCCTGCGGATAGACGCCCGCCGTATGCATATCGCCATACATAATCTCAATCCGAATATTTCACGATTACCGTTGTAAGGTAACCTTCTGCACGCATCGCTTCTTCCAGCCCTCTGTATATCTTCTCTGACGGCATGCCGCAGTCAGACACGGCACACACCTCAAAAGCTCTTCCGCCTGCCTTCTGCTCTGCAAGTGCATCCGTAAGCTCCTTAAGTATTCTGCCCGACTTCATGTATACGCAGGTTCCGCTGTACTGCAATGACTCTTTTACATCATATGATGCAGGGATAATATGAATCTCCTGATTCTTCTCTCCGAGCGCCATTCCCAGTCTTGCCGCAACAGCACAGAATGATGGAACTCCGCTTATAATATGTGCATTGTAGTCGTCCTCAGCTGCACGTCTATGCATGTACATATATGTCGAATATATTCCCGGGTCTCCAATTGTAAGCATACCTACATTTTTTCCATGTGCAAGATAATCCTTTATTGTCTCATAAATGCGTATGTGTGCATGCTCAAGCTTTTTTTCGTCCTTTATCATCGGAAACGGCATACATACAAGCGGCTTATTTTTAATATTATCATATACCTGCTCGACTATACGGTATGCATGGCATTCATCTGCCGAGACCGCAGGAAGTATTATGATATCGCACATTTTCATTATATTAAGTGCTTCAAGCGTCATAAGCTGTGGATTACCCGGTCCAACGCCTATGCCATACAGAGTTCCGTTTCTCTTCGCTTCGCCGTTTCCGGCAGCAAACAGCTTATCTGTTACCCTGCGCAGATGCTCCATATATACCTCGCGTACTGCCGGATATTCCCCTATTCCTCTTATAATGCACTCTACATCATATCCTGTATCAGTAAGCTTACTTGCAAATGAATCCTCCTCTCCTGCCATATCGTTATTGGCATGGTCACCCGCTACCAGCATAAACGGCGTCACAACCACATGTTTATCCGCCTTATCCGCATTCATGCGCGCAATTACATCTTCAATAGTCACGCTTCCTTCCACAGTAGCTATATATATATTATGGTGCGAATATTCGCGGAGCACATTTTCTATGCGGGCATAATCCGAATCCGCTGCATGTTCAGTTCCATGTCCCATAAGCACAAGAGTCCTGCTGCCCACTTCATCCTTAAGGGATTCCCACAATGCTTTTGCAATATTCACATAATCCTCATCGCGTGCAAGAAGTGCATCTGCTGCCTTAACCGACTCAAACTCAGATTCGTATTTTGCGATATTCTCCTTCATGCGGTTGTTCTCTATGCCGTCAAGTACATGTGTCGGAAGCACGGCAACATGTGTAACCCCCTGAGATTTCATATACTCAAGTGCGTCCTTCGTGCCAAGTGCGTCAATACACTCCCTCTGCTTCATAGCTTTTCTTACTATTGTACTTGAAACTGCCTCTGCAATAACCGCATCAGGATATACAGCTCTTACCTGACGCGTTATGGCCTCAATATTCTTATGCCTGGTTCCCGAATATGTAGTTCCAAAGCTTACTATAACAATTCCCTGCCGCATGTCTTTATGTTTTCCTCTCTTATACTCTTTTCAATACACACAGGAATACCGGATTGGTTCCCTGCATCATATGATAGCTTCCTGCCTGCCTTACCTGATTAACCTGCATCTGTACTACTTCGCACCGTACATTGTACTCATCGTCAGTACTCTTTTCGGCTAGCCCCGTAATACGTGCAAGTGTCTCAAGAGTTACCGCGCTTATCACTATCACAGCTTCAGGATTCAGCTTCCATACCTTCTCTACAATATCCTCAAGCTGCCCTTTGCTTCCTCCGATAAATACATTCGTAGGCGGTTCAAGACCTTCTGTATCAAGCACTTCAGGTGCCATACCGTCAACAGGATATACATTGGCAGTTCCAAACCTCTCCATATTCTCCCGCAGAAGCTTCTGTGCCTTTTCATTGCATTCAAATGCGTATACCTTTATATCAGGAGAAAGCATCGCACACTCAACCGCTATTGAACCGGTTCCGCTTCCGATATCATATACAACCGCACCGCTTCTTATCTCAAGGCTGCTTATTGCCGCCACTCTGATTTCTTTTTTTGTCATCGGCACTTTCATATCACGCCTGAATTCCTCATCACATATTCCCGGCACAAGCCTTTTCCTCTCAGGCCTGTCATTAAGTATCAGCAATGTATACAGTCCGTTCTGCCCTGCGATATCCCCGCTTGTTGCAGGCTCCGTTATCTTCTCGTCATCATATCCCAGATTATATCCGGCAATTATGCGGATGGAACCCATCACGGAATCTCCCGAACATCCGGCTTTAATATCACTCACCCACGCACTGACTCTCTGCACATCATCCCTTCCCGACACAAGCACAAATGTCCTTTCATTGCAGCGCACCGCATCCTTTACAAGTGCCTCTGCCCTTCGTTTATCACTCATGCCGTGTATGCTTAAGAGCTTTGCGTTCTGCCATGCATTACCCGTTGCTGCTGCCAGATATGAAACCGATGAGATGCCCGGATATATCGTCACCCGTGTGTAGCCTTCCGCTTCCAATGCTTCCTTAAGCTTGGCAGCCCCACTGTAAAAGCCTGTATCTCCGGAAAACAGTACCGCCGCATTAAGGCTTCCGGACATATCGCCTCCTGCCGTAAGCATGCCAGCCGTATCATTTTCATATCTTTTTATCACCGGAATGATATCCTTTGCCATATAATACGGATAACATGCCGCACCTCTTCCGATATATGCAGATGCACTGTCAAGCATGCGGCCGGCACCGAATACCAGTCCTGCATTGTTAAGTGCTTCTTGTGCCTCCCCGGTGAGCGTTCTCCCACTCACGCCAATTCCAATCAGCGATATCCTTACTGTCTCGTCTGACTTTATCTTAGCATTGCATATTCTCAAGATACGCTTAAGCACCTCATCATAAGATAACCCCTTATCCTCTGCCTGCATTCCTATAACAAATGCTTCAATTCCGCAATTGCGAGCCGCCTCAAGCTTCTCTGCAAAACCACTGTGTTCGCCGCTTGCCTTTGTAACGATGTACTTTATTGAAAACTGGTTAATCAGAGCAGTATTCATCTCCGTAGAAAACGGTCCCTGCATTGCAATTATCTGCTTTCCCCTTATTCCCGCCGCCTCGCAGAGCGCAATATTGTCCTGTCCCGGAAGCACACGCACATAGAGCCTCTCACAAAGCTTTCCGTCATTACAGAATATCCCAAGCTCCTTGCTTCCAGTTGTCAGAAGGATATTGCCATCTGTGGACTCAAGCGCAGCGGCACAGCTTTCATAATCCGCAAAATATCTGACATGGCCGTTACCGCTGTTACGATTGCCTGTATTACCGCCTTCATTCTCCTGCGTCGTATCCGTAACGATGTTCATTTTTCTTGCAAGCCTTATATACGGTACATCCAGCGTCTCAAGGCTTTTGCGTATATTGGCAGATACTTCTGTTGCAAACGGATGTGTGGCATCAACAACTGCTGCATAACCATTGCGTGCCGCCTCATACATCTCATTGGCATCAAGTCTTCCAACATGCACATTAACCCTATCAAGCTGCGGCATTACTATCTGTCCGTACTCAGTTGCCACATGTACATCACATTCTATGCCTGCCTGTGCCAACTGCTGTGCAAGCATGCGTCCTTCCGTTGTTCCTGAATATATCAAAACCTTAGCCATTATCAATCCCCTTACTGCTGCTTATCACTGCTGATATTATTATGTATGCCTTCTATGTCGTAGCCTCTTTTTGTTACCAGCCTGCCGTCAATTATCTCTGACTGCGAGTTGCCGATAAATACAGTTGTGAACATATTTACAGATGTATTCATAAGCTCTCCGAGCGTAAGTGTCACGGCTTTTGTGTTCTCCCGTCCTATATTCTCCACATAGCCGCATGCCCTGTCAGCCGTCACTCCATGTTCCATCAGGATTGTGCAGGCGCGTTTGAGATAATCCGCACGTTTGCGGCTTGAAGGATTATACAGCACTATTGCAAAGTCTCCTCTTGCCGCAGCCGCAAGCCGCCTCTCTATGAGCTCCCACGGGGTGAGCAGATCACTTAAGCTTATCACACAGAAATCGTGGTTAATCGGTGCGCCAAGTACGGCTGCCCCGCTGCTTGCTGCCGTAATTCCGGGTATTACCGTTATATCACAGTCAGGATAATTCTTTCCAAGCTCAAGCATAAGTGATGCCATCCCATATACCCCTGCATCACCGCTGCATATCATTGCAACTTTTTTCCCTTCGTGAGCCTTTTCAAAGCACATGATGCAGCGCTCACGTTCCTTTTTCATAGGTGTTGAGAGCAGCTCTTTATCCGCGAAGCGCCCTCCCAGCAGATTAAGATATACAGTATATCCTATAATAACATCGCTTGCCTCAAGCGCATCTATCGCCTGTTGTGTCATCATTGATTCTTCTCCGGGTCCCATCCCGACAACATATATATTATTCATAATATACTCCATTCCCGCGCTGAATTTTGCGCATATCAAGTTTGTGCGTAAGCACAAATCTTGCGTGTGAAAAATCAGAGATTTTTCACACTATACTCCATTCTGCAGGCACAAATCTCAGAACACCAGCTTAATGCTTCTTCTTTTTGCCACTGCCAGTGTAATGCCATTCCCGGCCTGTTTCCTTACTGCCAGCCTGCCTCCGCCTGATGCGGCAACTGCAGCACGCTCACACACATTATCAACCCCCGTGGTATTCTCAACGAATTGCGACGGAGTGTAATCTCCCGGCACTTTTCTGAGTTCTTCTGCCGTAAATACAACAAAAGGCACCCTCATTACCTGCGCAGCCTCCAGCAGCCCGGCTTCATCAGCTTTTATATCTATAGAAGCCAGTGCACAGATGTTATCCTCTCTGATAAGCCCCGCAGCACAGGCTTCTTCAATTCTGCGCCGTATGTCATCATATTCTTTGTTCTTCTTACATCCGATTCCAAGCACATCTGTCTTAGGTGCAAGTATCAGGCCGGCTTTCTGCTTATACAGGCTGACCTTTTCCTCATCTGTATCATTGGTAATCAGGACATCCACATGACCGGCAGAGCTTCCTTTCTCCCAGTCTGTAATCCTGACCATGTCCGGAATAACTGCGCCGCCGTTTTCTGCACTATCCTCAATAGTACACTCTTCCATGCATACACCACTTTGTCTGTCAATTGCTATTATTATAGTACTGCCGCTGACAGCCCTTCCGGATACCTTTCGTATTCCGTCCGCATTGCATACTCTCAGACCGTTACGTCTTGCAAATACATCTATTGCAAATGCATTATTAACATCTGTTGATGTTGTAATTACAGGCTGTGCTTTGCAGTCTGTATCTGTGAGCCGGGCTGCAATATTGGAAGCCAGCTCATTGGCACCTCCAAGATGTCCGGCAAGCACCGGAATCACGTATCTTCCCGCATCATCTATTACTATGACAGGGCTGTCCGCAATCTTGTTTGTCACAAACGGTGCTATTGTGCGCACCGCAATCCCTGCGGCACCTATGATTATTACAGGAAGCCCCTTTGCAAATGCCTCCGAAAGCCATTCGTGCATTGTGCGCCCTTCTCGCGCCCTTATTGCAAGTCTGCCTGGCACAATACGCCCGCCATAGCTTTCACAGCACTGTCCATATGTTATGTGTAATGGCATTCCTGATATTTTATCAGCAATCTGCCTTCCCTGCTCTGTAAACCATGTCACATAAGCTATCATTATTCTGTCTCCCGATGCATTTTTGCTTTTCTGAACTCCGTCTCAAAATCAGGTGCATAGAGCCTTGACTTCATGTAATTACGGTGTGTAACAGCTTCACCGACAATAACAAGTGCTGTCTTCGTTATATTGTATTTTTCTGCCGTATCAGCGAGACTTCCAAGAGTGCATACATATGCCTGCTCATCTTTCCACGTTGCCTTATACACAAGAGCCGCCGGCGTATCAGACGTATATCCTCCTGTTATAAGTCTCTCTGTCAGTTCATCCAGCATTCCCGTGCTAAGATATATTGCCATTGATGCCTTATGCGCCGCAAAACTCTCAATACTCTCCGTCTCCGGTACACCTCCGGTTCTCCCCGCCATTCTCGTTATGATAAGAGACTGTGACACTCCGGGCAGCGTATACTCCATATTGAGCGATGATGCTGCACCAAAGCACGCACTTACTCCGGGACAGCTTTCGTAGCTTATGCCTTTTTCATCCAGAATATCCATCTGCTCACGCACCGCGCCATATATGCTCGGTTCCCCCGTATGCAGACGTACTGTCATAAGCCCCTCACATTCTGCACCCTCAATAACTTCTATCACTTCATCCAGCGTCATCTTCGCACTGTCATATATTCTGCAATTACCGTCAGCATACTCAAGAAGTTCCGGATTCACAAGCGAGCCCGCATATATTATTACATCCGCTTTCTGCAGAAGCCGCATTCCGCGTACAGTAATCAGGTCCACAGCTCCGCTTCCCGCCCCAACAAAATAAACCATATCAGTCTCCATTCCTGCCCGTTTTTCAGGGCATCCCAGGTTTGTGCGCAGGCACAAATCCTGCATATAAAAAATGAGCAGATGCTAATTACCATCTGCTCACTACATTATCACAAATAATTAATTATTTCGACAATTTTTTCCGTATGTGCTCTTGCCGGCAATCAGCCCTGCATTCCTGCTGACTGACGAATCATATCCTCAACAACAATGTCATATATCTCGCCTACAGTATTGCAGTATTCAAGAATCTTCCAAGGTTCGTTGGTATGGAAATGAATCTTGACGAGATCCTCGTCTCCTGCTGCTATAAGGCTGTTGCCTTCAAAATGCTCTGTTATATAGTCAGCTATTGCATCCTCATCAAGATCCTCATCGCGGCGGTCAATCAAAAGCTGTGTGTCGTAACGGTATGCAAACTGATCATCTTCTGCATCTATGCTGTGAATCTCTGACATTATTATGTCCTCCTGTTTTTTGTGATTGTTTTTTGTAATTATGCCATACATTTACAATATCATCAATATTAAATCGTTTACATAAGAATAATATTCATGTATATTAATGTTGGGGCAAAAGCCACCCGGCTTTGATGCCTACAGATTGTTCCGGAGCTGTCATGCAATGCTCCGGCAGGATATCGGGGGATTTTACAATGAACAAGCGCGATTCTTTTAATAACAGGTGGGGCTTTATCCTCGCATGTATCGGCTCAGCAGTCGGAATGGGCAATATATGGATGTTTCCGACAAGAGTATCCATTTACGGAGGCGGCTCATATCTGATTCCGTATTTTATATTTGTTGCACTTATAGGCTTCACCGGCGTAATCGGCGAGATGAGCTTCGGACGTGCCACGAGGTCGGGTCCTGTTGACGCATTTGGATATGCATGCGGCACAAAAGGCAGAAAGAAGCTTGGTGAACTGCTCGGCTACATACCTGTAGCGGGTGCTCTTGCCATGGCAATCGGATATACTGTCGTCATGGGCTGGATTCTCAAATATATGGTCGGTGCATTCACAGGTACCGCTCTCGCGCCTTCAGATGCCGGAGAATTCAGTGCACGTTTCGGTTCAATGGCAAGCGCCTTTGGCAACAATACATGGCAGATTGCCGCTCTTGTAATCGGAATTGTAATCCTTATGTTCGGAATAGGGCGCGGCATCGAGAAAGCCAACAAAGTGATGATGCCGGTATTCTTTATACTTTTTGCAATTCTCGGCATATATGTTGCATTCCAGCCGGGTGCCATAGACGGCTACAGATACATATTCCGTGTTGACCCTAAGGCTCTGGCTGACCCATCAACCTGGATATTTGCTCTTGGTCAGGCGTTCTTCTCACTGTCGGTCGCAGGTAACGGCACGCTGATATACGGCTCATACCTTCCCGACAATGATGATATACCTGCCGCTGCCGGAAGAGTTGCATTGTTTGATACAATCGCAGCGCTCCTTGCGGCACTTGTAATAATCCCTGCAATGGCTACAACCGGAGCACAGCTTAATCAGGGCGGTCCCGGACTTATGTTCATATATCTTCCCGCATTATTCAAGTCAATGCCGGGCGGATATATCATAGCAGTAATTTTCTTTGTTGCCGTCTTCTCAGCCGGTCTGTCTTCGTTAATCAATTTATACGAAGCACCGATTGCGACAATTCAGGAAAAGCTTCACCTCGGACGCAAGGCCTCCTGTGGTATCATAGCTGTAATAGCTCTTATCGTATCAATATGTATTCAGGGCATAGTATCTGACTGGATGGATGTTCTCTCAATCTATATCTGCCCTCTGGGTGCAGGTCTTGCCGGAATCATGTTCTTCTGGGTATGCAGTAAGCAATATGTTGAATCACAGATAAATACAGGCCGCAGCCAGACATTCACAAAGGCATTCCTTCCGGTATGCAGATATATCTACTGCCCGGTATGCATACTCGTTCTTATACTCGGAATACTGCTTGGCGGAATCGGGTGATGTATAGTACGATACGGCTTACAGACATGCAGCTTTAGTCAACCTTCTGCATTCTGTAACCTATACCCACATGTGTCTGTATATATTGAGGAGAGTTCTGACCCGAATTCAGTTTTTTACGGAGCATTGCCATAAATACCCGCAGAGAGCCCATGTCGCTCTCAAGATTGCTCCCCCAGACGTTCTGAAGTATATATTTATGGGTCAGGACTTTTCCCGTATTATGTGCGAGAAGACACAATAATTTATACTCTATTGGTGTAAGATGCAGCTCTGTATCGTTAAGATATGCGCACTGCTGTGCATAATTAATCACAAGCCCGCCATTCTCATATACAGCTCCTGTAAGCAAACTGCTCTGCATAAGTGCCAGCCTTCTTTCGACAACCCGCAGTCTGGCAAGCAGTTCCTCAACAGAAAACGGCTTTGTCAGATAATCATCTGCACCCGCATCAAGCGCGTCTATCTTGTCACTATCCTCACTTCTTGCACTTACAACTATAATCGGCACGTTAGACCAGGTTCTTATACGCTCTATAACTTCAACACCATCTATATCGGGAAGCCCCAGATCAAGAAGAATAATATCAGGATTGACAGATGCGGCAGTATTTATTGCACCTTCCCCGGTAGTGGCTGTTACATAGCCGTAATCATGCGCTTTAAGCGTCACGGTTATAAGATTTCTTACAGGTCCGTCATCCTCTGCAACCATTATGTTGGCTCTGCTCATAATTGTTTCCTCCGAATTCCTCTAAAATGTAATAACAGCCTTTTAAAACGCGTTGTCAGCAAGTGGCAATGTAAATACAAACACCGCACCGGCAGGATTATTATCCCTTACCGTTATTGTTCCTCCATGTGCCTCAATAATCGCTTTGCACAAATACAATCCCAATCCTATACTTCTGCGATTGTCTGCAATCCTGTTGGTTCCACTGTAAAACTTGTCAAAAACATGCTCTTTATCTTCATCAGATATACCATTGCCATTGTCCTCAATGTACACCACAGCCATATTATTCTCCCTGCAGGAACGTATCGTTATATGAGAACCCGGCGGTGTATACCTTACCGCATTATCAACTATATTAATTATTACCTGAACAATAAGTCTTGCATCGGCTGTCACAAGTATGTACTCATCATCGCTCTCAACAAAAATACTGTGCTCACCGGAATGCTGCTTCACATGTCTTACTGCGTCATCAATAACATCTGCGAGAAGCTCCGTTGATGTATTAAGTACCATTCTTCCTTCTTCTATCCTTGTTGCATAAAGCAGATTCTCAACGAGATTATTAAGCCACACGGAATCATTATAAATATCCTGATATATCTGATATCTTGTCTGTTCATCAAAGCTTTTTCCGTTACTTAAAAGGCTGCTGGCATTGCCGGCTATAGTTGTCAGCGGCGTCCTCAGGTCATGTGATATCGATCTGAGCAGGTTTGCCCTGAGCTGCTCGCTCTCTGCAAGGATTGCCGCTTCTTCCTTATCTCTCTGGTTTTTCTCATTTTCAAGTGCAAGTGCGCACTCACCAAGGATTGATAACAATATGCTCTGTGAAGAACTGTCGAGTATTTTGTCCTTTGCCTCTATGCCTATAACTCCATATACTCTGTCATTAACCCTCACCGCATAATATACATACACAGAATCTGCAAATCTGTCTGTCGAAGCTCCGGCATAATGGTTATTAGCAAGAACCCACTCGGCCACATTTTTCTCATCCATCACTCCGGCATTACCGGCACAGCTGCTGTCCGATACATTAAGCATGTATGGTTCTGAAAGCTTTCCGTCAACATTAAGATAAATTACTATGTTCCTTTCAAGCAGCCTGCTTATCTGCCCGGCCGCCGCTTTTATTATTGCATCCCTGCCCTTTGCAGCCGTAAGCAGCTTATCAGTATCAAACAGTATACGTGTAGTATCTGCAAGCTTCTCAGATTGTCTGGCCTGCTCTTTGTACCTTAATGAGAATGTTCCGGAGACATATGCCGTAATAAACATTACAACAAACGTTACCGGATAACCTGTCTCATATGCCGACAGCGAGAACCTCGGTGCTGTAAAAAGATAGTTAAATACAAATACACTGGCTATTGAAGATATAAGGCTGTAAACTCTGTGTGATGTTGCTATAGAAGTGATAAGCACACCCAGTATGTATACCATGATTATATTGGCACTTGAAAATCCGATTCTGTAAAATACCATTCCCAGAGCTGTTGCCCCGGCAAGTATTGCTATGCTTTTTATTATATTTTTAAACATTTCTGAACATCTTTCTGCTGTCCCAGTATAAGCACTGAATTTCCTTCCATAAAACGCGTATCCGGATTAATATTCATATTAAGTTTTCCGTTTCCACGTATTGCAAGAACATTTATATTGTATTTCCTGCGGATATTAATTTCAACTATAGTCTTATTTATCCAGCTCTCAGGTGTTTCTATTTCAAATATAGAATATCCGTCATCAAGCTCCGTATAATCAAGTATCATATCAGATGTACATCGTATTGCAGTCCATGATGCAAGCTGCTTCTCGGGATATACAACCTCATCTGCCCCATTACGGAGCAGAAACTTTTCCTGCACATCCGTTGCTGCCCTTGCAATTACCTTTTTTGCCCCAAGTTCTTTAAGAAGTGATGCTGTCTCCAGCGAATTCTGGAAATCATCTCCGATTGCTACTATGCATGTATCAAAATTACGTATTCCGAGTGATGATAAAAACTGCTCATTTGTGCTGTCGCCAATCTGTGCATTAGTAACATATGAGATTACGTCATTCACCCTCTCCTCGTCACTGTCTACTGCCATCACCTGATGATCCATCTCATTAAGCTTTTTTGCAATGTGTCTTCCAAATCTTCCCAATCCTATCAATAATACCGATTTCATATTCTGCCTCCTTAACCTACTGTCATTTTTTCCTGTGGAAGTCTCGCTGTATTTCCTTTTCTCGGTGAAACCGCTGCAAAGATAAGCGTAAGCCCTCCGACGCGTCCGATATACATAAGCAGCACAAGTATCGTTCTTGAAAGCATCCCAAGCCCCGGCGTGATGCCAAGCGTAAGTCCTACCGTTCCAACCGCTGACGCAGTCTCAAACAGGCACGTCAGAAGCGGTATTGCTTCAACTCTGCTTATTATAAGTCCCCCAAGCAGAAATAATATTATGTACATCATAAATACCGCCACCGCATTTCTTATTATATCAGAATCAATCCTTCTGGCAAAGAAATGTGTGTGTTCTCTTCTTGCAAATACGGAAATCATAGTGCCTGCAAGAACAGCAAGCGTTGTTATCTTCATGCCTCCAGCCGTAGATCCCGGTGCTCCCCCTGTCAGCATGAGTATAATCATCACTGCCACTCCATCATCACTAAGTGATGTAAGATCTACTGTATTAAATCCTGCAGTTCTTGTCGTCACAGACTGAAAAACAGAACTTATTACACGATGCCATACTGAGCCGTCCGTGAATTCGCAAAAGAAGAAATATACTGACGGAATAAAAATCAATAACGCCGTTGCCACAAGTATGACCTTGCTCTGCATCCTGTATGATGCAAAATGCAGTCTGTTATTCTTTATATCTTCCCACGTAATAAAGCCTATACCTCCGACGATTATCAGCAGTATCACTGTTATATTAACGATCGGATTATCCACATAATACGTTATCGACGAGAACTGTTCCCGCACTCCCATAAGGTCAAACCCCGCATTGCAGAAAGCTGATACCGAATGGAATATACCATACCATAAGCCTTTTGCCATTCCAAATTCCCTGACAAAACATGGTGTCATAATCAATGCAGCTATAATCTCTATTGCGACCGAAACCTTTACAATAAATCCGGTAAGCCGCACAATACCTCCGACCTGCGGTGCCGATATTGCGTCCTGCATTGTACTCCTCTGCTTAAGACTTATCTTTTTTCCTGATATAAGAGTAACTGCGACAGCTACCGTTATAACTCCCATTCCTCCTATCTGTATAAGCGCAAGTATTACCGCCTGTCCGAACTCTGACCAGTAAGTTGCCGTATCCCTGACTATAAGTCCCGTAACACATACTGCCGAAGTTGCCGTAAACAGTGCATCCGCAAAACCTGCTCCCTGCCCGTTCCTTGTTGCAAACGGCAGCATAAGCAGCAGACTTCCAAGAAGAATAACTCCTGCAAACCCTATGATTATAATCTGCGCTGATGAAAAATGCTTTGTCAAATGACGCATATAACAGTGCCTCTCTTTCATAAACTTCATCTATTATTACATATACAGCATAAAATGTGCATTAATGTCTTGTGTCCGGTATTAAATTTGTATTAAGAAGACTGCCATGCAGTTTGTAATCAAATACATGATAATTATGGAAAGTCTTGTCTTTATGGTGTATTATGTAAGAAAAGCTGTGACGTATGTGACGGGACATTTTAAGCATGCGTAATCCTCCAGCCTTGAAAGGAGCCATGGATGAATCGTATTATTACTATCGGACGTGAATTTGGAAGCGGAGGACGTGAACTTGGCCGCCGCCTTTCAGAAAAATTAGGAATTGCTTACTATGATAAGGAGATTATAACTGAGATTTCCAAGCGAACACAGTTATCTGAAGAGTATGTGCATCAGGTATCTGAGAAGCGCCCTCTTATATCATTTCCAATCCATGTAGGCCAGAGTCTTCTTGTTACTCCTGACCCTGTATTCCAGCAGAATATGTCAGTTCTTTCTGAGCAGTACAAGCTTCTTACCGAACTTGCCGAGAAGTCAGACTGCATCATTGTCGGACGCTGTGCAGACTATGTGCTGCGTGAGATGAATCCTTTCCGTATATTTGTATATGCCGATACTGAAAGCAAGCTTAAGAGATGTATGGAAAGAAGTGAACCCGGCGAACACCTCACTGAAAAAGAACTCCGTAAGAAGATGAAGGATGTTGACCGCTCACGTGCGCAGTATTGTGAATTCTGCAGCCAGCAGAAGTGGGGCGATAAAAGCTATTATGACCTGTTAATCAACACCAGCGGTAAGAATATAAAACAGCTTTCCAATTCGCTTTATGAATATTTAAAATAATGCCGGGGTCAAAAAGGTCTTTCACCCACATGAGTTTACTCATAACTGGGTGAAAGACCTTTTTATCTGCCCCGATGCAGGCATCATGGCTGTGCGTTTTATCTTATATTACTGTAATCAAGGAAAAAACACATACAGCTTACCGGCTTATCTCCGTCATTGCGGTATACATGCGCCTGATCTGTCTCAAACTTATATACCTGTCCCTTGCTTACCTGCTCGGTATGTCCGTTGCACTCTATCGTAATAACTCCGTCCGTAACGGCTATGTATTCCCTTGTCTTCTCACCATGGCTTCCGCTTGTATATGTTCCGCCCGGCTCAACATCTATTCTGTACACCTCGACAGACTGGGAGTCCTCATACGGGAAGCATGTCCACACCTTATACTGTCCCAGCATCTCCTTGGTCGGGATTATCTCCTCAGGAGACACAAGGCAGTTGTCTATTCTCGGCGGGTCTATCAGCTCCTGGAATTCTATTCTGAGTCCGCTCGTTATCTTGCCGAGGACACCAAGCGACGGATTAGCTGTCCCCTTCTCAATCTGTGCAAGCATACTCTTGCTTACACCTGTCTGCTCAGCCACCTGATCAAGGCTCATACCCTTGGACTGACGTATTCTTTTCAAATTGACTGATACATTATGTGACAGATAATCCATCGCAAATCCTCCTTGTCTGGTACTTAATATGCAATCACAATGCTTTCATATATAAGGCCTCAATATCACTTTGGCGTGATGCTCTCGGATTGACTGCAATATTGCCGCTTTTCATGGCATCCGCTGCCATCGCCGGAATCTTCTCCTCAATCTGCTCACGGCTTATTCCGCCATTCTTACATGCATTATTGACAGCTTCCGTAAGGTTCTTAGGAATTCCTATCGAAGCACAGAGTTCTCTTATCGCATCTGCTAACATCTCCGGCTCAAATTCATCCGCATACGCCGGAATCTTACTTATATAATTATATATTTTAATATATTTTCCGTGATCTGCAAGTGCATTATACTCTGCAATCACAGGAAGCAGTACCGCATTGGCTACTCCGTGCGGGACATCAAAGAAAGCACTTACCGGATGGCTCATGGCATGTACGTTGCCAAGTCTCGCATATGAAAATGCAATTCCCGCAAACAGTGATCCGGTAAGCATAGCCTCTGCTGCCTCTATATCAGTCCTGTTCGCAACAAAACGTCTTATATTGCCGCCGATAAGCTCCATCGCCTTCTCTGCCATTGCATCTGAGAATGGCGATGCTGCAGTTGATATGTATGCCTCCTCCGCATGTATGAAAGCATCTATTCCGCATGCAGCCGCTACACCTGCCGGTGCCGTTGTAAGAAGCTGTGCATCAAGTATGGCATATGCCGGAAGGAGTTCATAGCTGAACACCGTAAGCTTATAATCCCTGCTGTGGTCGGTTATTACCGAGAATGCCGTAACCTCTGAGCCTGTACCCGCGGTTGTCGGAATCGCTATGAGCGGAACAATCTTTCCCGGAACCTTGTGGGCACCTTCATAATCAGTGATGCTTCCGCCATACTTTGCAACAACTCCGACTGCCTTGGCTACATCCATAGGTGAGCCTCCCCCGAATGCCACGATAAAGTCTGCGCCTGAAGCCCTGAAAGCTTCTGTTGCCTTTTCTACTGTTGTCACTGACGGATTAGCCTCTATATCCGTGTACGCATCCGCCTTAATACCGGCATCCGCAAGATACCCTTCTGCTCTGGCTACAAGTCCCATCTTCTCAAGATGCGGGCCTGATATTATAAATGCATGCGTGCCGCCAAGCTTCTTCGCCGCCTCTCCAAGCTTACCGAGAGTTCCTCTTCCTACTGTTATATTCTGTGGTATTGAAAATCCAAATTCGTTCATAATATTCTCCATTCCGCAGGCACAAAGTGCCGGAGGAATCGCGAGCCAAATGTCAGATTTG
>OIXH01002279.1_pt1 | contig 19445 bp, 22 predicted proteins | sample 1587741 | NCBI WGS metagenome assembly OIXH01 (sample SAMEA3888916, study PRJEB22519) | human gut metagenome | biome: human gut; feature: human-associated habitat; material: faeces | place: Denmark | collected 2011 | reverse complement strand
GGGCGCGGGCGAAACATGCGGGACTGATGAAACAGGAGCTTCGCCCGAGGAAGAGCTGGGCAATCTCGCGCCCACGGCGGCGACAGCCGCCTCCCTCCAGGCCGCGGAAGCCCTGAAGCTGCTCACCGGCCGCGGGGCCGCCCCCGGCATGTGCGTCTTTGACCTGGCGGACGGCACGTTTCAACGCGTCCGTTTATAAGCCGCGAATCCCCTTTCAACTTGCCCGCAACCCGCCCGCCTCCGGAGGAAAAACCATGCGACTGAACGTCAAATGTTTCGCCACCCTGGCCGAAAAAAGCCCGCCCGGCGGCGCCTGCGAACTGCCTGAAGGCGCGGATGTGGCCCGGCTCATGGACAGCCTGCAACTACCCGCCGCCGAAGTAAAAATCATCTTCATCAACGGCGTGGCCGTGGAGCCTGACGCCGTGCTGCACGACGGCGACCGCGTGGGCCTGTTCCCGGCCGTGGGCGGGGGCTAGCCGCCGTGAGCCAAAAAAAACATTTTTCCGCTGACGAGCCTGCGAACATTGAGAGCAAAATTATGCTCGAAATTTTTGCAATCAGGCACTAGGTATAGAGCAATTTGCGCTTGAAATTATCGCTTAACGGCGAAGTAAATTCGCCTTGCGATAATTTCGCGGTGCGGATTTTCACGGAAAATCCGCACAGCGCGTTGAGATATTTTCAATATCAAAACGCTCTAGGCACTGCTTTTCCCCCACGCACAAAGCCGCCTCCGCTACGCACGGACCGCCCCGGCCCTTGCCTCCGACGCCGCTTGGCGCTATTGCATCCCAACGCCGCCGGGCGGCGTTTTTTTCAGCACGGGGAATGCCATGCTTGTTTTCGCGGCCATGCTTCTGCTGGGAGCGGTGATCGGCTTTGTGGGCGCGGGCGGCGCGGGGGTCATGATCACCCTGCTCACCGTGGGTTTTGACGTGCCCATCCATACGGCCCTGGGCACGTCCCTGGCGGCCATGGCCTTTACCACGCTTTCCGGCTCGTACAGCCATTTCCGCGAAGGCAACGTGCTGCGCCGCCTGGGTCTGGCCATGGGCCTGTTCGGGGCCGTGGGCGCGTTCTGCGGCGCACTGATTTCCTCCTCCCTCGACACGGCCGTCCTCACCCCGCTCACCGCCGCGGCCCTGCTGCTGTCGGCCCTGCTGATCTATCTGCGCATTTTCCACCCCCACAGCCCGCTCTTCCGCCAGCGCTTCCTGACGCCCAGGGGCGGCAGATTCTGGCTGCTGGCGGGTCTGACCGGCCTGATCAACGGGCTCATCTCCGGAGCCTGCGGCGTGGGCGCGGCCTCTTTCATCCAGCTCAGCCTGCTGCTGGTCTTCAACGCGCCTCTCTATCAGACCGTGGGCACCACCATGCTGATCATCCTGCCCATCGCGGTGCTGGGCGGGGCGGGTTTTCTCAGTGCCGGGCATCTGGAACCGCTGCTTTTCGTCCAGGTGCTGCTGGGCCAGACGATCGGCGCGTTTTTCGGGGCCAAGCTCACCCGCCTGGCCCCGCAGATACTGCTCAAGATCGCCATGGTGGCTCTGCCCGCCTTCGGCGGCTTCATTTTATTCCTTGCCCGCTAGGAGCCGTGAGTTCCAGGCCGCGCCGCCCCGGCGGGAAATCCCTCCTGCCCACAACTTCCGCCGCGTTTTTTAAGTTTCGCGCATCTGGCGACAACCCTGAAAGATGCTTATCTATAAAAGAATATATTTCTTTCAGGGGTACATAATGCAAATAGCGGACATTGAAATCAAAGGCATAAGCTGGCCTGTTTTTCTGGGAATCAGCGTGGTGGTCGTGGCGGCCATGTACCTGGACGCCCTGCCCAAAGGCATGGTGGGCGGCTTCGCCGTGGTCATGGTGCTGGGTTTTCTGCTGGAATACATCGGCGACCGCCTGCCGCTGATCAAGGATTATCTGGGCGGCGGGCCCCTTATTGTCATTTTCGGCAGCGCACTGCTGGTATACAGCGGCGTCATGCCGGCCTCGACCAAGGCCGTCATCGACACCTTCATGCAGGCCGACGACTTTCTGACCTTTTACATCTGCGCCCTGATCTGCGGCAGCATTCTGGGCATCGAGGCCCGCCTGCTGGTCAAGGCCGGGGCGCGCTACGTGGTCCCCCTGACGGCCGCCGTGGTCTGCGCGGCCCTCCTGGCCGCCCTGGTGGGTCTGCTGGCCGGTACGGGCTGGCGCGAAGGCATCAGTTACGTCTCCTTCCCGATCATGGGCGGCGGCATGGGGGCCGGGGCCATTCCCATGGCTGAAATCCTGCACCAGAGCAACCCGGACACGGCGCTCAAGGACATCCTCTCCATGCTGATTCCGCCGGTGGCCCTGGGCAATGTGGTCGCCATCATTTCCGGCGGCCTGCTCGACAAGCTGGGCAAGGCATTCCCGCGCCTGTCCGGCGAAGGGCAGCTGCTCAAGGGCGAGGCCCCGGCGGCGGAAGACGAGACAAGCCTGCCGGTCACCTACACGGCCCTGGGCATCGGCCTGCTGGTTTCCTGCACCTTCATGCTGTTCGGACGCCTGGCCGCCATGGTCATTCCCGGCATCCACTACTACGCCCTGATGATCCTCAGCGTGGCCGTGTTCAAAATCTTCCACGTGCTGCCCAGATCCGTGGAGCAGTCCTGCACGGTCTGGTTCAGGTTCGTGGCCAAGTACATGACCGCCCCGCTGCTGGTGGGCATCGGCGTGACCTACACGGACCTCTCCCTGGTCATCGACACCTTTTCCATCGTCAACACCCTCCAGGTCATCGCGGTGGTGCTGGGCGCGGTGCTCGGCGCGGGCCTGGGCGGCGTGCTGGTGGGCTTCCATTTCATCGAATCCGCCATTTCCGCCGGTCTGTGCATGGCCAATATGGGCGGCACCGGCGACGTGGCCGTGCTTTCGGCGTCACGGCGCATGGTGCTGATGCCCTTTGCCCAGATTTCCTCCCGCCTGGGCGGCGCGATCATCCTGGTGCTGGTGGGCCTGGTGGTGCCGCTGCTCATGCGGTAAAGGCGCGCATCCCGCGACATTGCTTTGCGGTCCCGGCGGCTTCGGCCGCCGGCGGCCCTATTTCTCCCTGCCGTAAAGCTGCGAAACCGCGTCCAGGCCCCAGGCCCGGATGCGCGCATACAGGGTCGAACGCTTCATGCCGAGGATGCGCAGGGCCCCGGCCTCGCCGTCCACGCGGCCTCTGGCAAGACGCAGCACATGGCGGATGTAGCGGCGCTGCAATTCTTCCAGGCTCGGCAAATCTTCCCATTCCAGACCGGAAAGCGTCCCGGGCGGAGCTGCCTTTTCCGCCGGAAGCGGCGGCGGTTCCGTGGGGCGCAACAGATGCAGAGGGCCGCCGGAGTGGAGGATGACCGCCCGCTCCACCACGTTCTTCAGTTCCCGCACATTACCGGGCCAGGCATAGGCGCGCAGGCGTTCCGCCTCTTCCTTTTCCAGGGGAGGCACGGGGCGCTGGTAACGGCGGCTGAACATCTCCACGAAGCGCCGCGCCAGCAGGGGAATGTCGGCGGGACGCTCGCGCAGGGGCGGCAGGGTGAGGGGCACCACGGAAATACGATAGTAGAGATCTTCCCGGAAGCGCCCTTGAGCCACCATGCTTTTGAGGTCCCGGTTGGTGGCCGCCACCAGCCGGAAATCAGAACGGATCTCGCGGATGCCGCCCACCCGCATAAAGCATTTCTCCTGCAAAACCCTGAGCAGCTTGGTCTGCATGGGCAGGGGCACCTCACCCACTTCGTCGATAAACAGCGTGCCGCCGTCCGCCACTTCCAGATGGCCCAGCTTCTGCCGCCAGGCTCCGGTAAACGCACCCTTTTCATGCCCGAAGAGTTCGCTTTCAAAAAGCTGCTCCGGAATGCTGGCCGGATGAATGGGCACAAAGGCTCCGGCCCGGCCGCTGCGCGCGTGGACGCGCCGGGCCAGCAGATCCTTGCCCACGCCGGTTTCTCCCAGAATGAGCACCGGCGCGTCGGTGACGGCCGTGCTGTCCGCCTGGCGCAACACGTCGTCGAGCCCGGTCCCGTAGTAGGGCTCATCCAGGGCGGCCATGCGCTCGGCGGCCACGCGGCCCCGTTCTTCCACGGCATACAGGGCCTTGCGCATGCCTTCCTGCAAACGCCGGGCGGTTTGCAGCTCCCGCGCCAGCAAGCCGCCCAGCTCGCGGAATATTTCCGTGCCTTGGGCGCTGATGTGGCCGGCGAAAAACTCGCATTGCAGAAAAAGAAGCCACGGGCGGGCATTGGGAACCGCCAGAGGCAGATATATTCCTGTGCCCCGCGCGGCGCGCGCGGGTTCGCCTGAAGCCGCCTCCATGACGGCGGCGGCCTTTTTCAGCACCGGGCGGAAGGTCGGGCTTTCCAGCTCCAGGCGCGAGATATTGCGCACCATGACCGGTCCCTCGGCGTCCGGGCTGAACAGGGCCGCCCGCTCCACTTCAAAGGTCTCGCTGACGATGCGCAGCATGTCGGCCAGATGGGCGTCCAGATCCGACCAGGCGGGCAGGGCCTCCAGTCCTTCCCGGCAGCGGCGCAGGCAGCTTCGGCCGTCGGGGCAGTAAGGCGCGTCCTGCCCGCCGCCGGGCCCGTCAGGGCAGTCATACTGGGTATAGCGCCGCAACACGGCTCTGGCCGCCGAAAACAGAAGCTCGGCCTGGCGGGCGCGCCGCCGCGAAAGGCAATACGCCAGGGCGAGGCGGCAGCGGGCGATCTCCAGCGGACTGCCCACCCGCTTGGCATAGGTCAGGCCGCGCACCAGGAGGCCGCGCACCTGGGCCGGGTCCACCCCTCTGGCGCGGGCCTGCAAAGCCCGGATGCGCAAGGCCGCGCCCTTGAGATGGCGGTTGGGGCTTTGCTGCGCGGCCGTCAGCTCATCTTCAAGATCATAGCCCGGAATCCGGGGCAGGCCCTGCCATTCATAGGCCCAAAGCATATCAAACAGCCAGGTGAAGCCGTAATAGGGACGCTGGAGCCCCATGCGCACGCAATAGCGCATGCTGGCGTAAAAAATCCTGTGCGAGGTTGCGACGCGCCCTTTCAGAAAATGATAGTGCGCCAGCGAACGCATGTTCCAGATCCACAGAGTGGTTTCCGTGGCCGGGTCGCAGCAGAGCAGAAGCTCATCCAGCAGGGCAAGGCCCTCGTCGGGCCGCCCCATGCGCATGAGATCGTCGGCCAGATGGGTCTGAATCCATTTCCGCGTCTGTCGGTTACGGCGCAGCCGCGCTTCGCGCAGCCCGGCCAGCAGAATGCCCGCGGCCTTGGCCGGAAGGCCCAGACTGCAGGCGGCGCTGCCGATATAGCGCAACCGCGCTTCTTCAAAGTAGTTGAAATGCGCTGTGAACCGGCTCACAGCGCCGGTTTCAAGATAGGGCAGGGCCTCGCTGTACGCGCCCTGCATAAAATGCAGGATGCCGATGCTGTGCGAGGCCTCCTCCAGAATGTCCGGGTCGCCCAGTTCCCTGATGGAGGCCAGGGTACGGGCCAGCAGGGCATATGGCCGTTCCGTATTGTGCATCCGGGTCAGGTGACGCTGGCTGGCCTCCGTGAGGTCCAGCATGAGGGTGACGCGCCTGTCCCCCAGCGCCTCGGCGGCGGCGCGGGCCCGAGGCAGCAAATCCAGAACTTCCTGGCCGCTCTTGCCCATATAGATGGAAATGCCCTGAACGCTGCGAAACACGCTCAGATAGCGCCGCAGCGCCTCCGCCTCTTCCGTGTCCCCGCTCCATCGGCGCAGGCCGGACAGCAGCAGGTCCAACAGCGCCAGCACCGCCGCGCACCGCCCGTCGTCCAGGGTATGCCGCACTTCTTCCAGCAATATTTCGCAGCCGTCGAGAACGGCTCCGCGCTCCAACGAAGCCACGGCCCGCAACAACGGACGCGCCGTGGTTTCCGGCGCGCGTTCACGCGAAAAAGCGCGCAGCGCCTCGGCCCGTCCCCGCCAGAGCCCCGAGCGCGACGGCCGCGCCAGGCCCCGCGCGGCGAAAAGACGCAAAACTTCGTCCACGGCCGAGGGCGGCCAGGGCCCCAATTGAATCAGCGCCTGCCGCGTGTAGCGGATTTTATCCACGGCCAGCAGCGCGGCCAGAGCCTGCGGCAGGGATTCTTGCGGATCATGGATCATTTGTTGGTCCTGTTTTCAGATTTAATCCAGATATTGGATAAAATCCATGTAACAAACAAGCCCGAAAAAAAGCGTATTTGGAATGGAGAACAACAACACACTGATTATACACAATAAAAAATAAATATCCATATTGGCACCGCTCTTGCTCTTTCTGTTCCAGCTTCCCACGCCGCTTTCGGAGAGTCGGGAAGCGCCACCGCACCGGAAACCATGATGGAGGTCGGGCATGAACGTCACACACGCCACGGAAACCGCAGCCACCGGCATGGGCGGCGCGGCAGCGATCCCTCCCACCCGCAACGAACATCTGAAATGGATTTTTTCCCTGCTGTGCGCGGCGGTCATTCTGGCCGTCTGCGTCGTCGTCGGCCTGCCCCGGCCCGCCTGCTGGTTTTTCAGCCTCACAGTGCTGGCCATCTGTCTCTGGGGCTTTTCCCTGCTGCCCGACGGGCTCGTGGCTGTCATGCTGCCCATGGGCTATATTCTCTCGGGGGTGGGCACGCCCGCTCAGGTGCTTTCACCGTGGACCAAGCCCATGGGCTGGATGATCCTCGGCGGGCTGATGACCGGCCTGGTGCTTCAACATACGGGGCTTGCCCGGCGCATCGCCCTCTGGGCCCTGCACGTCACGGGCAGCTCCTTCCGCCGCCTGCTCTGGGGCATTCTGCTGGCGGGCTTCATCATTGCGCCGCTCATGCCCACATCCACAGGGAAGTGCATCCTGCTGGGCATCATCTGCATCGGCATCTGCGACGCCATGGGCTTCAAGGCCCGCTCGCGCGAGGCATCCACCCTGCTGATGGCCGGTTACCTGGCCGTGGCCGGGCCCCGCATGGGCCTGTACACGGGCGCGGGCGAAGTGACCCTGAATCTGCAAATGCTCGCCACGGCCGGGGTGCACGTGTCATGGCTGGAGTATTTTCTGCAGAATTTCGCGCCCAGCGTGGTCTACAGCGTGTTGTCCATTGTGGTGCTGCGGCTGGTCATGCGGCCCAAGAGCACTGTTGACGCCCGCGTCTGGGTGGAAGAGCAGTACGCCGGGCTGGGCCCCATGAGCCTGCGCGAAAAGAAGGCCCTGGCGCTCTTCGCTGTGCTGGCCGTCCTGATGATGACGGACAAGTGGCACGGCATCAACATCGGCTGGATCATGATGGTGGTGGGCTTTGTCGGTTTTCTGCCGGGCTTTGACCTGGTGGACGGCAAAAAGTTCGCCACGCTGAACCTGACCTCCGTGCTGTTCATCGTGGGCTGCATGTCCATCGGCGCGGCGGCCCAGGCCACGGGCATGGACAAGAGCATCGCCCGGGCAGTGCTGCCCCTGCTGCAGGGCAAGGGAGAGCTGGGCACGGTCATCGCCTCCTTCTTCTCCGGGGCGGGGCTCAACTTCCTGCTCACGCCGGTGGCCGCCGTAAGCACCTTCACCGTGCCGCTGGCGGAAATCGCCAAGGCCCTGGGCATCAATCCCCTGGCCCCGGCCTACGCCTTCATGCTCGGCCTGGACCAGTACGTGCTGCCCTACGAATACGCGGCCTTTCTGTACATGTTCTCCACGGGCTACATCAACTTCAAGGACATGGTCATGGTCTTCGCCTGGCGGGCGCTTATGGCGCTGATCGCGCTCATCCTCGTCTTCTATCCCTTCTGGAAGCTCACCGGCGCGGCCTGAGCCCGCCGCACGGCAATCCCCATACCCGCAACCCCGGATACAAGGAGGATCATATGGCAGCCACCCCCGGAACGCCGCAATGGATCGAACTGGAACGCGCAGGCATGGCCGCGCTGGACGAATTCATGGAAACCTTCAACAGCGGCTCGCCCCTGCGCTGGGCGCAAAGCCTGCACTATCCGCACATGCGCCTGGGCGGCCTCGCGGTCCAGATCTGGAACACGCCCGAAGATTACGCCCGGGACAATGACGTCAGCCGCCTGCGCGAAGCCTCCGGCTGGGGCTACACAAAGTGGGACCGGCGCAAGATGATCCAGGCCGATGAGGATAAAATCCACATGGCCGTGCAGTTCTCGCGCTACACGCCCGCGCATGAAAAAATCGTCGCCTTTGAATCCTTCTACATCCTCACCAGGATGAACGGGCATTGGGGCACGCAGTTCCGCTCCAGCTACGCGGGCGTCATCGGCGGAAATACGGCTTTTTAGGTACTTGCGCTGAGGACATGGAACACTTTCCCCACCCGGGGAGGGATGCCCTTGCCGGGCATCCCTCCCCGACGGCTTGACGCCCGCCGGGGGGCGGTTTACCCTTTTTCCACTACTTCCAATGGCAGCGGGCGCGGCTGGATAAACGCGGCGCGCAATCTGCCCGGCATACACTGCTGGGTTTCTTTTCGGGCATCCATGCCCACAGCATGCATTGCCGGGTCGATAGCTCCGAATACAAGACCCTTCGGGGGAATACGAGCAGCGTTCCATTGGGCGCAGTTGAGTCCCGGCATTTCTCATCGCCAAATGCCGATACTAAAACCAATGGAGTGCCTTATGTCCCATCCCCTCACGGACGCGCCTTCGGCGCGGTCCCTCCCTGATCTGGTTGCCCTGGCCGAAACACTGCGACAAACCGCCCAGGCCCTGCTGGCGGCAGGCCCGCCCGCGCCCGTGGCCGAACCCGGCGACGCCCCCGCCGCCGAAAAGCCCTCGGAAGTCCGCACCTACCGCGTCCCCGGCTATATTGTGGAGGAAGAGCGGATACTGCTCGCGCAACACCAGGCCCAAAGCTGGCAGGAGATGTTTGACAAAACGTGCAACCATCTCCACACCCTGATCTTTCTCCTGCAGCACTTTGAAACGGGCGCGAGCATGGACGGCTACGCCGTGACACTGCTGGGCGACACCTTGATGGCCCCTCTGAACACGCTGAACAGTCTGTGCTCGCTGGTGGCGGATTGCCGCCGCCAGCCCGAAGAGGGATAAACGCGCGGGCCGACCTCGCAGCGAGGTTCCAAGCCGGATAAAAAGAAAGGCCGGAAACTGATTCTTCAGTTTCCGGCCTTCTGAAATCTATGGTGCCGAGGGACAGAATTGAACTGCCGACACGGGGATTTTCAGTCCGATAACAGGCAACACCGGCTCACACTTAGGCGCACTATTGCGTATGAAATCAAAGGGATCTATCATAGGCACTAGACTATGGCGCACTACCATGACCAACAAATGAGGGGCTATCAAGGGGCTACAATGGCCAGAAAAGTGTTCACCGTCCTGCCCGGCGTTCGCTGTCGGGAAGATGATACCCGAAAGCTCAAAAATGGCCGAGCGGATCGATATTTTTTTGTGCGGTATCGTGATCCAGACGGCAAGCAGCGTGAAGACGGGCTGGGCTGGGCATCGGAAGGTTGGTCCGCCGAAAAGGCCCAAGGTGTTCTGGGCGAGTTGAAAAAAGCGGCACGCACCGGCGAAGGGCCGCGGAGCCTGACCGAACTGCGCGCAGCCAACCTCGAGCGCCAAGCGGCGGCCAGCTCCGCAGCCGATGACCTCACGGTCGCGGAATTTTTTGACGATTACTACGTGCCGGCGGTCAAACGGCGCAAGCGCACCTGGAGCCACGACAAGGGGCGCTTTGACAAGGGTATCCGGGAGCGCCTGGGTGACATACCCTTTCGGGCGCTTGCCAAAGAGCATATGGAAGAGCTGATGGATGCCCTGCGCTCGGAGGGCCTGGCCGAATCCACGGTGCTGCAATACATGGCCATCCTGCGGCAGATGTTCTCTCTGGCCAAAATCACGATGATCAACGGCATGCCGCTGTGGGCCTCGGCCATCTCGCCGGTCAATGAAGTGGAGCTGCCGGAAGGCTCGGAAGAGCGGGAGCGCTTCCTCTCTTACGATGAGGCGGACGCGCTCATCGCGGCGGCCAGGTCGCTGCCCGTGGAAGGCGACTACGTGCCGTTGCTGCCCGAACTGGTCGACCTGATCCAACTGGCCCTGAACACTGGCCTGCGCTTCGGGGAACTGATGCGGCTCGAATGGTCCGATGTGTCCTTGCAGCACGCTTTTCTGACCGTGCGGATTGAGCGGCGGCGCAAGACGGGCGGCCATGTGCCGCTCAATGAGGAAGCGCTGGAGGTGCTGCGGACGCGCAATCGGCGTCGCCGGAGAGGCGACGCCAATGTGTTCCCTCCGGATCGGACCGGCAAGGGCGGGTGCGTCCTGCGCCGACTTTACGCCATGGCGGTGGATGCCGCCGGGCTGAACCAAGACAGCACCGGCCCCAAGAGTAAGGTGGTATTTCACACTCTGCGTCATACCTTCGGATCGTGGCTGGCCATCGCCGGTACCGACATCTACAGGATCAAGACCCTGATGCGGCACAAAACCATCAAAATGACGATGCGCTACGCCCACCTGCTGCCGGACGCCACCCGTGATGCCGTTAATCATCTCAGACCTACAAAGTGCTAAGGTTTTGAATGCGTTTGACACCCATGGTCCGGACCAGCCAGGTCACCAGGGAGTCGGTTTTGTACGCGACCTTGTTGCCCACGCGCCAGGCGATCTCCGGTCCTGTACCCGCAAGGTCGGCGTTTTTGACGGTGAACGGGCTCACCACTCCGCCCAGGTACTTGTCCACCTGGTGCCGGGCGATGACCGGCGGGAGCTTGTCCAGCATGGCGTCGGCAAATTCCTTTTCATCCGGGGTCAATATCCCGGAGGCGTTCTCGGTCTGCTTGGCCATTTCAGCCTCCATCTGTGTTATTCTTCGTGAGCGGCCACAATGGCCAGTCCGATCATTTCCGCGAGTTGTGGAACCACGGCGTTGCCTAGCCCCTTGAGGCGGTCCACCCGGCCGGGAACCCCATGAGCCACTCGACCCACTCCGGGTTCAGCTGGCTACGTTCGCCATTCCGGAGCAAATATCCGGCAAGATTGTCTCTCTTCATCTGGGATGGCGGCAGCGTGGAATTTTTCGCTTCCTGTGAGGCCGTTGGCGTGGAGAGAAACGCCCGGGCCACGGCCGTCGCCAGATCGTCTCCCCCACTGCTTTTCCTCTTCCTGCGCGCGAAATCTGGCCCGGAGGGAGAGGCTTTCGGAGTCGGCCACAGATGTACCGCCCCGGAGAGGTAAGGTCGGCCCCTGCCGTCCCGTTGCGCCGGTCCCCCCTTGCAGCCGTCCGAGGCCATGGGCGTCGGCCAGAGGCCCCGCTCCACCATGCGCGCCTGATGCTCCAGGCCTACCTGACGCTTGCGCCCATCCGGCATCCGGCCGGAGGGCGACATGTCCAGAGGGTTCACTCGGCCCCCATTCGGTGTATTGGGTGTTTGCCAGAATCCAGACCCTGTCGCGCCGGTGCGGCGCATCGACGGCACAAGCCGGAACAACAAGCGGCCCGCAGGTGTACCCGATGCCTTCCAGGTCAGAGCACACCGCGTCGAGCCCCAGGCTGACGTGCCCAGCAACATTCTCAAACAGGCACCAAGCGGGTCGGTGGTACGCAACAATGCGGAACACGAACGGCCAGAGGTGGCGGTCATCTCTCGCGCCCTTGCGCTGCCCGGCGACACTGAAAGGCTGGCAGGGGTAACCCCCGGCAACAAGAGTTGCCCTCGGCAGTTCGGCGGGGTCGAGGGTTGTGATGTCTCGCCACCGTCGCACGTCCGGCCAGTGCCGTCGCAGAATCTTATTGCAGTAGTCATCGATTTCCACCTGCCCAACGCATGTCATGCCCGCACGGGTGAGCCCCAGCGTGAGGCCGCCGATGCCGGCGCACAGGTCCAGAAAGGTCATACAAAAGCCTCAATGGGGAACGGATATCGGCTCCACAAACACCGCTTTGTTTTCGGCAATCCAGCTCTCGGGGATCATGACATGGTGCGTGTGCCGACAGTGAGGACACGGCCACTCCACTTCCAGCACACGCGCATCGCCCCAGGCCGAGACGTCATTGACGGATACGACATGCTTTGTCTCCTCGGCCGAGCGGCGCATGTAAATTTTTACCACATCGCCCGTTCGGACAGGCAATTCGCGCTGTCCGGACTGGCCGCCGACAATGCGTTGTTCCGGAGGCACGGCCAGGAGGCGCAGATACTTGTAGCGGTAGTCGGCCTTTTTGGCCGGGCGTTCGACTTCTTTCCAGGTGGTCATGGTCATACCTCCACTCCCGGCGCTGCCGGAGCCATGTTACAGATCTTCTCGCTATGGCAGGATGCGCAGGCGTCGGGCTGGGGAGCATCGCGCCAGACGCAGCACGCCATGGACGCGATGCACGCCCAAGCCGCCGGAATATCGCGCACCCACAGGGACACTGAGCCGTGCAGCATCAGGCCCGGGGCCTCGAGCGGCCCGAGGATGCCCAGCACAGGCACGCCTGCGGCCCTGGCCAGGCCGACTTCCACGCCGGCGTCCTGGCCGGACTGACCGAAGTAGATCACCAGGTCGGCCCCGCCGCAGGCTTCCTCGCAGAAGGCGAACACCTTGCCGCCATGGTCAGTGTCCATCCACTCCCGGCGCTGCGCCGCAGTCAGGTCGGCCGGCGGCGTGGCCAGCCTGGTCCAGTCGAGGATCTCGACGCCGGGCAACTCATGCTCCAGGCACTGCTGGAACAGTTGCACGGCGTGCAGATGCCTGTAGGACGCGGCGATGTAAATTTTCATTGGCGCGGCTCCCTGGCGAGATCGGCCTGATAGGCCTCCATTTTTTCAATGACGTGCTTGCAGCTCCCCGCCGAGGCCTTGATGATGTCAGAGGGGCTTACCTGCCCCAGGACCAAGCCGACTGCTTGCGTGCCTTCCACGCCAAAGGTGATGACATTGATATACAGGCCGCGCCCATCAGGGGTGTTCAGAGCCGTATCCAATGCCTCGTGCAGCCGGGCGCGATCCTGTGCGCCAAGGCTCAAGGGGGTGAAGTTGATCTCAGACATGGTGGTGCTCCTTGCATGCCTGCGCCATACGGCCCAGGCGGCGTTGTTCGGAAATTGCCTGCCACAAGCCGCAAGCCAAGCCGATGGCGTTTGCGATAAGCAGCGCCGTGATCACTTGGCCACTCCCGCTTCCACCACCTTGAGCAGCTTGACGATAGCGGCCAGGGCCTCATAGCCCTTGGCCGCTATCGCGTCTCGCTCCGCGGCGGTGATAGTGCCGTCTTCCAGGGCTTCGGCAGTTGTGCCCATGAGCTTGCCGAACTCCTGCACAGTCACCATGCACTGCTGGTGGACAGGGTGCTCCTCCTCGCCCTGGACAGTTGGAAGCGAGACGCAGACCATGCCCAGCTCCTCGGCCATGACGTCCATGGGCAGGTGGGAACCGGTCAGCTTCATAAGCGGAAGCACCAGATCCGCCCCCAATTTATGGGCGGGCTGGCGGGACAGCTCGGACATCAGTGTCTGGTAGTCCCGGCCCACCAACGACGCTATCGTGCTGGCCGTCAAGCCGCTGGGGGCCTTCTTCACCAGCTCGTGCAGCACGGCAACGATGGACGGACAATCAGTGGACATCGCGAAAATCTCCTTTCAAATTGCGTGGGCACGGGTGTGAAAAACAGCTATGGAAAGAGCAGGTGGCTGCTCTAAGCGGAAGCACCTTCGTGCACAGGGATAGGCGCAGTTCCTTCCCTGATGAAGCGGGGGATCTTGCGTTTTCTATTGGGACGCGGGCCGGTTGGCTTTATGGCGCCCGGAGGCACAAGTTCGGGAGGGAAACCCAGCCGCAACAGAGCTTCGCGGCGGTGTGGCCTGATGGTTTCAGAAAGAATTAACATCTTGCGGACGCCACTGAGCGATAATCCCAGCTCCCTGGCCGTCCAGGCAAACGTCACTTCGTTGACTTCCATCCAGGCTTTGATCTGTTCCGTTCTGCGGATTTCTTCGGGCGTTGCCATAGCATTGGGCCTCTGTTAGATAAGGGTTTCGTGCATGGAATCGGATATGCTCATATAAGAGCACTACTAGCTAGATTTTGGCGTATAGTCAAGGGAGATTTTGGCGTATATACCGCCAAAAACTTACTTATGGAATTATATGAACGTATTAGAACGTTAATTTCGCACCTCGGCACCAGCCAGAGCGCCATGGCTTCAGCTTTAGGCATGCCGCAGCGAACTTTTCAGGGCTACCTCAATAAAAAACGGCAGGATAACCTTTGGCCGCTTCTGCCTGCAATCCTTGAGGCGTATCCCCATGTCTCGCGCATGTGGCTTTATTTTGAGGAAGGACCCATGACCATCGGTCGGGACACACCTTTGGGACAGCCGCTGTCGTTACAGGATGTGGCGGCGGCCGTGGAACAGATGGCTGCGGACGCAAAGGGCAAGGAGAGTACCCTGCTCCATATGGTGGCGGGCCTGCCATACGATACGGCCGATGGGGAACGGGTTAAGGAACTGGAACAGGCAAAAGCTCAACTGGAACAGGAACTGGCTGAGGAGCGCCGATTGAATCGCCAACTTACTACGCGCCTTCTGATGGACGGAGTGGGGGACAAAGGCGTTGCGACCAATACCGGAAAAACCGGAGAAGAGCACGGATAATTCCGTTTCAGCTGCCGCATGACGACGGCGGCGAGGGTTCAGGCCCGACAGAAAAGAGCAGCCCCGGCTGGCATCACCAGTCGGGGCTGCTTGTTATGGTGCGAGGAATGAATCGCGTTCGGCAAGGGCTATTGGCTGACCACCGCAAGAAATCCGGCCCGGATCAGATCCTCCACATGGGCCTCGGGACTGCAGGTACGGATGACGCTGCCGTCGTATATGGCTGCGCGCCGGGCAGACCCGGCCATCCATTCCTCCAGGGTCGGTTCCGGATCAAATTTGCTCTGCCAGAGGGCCTCGGCCAGCTGCCGGAGGCTCTCGGCCTCCAGCAGCTTTCCATCCTGGGTTTGATATTTCATGGTGCTCCTTAGACGGCGGCCAGCACGGCGGCGCGCCGACGGTAAAAGCGGATGACGCTTACGCTGATCCCGTTCCACAAGCTGTCCGCCTGGGTCCTGGGGGCGGGGGCGTTGGTCATCAGGCCGCTGTCCAGGCGATACGCGGACTGGCCGTCGACCTTGACCGGGCTGATGCGCAGCCCGGCCCGGCGCAGACGGGTCACGGCGGCGCGGGCGGTATGCGGCTGCCAGCCGAAACGCTCACACATGGCAGCCAGAGTCACGGTGCCGGAGGCCGTAAACATGGCGGCCAAGCGGCCCTGCACACCTGTGATGGCCGGATGCTCCATGACCGGCACGGCCGGGGCCGGAGCGGACTGAGCCTTGCAGGCATCGATGAACTCGCCCATAAAGCGCACCCAATTGGCGATCTTGGTGGCGTTGACAGTACCCGAATGCTGGCGGAATTCAATGGTGCCGTGGCGCTGGTAGGCTTGCAGGTTGATCTTGTAGTAGCGGCCTCCCTGTAAGTGGGCCAGGTCGCGGATGGTTTCGGCGCGGTCGAATCCACAGCCAAGGAAACGAGACACAGAGGCGCAGTAGGTGTTGGCATTTCCCCGGCGGCTCGGAGGCATGACCGCGTCGATTTCGGCTTCGTGAGCGGCATAGCGTTTGACGATGGTGCGGACGTCCTGGGCGGACAGGTCTCCGGCATCAAAGTGGACGTGGAAACCGCAGCTGCGGTTTACGCCGGCTCCGGCATCGGACAGGGCTTCGGCCACGGTCATGGCCTCCTCGATGCCAGCTTCGCCCTGCAGCACCGGGCTGACCACCTCGAAACCACCCTGCACGCTGGCATCGCTGACCAGCTTCCAGTACCCCCTCGTGGAGTGGTTGTAGCCCTCGCTCTGCACATTGATACCCACGGCGCGCAAGGCACGAACAGCGGTTTCACGGGTGATGTTGGCGATTTCCAGCTCGATACCAAACTTGCGATTCATTATTAACCCCTTTGATTAATTGGCGATTCACACTTGCCGTGGTTGTGTGTTCGCTCTTTCGCCGGGGAGTTGCAAGTCCTTTGTTGCTGAAATTTATTGTTTTTTTTCGACAGCGTGGGAAGTGGCCATGCCCGCTCTGGCGGGCTACATCGGTTGCAGGATCTCTCGAATATCAGCAACCACATTGTCGGTGTCATGGATGAGCTTGCTCACGGCGGCGGCCACGTTGGGGCTGGTGAGTTCGGCGTAATCGCACAAATACAGAACAGGGCGGTCCAGAGCCGCGGCGGCACCTATCGACACGGCCGATTCAGCGTCAGGCGTCCCGGTGCTGAGTACAGCGTCGCACTGGCGAATGCAGTCCAGAATGGCCTCCATACGGTTACTGAAGGGATTGCCCAAAGTCAGAACCCGTACTCCCATGCCCTCAAGGCAATGGCGCAGGATGGACGTGTAACAGCGAGATGCGACGCTTTCGGCAATGTAGATGGTCAGGCTTTCATTCTTCTGGGCCATGACTTAACCTCTTAAATTTATTCATATTCGCCACTCGGCGTGGTTGTGTGTTCGCTCTTTCGCCAAAAATCAGCAAGTCCTTTCTTGCTGATTTTATTGATTTTTTATCAATCAGAAATTTTTGTGCCGCCTTCTTTTTCCAGATCCAGGGGAGGGGCCGCGTTGACCGCCTTGCGGCGCGCGCGGGGGTTGGTATGCCGATAGAAACGCACAATCATCTTTTCGTTACTGTGCCCCATGACCTCGGCCACGCATGTCAGATCCGCGCCATGATCCAGCGCCCGGCTGGCGAATGCGTGGCGCAGGTCATAGGGCCGAATGCGTCGCTCTATGCCCGCCCGGCGTAGCGCATTGCGCCAGGCCCGGCTGATGCTGCGCACCGGGTGCCCCTTGTAGTGGATGACCCAGGTGCAACCCAGCGCCGCATCCTCCTTTTCCCAGCGCCGCAGCAGGCGCAGCACGTCGGGGCGCAGCGGCACCTCGCGCGCTTCCAGAGGCGCTCCCTTGGCGGCATTGGGCATACGCAGCACTGCGGCGCGCGTGTCCACGTCCGTCCAGCGCAGGCGGAAAAGCTCTGACGGCCCGATCCGCGCCCCGGTAGCCATACCCAGGGCAATGACCCGCTGTACATGCGACGCGGCCGCCGCATAGAGCATCCGTGCCTCGCGTGCCGTGGGCGGGTCCGGCGTTTGCGGCGCGGGGCTGGCCAGTTGCAGACCGGCAAGAGGGTTGACGGGCAGCAATCCCCAGCGGGCCGCCCAGTTAAAGGCGGCCCGGACGATGCCCATGCGACGGCAGGCGGTGCTCTTGCCGATCCCGCGCCGGGCCTGCAGATCAAGAAAGGCCGCCACGTCGTCCATGTTTATGCAATGGGCCTTGCGATGCCCATAGATGGCCGAGAACAACCGCAGATGGTAATCGCTGGCGGCACGGGTGGAGGGATTGCCGAGGCTGCCCAGATAGCGCTCCAGCACTTCGGTCACGGTCAGCCCCGCCGGACTCCGCGCGGCGCGGCGGCGTTTCGCTCGGCGGATGATCTCACGCTCCCGCGAATACACTTCCGCCTGGGCCAGCTCAAAGGCGCGGGCCTCATCTTCCTCGTCCCTGCCGAAACTTTTGACGCGCGGCTTATTGGTCCAGGGCTCACGGTATTTCACAATCCACGGCTTGCGCTTGTAGGCCAGATAAATGACAGGCATTGCAGTGCCCTCCTTTATCCGGCTGTATCGGCCATTTTCTTGGCAATAACATATTCTATTCCCTTGCTCAAAAACGCTCCCTGGGGATATGGCAAGGAAATGTGCAAGCTGTTTGACCCCCTGACGAAACTGGCCGGTCTGGGCGCTTATGCCCATGTGGCGGCCGGACCCGACGGACGGAGATCCATCCGGCTGACCTTTGCCGGATGGATGCGTGCTGATGACGCGCGCAAGGCCCAGGCCATCCTGATCCGCTACGAGCGTTTACTGCTGCTGCAACTGGATGTGCCGCCGGGGGACCGGCCCAGAACTGTGCAGCAGCTTGTGGCGAGTGGAAAAATCCGCGTGGCGGGCGGCAAGTACAGGCTTATAAAATGACGTTCCGGCACGGCGCAACGCCGCGCCGGAACGGTCACAGCCTGGGGCAAACGCCGTGCCGCCGTCAGATGGCATAGCTGACCACAACGTCAGCCAGGTCGGGGGGAGACATCGCCGCAGCCACGGCGGCCAGCAGTTCGTCGCGCCGGGCTGTGTGCAGGGCCAGGATGGTGTCCGGCCCATCAGGGTCCACACTGGCCAGCGAGGCGGCGGCCACGGCGACCTCCGCGGTGGACGGCGTGGCGGTGGGCATGGTCAGGCTGGCCACAATGGCCGCGTCGCAGGCGGACTTGATCTCGCGCTCCTTCTCCGTTTTGAGGGCATCCAGCGGCTTGGCCGGACGCTCCGTCACGGCGCCGTCGGGGAGCGGGCCGAGGGCCTCCATGTAACGCGGAGGACTGGCGTAGTCGTCACCATCGGAGGGCAGCCAGTGGGGCGTGCCGCCCTGCTTGGTGCCGCGCTCGTCCATGTGCTGACGATGATCCTCAATGTAATACCACGTCCCGTGCTCTCCTTGTGACGCGACAGCAAGGGATTGCGGATCATACAACCAAGATACGGCATCCTTTGGTCTGTAGACTTGGGTATGGCCGGATTTATCCGGGCCGGTACACACAGGTGTCGCCGCCGCGCTGACGGTAAGCTCTTTGCCGCCCACTATCTGGGCGGGCCGGGAACCAGTGGTCTCATAGGTGTGCAAATCAAACGTGTACATGGTTGTCATAGGATTATCCTTTTGTGGTTGAAGGTTATCGGGAGGCCACCGGCCTTTCCGAGCTTGGGTGCTCGGGCAGGAGTGGGAGGCTGGGAGCTGGGGCCGGGACGAGATTCGCAACATCGTCGGCAAGGTTGGGCTCATTGATCTTAATCCAAATGCCCCAACCTCTTTTAGTACCGCGCCTTTCACAACCACTACCGTTAGTTATGGCCCAGATACGGGGTACAATCCTGGGCAAGGCGCGATTTGCGATATGGATATATCGCGTTCTGCCCCCACCGGCCCGCAAAACGTGCCCCAGCACATCTGGCAGCCCATTATCCTTTACCTCGGACGGCCCAAGTAAATGATCACCGGGATATTAACGCTGGGCGGCATGACGGTGGATGATGCGCCGTAGATGGTGCTAGAACGGGATGCATCCAGCGTAGGGGCATTGATACCCCTATTGGAATCGGAGCCCACAAACGTGCCACAAGGCATGCCCTCGGTGTTCGGGCTAAGAAAAAACGCGCCAACCAGCGTCGTGCCAGGACTACGCGCACCGATTTTGCCAGTAATGTTTGGCACCCCCGGCGCATTCCACGCGCCCGCCGTCTCATCGACTCCCAGCACCCAAGCTCGGAAAAACTGACCGCCGTGCAAAGGCAGGTATAATCCCGTGGGGTTAGCTGCA
>OIXH01002277.1_pt1 | contig 19447 bp, 14 predicted proteins | sample 1587741 | NCBI WGS metagenome assembly OIXH01 (sample SAMEA3888916, study PRJEB22519) | human gut metagenome | biome: human gut; feature: human-associated habitat; material: faeces | place: Denmark | collected 2011 | reverse complement strand
CCGTACGTCCTTGAATGCGGTGTATCGGCCGCTCCCGATGAAGTGCGCGGTCAGGTCGTAAAGGCGAGCATTGTTCTCGTCAACGGCACCGAGCCGAGCGACGAGCTGAAAAAGAAAATTCAGGAATACGTCAAGCATCGCACTGCTCCTTACAAATATCCCCGTATCGTCGAATTCCGCGACGAGCTGCCGAAAACAGTCAGCGGAAAAATTCAGCGTAACAAGCTGTGATGGCTTTACGCAGTCAACGATTCGACAACATAAAAATGTAAAAAATTGCATACAGCACTTGACATTTTACCAAAGAAATGATAAAATAAGCCAAATTCAAATATTCAAAGGCGTTGAAGAAAAGGACGCGGATCACTGTTTTTTTCAGAGAAGCGGCGGTTGGTGCAAGCCGTTAAAGAACCGATCCGATGTTTGTAGTTTCCGAGCCGGGAGGAAGAAAGGCCGTGCGCCGAGTAGAACCTCTCCGTGATTGCTGCGTGAATGCATAGAGGTTGTTTGACCTCAAGAGTGGCGGCTTTCTTTACCGAAACCGCAATTTGAGTGGTACCGCGGGTTTATTACAAGCTCGTCTCAAAGTCATTCTTTGGGACGGGCTTTTTTCGTCCCTTAAAAGCCGAAAGGGAGAGTAAAATGGAGCAGAAAATTACCGGTCTTGATTACAAAATTAAGGAAATGGCGGGACGAATCCGCGAGCTGAGAGAGATCGAGGGTCTGACAACGGCTCAGATGGCGCAGAAAACCGCCGTTTCCGAGCAGGAGTACATCGAGTGCGAAAACGGTCACAGCGACCTGAACTTCGCCTTTATTTACCGCTGTGCGCTCGCCTTTAACGTCGACGTTACCGACATCATCGGCGGCTACAGTCCGAAGCTGAAATCATACACACTTACCAGACGCGGCAACGGTCAAAGAATCGAGCAGGCGCACGGCATGACATACTACAATCTTGCCGCCGCATTTCAGAACAGGATCGCCGAGCCGCTGTACGTCCGCAGCACATTCAGCGAGGATGCACAGCACCGCGACATCGAGCTGACCACACACGCCGGTCAGGAGTGCGATCTCGTAATCGAGGGCAAGCTGAAGGTTCAGGTGGGCGAACACAGCGAGATACTCGGCCCCGGCGACTGCATTTATTACGATTCGGCAACTCCGCACGGAATGATCGCCGTTGACGGCAGCGACTGTCTCTTTTATGCGATAGTTCTCAATCCCACCGGCGAGCCTATTCCCGAGCTGACCCCCGACAAGACGATAAGCGACACCGCTAAGCGCGCAAAGGATGAAAAAGAACGCGTTTATCAGAAGTTTGTCGACGTTGTGGAAAACGAAAAAGGTACTCCGACCTCCATTAAGTTTAAAAACGAGGATAAATTCAACTTTGCCTTTGATGTGGTCGACGCCATCGCCGACAAATCGCCCGACAAGCTGGCAATGCTGCACATTTCAAAGGATAAGACCGAGCGCCGCTTTACATTTAAGGATATGAAAAAGGCGAGCAACCAGTGCGCCAACTACTTTAAATCGCTTGGCATCAAAAAAGGCGACCGCGTAATGCTGGTACTGAAACGCCATTACCAGTTCTGGTTTGCTATTCTGGGACTGCATAAATTAGGCGCGATAGCCATTCCGGCGACCAATCAGCTCCAGTCACACGACTTTGAGTACCGTTTCAAAGCCGCCGGTATCAGCGCGATAATCTGCACCGCCGACGGTGATTCAGCCCATCAAGCTGAGCTGGGAGCAGAGGGCTGCGACGAGCTTCGTCACCGCATAATCGTCGGCGGCGAGCGCGAGGGCTGGCGCAGCTTTGACGACGAATACAAGCTGTTCAGCACTCATTTTAAGCGCGAGGCAGATGCACCCTGCGGCAACGATCTCATGCTGATGTTCTTTACCTCCGGCACGACCGGCTATCCGAAGATCGCCGCGCACAATTACAAATACGCGCTCGGTCATTACATCACTGCAAAATACTGGCACGGCGTCAGCGAAAACGGTCTGCACTTTACCATTTCGGACACCGGCTGGGGCAAGGCGCTGTGGGGCAAGCTGTACGGTCAGTGGCTGTGCGAGGGAGCTGTGTTCACCTACGATTTCGACCGCTTCGACGCCGCCGATATACTGCCCATGTTCGCAAAATACCACATAACAACATTCTGCGCTCCTCCGACCATGCTCAGAATGATGATAAAACAGGATATTTCAAAATACGACCTGTCAAGCGTTAAACATATGACCACCGCCGGCGAAGCACTCAACCCTGAGGTCTACCGCCAGTTTGAGAAAGCGACCGGACTGCATATCATGGAGGGATTTGGTCAGACAGAGCTGACGCTCGCCATCGCCAACCTCATGGGCGAGCCGCACAAGATCGGTTCAATGGGTAAACCGTCGCCGCTGTACGACATCGATCTGGTTGACTCCGACGGGAACTCAGTCCCCGTGGGCGAAACGGGCGAGATCGTCGTAAAGACGAGCGAGCATATCCCCTGCGGTCTGTTCGCGGGATACTATCTGAACGAAGAAAAGACCAACGAAGTATGGCACGACGGATACTATCACACCGGCGATGTCGCATGGCGTGACGAGGACGGCTTCTACTGGTATGTCGGACGCGTTGACGATGTTATCAAATCGTCCGGCTACCGCATCGGACCGTTCGAGATCGAAAGCGTCATAATGGAACTGCCGTACGTCCTTGAATGCGGCGTATCGGCCGCTCCCGATGAAGTACGCGGTCAGGTCGTAAAAGCGAGCATCGTTCTCGTCAACGGCACCGAGCCGACCGACGAGCTGAAAAAGGAAATTCAGCGCTATGTCAAGGAAAAAACCGCGCCATACAAATACCCCCGTATCGTCGAATTCCGCGACGAACTGCCGAAAACGGTCAGCGGAAAGATTCAGCGCAACAAGCTGTGATTATTTGCCATCACTTATGATTGTTTGCGATAGTTATTTCCGAATTCACCCGTTTGGGGCTTTGTTGCATCAGGATTACGACAAAATTCGGCAAAAATCTCGGCAGGAATAAATTTGTGTGCTCAGCACTGTAATTTGGTGATATAATGGATTATAAACGAGTGACCCTGCTGTCGGGGCATTACGGCAGCGGAAAAACTAATATCGCGGTCAACATCGCTCTGGAACTGAAAAAGCACCGCGACAATGTCGCCATAGCCGACCTCGATATCGTAAACCCCTACTTCCGCACAAAGGACAGCCAGGCGGAGCTTGAAAACGCAGGCATACGCTTTATCTGCTCCGAATACGCGAATACCAACCTCGATATTCCCGCTTTGCCGCAGCAGATGTATTCGATAACCGATGACCAAACGCTTACGGCGGTAATGGATATCGGCGGCGATGACCGAGGTGCGCTTGCACTCGGCAGATACACGCCTGCGATTATCGAGGAGAACAACTACGATATGCTGTTGGTGGTCAACCGCTTCCGTCCGCTGACTCCCGACGCCGAATCGACCGTTGAAATTATGCGGGAGATAGAGGCTGCCGGCGGACTACCCTTTACCGGCATAATAAACAATTCAAATCTCGGCGATGAAACCACGCCCGAGGATGTGTTATCCTCCGTGGAATACGCCGAAAAAATATCGTCACTGACCGGACTGCCGGTCAAAATGACCACCGTGCGAGCGGAGATATACAATCAGTTAACCGACAAAGTACCGGACCTGTTTCCGTTAACTTTACAACCAAAGATAAGGTAATAAGGAGAGTGTTCAACATGGCAAAGCTGACATTTAGAACAGACTACTGCAAGGGCTGCGGTCTTTGTATCAATGTCTGCCCGAAAAACGTCCTTGCTCTGAACAAGGAAAAAATCAACAAAAAGGGACATCACCCGATTGAGGCAGCAAATCCCGACGCCTGCATCGGCTGCGCGTTCTGCGCGACAATGTGCCCCGACTGTGTAATCAAGGTGGAAAGGTGAGTAACAAAAATGTCTGAAAAAGTACTTATGAAAGGCAACGAAGCCATTGCCGAAGCCGCCATTCGTGCCGGCTGTCTGCATTACTTCGGCTATCCCATCACTCCGCAAACCGAGATCGCCGCTTACATGGCAAAGAAAATGCCCAAAATCGGCGGTACATTCCTGCAGGCTGAAAGCGAAGTCGCCGCTATCAACATGGTATACGGCGCCGCATCCGCAGGCAGACGCAGCATGACCTCCTCCTCCAGCCCCGGCGTTTCGCTCAAGGGCGAAGGTCTGTCATATATGGCAGGTGCCGATCTGCCCGCGGTAGTTATCAACGTACAGCGCGGCGGCCCCGGCCTCGGCGGTATCCAGCCCTCCCAGTCCGACTACTTCCAGTCGACCAAGGGCGGCGGTCACGGCGACTATCGCATGATCGTACTGGCTCCCGCGTCCGTTCAGGAAATGGCGGACATGACCGTTAAAGCATTCGATCTTGCCGACAAGTACCGCATGACGGCGATGATACTCGCCGACGGTACTATGGGACAGATGATGGAGCCGGTATCGCTTGATCTGGAAATTGCCGACGCACCCGAAAAGCCGTGGGCTACCACCGGAACAAAATGCAGCCGTGAACACAATATTATAAATTCTCTCTCGCTCGTTGCCGAGGAACTGGAGCGCATGAACTTTGACCGCTATGCAAAATACGCAGAGGTCGAGAAGAACGAAGTTATGTACGAGGAGTACATGATGGATGACGCTGAGATCTGCGTCGTTGCTTTCGGCATTGCGGCACGCGTATCCAAAAACGCCATTGTCGCCGCACGCAAGGAGGGCATCAAGGTCGGTCTTATCCGCCCGATCACATTGTGGCCGTTCCCGACCGAAGCAATAGCAAAGGCCGCCGACAAGGCGAAGAAGTTTATTTCGGTCGAGCTGTCCATGGGTCAGATGATCGAGGATGTGCGCCTGGCTGTTAACGGCAAGGCGGACGTCACGCTCTGCAACCGCGCAGGCGGCATGATCCCCTCTCCCGAACAGGTGCTTGACGCAATTAAAAACGGAGGTGCGAAGTAATGGTAGTATTTGAAAAACCGAAGTCGCTGACCGACGTACCTATGCACTATTGCCCCGGTTGTACCCACGGCATAGTTCACCGTCTGGTCGCCGAAGTCATAGACGAACTGGGTATCGAGGGCAAAGCGATCGGTATTGCTCCCGTCGGATGCTCGGTACTGGCGTACAATTATTTCACCTGTGACATGATAGAAGCGGCGCACGGCCGCGCTCCCGCAGTCGCTACCGGTGCAAAGCGCGCCAATCCCGACAACTTTGTATTTACATATCAGGGAGACGGCGACCTTGCCTCCATCGGCATGGCGGAAACAGTACACGCCGCCGCCCGTAATGAAAATATATCGGTCGTATTCATCAACAACGCTATATACGGCATGACCGGCGGTCAGATGGCTCCTACCTCCCTGCCCGGTCAGGTAACACAAACTTCACCCTACGGCAGAGACGTAAAGGCATGCGGTTACCCCGTTAAGGTATGCGAGATGCTCTCCACCCTCGACGGTCCCGAATACATTACACGCGTTGCCGTTAACAATGTTAAAAACATCAAGGTGGCAAAGCAGGCCATTAAAAAAGCATTCCAGAATCAGCTTGACGGCAAGGGCTTCTCTCTCGTAGAGGTCATTTCAAGCTGCCCGACCAACTGGGGCATGACACCTCAAAAGGCGCTTGAATGGATTGACGAGAAAATGATCCCGTACTATCCGCTCGGCGTCTACAAGGATCGCTCCGCGGACAAACAGGAGGGCTGAAAAATGACTAAACAGATTCTTATCGCCGGTTTCGGCGGACAGGGCATCCTCTTTGCCGGTAAATTTCTCGCTTACAAGGGACTGATCGACGAAAAGCAGGTCAGTTGGCTTCCCTCCTACGGTCCGGAGATGCGCGGCGGCACAGCAAGCTGCAGCGTTATCATCAGCGACGAACCGGTCGGATCGCCCATCGTTTCATCGCCCGATGTTTTGATTGCAATGAATCTGCCCTCGCTCGACAGATACGAGGCAAGCGTTCCCGCCGGCGGCACTATTATCGCCGACTCATCGCTTATTGAACGCAAGGTCGCACGCGACGATGTAAACGTATGCTATGTTCCTGCGACCAAGCTCGCCGGCGAAAACGGCATTCCGACGCTTGCAAACATGATAATCATCGGCAAGCTGCTCGACATTCTCGGCAACTTTGACGAAAAGAGCGTTACCGCCGCTCTCGGCAAGGTCATTTCAGCCAAACACGCCGATATGCTCGACGTTAATATGAAAGCGATCAAGCTGGGCAGCGAAATAAAATAAGGAGGACTCCGAAAATGGATATCAAGATCACCAAAACCACCGCTCCGAAGGAAAAGCCGGACAGCTCCTCCCTCGGCTTCGGCAAAATATTCACCGATCACATGTTTATCATGGACTACTCGTCTGACAATGGCTGGCACGACGCCCGTATCGTACCTTTCGGTATGTTTGAAATTCATCCTGCGTCGACCGTGCTCCATTACGGCTCGGAAATATTCGAGGGACTGAAAGCCTACCGCCGTCCTGACGGCAAAGTGCAGCTTTTCCGCCCGATCGAAAATATCCGCCGCATGAATAACTCTGCAGAGCGCCTCTGCCTGCCGCAGATCGACGAAAAGGACGCTATGGAGATATTGGAGACCTTTGTCTCGCTCGAAAAGGACTGGACTCCGTCGGCTGAGGGCACCTCGCTTTACCTGCGCCCGTTCATGTTCGGAAACGACGAAACGCTCGGTGTTCACGCCGTTCACAACGCCCGCTTTATGATAATCGCGTCGCCGGTCGGCAGCTATTACAAAGAAGGACTCAATCCCGTTCGCATCATGATCGAATCGGAGGATGTCCGTGCAGTTCGCGGCGGCACCGGCTACGCCAAGTGCGGCGGCAACTATGCGGCTTCCAACCGCGCAGGCGAGCGCGCCGAAAAACAGGGCTACTCTCAGGTACTTTGGCTTGACGGCGTTGAACGCAAGTACATTGAGGAAGTCGGCGCAATGAACGTAATGTTCAAGATCGACGGCGAGATCGTCACGCCCGCGCTGACCGGTTCCATTCTTCCCGGTATCACACGCAAATCCTGCATTGAGATGCTGCGTTCTGAGGGCTACACCGTAAATGAGCGTCTGCTCAGCGTCGACGAGCTGGAGGAAGCGCTTGAAAGCGGCAAGCTTGAGGAGGCCTGGGGCTGCGGCACCGCCGCCGTCGTATCTCCGATCGGCGAGCTGTGCTACAAAAACAAAAAGCACATTATTAACGACGGAAAGATCGGCAAGGTCACTCAGCACCTCTATGATACGCTTACCGGTATCCAGTGGGGCAAGCTGGAGGATAAATTTGACTGGACCCGTGCTGTAAAATAATAGTGCTTGACAACTAAACGAACTTGTTGTAAAATAGTTCATATAAATGCGATGAAGGAATTATTCCCTGCCGTTATCTTTGCTTCAGAGAGCCGATGCTTTGGTGAAAATCGGTGCAAGAGGGCATGGTCAAGTCTCATTCCCGAGCAGGAGCTCAGAAAATCCGGCTGAATACAGCCGCGATATAAGTAAGAGCTCACGGCGAGCCCCGTTACCATGGCAAAAGACTTGCTTGAGTCTTACAGAGAGGCCGTTTTTTCAATACGGCAATCAGGGTGGTACCGCGGAACATTTGTTTATCCGTCCCTGAGATCACTTTACGGTGGTCTCAGGGATTTTTTATACCCTGAGACACTGTTATTCGGAAAGGAAAGTACGATATGAACAAAATACTGATTGCTGACATGACCCTCTGCCGCAGCCACGGCGCACTCAGCTTTAAGGAAAGAATTGAAGCCGCGCGTCAGCTCGACAACCTGAAAATCGACGCTATCGAAATACCGAAAATCGAAAATGTCCGCGCAGACACCTTGCTCGTCCGCACGATAGCCTCATTTGTGAAGAAAAGCGTACTGTCGGTCGAGACGGGCTACGACAAGGAAGGCATCGACAACGCAGCGGACGCTCTTTCGACCGCCAATCGCCCTCGAATGAAAGTGTCACTGCCAGTCTCCCCGGTCGGAATGGAGTACAGTTGTCATAAAAAAGCGCCGAAAATGCTTGAAATGATCAGCGAGCTTGTCGGCTACGCCAAAGAAAAATGCGCTGACGTCGAGTTCTGCGCCGTTGACGCTACCCGTGCGGAGGACGGCTATCTTGCCGAAGCCGCCCGTGCCGCGGTCAACGCAGGCGCGACAATGATAACTCTGTGCGACAGCGAAGGTGCAATGCTCCCCGACCGATTCGGCGGCTTCGTTGCCGATTTTATTAAGGAAGCTCAAGTGCCCGACGACATCTGCATCGGCGTCATGTGCCGCGATACCAACGGCATGGCAGCCGCATCGGCGGTTCTTGCCGCAAAAAACGGTGCCGCTGTTATAAAGACATCGGTCGACGGCGACGCCGCTCCTCTTAAGACGGTCGCAGGCATATTCAAAAACTGCGGAGAAAGCTGCGGACTCGGCTGCAATATAAAATACACTCAGCTTAACCGCATTTTAAGCCAAATCGAATGGATTGTCAGCGGCGCAAAGAGCAACACTGCGGCTGTTATCAGCGACGCCGCAAGCGACGGCATTCATTTGGACGCAAAAGATGACATCTCCGCTGTCAGCTCAGCCGTTAAAATGCTCGGCTATGACCTGTCCGAGGAGGACGAAAGCAAGGTTTACGAGGAGTTTAAACGCGTTGCCGAAAAGAAAAATGTCGGTGCAAAGGAGCTGGACGCCATCGTTGCCTCGGTAGCGCTGCAGGTTCCGCCGACGTATAAGCTTGTCAGCTATACTATCAACTCCGGCAACCTCATGGCGGCGTCGGCACAGATAAAACTCGAAAAATCGGGCGTCGAAATGGACGGCATCAGCATGGGCGACGGCCCGATCGACGCTTCATTCCGCACCATTGAGCAAATAATCGGCCGCCACTATGAGCTGGACGATTTTCAGATTCAGGCGGTCACCGAGGGGCGCGAGGCAATGGGTTCGGCAGTCGTAAAGCTGCGTGAGGGCGGCAAAGTATACTCCGGCAACGGAATTTCGACCGATATTCTCGGCGCAAGTATACGCGCATATATCAATGCGCTCAACAAGATCGTTTACGAGGAGGCGTAAAATATGAAACTCTCATTTTCCACTAAAGGATGGCACTCAAACAACTTTGACGAGTTTTGCGAAATTGCCCGTGAACTGCGTTTTCAGGGCATCGAGCTGCACAATATAGGCAACCGTCTCTTTACCGAGAGCAACGGCGCATTTTACGACTACGCCTCCGCCGCAACCGTCCGCAAGCTGTACGAAATGAAGCTGTCGATACCCTGCATCGACGCTATCGGTGACATTGCCGATGAGGAAAGCGCCGAACAGACATTTGCGGAAATTGAAAAGTGCATTTCAATTGCCGTTAATCTGCGCGTACCGTACGTTCGCATCCGCGCGGCGGCTCACGATGACACCGACACGGCAAGAAATGCGGCAAAGCGTATGTTGGAGCGTGCAGTACCGATTGCCGAGGAGGCAAACGTCGCTATGCTTATCGAGACGACAGGCATTTTCTGCGACACCGGCGTGCTGCGCGACCTGCTCAACGAGTTTGCCTGCGAGAGCGTAGCAGCGGTATGGGATATGTACTCCCCCTACTTCTGCTGCGATGAACAGCCCGAAACCACCATAACCAATCTCGGCGCCTACATCAAGCTCGTCCATGTTAAGGACGCTGTAAAGACCGACAGCGGCAATGAATTTTGTCTCATCGGCGAAGGCGATCTGCCCATTGATGAAATGATGTCGGCACTGCGTTCAATAAACTACGACGGCTTCTTTTCGCTCGAATGGGATCCTCAGTGGTGTCCCGAGCTTGACGATATGGAGATCATTTTTGCTCAGTTTGTCAACTATATGCGTCAGTTCGGTGATACGTCAAGATCTCAGCCGGCGCTTTACCGCAACAAAGCAGGCAACGGCAAATATGTTTGGAAAAAGGAACTGCTGATCGACTGCACCTTTCCTCAGGTGCTCGACCGCATGGTTGAGGAATTTCCCGACCAGTACGCTTTTAAATACACCACCCTCGATTACACTCGCACATACAGTGAATTCCGCGACGATGTTGACACCTTTGCGCGTGCGCTGATTGCAATGGGCGTGCGTGCCGGGCATCACGTTGCCGTTTGGGCGACCAACATTCCGCAGTGGTACATTGCTTTTTGGGCGACGACAAAGCTCGGCGCCGTACTCGTAACCATGAACACGGCGTATAAAATACACGAAGCGGAATATTTGCTGCGCCAGTCCGATACTCACACGCTGATAATGATCGACGGCTACCGCGACTCCAACTACTCGGAGATAATCGCCGAACTTTGTCCCGAGCTTGAAAATGTCAAGCCGGGCGGCAAACTTCACAGCAAACGGCTGCCGTTCTTACGCAATGTAATAACGGTCGGGTTTAAGCAAAAGGGCTGCATGACATGGGATGACGCGCTTGCACGAGCCGAGCAGGTCCCTGTTGAGGAGGTCTATCGCATGGCAGCCGCTGTCGACAAGGACGACGTGTGCAATATGCAGTACACATCGGGCACGACCGGTTTCCCGAAGGGAGTCATGCTGACCCATTACAACGTAGTTAATAACGGAAAATGCATCGGTGACCGCATGGATCTGTCAACAGCCGACCGCATGATGATACAGGTGCCGATGTTCCACTGCTTCGGCATGGTGCTTGCAATGACGGCGGCAATGACCCACGGTGCAACACTGCTGCCACTGCCCTATTTCTCACCAAAGCCGGCTCTCGCCTGCATTAATTCGGAGCACATCACGGCTTTTCACGGTGTACCGACTATGTTTATCGCCCTGCTGGAGCATCCCGACTTCGCAAAGACCGATTTTTCATATGTACGCACCGGAATTATGGCCGGCAGTCCGTGCCCGATATCTGTAATGCAGGATGTCGTCAACAAGATGAACATGAAAGACATTACCATAGTTTACGGTCAAACCGAGTCGTCTCCCGGCTGCACAATGAGCTCAACCGACGACCCGATCGAGGTGCGCGTCGGAACGGTCGGTCACGCACTGCCCGAGATCGAGTGTAAGATCGTCGATCCTGAGACCGGCGAGGACTGCGACGACGAGGTAACAGGTGAGTTCGTTGCGCGCGGTTATAACATAATGAAAGGCTACTACAAAATGCCAAAGGCGACCGCTTCCGCCATCGACAAGGACGGTTGGCTGCATACTGGCGACCTCGCCTGCCGGACCAAGGACGGCAACTACCGTATTACGGGACGGCTCAAGGACATGATAATCCGCGGCGGCGAGAACATCTACCCCAAGGAGATAGAGGAATTCATATACACCCATCCCAAGGTAAAGGACGTTCAGGTCATCGGCGTGCCCGACGAACAGTACGGCGAGGAGATCATGGCGTGCATCATTCTTAAGGACGGCGAAGAAATGACCGAGGCGGAAATGAAACAATACATTACCGACCACATGGCGCGTCACAAGGTTCCACGGTACATTGATTTTGTCAGCTCATTCCCGATGAATGTCGCCGGAAAGATCCTGAAATACAAAATGCGTGAGGACGCCATTGAAAAGCTCGGACTGCAAAAGGCGAATAAAGTGGTGACGGCATAATGGTAAACGGATACTACGTCATTGACGCGCACTGCCACATATATCCCGAAAAAATCGCCGCAAGAGCGGTTGCCGGCACCGATAATTTTTACGGTGAAACATCATTCGGCACGGGAACAACAGCACAGCTCCGCGAACTGACCGCCGAGACCGGCACCGATCACTATATCGTGCAGTCGGTCGCGACCACGGCGAAGCAGGTCGGCAGCATAAACGAATTTATTGCCGCAGAGGTCGACAAAAGCAACGGTCTGTTCACGGGTCTCGGCACTCTTTATCCGGACTGCGCCGATATTGCCGCCGACATACGCCATCTTATCAGTCTCGGACTGAAAGGGGTCAAGCTGCACCCCGATATCCAGAATTTTAAGATAGACGACTACCGTTGTCTAAAAATTTACGAGCTGTGCGAACAGGAGGGCTTGCCGATCCTGATGCACACCGGCGACAGCCGCTACGACAATTCCAATCCCAACCGCCTGATACCGGTAATGAACATTTTCACCGGCTTGACAGTAGTCGGAGCGCATATGGGCGGCTGGTCGATATGGGAAAAGGCGAGCGAACAGCTTTGCGGCATACCCAACCTTTATGTGGACTGCTCCTCCAGCCTGCCCTATCTCGACCGCGATACGGCGGTCGGCATAATACGCCGCTACGGCGCCGACCGTGTGCTTTACGGAACCGATTACCCCATGTGGTCACCGAAAAAGGAGATCGACGCCTTTTTGTCGCTCGGTCTTGACAACGAGGAAAATAAGCTTATACTAAGTGAAAACGCCAAAAAAGTTTTTTGGAGGTAAAAGATGAAAGAGTACAAAATCGAAACCAAATGCGTTCAGGGCGGCTACACTCCGAAAAACGGCGAGCCGCGCCAGATACCGATTATTCAGAGCACTACATTCAAGTACGACACCGGCGAGGATATGGGCAAGCTGTTCGACCTTGAAGCAAGCGGTTATTTCTATTCGCGCCTGCAAAATCCGACCTGCGACTCTGTCGCGGCGAAAATATGTGAAATGGAAGGCGGTTCGGCCGCAATGCTGACCTCATCCGGTCAGGCTGCGTCCTTTTATTCGGTGTTTAACATTGCCGGATGCGGCGATCATGTAATTTCATCGTCCGCTATCTACGGCGGAACATACAACCTTTTTGCCGTGACTATGAAGCGCATGGGAATCGACTTTACATTTGTTTCGCCGGAATGCAGCGAGGAGGAACTGAACGCCGCTTTCCGCCCCAATACCAAGGCGGTTTTCGGCGAGACGATAGCCAATCCCGCGCTCACCGTGCTGGATATTGAAAAATTTGCAAATGCAGCACATAAGCACGGCGTTCCGCTCATTATCGACAACACCTTTGCGACACCTGTCAACTGCCGCCCGTTTGAATGGGGCGCTGACATCGTGACCCATTCCACAACAAAATATATGGACGGTCACGGTTCGGCGGTCGGAGGCTGCATAGTCGACAGCGGCAAATTTGACTGGTCGGCATATCCCGATAAATACCCCGGTCTTTGCTCGCCCGATGACAGCTATCACGGAATCACATACACCGAACGCTTTGGCATCGGCGGCGCATACATTACAAAGGCGACCGCTCAGCTCATGCGTGACCTCGGTGCTGTCCAATCACCGCAGAGCGCATATCTGCTCAATGTGGGGCTTGAGAGCCTGCACATCAGGATAAAACGCCACTGCGAGAATGCAACAGCGGTCGCAAAATATTTGCAGTCACATGACAAGATTGCATGGGTCAAATACCCTGCCCTTGAAGGTGACGAACATTATAACTTGGCTAAAAAGTATTTACCGAACGGCACCTGCGGCGTAGTCAGCTTCGGTGTTAAGGGCGGCAGAGCAGCCGCGGAAAAGTTTATGTCCGGACTGAAGCTCGCCGCAATTGAGACGCACGTCGCCGACGCGCGCACCTGCTGTCTGCATCCCGCCAGCACGACCCACCGTCAGATGAACAATGATGAGCTGCGCGCAGCAGGCGTATCGCCCGACCTCGTCCGCTTTTCCTGCGGCCTTGAAAGCTCAGACGACCTTATAGCCGACATTGCTCAGGCACTTGAAAACGTGTGACAAGGAGACATGACCGATGCCGATCAGAATACCCAACGATCTGCCGGCGGTAAAAACGCTCGGCGACGAAAATATATTCGTCATGACCGACACGCGCGCAACAACGCAGGATATCCGTCCGCTGCGCATACTGGTGCTGAACCTTATGCCGAAAAAGATCGAAACCGAAACACAGCTGTCTCGCCTGCTCGGTAACACGCCGCTTCAGGTCGAGCTGGAGCTGATTCACACCCGCACGCACAAATCGAAAAACACATCTCAGGAGCATTTGCTCGCCTTTTACCGCACATTCAACGAGGTAAAGGATCAGAATTTCGACGGTATGGTAATTACGGGAGCACCTGTTGAACAGCTCGAATTTGAGCAGGTGGAATACTGGAACGAACTGTGCGATATCATGGAATGGTCAAAAAGCCATGTTCACAGCACCTTTCACATTTGCTGGGGCGCGCAGGCCGGACTATACTACCATTTCGGCATAAAAAAGCAACCGCTGGATAAAAAGCTGTTCGGCGTATTCGATCACCGCGTCACATACAAAAGTCCTATACTTTTCCGAGGATTTGACGAGCACTTTTTTGTGCCTCATTCGCGGCATACGACGGTCGATGAAGACGCAATACGGCGTACACACGAGCTTAAAATACTTGCCGAAAGCGATGAAGCGGGAATTTACGCCGTTATGACCGATAACGGGAAACAGGTGTTTATTACCGGTCACTCGGAGTATGACGGCACCACACTTCGCGACGAATATTTGCGCGATAAGGCCACAGGCAAGCCGATCGACCTGCCTAAAAACTATTTTCCGAACGATGATCCCGAAAAAATGCCGATTGTAAACTGGCGAGCTCACGCCAATTTGCTTTACTCAAACTGGCTGAACTACTTTGTATACCAGACCACACCATACGACCTGAAAGAAATAAAATAAAAAAGCCAACGCTGAAGAAACCCGTCCGAACAGCCGGAAAAAGCCGTTCGGGCGGGTTAATTATATGTTTATGCGATAACAATATTTAAATAAATTACGGCTTATAATCGATTAAACAGCTCATATATCAGTTCGCTGTTTGCAAGATCATCCGAAAAAGCGGTTGCGCCGCCTGCGGCTGTACCGAGACGCAGTGCATAGTCATAATCGCCTGTTTTTATATAGCCGGCAAGAAAGCCTGCCATCATGGAATCGCCTGCACCAACCGAGTTTTTGACCGTTCCCTGCAAAGCTCCGATCTTATGAGAAACGCCTTGCTCGTCAATCAACAGCGCGCCGTCTCCTGCCATAGAAACCAGCACATTCCGCGCGCCGTCCTTTTGCAGCAAGCGCGCGTATTTTTCAATCTCGGCAACATTCGTCAGCGTTATGCCGAAAATATCGCCAAGCTCGGTGCTGTTAGGCTTTATAAGGAACGGATGAAACTCGAGTGCACTTGTAAGCAGTTTACCGGTAGCATCAACCGCACACAGTACATTTCTGTCGCTGAGGCGTGCAAGCATTTGACCGTATACATCCTTTGCAATACCTTCCGGTACACTTCCGGCAAGCACAAGCATATCGCCTTCGGTCAATCGGTCCAACCGCTCAAAAAGCCGCAGCATTGATTCGGAATCCACCGACGGTCCGCCGCCGTTGACCTCCGTCTCAATGCCTGAACGAATCTTAATATTTATCCGCGTAAATCCCTTTCGCAGTCTTATAAAATCTGTCGCAACGCCGCAGTTTATCAGCCGCCGCTCCAATTCATCGCCGGTAAATCCGGCAACAAATCCGAGCGCGGTCGACCGTATTCCAAGCTGAGACAGAATCAGCGACACGTTGATTCCTTTACCGCCGCAAAATATGCGTTCCCCGTGTGTTCTGTTCATTCCGCCCAGCGAAAGCGCATCGGTATCAACGACATAATCGAGAGCGGGATTAAAGGTAACCGTATATAACATATGATGATTTCCTCCGAAAGTGACAGCCCTATTTGAATCTTATCTTTTAACCTAATTATTTTAACTCAGCCGGACGGTATTTACAAGCAAATAAGCAAGTTTCGAGATAAAACCGAAGCAATACATAAGATAACCGCCCGAATGACGGTAAAGCCATTCGGGCGGTTAATGATTTCTTAATAGTTAAGAAACTGTTTTTGTGTAATGTCTGGGTGCTTCATCAGAATAAATTGTGATCTGATTACCCTCAGCATCTTCGTAAGTAAGGAAAGCCACGATGTAAATATCGGTAGCATTCTTAAGATTTACAGTCAAACGATACTGCGCATTGAGAGCAGTTTCAGTCGAAACAGATTTACGAAGTGAAGCATCTGTCGGATCGCTGAACTCGCTTGCACTGTATATGAAGCCGCTGGAAACATATGTATAACCCTTATAAGGCATACTGCGTTCCATCAGGAAAGAGTACTTAGAACCGTCACCATTTACATCGCATACATCGGTAATTCCAACTACCGGAACTGCCGTCGACTCATCCGTCGTAATGTTAGCAGTAATTGTAGCATCGGCGCCGATGTAGAATGTATAATTGGGCTTATAGCTGATAACTTCACCTGTAAATGCATTAATCCATCCGCTGAAGTACTCACCTTCGCCAAGCGCGGTTGTATCAAATACAATTTTTATTTTATCATTGTAATAATACTCACCGGTCAAATTTGCATCATCAGTCGAACCGGAAACAGTCAGCTTATACTTAACAGCAGCAACGCTGTATGTAGGTACGAGCTTAATGTCTTCGGTAACTGTAATTGTAGCGTCAGTGATTTCATTGCCGTCACCGTCAGCCCATGCCGTTACGGTATAACCGTAGCTGTACGGAGCAAAGTCAGCGAGAGTTATCGTAGTGTAATTCTCTACCGAATATTCGGTTGCTTTGCCATTGCGGCCGATAACAGTAACAGTCAGCATTACGATCTTAGTAACACGCTGTGTGCCGTCCTCGTTTCCAATAAGCTTCAGACCATCGGAAAGAGTAAGTTCGTAATTAGCCGGAACAATCAGCTTATAGAGAGATTCGTCAGCATCTGCTACACGTTTAGCAGCACCGTATTCCACTTTACCGTTGATAACTACGTTGCTGTCGGCTATGGTAACATTAACGCCGCCATCATATACAGCTCTCATGCCGTAGTAAACGTCAAACGCTACGTTATTTCCTACTGCTGTAATAGTGGTACCGTTTTTAAGTACAGTATCGCCGTAGTTGTTCGACAGCACATATCCGGTGATTTCACCACCAATAAGAGTGACATTATCAAGAGTTAAGTTGGAGTAATTCTGAATAAGCACCTTCGCTATATCAGACTTAATAGTACCATTTTTGATAACGATGGTACTATCCTGACGCAACTGGAAGCCAAGAGTCTCAGTACCCTTTGATCCAACCAAATTGCCGTCAACTGTATAAGTAAAGCTTGCCATATCAAGAGTGAAATTGGAACCGCTCTTTACTTCTATACCGTCGCCGTTGGCATTGCAAAGCATGGTGATGGTCTCGCCGTCGCCGACCGCTGCAACTGCCTCTGCAAGAGTTTCATACTTGTTTTCGCCAATTTGTGCAACATAGATTATGGATTCAGGATCGCGCTGGTTGCAGCGAGTGCAGATACCGTCAACATAATCATGTCCGAGTGCTTCAATAGGCTCAGTATCAACATGATTGCAAACAGAGCAGGTCAGAGTTTTGACACCGGCTGTAGTGCAATCGGGCTCAGTAGTGATCTCCTCGGTATAGGTATGACCGAGTGCAGCCTTTTTGATCGTAAACTTGTAACCGCATTCAGTACAGGTGTAAGTCTTTTCGCCGGCATTGGTGCAGTCGGGATCGGTACCTACTATTGAGTAGCTGTGGATATGAGCATTACCGCCGGTAACAAGTGTCAGCGTAGGAATTGAGAAATCCCACTTAGAGGTATCTGCTCCGAGCCAAGCACCTGCCTTGAAATCTTCCTCACTGCCTTCAGTAATCTCACCGGTATGGGTCAACTTTTCTCCCTGCTCATAATTAACACGGTCGGTACAACCGCAGGGAATATACGAACAGTCAGTGAAAGTCCAATTGTTAACATCTCTATCGTTGTACTGTTGGCTGAGTTTGACATAACCGATGTAGTCACCGGCCAAAAGAACATCTTCATAAGGAGTGGTATCGTTGTACGACTTATCTGTAGCCAACTGTTCCGGAATAGCCGCAACAGAAACATTACCGATATTGTAGCAGTTGGACAAAGTGTGATTGTATGTAGCACCAAGCCATGACTGGTTCTTTATCTTACCGATAAAGCCGCCTGCATACGTCTCACCTGTGATAATACCTGCGTTGAGGCAGCGAGTCATTTTGACCTCACCTGTTTTTGCACCGTATGCAATGAAACCACCAGAAATGCCTCTTTCAGTTGAGTAACCGTATCCGCTGAATCTGATAGCAGTAATATCACCGTAGTTGATACAATCGGTAAAGGTTACAGTCGCACCGTTCTGGTTACCTTCATAACATAGACCGACAAATCCTGCCGCATTACCGCCGAAAACGGATGCATTGTTTACACAGTTATCAAATACTGTTTTTGAATTCTGTGAAAGCTGTCCCACAAAACCGGTTGCGGTACCGATGCTGCGATAGCTGGGGATCTCGTTACTCAAAGTGTTCTCACGGCAGTCAATACCTTTGGCAATACCGTTTGAGATACAGTTTGTAAACGTAACATTACCCGAAACAGAACCGACCAAAAGCGCGCTGGGCATAGCGTTGTTAAACTGAGAAACATGACCGTTTACCCACAAATCGGAGAATGTGGTAGTACCGTCTGCAGACGTCGCCACACCGGCGTTGCCCTCATTCGCGGTACCGTAAGAATAAAAATCAACCAGTTTCAGATTCTTTATAGTGGCGTCTTTAATGAAGCCAAAGAGTCCGCAATAACCACCTTTGGAATACATTCCGCTGATGGAATGACCGTCACCGTCAAACACTCCCGAAAACATAGTTTTGTTGCTGTTTCCGATAGGAGTCCATACGAACGGAACGCTGCCGTCAGCAAGGTTCGCCAATTCACCGTACTTGCTTATTGTGCCGTTGACCATATTATCACTCTTGAGAACATTCTCGTTCATGACAATATTAGCGCCGAGCTTATAGCAAGCCGATGCATATTCTGCGTCATTTTCATCCGCAGAGTTGACCTTTTGGGCAAGCAGGGCAAGCTGCTCGACCGTTTCGATTACATACGGGTCATCAGATGTACCCGTACCGGAAGCAAAAGCTTCCGCCACGTCATATGTCGCAGCACTGACTGACAAGCCACATACGCATGAAAGCATTGTAGCAATCAGTGTTACAGCGAGAAACATGGATAGGATTCTCTTCATAAACATTACTCTCCTTATTAAATATTCTATTATATAAATGCTTAACGCAAGCATTTATTGGCAATAAATTCCTGAACTATTTAATTATACGAGTAAAAACAATCAAAGTCAACAAAACTTCCGTCAAAATATTGGTGACTATTTACTATATTTTTATAAGTTTTGCTATATTATAAAGTCTAAAACTTGCTCAGACAAAATCGGCGACCGACCAGTACAAAGAACTGCGGCACGCCGATATATATAATGTCCTTATTAATATGTATTGCGTAATAACGCGCCCCAACTA
>OIXH01002276.1_pt1 | contig 19453 bp, 16 predicted proteins | sample 1587741 | NCBI WGS metagenome assembly OIXH01 (sample SAMEA3888916, study PRJEB22519) | human gut metagenome | biome: human gut; feature: human-associated habitat; material: faeces | place: Denmark | collected 2011 | reverse complement strand
GGAGACACGATAGAGCGCTCGGGGCGGAGGCGGCGAGCGCAATAGGGTGGGCGAATAATACTTACAAACTACAATTTGTTTTACGCAACAAAGTCTGCTGTAATTATGTTGCCGACACAGCGGGCATATAATTAACAGATAAAATTAACTATTAACCGAATTTCAAAATTTCAAATTTCTGAAAAAAGTGCTTGACAAATAATTTTGAATTTGATATACTATATCGGTAACCGCGCAGAAGGGGTTTGAGAAGTCGGATTTTACGCACCTCAATGGCGAGTCTTGGGTAATAGGAGGTATTACGATATGTACGCAGTTATTGAAACAGGCGGTAAGCAGTATAAGGTTGAGCAGGGCGATACAGTTTTTATTGAAAAGCTCGATGTTCAGGAAGGCGAAACCGTTACATTTGATAAAGTCCTGATTGTCGGCGGCGATGACGTTAAGGTCGGCGCTCCGTATGTTGACGGTGCAAGCGTTACAGCAACAGTTGCTAAGAACGGTAAGTCAAAGAAGATTATCGTTTATAAGTATAAGCCGAAGAAGCACTATCACAAGAAGCAGGGACACAGACAACCGTATACAAAGGTTGAGATTACAGCTATCAATGCGTAGGCATTGGTTTTAATTAATTTCGATAGCAAGGAGTGAAAAAGAATGGCTCATAAGAAAGGTATGGGTAGTACCAAAAACGGAAGAGATTCCGAGTCCAAGCGCCTTGGCGTAAAGAAGGGCGACGGTCAGCCCGTTCTCGCAGGTAATATCCTGGTTAGACAGAGAGGAACAAAAATTTACCCCGGACTTAATGTTAAGAAGGGTAGCGATGACACACTCTTCGCTCTTATCGACGGAAGAGTTAAGTTTGAACGTAAGGGCAGAGATAAGAAACAGGTTTCTGTTTACGAAATTGCTCAGTAGTTCTTTTATTCAGACGTATCAGGGGTGGACAAAGTCCACTCCTTTTGTTTTTTGGATATACTAATTGCAAAAGGAGGCGTAATATATGTTTTCTGACAGCGCAAAAATCTATATCAAAGCCGGCGACGGCGGCGACGGCGCAGTGACGTTCCACCGCGAAAAGTATGTTGCCGCAGGCGGTCCGGACGGCGGTGACGGCGGCAAGGGCGGCAATGTGGTATTTGTAGCAGACAAGAATATAAACACCTTGATAAACTTCCGCCACAAGCGCAAGTATATTGCCGAAAACGGCGGCAGCGGCCGAGACGCAAAGCGGAATGGCAAGAACGGCGAGCATCTGTATGTTCATGTTCCGGTCGGAACAATCGTGCGTGACGCTGCTACCGGGCTTGTTATCTGCGACCTCAAGCACGACGGCGAGGAATTTGTTGTTGCCAAAGGCGGCATAGGCGGCTGGGGCAATACCCACTTTGCGACCGCGGTTCGTCAGGTTCCGAAGTTCTCAAAGCCCGGCGGCCCCGGTGATGAGCGCGAGGTTCTGCTTGAACTCAAATTGATTGCAGACGTGGGTCTGCTCGGCTTTCCTAATGTCGGCAAATCTACCTTTCTGTCAATCGTCAGTGACGCAAAGCCGAAAATCGCAAACTATCACTTTACAACTCTCCAGCCTAATCTGGGCGTTGTATCAATGGGTGATGAAAATTCGTTTGTGATTGCCGATATACCCGGAATTATCGAAGGCGCGCATGAGGGTGTCGGTCTCGGTCACGAGTTCCTTCGCCATGTGGAGCGTACAAAGCTGCTGCTTCATATTGTAGATGTGTCGGGCGTAGAGGGCAGAGACCCGATTGAGGACTTCGACACTATTAACCGTGAGCTTAAGCTGTACAGCGAAAAGCTGGCGGACAAGCGTCAGATTGTTCTTGCCAACAAGTCGGATATACCCGGATTTGAGGATAACTATGCGGTTTTCAAAGCCGAGTTGGAGGAGAGGGGATATAAGGTGTTCCCAATCTCCGCCGCAACCAAGCAGGGAATAAGCGAGGTGCTTAATTACACATATGAGATGCTTACCAAAATCCCTGATGAGGAGTTTGAAGAAGAATACGAGATGCTCGACCTTGAGGCAGACAGGCTCCGTGACGAAACGATTGAGGTGTATGTCGAGGACGGAGTATACCATGTCGAGGGCAGACGCGCACAGTTTATCGTAGGTTCGACAAATATGGACGACTATGAATCGTTGCAGTATTTCCAGCGTTCGCTTATCAAGAGCGGTATAATCAGAAAGCTGAAAGAAGCCGGAATTCAGGACGGTGACCCGGTCGAGATTTACGGCTGTGAGTTCGACTATGTGGAGTAGGACTTGCGGTAAGATTGTTTAAGAATAGAATTGATACAGGAGATAAGATGATGCAAAGGATTGCAAAGTTTGAAAAGGTCAGCTTTGAGCAGTTCCTCGAAGGCTGGACCAACTGCTTCGGTGAGACGCCGGAGGCAGAGGTGAAGAGTATTTATGATGAGATAAAGCTGCCAAAGCGCGCAACATCAGGCAGTGCCGGCTATGATTTTTATTCAACAACGGATTTTGAGCTGCCGCCCGGTGAGACGATTATGATTCCGACAGGAATAAGAGCAAAAATCGATAACGGCTGGGTGCTGTGTCTATTTCCGAGGAGCGGACTGGGCTTTAAGTTCAGACTTCAGCTCAACAACACAGTCGGAATTATTGACAGCGACTACTATAATTCCGATAACGAGGGGCATATTTTTGTCAAGCTGACAAACGATACAAATGTGAACAAGACGGTGAAGCTGAGCCGGGGCGACGGATTTGTGCAGGGCTTGTTCATGCCGTTCGGCATAACCATGGATGACGAAGCCGACGGAGTAAGAAACGGTGGGTTTGGTAGTACCGGTAAGGCTTAGTAATGACTTTAGCTGTTTTGGCGCATACGCTTGGTTTGGCGTATACGCACTTGCTCCGCAAGTCCGGTCACAGGTAGTACCAGTAAGGCTTAATATTGACTTTATCCGGTTTAGCGGAAGCACTTGGTTTGGCGTAATACGTACTTGCTCCGCAAGTCCGGTCACAGGAAGCACTAGTAAGGCTTAGTAATGACGCATTAAAATAATATCGATAAGTATTGACATTTTGGATAAATAAAGCTATAATAGAAACAGAAAGAAATGGTAACCGTTTTTTACCGGTTAGCCAAAATATCAGTGCAATATAGCCGTGTTCTTTGGCCGAGAAACGGCTATATTGCTTTTATGGACACTATTATGTAAAATATAATAACAGCAACCGCTATTTTAAGTAGTCTGTTCCACATAAGCATACCTCCTTGTGCATATAAGCATTCACCTATATGTCAGGATGGCTAACCGCTCTTGTATATCCTTTCGATCCGGACGCATATGCGCCAAAATTATACAATGCATTACAATAAATGTCAAATTACAAGTTATTATCAATTTAGCAACAATAGGCTGATAGCTTTGCAGGCTGTGGAGGTTGGTTATGACAGCGAAGGCGGGCATTCATACGCAATAATTACAGACAACAGAGTTCTGATGTCGCTGTTGGAAATTCTGATATGGCAAAAAACAGCATGCTAAATAACGCAACGCAAAAAGCTCCGACAATGAAGCGGAGCTTTTTTGTTCTACCATATTGATAATCTATCCTCCGGGGCGCGGTACATTCCGTTGCCCGGACTGATTTTGTATAGGTTCAGGAACTGTTCGAAGTTCGAGAGTACCATATTTACTCTGACTTTGTTCGGTGAGTGTTCATCGGTAATAAGAAGTATTTTTGAATATTCATCTGTTATGACGCAGCGGTATGTGCGGGCATAGGTCTTGAAGAGTTCGTCAAGATTTGGATTGCTCTCACCTGCAATGTCAAGAATACACGCCATTGCGCCAATGTCTGCGATGTTTTCACTGAGCGTCATTTTTCCGTCTACAAAGTAACCCTCCATAAGCTGAACCTTGTCGTATTCGGTGATAAATTTTTTGCAGATTTCGTTAAATGCGGCGAAGTCTTCAGCTTTCCACCAGTCGTTTAAGTTTCCGTTTTTGTCAAACTGAGAACCTACGTTGTCAAATGCGTGGGTAATTTCGTGAGCAATTATGCTGCCTATTCCGCCGAGGTTTGATTCAAAGCTCAGATTCGGACTGTAATATGGTGCCTGGAGTATTCCTGCTGGGATTACAATACAGTTGTTCGCCCTGTCATAGTAGGCGTTGACAGACTGCGGAGCAAGCGTCCAGCTCTCCTTATTGACCGGTATGCTTTCGTTTATCAGCGTGGTATTCTGAGCGTTTATAAGCTTGTTATAGTCGGTCAGATATTCCATAAGGCTGCCGCCATCGTCTATGCTTCTGACATTGAAGTCATGGTTTGTGTAATTAATAAGATAATCAGGATAGCCTATTCTGACCGAGATTGATTCAAGCTTTTCGACTGCAACCTCTTTTGTGTCGTCACTCAGCCACGAGAGATTCATTATTCGCTTTTCAAATGTCCCGATTATCAGATTTGCCAAATCCTCAATCTGCTTTTTAGAGTCCGCCGAGAAATATCTGGATATGTATTCCTGGCCGACTTCAAGCGCAAGCAGTGATTGGGTTATTGTGACGGCGTATGCGTCAGGGGTAAGGTTTGATACCGTTCCGCTCATACCGTCGATGTAATTCTGATACACCTGAAACATCTCTCTGCTCAGATACAGTGATGAATAGTCGAGCAGCGCCGCTCTCAGATAGTTCTTGAGCGTTCTGATATTTGTTCCGTCCAGAACCTGATTAATAGTCTTGGCAAGCTCTGTATCAAATACAACCACGCTGTCGGTTTTTGTATAGCCGAGCGAGTTGATATAAGCAATAATATTTATGTTGGCAAACAGCTTTGAAAGACTGTGTTTGTCATAAACGTTATAAATATCCGCAGGATTGTCCCAGTCCGCACTGTTCATGCTGGCATTGCCGAGCTTAACGCAGAGATTTGTCACTGATATGGCGTTATCCTCGGCTTCTGCCGCAGACTGTCCGCTTATCATGAACAGCGAACGGATATAGTTTGTGTACAGATTTATTGTATCCCGGTGTTCGCCGCTCTTGATGACCTCCGGGGTTACCCCTGTGTAGCATGACTCGAATGAGAGTGAATATTTGGTGGAATCCTTGAAGTCGTTATTGACCGTGATTGGAAGGAGAGTGTGTATGCCGTTTTTTTCGAGCTCAGCCATCACAGTCATAAAGTCGTTTACTGTTCGGATATCATCAATTGCTTCAAGATACGGACGTATCGGTTCCATGCCCAGCTCGTCACGATACTTGACGTTTGCAGCTGCACGGTATACGTCGAGTATTTTTTGTTCGTTGCTGCCGTAAGCCGGCTCTTTGCCTATATAATAGTCAGTCGTTATTTCGCCTATTATCTTCTGTATACGATAGGCATTGCTCTGGGAAATCTGTTCGATATTCGACCATTTTGCATATCCTTCGGGAAGCGACGTTTCTGCAAGCCATTGTTCGTTTACATAGGAATAATAGTCATTTTTGTAAAGATTTCCGTAGGGCAGGGAATTTTGGTATTCCAAAAGTCTGTCGTATACAATGTATACCTGCTCATACGTCATAAAGTCATATGAACCGAGCGTTCCGTCTCCGTAACCGTTTACGAGTCCGGCGTTTTTCAGGCGCAGTATTTCTGATTTTGCCCAGTCGGGAACATCGCTGAAAAAGTCGGCATCCCCGTTTTCAGCGTTGGGCAGTTCACTTTGCGACAATACACGGCTGATAATGGCGAAGGTCTCCACACGGGTGATATAGTCGTTTGGGTGAATCCCTGCGTCATCAGATCCGTTTATTGCACCCAGAGATACTGCAAGACCGAGACTGTTATAATAAATCGGGTCAATATCGGCATAGTCCGAAAACACAGTTAAATCTGCCGGCATTACCGCTTTCATCTCGTCACCGAGACAGCTTATAAGAATGTATACAGCCTGAGCACGAGTTACATTTTCATCAAAGTTAAGTCCAATATTAGCCGTACTTGAATCCGAATAGTTCAAATCTCCCGAGGTGTCAAGCGGTTCGTCTGACGGCTCAGATTGCCTCGGTGCAGGGTTTATCTCGAGACGTGACGGAAGCTCTGCGTTTCTAATGGGTGACGCTGATACAGAAAAAGGAGCTGACAGAACTATGCAAAAGATTAATGCCTGAATGAATGCAATTATTCTTTTCATATTCGATCAACTCCTTGTCGTCAGAACAGACTGCGCTTGCTTCATCCTTGTTAAAACCAAGAATATGATTATTGTGCACAACTTAGTTATTTATTGACATTACCTACGTTGTTGTAAACACTTAATTTGAGCATACCACATCAAAGATGTGGGTCACAACTCCGTCTGTTCTTCCTCTCAAATCGAAGCGCACGGCTTCGATTTGTATATATACTTTGAAAAATTAGATTGTACCCTCTCCGGGGTCAAAAGCCTTAGTCCTTCTTTGCTGATATGCGGTTAATGGCGCTGATGAGAGCGATGATTGATGCGTTAATTATATCATCATGAATACCTACGCCCCAGGTAACATTGCCGTATGCGTCCGAAAGACCGATATAAGCGCACGCCTTTGAGTTTGAACCGGTACTGATGGCGTGTTCTTCATATGTTTCGATTGTGTATTTGCTAAGCAGAGCATCGCGGAATGCGTTTGTTGCCGCGTCAAGACGGCCGTTTCCGCTTCCTGTCAGAACTTTCCGCTCACCGTTCATTTCAAGCGTGACATGAGCAATAATTCCGTCCTTCTGCTCAAAGTGCGCTTCAAGCATCTTTAATGGACTTTCTATATTTATGTAGTTATCCTTGAAAATATTAAAGATTTCATCTGGCTGAAGCTCCTTGTGGAGATGGTCGGAAACTCCCTTTACCATATAACCGAAGTCCTCGCGCATCTTCTTCGGGATATTGTATCCGAACCTTTGTTCCATGAGGTAGCCAATACCACCCTTGCCGGACTGGCTGTTTATGCGGATAACGTCGCCCTCATATTCACGGCCGAGGTCTTTGGGGTCGAGAGGGAGATACGGAACAGTCCATGTGTCGTCGCATGAATCCTCGCGGCACTTCATACCCTTTGCAATTGCGTCCTGGTGCGAACCGCTGAATGCGGCAAAGACTAGCTTTCCGCCGTATGGCTGACGGGGGTCAACCTTCATGCCGGTGAGTCGCTCATACGTAGATACCACTTCGGGCATATTCGAGAAGTCAAGACCCGGGTCAACACCGTGCGAGAACATATTGAGTGCGAGTGTTACTATATCGACATTTCCGGTTCTTTCGCCGTTTCCGAACAGAGTACCCTCAACACGGTCAGCTCCTGCGAGAAGTCCAAGCTCTGTATCAGCAACGCCGCAGCCGCGGTCGTTATGCGGATGAAGCGAGATGATAACGCTGTCACGGCGGTTCATGTTCTCGCTCATGTATTCAACCTGGCTTGCGTATACGTGCGGAAGCGACATTTCAACAGTGACAGGAAGATTGATAATAACCTTTTTGTCGGGAGTCGGCTCCCACACATCGATTACCGCATTGCAGACCTCAAGAGCGTATTCGGGTTCCGTACCCGTAAAGCTTTCGGGGCTGTATTCGAATCTGAAGTTGCCGTCTGTCTCGTCTGCGAGACGCTTAAGAAGCTGCGCGCCCTCAACTGCGATTTTCTTGATTTCTTCTTTTGATTTCTTAAACACCTGCTCACGCTGTGCAACCGATGTGGAATTGTAAACGTGAACGATTGCCTGCTTTGCGCCGTCAAGCGCTTCAAAGGTCTTTTTGATAATATGTTCGCGTGCCTGAGTCAGTACCTGAATAGTGACATCGTCAGGGATTAAGTTATCTTCAATCAGTCTGCGGAGAAAGAGATACTCCGTCTCGGACGCAGCCGGAAAACCGACTTCGATTTCTTTAAAGCCAAGCTTGCAGAGATATACAAAAAACTCCAACTTCTCATCTAGGCTCATAGGCACCACTAACGCTTGATTTCCGTCTCTAAGGTCGACGCTGCACCACACAGGAGCCTTGTCAATAGCATCCTTTTCTGTCCATTTTAAAGATTTTACGGGCGGCATAAAATAGCCTTTTTTATACTTGTTAAAGTTCCTCATTTATAACCCTTCCTCCTTTCAAAATTATTTTGATTCTCCGGCTGGATTGCCGTATTTGCGGCAGCGAAAAATCAATTACTGAAAAATTATACTGAAACTCTAACTCAGCGGTCTGAAACATTTAATATTTCATTTTTCGCTAAGAACCTAATTATAGCATAATTGGTTTAGTTTTGCAACACATATTTTTTGAATAATGCTCTTTTGTATAAAATGTATACTGTAACATATAAAAAAGCTAATTTGATTTATCAATACATAAATGAGTAAAAAGTTTTGCGGTAAAATTATAGTTTATGCGTGAATTATTCGCCCACCCTATTGCGCTCGCCGCCTCCGCCCCGAGCGCTCTATCTTGTCTCCTTTCAGGAGACGCGATTTAGGGGATTTCATCCCCTAAAACCCCTGACTTCGGGGTCTTAGGGGCAGCGCCCCTAATAACGGCTTCCCCGGAGGGGAAGATGTTACCCGCCCGGGTCTGGCTGTGACCGGACTTGCGGAGCAAGTTCGTATGCACCATATCAAGCGATTTTTCCGTAGCTAGTAAAGTCAATAACACGCCTAAGATGTGTTGTGAAAAGCGGAACTGGGCTAGGCTTTATTAAGTCAAACTATAATTTAACATATATACTCCATTTTTTGAATGTCATACAAATTCAAGTTCAAATCACACTTGTTCAAAATAATACTTATCGATTAAGTCGTCCATTTCAAGCTTGATTTTATAGATGTCATCGTATTGCAGGTTGTCGTTTTTAACCAGTTCTGCCATACGCTGTTTCAGTTTCTGAATATCCTGTTCCATTGTTTTCCTCCCAAAAAAGAAATATTTGAAGTTATATATTATTCAGCATTGTTTTCTGTATCGTTTTCTGTATCCTGCTCCGTATTGTCGGGTTCTTTGCTGAAGCGTGAAACGATATGTGGTTTTATACCTTGCTTCTTCATAACTCTTCCAGCCGTAATAGCTGTTATACCAAGAAAAACCGAGGTCAGCGCGACAAGCTGAGATATGCGCAGATTGCCGAGATACAAGGAATCTGTTCTCAGCCCCTCAATCCAGAAGCGTCCGAGTCCGTACCATAATATATATGCACAGAATATTTCGCCGTTGAACCTTTTGTGCTTTCTCAAAATCAGGAGTATTATTACTCCCAGAGCGTTCCAGAGCGACTCATATAAAAACGTAGGGTGAACCGAATCGGCATATGTAACGCCTCCCGATTTGATTGTCATCGCCCACGGAAGGGTGGTTGCTCTGCCGAATGCTTCGCCGTTGACAAAGTTGCCCCAGCGGCCTATCGCTTGTCCGATAAGAAACCCGACTGCAAGAATGTCAAGAACAAGGCCGAGGTTTATCTTTTTCTTAAGACAATATATGACAACAACGATTGCCGCGCCTATCAGACTGCCGTACACGGCTATACCGCCGTTTCTTATATCGAAGATTTCGAGTAAGTTATCCCGGTACTGGTCGAAGCTGAATATGACATAATAAAGCCTTGCGCAGATTATCGCAACCGGAACGGAAATCAGAAACATATTGAGCAAATCGTCCTGACTGAGCTTACAGCGTTTGAATTCACGGGAGCCGTATATGAACGCCAGAATCATACCGGCGGTGATTATTATTCCGTACCAGTACACATCAATACCACCGACGGAAAATGCGGCGCGGTTTATAGTAAATTCCAAACCGAGACCGGGAAAAGAGATTTCGTTTATCACGCGCTATTCCTCCCCGGCGGTTTCGCTATTTTTGTCATCAATAGGCAGAACCGTTGACAGTACACAGTTTGATGTGTCAAAGTGCGACTTGAGCCTTTCGTCTATATCGGATTTTGTTATGCTGTCAACCGCCTGTGCATAGTTGAGCGGATTGATACCCTTCATTAAAAGACGAATAAAGCTGTTTCCCATGCCTTCTATACTATTAAACAGCTTTACGGCTGACGCTTTCGCTACCTTCTTTGCCCTGTCTATTTCGTTCTGCGGTATTCCCTCACTCTGCGCCTGATTGATTTTGGCTTTCATTCTGTTATAGACTTCCTTTGGGTTCTTGGACTCGCCGCCGATAAGGGTAAAGCCGTAACGCTTTTCAAGCTCTGCCTCACCGCCGAAGCTTGAGTTTATAAGACCCTCGTTATAAAGCTCCATATAGAAGTCGCTGCTTCTGCCGAACAGAATCTCAATAATAATATCTGTTGCAAGCTCACGTTTTAAAAGCTCTTCGCCGGTCGTATACGGTACAGTTTCCTTAAAGCCCACCTGAAACATCGGCTGTGACACCATAAGTCTTTGCTCGTTATACTCAGTTACGCGCTCATCGGGTTCAATTATGCCCGGCCTTTGGATTTCGCCGAGGTTACGGCTTGAATCGATATGCTTGTCAATTCTGTTCATCACTTCGTCAATATCAATGTCGCCGACCAGAACAAGCGTCATGTTTCCGGGATTATAGAAGGTGTTATAGCATTTATACAGCACGTCTTTATCGATTTTTGCAATGCTTTCGACTGTTCCGGCAATGTCAATCTTTACCGGATTGTTTTTGAACAGGGCTGTCAGTGCATTAAAGAACACACGCCAGCCGGGGTCGTCATCATACATCTTGATTTCCTGTCCGATTATTCCCTGCTCCTTTTGGACGTTTTCATCGGTGAAGTACGGCTTGTTCACAAAGTCAAGAAGTATGTCGAGGTTTTCGTAGAACTTATCGGTACAGCTGAACAGGTATGCGGTCAGGTCAAAGCTTGTGAAAGCGTTGCTGCTTGCGCCTGTCAGTGCAAAGCTGTCAAAGGCATTTGTGCCGTCGGGCTGTTCAAACATCTTGTGTTCAAGATAATGCGCTATACCATCGGGTACGACAGTCTTTTCGGTATCGCCCGGAACTACAAATTCCCTGTCGGTCGAGCCGTAGTCTGTACCGTAAATAGCATAATACTTGCTGAAGCCTTTTTTGGGAAATACGTAGACTTTAAGCCCGCTTTCATGGACAGCAGAGAGCATTTCTTCGTCAAGTGTTTCGTTATAGTATCTCTGCACCTCATATTTTTGCTTGCAGCTCATTATGCCTCACCTCCGTTAGTTTTGCCTGTCTTTATGTTTCCTTTCAGGAAGTAAATTGTATCGAATTCAATCTTATTGAAGGCAGCTACGACCTCGTCCTTGCTAACCCTGCTCACTCTGTCAATCAGGTCGTCTATATTTCCATCGTTGCCCATGATAGCCTGCGACAGATAGTAGTCCTCCATGGTTCTGAGACCGTCCTTCATCGAATTAAAGCTGTTTATGAGATAGAGCTTTGAATTTTCAATTTCGCTGTCCTCAATATCACCTTTGAGCATTTTGTTGAACTGAACCATTATTTCATCGTATGCTGCCTGGTACTTTTCGGTTTCTATACCGCAGCTTATAAACATGGTGCTTTTGAATCGTTCGGTTCTCGATACGGCGTAGTATGCAAGACTTAACTTTTCCCTTACGTTGTTGAACAGCTTGGAAAACGGACTTCCGCCGAATACGCATCCGCCGAGCAGCAAGCCGTAGTATTCGGGACTTGTCGGATCAATGCCGCATTTCACGCCTATACAGAGCTTGCTCTGCACAACAGGGATTTCTTCAACTATTTTGTTAATCTCGCGCCCTGTCGGAACTGCGATTTTAGTGTTCACATATTCGGCGTCTCTCGGTTCAAAGCGTCCGCACAGCTCGTTTTTTATGTCATTTAAAGCATCACTGTCAAAGTCGCCGCCAGCAAAAATGTCCACTTTAGCCCGGCTTATGATTTGCTTATAGAAATCATAGAGGTTGCTTGCTGTAATATCGGGTATGTCCTCTACAAACCCGGCTTCATACATTCCGTAGCCCTCGTCCGGGAACATTGCCTCACGGCACTTATACTCGACATAATCACGCTTGTCGTTTATCAGACCCTCAATTGCATTTCTGAGATTGACCTTCTCACCGTCAAGGTATTCCTGATTAAACCTGTTTTCATCAACCAGCGGACTGAAGATGAACTCGCTCAGCAGTTCAATGATTTTTGCGGTAAGGTTTTCACCGATAAATCTGTCTCGTATATATTCAATTGTGAAGTACAGCACTTCGCCGTCGCCTTTGCTGCGGACGCCGGCACGGAGTGAGGCGCTGTAAAGGTCATACAGATATCGTGTGAGCTCAGACATGGTTTGATGCTTCATTGTTCCTCGTTTCATTACTGCCGGAAGAAGCGCCGCCTTTGTTACGGTCTTTCTTTCAAGCGGTATATTGAAAAACACGCTTATTGTATTGGTCTTGAACTTCTCAGCCTTGATAAATCTGAAGTCAACACCGTTTTTGATATGTTCTGTCATGTGTTTCATCCCCTTTGTGTGATGCTGTAACTGATGCCGAAATACTATTATTATAACACGATTTTTAGCTTTGTGTTGATTTTCTTTATTTTGTAATAAACTGTTAACCGAATATTAGTATTTCCGCATTTTTGTAAAATAATACTTTTAAGCTTATTGTGTTGAGGCGGATTATTACATAATATTTATCGTTTCTGTTATAATATAGAAGTAACAAAAATAAAGGAATGCTGCATCTATAGTTACAGCATTCCTTGTTTTGTAAGACAAACTATAATTTATTTTCAGTACATAAAAGTCAAAAAATTCAAAATATATGTATAACACCCGAAAATATGGAAACACTGTTATCGAGGTGATAAAATGAATAATAACAAAAACGAAAAACCAGAAAGAGGCGAGCCAAAGAGAAAGCCGAGTTCAGACAATTACGACCGCCGCCCGATTGTTGATACACCGACCGACCGTCACAGTCAGCAAGCAGCAGAGACTGTTTCAGCAAAGAGAAAAGGATTTTACATAATCCTTTTACTTGGGATTACAGCAATCGGTATCTATGCCGTGTTGAGCGCACTGATGCCTAACGATACCGCAAAAAAGAACGATGACCAAAAATCTTCAGCAAGCGCCGTATATTCAACCGCCGCACCCAAAGCCGATAGTGTCCCGGCAAACGCCAACGCACTGCCGGTCAACGAAAGCGAACCAAGCCCCGCTGATGAATTGAGTTCAAAAGTCAAAGCCTCCGAATCGCCGTCAGGCTCACAAAATTCCGATAATAATACGGTCAAATTACTCGGACAGGCTCCCGTTTCGGGTAAGATTATGAAAGATTTTTCAGACTCCGACTTGATGTATTCTAACACTATGAAGGATTGGCGGACACATGCAGGTGTTGATATAGCGGCAAACATGGACACGCCTGTAACTGCAATAAAGGATGGTACTCTGAAAAAGGTTTATGAAGACAGTCTGTTTGGCACGACTGTCGTGATTCATCATGATGATGACGGAACAGACAGTATATATTCAAATCTGAAAGACGCAACAACAGAACCGATAGGCACACCTCTAAAAAAGGGCGACGTAGTCGGAAAAATCGGCAAAACTGCCGTATCCGAAATCGAGGACGAACCGCATCTTCACTTTGAGATAAAGCTAGACGACACCTTCCTGGATCCAAAGCAATTCGTGAAGTTTGAAGAAGTTGACTATGTTCCTAAGGCAACAGGAAATGAGGATTCGGCTGCGGCTCTTGGCTCTGCTGCATCGAACGCTACGTCAAAGCCTCAAAGCTCTCCCGGTTCATCTGTGATAATACCGAGTTCAACGCCGTATGATTATAGCGACGAAGACTCTGAGGAAACAATTTATATTGACTAATTATATAAGCAATAGGCTGCTGCGTGAGTAACGCAGCAGCCCTCGTTTTATGTGCAAATTATATCCAATGTAACACTTCCGATAATTAAGCTCTGTATGAGTTTACTTACTGAGTCTGTGCATCATTGCGGCTGTTTCGGCACGAGTAATATATTCATCAGGCGCAAATTCAGTGTCACTGACACCCGATACTATTCCGTTTCTCTTTGCCCAGCCTATTGCATCGGCATAGTACTCTTCATCATCGACATCGTCAAATCCAACCTTGCCGTCAAATCTCGGTTCACCGTCAAATCTGTAAAGTATTGCGGCAAACATACCTCTTGTCAGCGATGTATCCGGCGAAAACTCCCTATCACTTATACCGTTCATATACGCTTTTCTGTGCATATAAGCCACGTCACCAAAATACCAGTCATCGGCTGCTACGTCATCAAAGACCTCCGTGACATCCTTTATTTCAAACTCGGCTGACATCTCACCCTTCAAATCCTCTGCGTCTACTGTTACAATTGCGGTTTCTGTTCCCTTTTCGGTGTTATTCGTGTAGCTTACAGCGAATATCGGGTCGGCATAAAGCTCTACGCCATTCCACATAACAATAACCTTAGGTTCAATACTCTCGCCCGTGTAAATCTGGTCGGGGATCGGCTTTATTGTAAAGTCATTAATATCCTGCGAAAGAATAACTCTGCACGGCGGGCAATTTCAGCATATTGAGTGTAATTGTCAAGAGCCGCATACAATTCGTCAGCTATTTTATTGAACGTACCGATAAGCTCAGACGCTCTTGATAGGTCGGTCAGGGCAAGTGTAAGGTCTGTCGAATCCGACCATTCATCATTTTTATCATTTGTCTTTCCGAATGTATCAACTATTCTCTTTCCTATTTCTATGCTGTCCGCAGTTTTCTGGCTTTTATTTGCTTCGCTGAAAACACTGAGCCATTCGTAGTCCCAACCCGTACCGGGTTCAACCTCTTCTGACGCCACCATATAATCTCCGTAGGGCGCTAAAATATTCATTGTTTCAATATTTGAGGTTATACAGGTATCAAATCCGAAAATATCCGTTTTCTTGTTTCTTGCTTTATAAACCGCTTCCGCAAGCTGTGAATACTCCGGAAGTGATACGGCATTGCCGGTCTTTTCATCATATTCAAAACCGCTTAGAGGTCAGCTGCCATGATCCCACAGTTCAATCATAAGATGCTCGGACGGCGCATAAGAAAGCGCAAACTCCATACAAGAACCGTTACATCGTCTGGAATGTCCGCCGCAAGCATTTCTATTAAGTCGTTTGTTGCAGCACTGCCGCCGCTTTCAAGATCTGTTCCGCACATATAAACACATACTGTCCAATCACTCTTGGCAAGCGGCTTGATATTTTCCTCCGCCAGAATAAGCGATGTGCCTATCTCCAACGCGTCCCGGCTTTGATGAGCCAATACAGGAATTGTGCCCACAAGCATTAACAATACTATGAGCATAGCCGTAATTCGTTTTAAAGCCTACTTCATTAATTATGCACTCCATTTTTATTGCGGTTTCAATTACAAAAACCATTTTTCTGTGTATTATATCATACCAATGACGCAGCTTTAACCACAATATTACTATTTTACCAAATATGTGAATTTTGATTAGCTGTTTTTTATTTTCTGCGGGAAGAAGTCAAACCTCGGCTCTAAGAACTTAATCGGGTGTACGGTTTCGCCTTTGGCTTCAATCAGCTCGGTAAAGGTCGAGAAGATATTATCCCAACTCCATATTGTCTCGTCAAAGCCTAAATATTCACAGAGCAATTCCGTACCCCTCGGCGCTATCGGGTGCATCAGCATCATTGCGGTCTTGACCATATGCAGGGTATCGACAAGCACCTGACTGCGCTTTACGTCGTCAGCTTCAGCGTCCTTTATATTTTTTGCCCAATACTTGTTCGCGTCACGGATATAGGTATCCATAAGGCTCATTATCGTATGGAACTCAAACTTATACATTGCGTGTTCATACTTGAGTATAGTCTCCTTTGCCGCATGAAGAACCTCATCGGACACTTGTCCGGTCGGCATCACAGACTCGCCGTACTTCTGGATAGTATAGAAGCACGAACGCGCAACACGGTTGAATACGTTTGACAGCATCTTGCCCTCGCGCTCAACCGGGTCTGCATCCTTTTCACCGGCAGTCGGATTGAGCGGCTTCGGCTGGAAGCTGACGCTCTTGAGGCTGAGTCCCAGGCCTAAGAAGTGCGCTCTGAGCTGCTCCTCCGTGTAATAGTCGAGAAGCTCCTCCGCCATCGGCGGTTTAATATCGCCGCTGCTGCTCGCCTTCTTATTGAGAAACAGAATATGGTTATTCGCCACAAGTGTTGGGAGCGTGAGCTGTCCGTCTTTTGGGTGAACAGTCAGGTTATCCTTTCCCTGAAGCGCCATAAACATTGCCATTTCAGCAATGCCGTAAAAGTATATATTGTCCTGACCGATGAACTGGAATACCTCAGCATCCTCGCTGCACCAGAACTTCTTCCATTCATCGGCGTCTCTGCCCTGCTGTTTGAGGTAGGTCTTTGTGAACGATATAGGCGCCCAAAGTGATTCAGGCCATACCCAGATAGTCAGACCGTCCTCGCCGTCAAGCACAGGTGCAGGTACACCCCACTCGATATTTCCGGTAAGACGGAACGGCACCAGGGTCTTTCCGGCACGGAACCGAATATTGTTGGCGGCAAGCACTTCCTTTGCCTTGTCTCTGTCGTTTAAGTCCTTAAACACAATCGCAAACGATGATTTGTTATCACCGCCTGTGAACTCATGCTCCGGCATCTGAGATTTCAAGCCCTCGTAGTCCTCAAGAAAATCATTCTTTATATAAATCATCGGCGGCAGCATAAACTCCTTGATGGTGTTATACACCAAGGGTCTCTGATTGCCCTTTTCAGGGAGACCGTCAACGTATTCATTCATCAAATCAGTAAATTTGGTTATGTCAATATACCAGTTTGCAACGTCACGCATTTCAGGCGTTTCGCCTGTGAGCGTACTTTTGGGGTCAACCAAATCCGACGGCATATACTGGTGGCCGAGTGAACACTCGTCAGCATATGCCTTGTCGCTCTGACACTTATCGACAGGACACTTTCCGACCACCTGGCGGCCATTTAAGAACTGACCTGCCTTTGCGTCATAGAACTGCGACGTAACCATCTTTTCGAGATGTCCGTTTTCATACCACTTCTCCATTAGCTCACGGCTGACCTCGGCATGGATTTCTTTTGCTTCATCAAGACCCGAAGCGGCAAACAGGCTGAGACTGATGTCATAGTCCTTTAAGGTCTGCTTCTGGCTCTCGTGGTTGCTGCGCACAAAATCCTCAATGGTACCGCTGAACTCTCCGCTTTCCACCAGCTTGCGGTAGCTCTCAACGATAGGTGAGCCGTAGCAGTCCGTACCGGATACGAATATTACGTTTTCCTCGCCGATACGGTCGCGCAGGAACCTTGCAAGGCAATCCGCCTGAACGAACACACCGCCCACATGACCGAAGTGCAGCTTCTTATTGCCGTACGGCATACCGCCGGTGACCACTGCGCGCTTCGGGAACTGCGGTCTCGGCATATCAAACACGCTTATACGCTTGGGTCTGAATCTTTCGTTATTTTGGTTTTGATTTTTGTTCTTGTCTTTTTTCGCCATAATTACAACCCCATCGCTTTCTCTATTCTGCGTCTCATTTCGTCCTCGCCGATAATGTGGATTATCTCCCACAAATCAGGCGAATTTGTACGGCCGGTCAATGCAACCCTTATCACCGAGCTGACGTCGCTGACGCTGCCCTTGTACATATCCGGGTTCTTCTTGAAGTCCTTCGGCTTCACCGCATAGCCAAGCTCGTCCGTTATATCTCTCACCTTCTGGAACCATTGCGAATTATCATCTGCATAGTCGAAGGTTTCGAGGTACTTCTTAAGTATAGCCTCTTTATCCTCAGCCGATACACGCTCAGGATATTCGTCCTCAATTTCAAATGTCTCCGGGAAGTAGAACGACAGGAACTGTCTCGCCTGCTTCCATGAGGTCAAGTCCTTTCTCGGTCTGTTTCCGCATCTGCCGACGTCTAAAATCCTCTCGGAATACTCACGGTCACGGGTGAAGATTTCATAAAACTCAGTGTCATATTCACGGAGCCACTCCGCAAACTCGTCATAAATCTCGCTTGCCGGGGTGCGGAGCAGAACCTCGCGGCTCACGTCCTCAAACTTCATTATATCAAACAGCGCTCCGCTGTTGCTCATCTTTTCGAGTGTGAACTTAAAGTCATCAATATCGGCGTCCGGGTTTTCGCTGCGCCATTCCTCAAAGTTCGAGTTAAGCACAGTCATCAGATATTCCCACACAGCTCTCGGCACATAGCCCTCGGCTCTGTAATAATTCAGTCCGAGTTCGGGATCCTTGCGCTTTGACAGCTTTCTCTTTGTCTCGCCGTCCATCTTCATCAGAACCGCCGTATGGCAGTATACTGGACGTTCAAAGCCGAGAGTATCAAAGAGCTGAACATGAATAGGCAGGGTAGACAGCCATTCCTCGCCCCTGACAACATGAGTTGTACGCATAAGATGGTCGTCTATAACATGCGCAAAGTGATAGGTCGGAATTCCGTCCGATTTAAGCAGAACAAAATCCTGATAATTCTCGGAAACATTTAGCGTTCCGCGAATTCCGTCAAAGACCTCTACATGATTTTCCTCATTGCCCTGCGAGCGGAATCTAAGCACATACTCGTCACCATTTTTGATTCTTGCTTCTATTTCCTCATACGTCAAATCTCTGCACTTTGCCCACTGACCGTAATATCCGAAGTTCAGCTTCTGCGACTGCTGCGTTTCACGCATTGCGGTCAAATCGTCCTCAGAGCAGAAGCAGGGATAAGCGAGACCGCGCTTCACAAGCTCCTTGGCATAGCACTGATAAACTTCTTTTCTGAGTCTCTGGCGATACGGACCGTAAGCACCGTTGTCACCGTCAGCTGTTGCCCCCTCGTCAAAGTGAATACCAAAGAAGTCCATTGCCGAAATGACAAGCTCGACTGCCCCTTCAACCTCACGCTTTGCGTCCGTGTCCTCAACCCGCAGAAAGAATGTTCCGCCGCTCTGATGAGCAAGCCGTTCGCCGATAATGGCGTTGTACAGGTTTCCGAGATGGACAAAGCCGGTAGGGCTGGGTCCGATACGGGTAACCAAAGCGCCGTCCGGCAGGTTGCGCTTCGGGTACTTTTCCTCATAATATTCGGGCGTCTTATCTATATCTCCAAACAACAGCTCCGCAAGCTGGATATTCTTATTATCCACAGTAAACCCTCCTGAAATTAATTTTAAATATCAAATCAAAATTATTCCCGCGGGCGGATAGTATCCGCCCCTACGGTTATAACACATTTTTGCGCAACGTGCGCACAAATGTGTACCACATAGTATTGTACTATTTTCCCCAAAAAATGTCAAGTGATGCGGATATAGTTTTCACAGCTGACGCAAGAAAATGTAAATTGTAGTTTGACGAGTAGTTATTGCAAGCTAAGCTTGCAGCCGGAGACCGCCCATGCAATGGGCGGTAATG
>OIXH01002274.1_pt1 | contig 19465 bp, 15 predicted proteins | sample 1587741 | NCBI WGS metagenome assembly OIXH01 (sample SAMEA3888916, study PRJEB22519) | human gut metagenome | biome: human gut; feature: human-associated habitat; material: faeces | place: Denmark | collected 2011 | reverse complement strand
AGCGCCCCTAATAACGGCTTCCCCGGAGGGGAAGATGTTACCCGCCCGGGTCTGGATGTGACCGGACTTGCGCAGCACAATTTAAGATGTAAAACACTTTTTACAAAAAATATAGCCATGCTACACCGCAACGTAACATGGCTTTTTATTTATCCAATTTTTTCAAAGTGTTTATATTATCCCGCAATAACTCAAGCTGTTTTGGGCTCATACCTCGTATATCGTTTAATATCTCCTGCAACGTACTTTCATTATTACTATCGTCAAAGTCAGCAACTAAACTATCAACTGAAATGTGCAAAGCTTTTGCTATCGCTACAATCGTATTAAAATTTACACTATGATAACCGCACTCAATTCTTGATAAGTGTTTTTGGTTTGTGCCGATAATCTCAGCCAATTCTGCTTGTGTCATATTGCACAATTCCCGATATTTTTTTATTCTGCTGCCAACTTCTACAAAATCCACTTTATTTATCATAAATTCCCCTCAAGTAATCCAATTATTTATTATAATATGATTATACTTGAAAAATACCCGCGTTAAAACTTGTTACTATGTGTAAATATGAAATTTATACACATAAAAATGAATATAAAGTCTTTATTTTACTATTTATATGTGGTATAATGGAGTTATGATATTCAATAGAATGAGATAAGGAGTGTATCAAATGAAAAAGACTTTAGTGCTAATCATAATGCTTGTATTGGTATTTGTCTTATCGGCATGCGGATATAATACAAACAGCACACCGGTCAGCAATACCGCTGTTTTTTCTGAAAGCACAGACAGCTATATAGGCAACGCAAACACCAAAAAATTCCATATTCCGTCGTGTTACACATTACCGGAAGAAAAAAACCGTGTATATTTTACAACAATTGATGAAGCGACACAAAATGGATATGTCCCCTGCGAAAACTGTCAACCGTGAAATAAGGGACGCCATAATACCGCATTAGCAAAATGAGGTAATGCAAACTGCGGTAGGGCGGCTGATAGCCGCCCCTACAAATGTCAATAACACACCTAAGCGAACCGCATTTAAACTATAATAACTCCGGCGCCGTTATTCTGCAATAGCTATTGAGTTATAACTCTCCGTACTTCGTTAACAAATCCGCTTGAAAAGCTGCTCATAGGCACTTTTATTACCTTACCTCCCGCTGATGAGGCATGAATAACCATTCCGTTTCCGGCATAAATCCCACAGTGACCGTAATCGTTCATTATAACAAGGTCGCCCGGCAGAAGATTTGAGCAGTCGCCCGGCGTATATTCCACCTCTTCTCCTACCTCCGCCTGGTCATATGATACCCTCGGCAGGTCTATCCCTATCTCGTTGTATACGGCGACAGTAAACGCACTGCAATCAACGGCGCTTCCGGGGCCGTCCTCTCCGTTTCCGCCGTAGACATACGGCGAATATGTATCGCACCATGCCTGTGCAGTCTCGATTATATCCGGTTCGCTTTCACCGCTTACCGTTTCACACGCCGGGAGTGCTTCGGCAGAATACACGATTTCGGGTTCTTTGTTATCGCTCGAAGTGTTTATCAATACTGACGCCGCAGTTATTACCGCAATAAAAACAGCTATAACAAAATATTTGATTTTCTTAAATTTATTGGCTTTCTTGAATTTATTGGTTTTCTTCAATTTCTTTCACCTTCGTATACTTCGTTTATTAAGAGTATAGTTTTAAGATTATAAAAAAGAACATAAAAATTGTATCTACAGTTTTTAAAAACGTAACATATTGTGTTCTATTTTTAATTATGTTCGAATTTTGTAACTTATTGTTAAAGTTCTTGCTCATGCGTTTTGCTTATGTTATAATATTTCCCATACGAGTTTTTTAGATTTATAATATAGGTTTTGGAAAAGTGCAAAATTTTAGTATTTTTATACCGCGCCCGACGGATTTTGACCGAATTCACCTTTATACTTTCCGATTTTTCGGGTCTTGACGGTGTTACAAAAACGTAATGTAATATGACAAAATATGCACTTGATTTTTTTACGCAAAGGTGTTATCATACTATATATTGTAGGTTAAATCAACCTGTGACCCCTAAATATAGGGGTTGATTTTCAGATTAATTAGTTAAGGAAGTGTTATATATGATTAAGATTATTAAAAAGGACGGAACTGAAGAAGAGTATAACGTTCAGAAGGTTGTTGCGGCTGTTACCAAGTCGGCGAACCGTGTTCTGATTGAGTTTACGGATGAGGATATCAAGAAAATCTGTACTTTTGTGGACAGCCGGGTTCTCAATATGAACACCCCGGAAATACATATTGCCCAGATGCATAACATCGTTGAGGGCGCGCTTGAGGAGGTTAATCCGGCTGTTGCAAAGAGCTACCGTGATTACCGCAACTATAAGCAGGACTTTGTACATATGCTCGATGAGGTTTATCAAAAGAGCCAGGCGATTATGTATATCGGAGACAAGGAGAATTCAAACTCAGATTCCGCTCTGGTTTCCACAAAGCGTTCGCTGATATTCAATCAGCTTAACAAGGAGCTTTATCAAAAATTCTTTATGACAGTTGATGAGCTTCAGGCGTGCCGTGACGGATATATTTATGTCCATGATATGTCGGCAAGACGTGACACGATGAACTGCTGCCTGTTTGATGTAAAGACCGTCTTAAGCGGTGGATTTGAAATGGGAAATCTCTGGTACAATGAGCCAAAGACGCTTGATGTTGCGTTTGATGTTATCGGCGATATTGTACTTTCTGCGGCAAGCCAGCAGTACGGCGGATTTACTGTTCCTGAGGTTGATAAGATTTTAGGGCCGTATGCCGAAAAGACATATGCGAGAAACAAGGAGCGTTACCTGAGCCTTGGTCTGAGCGAAGAGGCTGCGGACTGCGAGGCGATAAAGGATATTAAGCGTGATTTTGAGCAGGGCTTCCAGGGCTGGGAGTACAAGTTCAACACGGTTGCCTCAAGCCGCGGCGATTACCCGTTTATAACGGTAACAGCCGGTCTCGGAACTGAGCGGTTTGAAAAGATGGCAACAATCAGCCTGCTTAATGTACATAAAAACGGACAGGGCAAAAAGGAGTGCAAAAAGCCGGTATTGTTCCCGAAAATAGTATTCCTGTATGACGAAAATCTCCACGGTCCGGGCAAGGAGCTTGAGGACGTGTTTGAGGCGGGCGTTGAATGTTCGGCAAAGACAATGTATCCCGACTGGCTGTCGCTGACAGGCGAGGGCTATGTGGCAAGCATGTACAAGAGATACGGCGCCGTTATTTCGCCTATGGGCTGCCGTGCGTTTCTGTCGCCGTGGTATGAAAAGGGCGGTATGAAGCCGGCGGATGAGGATGACAAGCCGGTGTTTGTCGGAAGATTCAATATCGGCGCAGTCAGTCTGAACCTGCCTATGATTTATGCGAAGGCAACCAAGGAAAGCAAGGATTTCTATGCGGTGCTGGACTATTATCTTGAGCTTATCAGAAACCTGCATATACGCACATATGACTATCTGGGCGAGATGCGCGCTTCGACTAATCCGCTGGCATATTGCGAGGGCGGATTTTACGGCGGTCACTTAGGTCTTCACGACAAGATTAAGCCGCTGCTTAAGTCGGCAACCGCATCGTTTGGTATCACTGCCTTGAACGAGCTTCAGGAGCTTCACAACAAGACCTCTTTGGTTGAGGACGGCCGTTTTGCGATCGAGGTTATGGAGTATATCAACAAGAAAGTAAATCAGTTCAAGGAAGAGGACGGCCACCTTTATGCAATGTACGGTACTCCGGCAGAAAATCTCTGCGGACTTCAGGTTAAGCAGTTCCGCAAGAAGTACGGCATTATTGAAAACGTGTCGGATCGCGAGTATGTAAGCAACAGCTTCCACTGTCATGTCTCCGAGGACATAAGCCCGATCGAAAAGCAGGATCTTGAAAAGCGTTTCTGGGACTTGATGAACGGTGGAAAGATTCAGTATGTCAAGTATCCCGTTGATTATAACATAGACGCGGTAAAAACTCTTATTCACCGCGCAATGGATATGGGATTTTATGAGGGAGTTAATCTCTCTCTTGCATACTGCGACGACTGCGGTCATCAGGAGCTTGAGATGGACGTTTGCCCGAAGTGCGGCAGCAGAAACCTGACTAAGATTGACCGAATGAACGGCTATCTTTCATATTCGAGAGTCAAGGGCGATACGAGACTGAACGACGCCAAAATGGCTGAAATAAGAGACAGGAGAAGTATGTAGAAATGCACTATCATAATATAACAAAGGATGATATGCTCAACGGCGACGGACTGCGCGTTGTGCTCTGGGTTGCCGGATGCAGTCATCATTGTGAAGGCTGTCATAATCCGATAACCTGGGACGAAAACGGCGGAATTGAGTTTGACAAAGCGGCAAAGCAGGAGCTTTTTGATATTCTCAGACGGCCGTATATCTCCGGAATAACCTTCAGCGGCGGCGACCCATTGTTCCCCGGCAACAGACCTGAAATCGAAGCTCTGATAAGAGAGATTGACGGAGAATTCCCGGCAAAGACAAAGTGGCTGTATACCGGCTATCTTTGGGAGGAGATTAAAGACCTTGACTTCATACATATGCTGGACGTTGTAGTTGACGGCAGGTTCGAGAAAGATAAGTTTGACGCAAAGCTGCACTGGAAGGGCAGCTCAAACCAGAGAGTTATTGACGTAAAGAATTCACTCAAGCAGAACAAAATCGTGCTTCATGATTAATATTACTTTATGAAGTATTAAATTAAGCCCATGGCGGAATTCTGAGCCACGGGCTTTCATTCAAGAAATTAAAAAAATATAAGTGTTTTATTTAATATCAAAGTTGAGTCATGCGGTGGTTGGTGTCAAACTCCCTCTTGGCGCTTTCATCGTAATATGATATGATATGATAAAATATAAAATTTTATAATTAATGCTTTTTTTGCATATTATACTTAAAGATTTTTATTGGAAAAATGTTAATTTGTTGTTTTATTATTTTTTAATTTTGCAATATAAATAACTGTTAAAGGAGAGTATTTTTATGAAGAACAATGATATGAAGTTTTTTTTAATTGCTTTGGTTAGTATACTTTTAAGCAATTTCAATATTATGGCGAATGCAGCGGACATTGAAGATATCTTAAGCCCCAAAGCACAAGAAGTATACAATTCTGTTGAGAGCGTTGTAACACCTGATATATCTGAAATTAATGATGTATCTATTTATATTGATGGTAAAGAATTTGATTTTGAAAATGCTTTACTTATGGATAATAATGCAGACAGAACTTTTTTGTCTTGCAGAGAAGTAGCTGAGCTTTTATCTGCTGATGTTGATTATTATGATCAATATCAAATGGTTACAATTAAAAAAGATGACGATATTATTGAAGTTTTTATTGCTAAACCACAGGGCGTTATAAATGGAGAAGCTGGATATATTGATCCTGAAAATAAAAATGTTGCTCCGTTGTTATACAACAATGTTACATATCTTCCTATTCGTTATTTGGCAGAGGCTTTGAATTTTGAAGTAGAATGGGTTTCTGACAATGATGAATCTAAAATTTGTATCGAAACTAAAGCTGATAACGAAGAATTAAATGAAGCTCCTTTTTCTGTCGTAGACAACCTTTTTGATGAGTCTAAAACAGATCTTGGTCTTACAAAAATTGAAGGAGCAGAAACTCATACTATTTTTTCTGCTGACGAAGGCACTGACCACTATGTAAACGGTGTTTTTATGACAGAGTTTAATGGTAAAATTTATTGCCAATGGCAAAGCTCTGCCGTTGATGAAGATGCAGAGGATACTTGGGTTGCTTATAGTGTAAGTGATGACGGTGTTAATTGGAGTGAGCCAAAAGTTCTTGTTCCCACCATTGAAAATGGTTATTGTTCTTCCGGTGGTTGGTATGTTAATGGCGATACTCTTGTTTCTTATGTTAATGTATGGCATAATGAAACTTCTCCAAGAGGTGGCTTTGCTCACTATGTTGAAAGTAAAGATGGTGTTAATTGGTCTGAAATGAAACCTGTTATGATGAAAGATGGCTCTGAAATGAATGGCATTATCGAACAAGACCCTCATACTTTGGAAAGTGGCAGAATCGTTTGTGCAGCACATTTTCAACCGGGATTATTCGCTAATCCAATTTATACTGATGATAAGTCCGGTGTTAAAGGTTGGGTTCGTGCAGAATATACTAATATGGAAACAGACGGAGAAACTTCAAGAGAAATGGAACCGAGTCTTTTTGTAAATAGCGATAATGATGTTGTTATGATCTTTAGGGATCAAGACAGTACATTCTATAAACTTGCATCTATTAGTAAAGACCAAGGTGAAACTTGGAGTAATACCGTTTTGACAAATATGCCGGATTCACGTTCTAAACAAAGCGCCGGTAATTTGCCTGATGCTACGGCTTATTTAGTTGGAAATTCTGTGACTAATAAGCTTCGTATACCTCTTACTATAACCTTGAGTAAAGATGGAAAAACTTTTGATACTGCATACGTTTTGAGAACTCAAGGAGATATTCCTGAACTTAAATATGAAGGTAAGGCTAAAAGGCTGGGGTATCATTATCCAAAGTCGGTAGTTATTGGTGATTATTTATACGTATCTTATGCAACAAATAAAGAACACGTTGATTTTACCCGTATTCCTTTGGATAAAATTTCATTAAATTAGTTAAATGTGAATTTTTAGGGCGGTATCAATCGGAAAACGCTCCTCGTATAATAAATTAAGCCCGTGGCGGAATTCTGAGCCACGGGCTTTCATAACTATAATATATAATCAAAGGAGCGGCAGTCCGTAAAGCGCGACCGTTTTTTCAAAGAAAAAACGGCAAGCCCAAGGACTTGCCGCGACGATTAAAATACATTTATTATAACATAATTTCAAGCCCCTACTTCATAGTAACGATACAAAAGCTTGCGTTCTCCGCTTTATCACTTGAAATAACTGTTAATTCAGGCGGATTATCCGGTCTGTTTTGGTATATCAAAAAGTTCAGCGCTTGAAGTACGTCCTCCGTTATTGTCCCCGCCGGGAATTTTACGGCTATGATTATATTTGTTGCGGTATACATACCGTATTCCGCTCCAAGCTCGCGTTCCCTGGCAAATAATTCATCAAGCTTCTCATACAGCTCGTTAAGATATTCCTCTCTCCGCTGTGGGGTCATAGCGCCGCATATCTGTAATTCCTGCCACCAAAGCTGATTGCCTTTTCCGTAATAAGAAATTTCATCCTCAATGAATTGCTGAAATTCCCTAATCTTTTCATCATCGTTCTCTAAATAATCATAAAGGATATCCATGATTTTAAAAAATTGATCTTGAAACTCCCTGCTCTTAGCCATTAATCCTTTTAAAAATTTTTCAGAAAATGCCATAAATCCGCTCCTGTCATAAAATTTGATTATACTTTAATTAAATTATACCATACATATTATTTGATATCAATAATACTGTGTATCAAAAAATAACCCTATCATGCCTTGTCACACAGTTTTAAGCATAAATTGAATTAACCGCACTTCATATAGGATTATTTCATAATACAAAAAATAGCAGCATAATTCGCACATATCTTAAATAAATAATTTATATTTATTGAACCAAATCAACACGTATTTTCTTTAAATTTTCATATTGAAACTATCCTAAACAACTTCTGGTTTTTATGGATTTATGTTTACAAAAACACAAAAATATGTTAAAGTATAAGTGCAAAACTATTTTAACAAAACAAATATTATGATTTTAAGTACATAACAGTTAAAACAGTTTATATGTGGCGGCGTCGGTTAATTATAAAAACAACTTTGTGCCGTCAAAGTCTGATGTACAAAAAATTAATAAAAAACCAAAGAAAATTTTACACAGACAAAATATGTCCGTCAGCTTATGTTACATTAACCTAAAAGGAGATTGAATTATGAGTAAATATAATAAGTCTGACAGGCTTTTAGGGATATTTCTTCGCTTAATAAGAGGCAGTGACATCCGTGTATCAAAGCTTGCAAGGGAATATGACGTTACCACTAAAACGATTAGCCGTGATATCAACGACTTACGGGCATTTTTTGCGAATAACCAAGCACTTTCAGGAGGTATGGACATTATTTATTCGCGCAGCACCGGTGCATATGCACTTCATACTGACGAGTTCCTGCAGGCTCATGAAATGTTCTCTGTAATAAAAATCCTGCTTGGAACAAGGGCGTTGGACAAAGAAGCTCTGCTTAAAATAAAAAATAAGCTGAAGCAATTCACATCAGTTGAAGATAATATGGCTCTTGATACACTTGTTGCCAATGAGTTTTATCACTACAGCCCTGTTAAGTCAGACTGCAAAAATCTGATTGATAACCTTTGGCGCATAAGCAAGGCTATTTATAATAAAGATGAACTGCGAATTACCTATTATAAAATGGACAGGACAGAAATAACCCGCAGAATACTGCCGGTATCAATCATATTTTCGGAATTCTATTTTTACGTATTCGCATATCACGAAACTGACAGCGGGATAAAGCTCCGCAATTATCGTTTGGATAGAATAACGCATATTGTAAAGCCCAGAGACCGAGTTATTAAAGACCTTCCTCAAAACTTTGACGAAGGCGAGTTCAGGAAATTAAACCGCTATATGTTTCCGGGCAGAAACAGAATAATTCGCTTTGAGTTTACCGGTCCATCTGTACAGGCAGTGCTTGATAAGCTGCCCACAGCTGAGATTGTGGATGCTGACGGCGAAAAATATACAATCAAAGCAAGAGTGCACGGGGACGGCATAAAAATGTTTCTTTTGTCCCAGGGCAGCTGGGTAAAGGTGCTTGAGCCGCAAGAATTTGCAGACGAACTGAAAAATGAAATAACCAAAATGCTTGCAAAGTACGAAGGAAGTGAGAAAAATGAGCATGAGACCGATGTATAAAACTTGTCCGCACTGCAAACAAAGGTTTAAATATGATCCCGCAAGAGATATTCTTGGAACAGTTTGTCCCTACTGCGGCAGACAAATCGGTATAACAGATATAATAAAACAAGTAAGTAAAATAATAAAGAAAAGGAGTTGATTTATATGATATCGGTTATATTTGGAACTATAGGCATCGTAGGAGCTACCATAGCACATAACAAAAATAAAAATAAAAAAGATAAAATTGAACGGCTCAACGATGAAATGGAAAGTATTATATCACGCACAGAGCGTCAAGTAAAAATGTCTCAAATGAAATGTGATTTTGAATGCCAAAAATTCTTAGATCAACAAGAGAAGATATACAGAACAACATTTGAAAATTTCAAAAAAATTGCAGGTCAAATTAAAAATATTACTATTAATGAAAAAATACTTTACAAAATAAAAGCCAGAAACATAGATGTAAAGGGGTTAGATTTCAACGAAATTTGTCCGGCTTCAAGTTACGATTTTAAGAATATCATTATGTATACTACTATAGGATATCTTCCGACACAAATTATATACAGCTTCAGACTCGACAATAAGATTGAGGAAGCAAGAGCTGAAAAGTCCAAGCTTGAAGCAAAGTGCGCTGCTATCAGAACCGAATGTATCAAAATGAACAGCATTACAGGATTATATAAAACTGCAAACAATACCATCGAAACACTTCAAAAACTTGCTGATAAGGCCGTAGATGAAATAAATAATATTATAGATGAGAATGGTACGGACTATAATTCATACCCGGAAAGTGTACAAGACCAATGCTGGCTTACATTCAATGTTATCAGTGCTTTGAGCAATTTGATAAATACAGAAATAGTGGATAAAAACGGGAATGTTAATAAGAAATTTGAAAAGTTTATAAAAGAAGTACATACCGAATATTTGGAGGCATAGTTATGAGCGTAAAAGAAAAAGACAATTCTGTTGCAGCAGTAACCCATGTTTCGGCTCAGACTGCACAAAATACCAAATCACAAGTTACATCAAAATATGATCGGAAAATTTATGAAAATACGAAAAAAATGAACGAATTCAAAAAAAATGAGTTCAGTAACAAAAAAACAATAAAAGACCCATATTCCGGTAATGAATTACATATTGACCACAATGCAGCTAAAAATAAATACGGTAATGCTAAAGCTTCTTTACATCAGGCGGAAACAGATCACATTACCCCGCTAAAGCAAATCCACGATTATTCACAAAATATGTCATATATAACAGATGCTGATATAAAGAATGCCGCAAACCGGGAACATAATCTTAAGATAATAAGCAAAAAGGATAATAGAGCAAAAAAGGATCTTTACGGCACAGAATATGCTGACAAAAGCAAAACATTGTCAGACGAAGGCAAAAAAGCATTAAAGCGTGATGCCGGCAAGTCAAATCGTATCGTCAAAGCCGAGCTTCTCAGCCGTGACATCGGCAGAGCCGCCGCTGACGGCGCAAAAACCGGAATTGCAGCAGGAGCTATTATGTCGGTATCAACAAACATTTCAGCGGTTGCGCGGGGTGAAAAAAGCGTGATTGAAGCCGCTCATGATACATTAGTTGATACGGTTAAGTCCGGTGTTTCAGGAGCCGGAATAAGCTCTGCTGTTGAAGCCACAAAATTTGGTGTAACTTCTCTGGAGAGACAAATAACCAAAAAGCTTGGCGAAAAAACCATTGGTGAACTCGCATCAAAAGGTCTGACTGTCGTAAGTAATAATATAGGAACAATAGTAAGTGTTATTATTACAACCGGAGATACATTTATGAAGTACTTCAAAGGCGAAATTGACGGCACGGAGCTAATTATTGAATTGGGAGAAAAAGGAACCGGACTGACTTCTTCGATGTTAGCTGCTGAAGCCGGCACATTTATTGGTGCGGGAATCGGTGCGGGAATCGGCGCAGCAATAGGCGGAGTTTTGGGATCATTCACAATACCGGGACTTGGTACTTTGGGCGGTGCAGAATTAGGAGCAGATATTGGAGCAGATATTGGAGCATTTATTGGCGGAGTGATTGCCAGTGCTGTCGGTTATTTTCTTGGCAGCGAATTGTACAGACGCGTCAAAGCTGCGTTAGCAGATGGCCCGAGCGCAAAGGAATCTAAAAAACTTCAGGAAACGTATCATCAAATAACGGAACAAATAAACAAATACAATCAGGAGCTTGAGCAGTATCTCTCATATATTCATGCCGAGCATCGCAGAAAAATAAAGCAAGGATTCCAAAACATGCTGAATGCAGTCACGGAAAATGATATTAAAAATGCAACCATTGCGCTTAGTGACATATGTAAACAATTTAATACCGATATAGAGTTTAAAACAAAAGATAACTTTGATAGTTTTATGAACGACAGAAATTCTGTATTTTCTATTTAGTTAAATAAATTATATAAAGAAAAAGGAGTTAATTCAATTATGGAAGGAAAAATAGTTTTAAAAGATCATGGCCTGCCTAAGGTAGCTCTGCAAAATGACTGCGTTATATATATAGATTGCGACGGAAAACTTCATGTATTTTCGGACACTCCGATAGAAAGACATCAACTTGTTAAAACAGAAGGATATAGGAATAAATATGATGAAATTATTCACTACAAATGGAAAGAAGTAGATTTTAATGATGATATAGTACCGGAAAAAGTTACCGATATATATTTTTCAAGGAAAAATGATGTTTATAGAGATGGCGCCGGCATTATTCTTACAGGAAAAAGCGGGAAAAAATATTTATACTATAACAGAAATAGATACCATAACAGAAATAGACTAAATTATATAGCGATTCAGGCGGCTATGGTGAAGTCTTTATTTTACAATAACACATATTTAGCAAGGGATGAGAAGCTTATTAAGTTTTTTACTGACTTTGACTATATAAAGGACTATTCAGTAAACTACATAGGTGATTCGCGCATATATTTTGTATTATTTAATGACGGGACCTTACACAGTTGGAATTGTCACCACAATAGTGAAGTATTTGATATAAGTCAATACGATGCGGACTTTCTTGACGAGACCATATATGACGACATCGATATACCCGACGAATTAATCGGCAAAAAAATAAAATCAATACATTCAATAGTTACAGAGGGCATAATCGCAATAGACGAGTCTGACAAGGTATATATAATCGGTAATGTTCCCGACCATTTTTGTGAAGCATTAAAACACAAGGATTTATATTCGCAAATTAAAGAATACAAATCATATATAATTGGAATTGATAAAGATAACCGGCTTAAAGTAGAATCATCCTATTGGTGTGATGAGCCTAATGATATACTCACAGGAGCCCGTTATATGCGTAATGTAATTGATTTTGATATATGCTTTGATATATACGGCGAAGATGTTGGTATCATAGTGAATAAAGATTCTAAACTTATGTTATTCGGAAAAAAAGAAGAATGTGAAAGATACGAGTCGATGATACCTGATAAATTCTTAGCCTGATATTTTTATAATAATACCAATTATAATTAAACTAATTCGCTAATCTAACACGTTATGAAAGCCCGTGGCGTAATTCTGAGCCACGGGCTTTCATAACTATAATATATAATCAAAGCATTTTTAAATTCGGATTTTATTGGCAAATCTTTTTTAACATATAAATCGTCGCCCAAATTGTCGCCCGAATAGATATAATTAAATATTAATTGATATTAATTGATATAAATAGATTAAAATCAACAGGAGCAGTCGCGACACAAAAAAGAAGCCATACGTTGCTTCAGGGCTCCCGCAAAAGCCCAACGCAGTGGGTTTTGTGGGAATAAGGAGCAGTCGCGACACAAAAAAGAAGCCATTGCTTTCGCAAGGGCTTCGTAAAAGTGTCGCGCACTGCGACGTGGCAGGGGTAGTAAGACTTGAACTCACGGCACGCGGTTTTGGAGACCGCTGCTCTACCAACTGAGCTATACCCCTATATTCAACTTTGATATTGTAACACAGTTTCCCCGATATGTCAAGTGAATTTTTAAATTTTTCTTATAAATATCACTATTACATCACTTTTTTGATTATTGGGGTTATTGAGAAAAGGGGGCATATGTGCAGCCCAAAATAAAAAACAAGGAGCAGTGGCTCTTGGCAAAAGATCTCACTGCTCTCGCAGGCTTTCGCTTATGAGCAAGCGAAAGCCACATTATATTCTTATAAGCCGGACTTATCCAGCTTATACTGGACAGACTCCAAAATCGCTATCCATGACGCATGAATCACGTCAGTAGAAACGCCGACTGTACTCCATGAGCCGGTTTCGTCCGAGCATTCGATAAGAACCCGAACCTTTGCTCCTGTTGCCTTCTGTGGATCTAAAACTCTTACCTTATAGTCCGTCAGGTGTACTTCGCCAATCTGGGGATAGAACGTCTCAAGCACACGTCTGAGCGCATTATCCAGGGCGTGTACCGGACCGTCGCCCTCCGCCGCTGTTATCTCGGTTCGGTCATCCACCGTTATTTTAACGATCGCTGAAGAGCTGAATGTATTATTTGTCGGCCCATCGACTATAGCCTTAAAGTAATTCAGCTTAAAGTGTTCCTCCTGCTGGCCGAGGATACGCCTTACAAGCAATTCAAAGCTTGCCTCTGCCGCCTCAAACGAATAACCCTCGTATTCAAGACGCTTGACCTCATCGCATATCTTCTGGATTTCGGGCGAGTCCTTGGTAAGCTGCGGCGCAATCTTGCTTATCTTTTTAAGCACCGTACCTCTGCCGGCAACCTCGCTCATCAAAAATCTGCGTTCATTTCCGACGCTTTCAGGGCTGACGTGTTCAAATGATGACGACAGCTTCGCAACTGCGTCGATGTGCATACCGGCCTTGTGCGAAAATGCGGAGCCGCCGACATACGGCATGCCGCCGTACAGTGACTGGTTTGCAATCTCGGAAATCCATCTCGCAACTCTTGTGAACCTTTGCAGATTTTTCTCCGGCACACATTCATAGCCGAGCTTGATTTGAAGATTGGCTATTATAGTTGACAGGTTCGCATTGCCGCAGCGTTCGCCGTAGCCGAGATATGTTCCCTGAACATGTCTTGCGCCTGCCTCGACCGCCGCAATGGAATTTGCCACTGCACAGCCGCTGTCGTTGTGACAGTGTATTCCGATAATTGCACTGGGGAATGCGGCACAGGTTTTTGCGACTATGCTTCCGACCTGACTTGGCAGAAATCCGCCGTTAGTCTCGCACAGAACAAGCCGGTCAGCTCCTGCCTCTGCGGCGGCATTAAGCGCCGCAAGCGCATATTCCGGATTGCGCTTATAGCCGTCAAAATAGTGTTCCGCATCGAATATGACGATCTTACCCTTTGACTTCAAGAACCTGACGGTATCTGAAATCATATTAAGATTTTCCTCGGTTGTGGTTTTGAGTATTTCGGTTACGTGCAGATCCCACGCCTTGCCGAATATAACCGCCACATCGGTGCCGGCAGTGAGCAGAGCTGCGCAGTTCTCATCGTCCTCGGCTTTGATTCCCTTTCGTCTTGTCGAGCCGAACGCCGCAAGACGGGCGTTGCGCAGACTGCTGCGGTCGACTTCCTTGAAGAATTCCAAGTCCTTGCGGTTTGAACCGGGGTTGCCGGCTTCGATATAGTCAGCGCCCACATAGTCAAGCGCCTTTGTGACCGCCAGCTTATCCTCTATCGAGAAGCTTATTCCCTCGCCCTGAGCCCCGTCACGCAAAGTTGAATCGAATATCTCTATTTTTTTGTTGTTATTGTCGAAATTATTTATCAGCATATAAAAATCCTTTTTGTAAGCCATCTTTAGTCACCTGCGGCGGCTGAGTGGCTTTCAAATTCCAAAAACAGGGCTTTCACAGAATATTATGTAATTCTGCAAAAACCCCGCTTTACTCTTTTAATTCAAATTTTCACAAATCAAGAAATAAAACAGAATTATTTCTCGTCGTTCCATGAATAGAGCTTTCTTATTTCAGCGCCTACATGCTCAAGCTGATGGTCAGCCTTGATTCTTCTTGTAGCATTGAAGTGCGGACGATTAACCGCATTCTCTGTAATCCAGCTCTTTGCAAATGTACCGTCCTGAATTTCAGCCAGTACCTTCTTCATTTCTTTCTTTGTATCCTCGGTGATTATTCTCTTACCGATTTCATAGTCGCCGTATTCAGCTGTGTCAGAGATTGACGCTCTCATCTCGCTGAAGCCGCCGTGGTAGATAAGGTCAACGATGAGCTTCATCTCGTGGATACACTCAAAGTAAGCGTTCTGCGGATCGTAGCCTGCTTCAACCAATGTTTCAAAGCCGGCCTGCATCAAGGCAGTAACACCGCCGCAAAGAACTGCCTGCTCACCGAACAGGTCTGTTTCTGTTTCCATCTTGAAGGTTGTTTCAAGCACACCGGCTCTTGCGCCACCGATACCTGCTGCATAAGCAAGACCAATATCCATAGCGTTGCCTGTAGCGTCCTGTGCAACTGCAACCAGACACGGAACGCCCTTGCCTGCAACATACTCACTTCTTACTGTGTGACCCGGACCCTTAGGAGCGATCATGATTACGTCAACGTCCTTCGGCGGAGTAATGAGCTGGAAGTGGATATTGAAACCGTGTGCAAAAGCAAGAATCTTGCCCGGCTCAAGGTTGGGCTTGATTGCTTCCTCATAGAGCTTTGCCTGCTTCTCGTCATTGATAAGAATCATGATAAGGTCAGCCTTCTTTGCAGCCTCAGCTGATGTATAAACCTCAAAGCCTGCTTCCTCTGCAACCTTCCATGACTTGCTGCCCTCGTAAAGACCGATGATAACGTGTACACCGCTCTCCTTAAGGTTAAGGGCATGTGCATGTCCCTGGCTGCCGTAGCCGATAACTGCAACTGTTTTGTTGTTAAGTAATCCTAAGTTACAGTCGCTTTCATGATACAATTTTGCCATTTTAAATTCCTCCAATTATTATATGTATTGTTTAATTATTTTTCTTGATTTGTTACCCACTGATATGGCTCCACCTTTAGAAAAGGTGGAATTGCAAACTACGGTAGGGCGGCTTGCCGCCACGATAGGTGCGCAGTCTGTGACCGTACCCGAAGGGTGCGGATGCGCCAAGCCAAGCGTATCATATTAATTGACCCCTGCGGGGTCAGACGCCTTCGCGCCTAACGCACTTGCTACGCAAGTCCGGTCACAGTTCGCCTGCCGAAGCTTGAAAAATCGCATTTTTCAAAAGCGATGCTATGCTCCCTACCGATGTTTGCATTTCAACCCATTTCATGAGTTGATACTCAGTTTCATATGACTGCATTTTGAGCCATGACTATGGCTTTTTATCAGGGTCTTAGGGGCATAGCCCCTAAAACTACTTTAAATGCTCTTCTTTCTCAGCCTCTGTAGCAGTGCCGCGCTTGAGGCCGGTAAGGCCTGTGCGGACAAGTCCCTCTATCTGGAACTGCTCCATCAGGTTAATGAACGCGTCTATTTTGCTCGGACCGCCCGTCAGTTCAAGCGTCAAGAGCTCACGCGATACGTCAACCACGTTGGCTCTGAAAATTTCCGCCATCTGCATGATTGAAGCGGAATCCTTTGAATTCACCTTAATCAAAACATGCTCACGCAGAACCGCAGTCTCTTTGTGCAGCTCGCAGATATGCTTTACGTCCTCAAGCTTTGCAAGCTGGTTCTGAATCTGATGAAAGGTGTTCTCGTCCGCATGAGTAACAATAGTCATGCGTGAGATTTCCGGGTTTTCGGTCTCACCGACCGACAAGCTGTCTATGTTATACATGCGCCTGGTAAAGAGACCCGATATACGGCTCAGTACGCCGGCATGGTTTTCAACGTAAATCGACAGAACGTGTCTTTCTTTCTTATCACTCATTTACTTGCCCTCCTTGCCGCTTTCGGGGATTTCGATTTCAAGTATCGGCTCCTCAATCGACTGACCGCCCGGAACCATGGGCAGAACTGTGTTATCCTGATGTATTACGCAGTTAATAACGCTCGGCTTATTCTTTGACCCAAGAGCGCTCTTTAAAGCATCGCGAAGCTCGTCAACATTTCTGACCGTGTATGCGTTTGCGCCGAGACCTTCGGCAACCTTGTCATAGTCGGTCTTTTTATCAAGAGTTGTGTTAGAGAACCTCTCCTCATAGAACAATCTCTGCCACTGACGAACCATACCGAGAACATTGTTATTCATAACAACATCGATAACCGGCAGCTCCTCCTTTGCGGCGGTAGACAGCTCCTGTAAATTCATATGGAAACAGCCGTCGCCTGTGATATTGACAACATGGCTTTTGGGGTGAGCAACCTGAGCTCCGATTGCCGCTCCGAGGCCGAAGCCCATTGTTCCCAGTCCGCCTGACGACACAAAGTGACGCGGCTTCTCCACGCCGTAATACTGCGCAGCCCAAATCTGATGCTGACCTACGTCTGTTACCAGATATGCGTCGTCACCGACAGCTTGTTTGATTTCATCGATAATAACCTTCGGCGAGAACACCTCGTTCCCCTTATGAACAACCGGGTATTCCTTCTTCCACTCGGCAATCTGAGCCATCCATTCGTCATTCTTGATTTTTGACAAGCGCTTATTCAGCTCGTCAAGCACGGCTTTTGCGTCGCCGATAATATGAGCGTCGGTATTTATGTTCTTATTAATCTCGGCTCTGTCAACGTCAATATGTATAACCTTTGCATTTCTGGCAAAAGTATTAGGGTCACAGATAACTCTGTCAGAAAATCTCGCTCCGACTGCAATCAGCAAATCACAGTTCTTAACGGCGAGCGAGGTAACCTTTGTACCGTGCATACCAATCATACCGGTGAACGCCTCGTCACTTGCCGGAAATGCACCTAAGGCCATCAGCGACAATGTAATAGGACTGTCAACCGTCTTTTGGAACTTATGCAGCGCCTCAGAAGCGCCGGAAGAAATAATACCGCCGCCGGCATAAATCAAAGGCCGCTCTGCGCTGTGTATAAGCTCAACCGCCTTGTCAAAATCGCAGCTTTCGCTCTCTATCTTATAGTTATCAATCTTTTCGGGAATCTTCTTTTCATACTCGGTAATCTGCGCGGTTGCGTCCTTTGTAATATCAATAAGAACCGGACCCGGACGGCCGGAAGCCGCAATCTTGAACGCCTTTCTGAATGTCGGCGCAATATCCTCAACCTTTCTGACAAGGAAGTTATGCTTTGTAATCGGCATTGTCACACCGACAATATCTATCTCCTGAAAGGTATCCTTGCCCAGCCAGTTGGTTGCAACGTTGCATGTAACAGCCACAAGCGGAACAGAATCCATATAAGCCGTGGCAATACCTGTTACAAGATTGGTTGCGCCCGGACCTGAAGTGGCAAAACACACACCGACCTTTCCGGTGCTGCGCGCATATCCGTCCGCAGCATGAGCAGCGCCCTGCTCATGAGCCGTCAAAATGTGCTTAATCTTGTGAGAATACTTATAGAAAGCATCATAGACGTTCAGGATAGTACCCCCCGGATATCCGAAAACTGTGTCAACACCCTGCTCAAGTAGACATTCCATAACAATATCGGCACCGTTTTTCTGCATTTAAACACATCTCCTTTACAATAATATAAGTATAACAAAATACACCTTTAGATTTTCGCTATTTGTTTATTATACTGCTTCAAAAAAGGAATGTCAATATTTCAGGTATCAAAAATTTGACAAATTTACGAGTCTGTAAAGAATTATTTTGTGTATTTACAGTTTTTGGCAAGTATGGTAAAATAACTTAGCGCGCATTTTGGATATGTGAAATGCGCCCCATGCACATACAGCACAACTTAGGTATGTTATTGACCTTAGTTGCTATGGCAAAATCGCTTGGTTACAGCATACGCACTTGCTCCGCAAGTCCGGTCATAGGAAGCCGTTATTAGGGGCACTGCCCCTAAAACCCCGAAGACATCTTTTATATGGATAATGTGACTTCACCTTCGGAAAGGTGGAAATGCAAACTGCGGTAGGTGAGCTGTGAAACAGCGAACACGAAGGTGCGCATCCGCCTCGCCGAAGGCGATTTAATATGATACGTCTTTTATATGCCGACTGCGCAATTGCACACTGCATTTTACATACCGAGTGCCTCACGTTGTATGCGAGCACAACTTAGGTGTGTTATTGACATTTGTAGGGGCGGATAGTATGATACATACGCAATCGAAGATTGCGGTCACAGTGCAAGACTAAGGCCGATTATTGACTTTAGATAATATATCACAAACGCATAGTATGATACATACGCAATCGAAGATTGCGGTCACAGTGCAAAAGGAGAAAAAACCATGGTATTTTTAGAACTATTCCTCACATTTGCCAAGGTCGGAGTCATGACCTTCGGCGGCGGTTACGCTATGCTCCCTATACTGGAGCGCGAGGTAGTCGATGGTAAGAAATGGGCGACAAGCGAGGAGCTTCTCAACTACTTCGCGGTCGGTCAATGTACGCCCGGCATTATCGC